>Ga0105239_10000371_pt1 | contig 65823 bp, 76 predicted proteins | sample KBSC44metaG_FD_92761 | JGI IMG/M metagenome (GOLD analysis project Ga0105239, IMG submission 92761) | Corn rhizosphere microbial communities from Kellogg Biological Station, Michigan, USA - KBS C4-4 metaG | ecosystem: Host-associated > Plants > Roots > Rhizosphere > Soil | place: Michigan, USA...
ATAATATTGAAAACTTACTCCGTATTCTGCACCCAATTGCCGAGGAGAGGATGAGTTTCCACCATCTGGAACATCGCAATGTCTCCGAGACAAACTTGGTTAGTAGCGGGCTTATCAGCCACCCCAAAACTTGAAGGATCGGGGCTATGCAGTGAGACCTCAGACGACTGGGTCATCCCGCGCCAATGCAATGCTCCCCAGAAACCACTTCGTAACTAACAGGGAGCTTAAGCAGGGGAACCACTCCCGGTATCCCCCAAAGCTGGTGCCTGAAAAACGTTGTGACATCAGTTCTCCTACTGAACAGCCTTGCGGGCTCGAATTTGGGGGGGGAGGGGGCCGTAAGCTGTCCGAGACATCTGACCACCTGGTTAGCTACTTACGTTCTACACTTCATCTCATCGAATGAATTTATCTTCATGCATCTAACAAGCTCATAAACAACAATGTCTTCATCAATGCAATTCCGCAGCACCCCCGGGAGAGCCCCAGAGATCTCTGAGACCTTCTTCGGCAATGCACACGCCCAGCGCGTCAATACCGACGCACTGGTTCTCGAAGCCATCGAGAACAAGCACCCAGGCGTCTCAGTGACCATTGTTCCAGAGTGGAATAGTAGCCTCAAAGCATACGCTGCAGCCGGCTTTGCGTCCATCCGATCGACTGAGAGAACAGTTGCCGACACCAAGGCGGCATACCCCGACAACCTGAAATGGACCGTTTTCCTAGCGCCGGCGCGACGCCTCGACGGCGGCGGTGGCATCGCCGAGGAGACTTTCTTTGAGAGCTTCCTGTATCAATGGCACGGCCTTGAGTTTTTCGTCTACTTCGTCGACGGGCGTGATGGCGAGGGGAACTGGCCGAACGTTCGGAACCAGTATATCCTGGGCGACAAGGCGGCGGTTCTCACCCTGGTCGAGACGGTTGGGCGATGGCAGTCGGTGCTCCACAACGAGGTCTGGGTCTTCAACCAGGGATACTGGCAGAAGGACCCTTACCTGTACCAGAGCATCCTCAAGTCGGAGTGGAAGGACGTCATCCTGGACAAGGCCCTGAAAGACGATCTGGTGGAGACGGTCTCGCGATTCTTCGATTCTCAGGACCACTACCAACGCCTCCGTGTGCCGTGGAAGCGAGGCATTATCTTCTACGGCCCGCCGGGCAACGGGAAGACGATCTCCATCAAGGCGACCATGCACACGCTGTACAGGCGATCGCCGCCGATCCCAACCCTCTACGTCAAAACGTTGGTGAGCTTCATGCCGCCCGAGTACAGCATCGAGATGGTGTTCGAGAAAGCCAGGCAGGAGGCGCCGTGCTACCTGGTGTTCGAAGACCTGGACAGCCTGGTGACGGACGACGTGCGCAGCTTCTTCCTCAACGCCATCGACGGCCTGGCCGAGAACGACGGCATCCTCATGGTCGGCAGCACGAACCACCTCGAGCGCCTGGACCCGGGCATCGCGAAGCGGCCCTCGCGCTTCGACAGGAAATACCTCTTCCCGAACCCGGACCTCCCCCAGCGCGTCAAGTACTGCCACTACTGGCAGGACAAGCTCAAGGACAACAAGGACATCGAGTTTCCCGATGAGATCTGCGATGCCGCGGCCAAGATCACCGACGGTTTCTCCTTCGCTTATATCCAAGAAGCTTTCGTCACGGCCCTGCTGGACATTGCTCGGTCGTCTGAAAATGAGAAGAGGCGTTTGAGCGGCGCCGACCGTGTCGAACACTTGCGACAGGATTGGGAGCTGCTTGATCTGGAAGACGTCGCGCCTGTCAGAGCCGCGACTGAGAAGGGTCACAAGGACCTCGACGATTATATTCTTTGGAGGAAATTGAAGTACGAAGTGGAGCAGCTGAGGAAACAGATCGATGATGGAAAGGGCGAGGAGTGAGAGAATAATTGACTCGAGCGCGAAAGTGGGGCATGTTCCGCAGCCATTATTAAACAGCCTTGAATACAAAGCGCAAACAGACGGACTCTGGAGGGCGTTCAATATCTTGGAGCATTTAGTTTATTTCGGCCTAGGTAGTAGTATCTTTTCGTTTGATTATGGATCAATCAATTCAGTCCCAAGCATAGGGATCCCACTCTCCCAGATTCGCCTTCTGACCCTCGTCGAGTGAGTCAATGGTGGCCATATCTTCATTCGAGAGTCCCCAGCCGAAAATCCCTTTGTTCTCGATGATCCGTGCCTCTTTATCGCTCTTGGGAATCACCACCAAGCCCTTCTGTATACCCCAGCGCAGTACAATCTGCGCTGGAGACTTGCCGTACTTCTGCGCCAAGGACACGATCGTCTGGTCATTCAATCGTCGACCTTGTGTGAGGGGGGAGTAAGCCACGACGACGACGCCTTTCGACCTGCAGTATTCAACCAGCGGTCTTTGCTGGTTCCAGGGGTGCAGTTCAATCTGGTTGACGACTGGGTGGATGTGTACGCCGTCCTCGGTCATCAACTGGTCAATGTGTTTCGGCGCCCAGTTGGATACACCAATGGACTTGACGAGTCCCTTGCTGACCGCGTCCTGTAGTCCCAGCCAGGCCTGTTTGCGTGCCTCGCGGCCAGGACGTGGGGTATGTAGTAGGTATAAGTCAATGCTCTTGAGGCCCAGTTTCTTCAGGCTGCTCTCGACGCCCGCCAGTGCACCTTCGCGCGTGTACATATCGTCCCAGAGCTTGGAGCACACGAACATTTCTGACGGCGAGATCTTGCTCTGTGCAATAGCAGCCCCCGTCTCCGCTTCATTCTTGTATATCTGCGCCGTGTCTATGTGGATATAGGAGTTTCGAAGCGCGGCGACAGCCGACTGTGTGCATGTCTCGCTCGCGCATGTCCCAAAGCCCAAGATGGGGATCTCGTGGCCCGATTTCAGTGGCAGGGTGGATGTGATCTGTAGTTCAGTCATTGTTTGTGTGGTTGTGAGGTACTTTTCACTTGGTATTTTGTGTATAGTGGCGGGATAGTACTAAGCATATGAAGTACACATAAAGCGTAAGAAAGCCTTGATGTTTCACATGTTTTGCTTCACGATTACTCACAGAATCCGGGGTTATACTCGGCCAAACCTAGGGATCGCTCAATCCCCGCTGGGGCTCTCGGGCTGCATCCACAAACTCGAGGAGCAACGTTGCATTCAGGGTCTGGTGGAAGATGCCAAGACAAGAGCGTTACGAAAGCTCTATGGAAAACGATATTGGCTCATGAAGTCTTTACAAGGGTATGAGGTGAGGTTGCTCGTGGTGGCCATGGAAATTAATTTGGACCTTCTCCCTAATATCGCGCAGCACATCATGGGCCACTTGAAACGGTGAATCATTTATCGTCATGGCGCACTTCTTGGTGACGTAATCTTTGGCATCATGCCGAACATCGTCCCCCACCCTCCTTCCAAAGTCCTGTGGACTTCTTCGATTGTTTTTACAGCCTTGGGAGTCCATCAGCCTGGCTTCTGTTTGCCTAGTGCTCTTGCGATCAATTATCCTCAGTATTCCTTGCCGATTATTGTTTTAAGTTGCTGGGCGGTTCTGGGAAAATTGCTTGCTTCGCCCCGCTTATCTCATTATTGATCGCATAGAACTTCTCATTCGAGCCTACGCATCTAGGTGCTGGCAGTGTCTTCTACCTCCTCTAACAATGCAATACGACCATTGTGGCATTCTGCCGCTGGATTCAGGACTCTGTTAAACTTTTACCCTCCAAGTCTTGGTTGTGGAGGAGCCTAGCTATTGTTGCTTCATCTGAGTAGCACGATTCTACCGACTGTCCATATCCCTGGAGGATTGATCGAAAAGCTTTACAGCAAAGGCATAATCTTCCCTCAGACACGAGGGTGGGGCCCGTCATGCGACGCGCTATCACGGGACCGTGGTGCCTTTGGGCTGGTACATTCTACCTACCAACTTTACGAGTCATTAGTGCAATGAATGTGGGACGAAGCAATTGCCTTCTGGGCCCCACCGACTGACGGAGAATTCTCCGTTTGACGGAGTACCGGTTGCTGCAGATGCCTCGGATTCCGGACCGACCAAGCTGATGGAGGATGGCGCGGTTCGAGATTCTTCCACAGATTCTACTGAGTGGAGACTCCAAGTAGGTCGACAGATATGAGGTCTGGCATGAGCCTATTCTTGTTTCTTTTCACGTTCCCTGCTATCCGTTCTGTCCGAAGGTCCAGAATTTGTGACCAGGTTAGTAACCCCTGATAAACTCTGCCCAATCACTTTGCAAGCGATCCACACTGGAATGTTTCCGGGCCCTTTAAAGGCAGGCTTGGTCCTGTATCTCTATACTAGATAAAATTGAACCTGTTTCGATAATTTGCATATGAATGCCAGCACCATTAAGTCGTCGTCTTGACACAAGATCGAGTACCTATCGTCGACACAGAATTGCTATGTTTCTAGGGGCTGGAAGCCAGGACGAAGTACCCTGGCAGGAAACTTTTCCTACCCCTCGAACTGCAGAGCCTTCCGCGATCACACGTGAAGATCTCCTCGCGAGATTTCAAGCCGGTCAACGAGGTGGCCGGGATTTTCTGCTTGTGGATGTGAGAAGGACAGACCACGAGGTGAGCGAGAGTGAATAGTTTATGTCTTGTTTCCAGCGGCAATGGTTAGCATTGTGAGAGGGAAGGCGGCGGCCGGACTGTCTGGACAGATCAGTTGATGACTTTTGGCAGGAAGGTTGTATAGATCGTCTGTTTACTAACAACCTCCTTTTAGGGCGGTACGATCACACACTCAACCAATTTGCCCGCACAGACACTTTACTACAGCATACCAAGTGTCTATAACCTTCTCAAAGCTGGAAGAATCCCATTGGCCATTTTCTACTGTGGAACGTCAAGAGGTCGGGGTAGAAGAGGGGCAGCCTGGTTCCATGACTACATCGAGGATCAGAAAACGGCTGATGTAGAGGCTGATGAAGGATTCAAAGTCCAAAGTGTGATTCTCAAAGGTGGAATCAAAGGTTGGGTAAATGCTGGCGAGGAGTACCAAGGATGGATGACGGCGTTTGAACCTGATTATTGGACACAGTTCGCGGACCTCAAGTTGTAGTCCACGTGCGTTAGTTGTAAATGTCCGCTGGAGGTGGCTTCAGCCAGGGCATTTCCCGTTCATACATTGCCACCTATCTAGGACAGCAATGGTGGCGTTTCTTTTGTTGGTTCCGATCTCAGTTGATCCCTGCGGCCTGGGTTGGTCAGGTCAGCAAACCAAGAACTTTCTCCTTTGCCACGAGGATGGCAGGTATTCAATACCTTTGTTATGGAGACGAGGTACAGGCCTTATGATTCATGAACCATCAGCCTGACGGTTCCTGATTGGCGAGCCGGACTTCGTCGTCAACAGTTCTGTATCGGGCTCAGCCTGTCGTATTTCGCTCCCCGTCCTACCCGGTCATCCAGTAACTTAAACCCGGAGGCGCCACCTGTCGTGTTTGCTCGTAGCTCATCTCACTTAGGATATTGGGAGGGGCGAGGTCTGATGTCACTGAGAATGGAAAGCACATTGCCAATCCTGAAGCAAGATCAGTAGGGCAAATGTTCTCGGGTTAGATACATTTCTCTAGGTCTGGCGTTCTCAATCTGCGAGTGTGGGTGTGGGTGTGGGTGTGGGTGTGGACATGAGTGCAAACAGACTACTCGTAGAATCAGTCGCGACAACCTCCTTCCACCAAAACCTGGGTCAGTACTTGACCATGATGTGGAAGGCTCGTTCGGGGTCTTTATCCAGCAAGCTCGTTGGATCCAATGCCGATCATGTGGACGAAGCCTTTCCAGAAACAAAGGCAAATTGTGACGGCAAACGGATCGCAACTCCCAACATGCAGCATCGGGCGCGGAGGGTGTGGCTGGCACGAGAACAAGCAGACAAGTCAGTGCTCTTAATTCCGTCAGAAGGATTCCGAACGATGTTCCGTATGAAGGACCATTCAAATAACGGGGGGTTAGAAAATACTGGAGATGTGGATGAGGGTGCGGATAGACCCTACCGAGCCACTAGTGCCGATGCGGCTTAGCCCGTCCGAATCTGATAGAACGGCAACTCATGAAACGCAAGTGTTTCAAAACAACAGCGCCTGTTCCCCTTCAGCTACAGACGCCTATCACTAATATCAGATTGCTCGCGATGTTTCCCAGCCCCTTTCCTTTTCCGTGTACTCCGTACTCAGTTCCCTCAAGGCTCCCGTCAACCCTAACTCCCTATGAGGACGTGACGGGCGTCAATTGTTATGCGTTACATCATAGGCACTCGTTTCATGTTTTCAATTCAGATCAACCACAAGTTCCGCCCTCCTTTGAAGAAATTGGCAAGTGCCAGAAAAGTGAGATTCTCGATCCCTCTTGCACATCAGGCTCGGCTCTGGAGCTGGGCTTGTAGCGCCTTCCAGTTGGTGCTGACAGCGGGACATCCAACACCGCTGCCTGGCCCTCCCCTGAAATTTTGGAGAGTCACGATGCATGTTTGGAGACGTGTAAGTTGATCTGCCACCGAGTTGCCTGTTTACAATCATGAGCAGGTGCCCTCATGGTAGAGCTGCTAGAGCAGTTGTGATAGGGAGAGCAACTCACCTGTTGGGAATGCAGCCCCACGAGCCACAGAGTCAGCGACAGCACTGACGAAGGTGTTCAAAGGCGGCGGGCAATCACATCTACTCCATGTTAGACAGCTATCGCTATGCGACAAGCGATATAGCTTACGGAATGCCCACGCCACCCGTGCCAACACAGTTTGCGGTTCCATCGTTTGCTTTGACCCCAGCCTGGACTCCAAAAGGTGGGATGAGGGCAGCGTTGACAGCGCCGCCGTTACCACCTCCGTTGTTCCCATTGTTGCCGCCATTTCCACCATTTCCACCATTGCCTCCGGCGGCAGCTGTGGCAGCTGGAGCCGCAGAGGCTACTGTGATCAGAGTGTTTGGGGGTGTTCCTGGTCTCCCAGGTCTCCCAGGTCTCTCAGGACGTCCTCCGCCGCCGCCTCCGTTGCCTCTTTGGGCAAAGACGGAAAGGGCAGGGAGGAAGAAGGCGAGGACGCAGATCAGAGTGAAGCGCATAGTTCGTCGCTTAATGACTGATGTTTTTGAACGATCTCGGTAATTGAAATGGTGGAATGCGACGTGGCCAGGTGGTCAAGTCCACTGCAAAACCGCTAGAAGATATGTTATCGATAAAGGAGTGATATTCGATAATGAAAGCGTGGAAATCAATATGCACGACCTGCGCGCGTGTAGAGAAATGAATGACTGACTTAATGAATGAAGGGAGCGGGTTGGGCTTGGAAACAACAAGACTCGAGCATAAGCGAACTATATGTACACCTGCCCATCACCTCATGATCGAGGATTCATTCATTCATTCAACCAGACCCTGGGTCCATAGTCAACTCCGTGTATAGTTTCCGTCCTGTTAAGGATCATATTTAAGGTTGTCTGTGATTGCCAATCCGCACTCGAGGTATTGGCCTCGGCTGATCCTCCCTGCGTGGAACCAGCGCTAGGCTCTAACACTTCAAGTTTCATGCATCGATCTTGTGCCTTCGCGAATCTTTATTCGACAGAATTCGATCTGGCAGTCCTCCTGCATAATATCCTTGTCCAGATGTGACTAGAGGCTCTGAGTGATGGATTTTCACCCTTGTCTTCCTGATGGAACTCGACAATCCTGATTCTTGGTAAACGGCACGGGGCGAGATACAGAAGGGATCATGGCTGCTACGGCTCCCACTACATCTAGCGCGCAGGTGTTTCAATGGTGAAAAGGGGCCAGGTCTGGACCGAGGCCCTTGATAATAGCCATCCACGGTGGTCCGAGTTGGTCGGTGCAACGAGGCTAGGACTACACCACTATTGCGCGCCACGAGGAGCCCGCAAGAAGCAAGATCTCAACTTTCAAGGGCCTTGCAGCACCGCACGTAACGCGCACTCGAACTAAATGAAGCAATGTACTCTGTCCACTTGGAAACATGGTCAAGTACTCCGTACACCCGGAAACCACGGCCAACTCTTTATGCTGCCAGCGTCTTCGTTGCATCATGACCACCAGCATATTGATATCTGGTTCCCTGGGTGCCGCCTCCTTTCCGTCGTATCCGAAAATGTGGCGGCCAAAATTCAAATCGTGGCTTGCGAGTTACTCGTAAGAGATCTTTGAACAAGCGCGAAAGGCCGCTCTCACCCCCATAAGCACATACTCAAGATCTCAATCCATCTCATTCCTCACCAGCCAGGTCTAGGCCGCATGCATCTTCAAAGTCTACTTTCGAATCGATAAGTGCCGGAAGCCTGAATTCTCGAGCTTCAAGTGGCGAATCGCTTGTATTCTTGATCAGGATGGCCTGAATCAGCCCGAAGTTGCGGTTCGTCTGATGCTGAAGCTTGCGAGTCAGTCTGCACCGTGCCAGGAATTCTTAGCTCGCCTTGAACAAACTTTGATCCCCTGCGAGGAGCTTGTACTCCATCCTTCGGCAAGACCACATTCTCGCAAGAACAGTGCAGAATGAAATAGCGTCACTTGGACTCCACGTGGCAAAGGTGCCACGTCGCTGAACCTTGTGTGCAGGTTGACGTTCGCTCGGACCGTCTCCGATGTTCTAAAGGCGAGGTAAACATGAAGAAACTCACATTCCAAGACAGTAGCTTCATGCCTGCTGAGTTCTCCGAGATGCTATCCAACAGCAGCCACAAGAGACCGATTGCCTCTTTAAACGCGGCGTTCACACAGTTTTGGGAAACAGAGTATCTCTCCCGACGACTAGCGACAGAAATTCATGCGGGGCAGTTGCACAGGCAGCCACAAGTAATGCACGAACCAACTCTGGCAACCTGCCATTCTCTTGGCCTTGCAAAGGCTCTACTAGTTTCGAAAAGGTAGAGATAAGCTAGGAGTCGATGGGTGAAAGTACTTTTGACTACCTGTTGCGGAACCGAGACAAGACGGAATTTTATCCCAGAAAGAGTTGCTCATACTTTCCTTTAGATAACGTCGGCACTTCGTCGGGAAAGACGGTCTCGGTTAAATAGGCACTGTTGTCTGGATCATCATCTCCAAACTGACTCGCAGACGCATGATGCTTCACATCGACATGCCTGACAGCTGCTATCATTCAATCCATCGCTACCGAGAACCTCTCAGCTGACGCATTTCAGCGCCACCACTTGTTATGCCGAGTTGGGACAGATGTCGCTGAATCTTTCCTTCTTTTCCAGCGAGATCATGTTTGGTGCCCTCCAGCATCTTTGAAAAGTCGAGCCTCAACCACATTAAGCAACTTTGAGTCTGCACTGAATGACAACTCTAGCTCGCCGATTCCGGAGGAGGAAATGCTCCAGCTATAGGTCGTAAACCATCTCACTCTCTTTGCTGTGGAGAGGGCGGTCGGCAACGCGGCGAGCGTCTCTAGCAAAGTCAGTCTTTGAAATCAAAGGCAAACCAAATCCGCAACTTTGTTAGGTTTGTCTCTCAACAGCCTTTTTAGGGTGACAATACGATGATTCGCTGTTCCAGTTCAGTCTGCCTTTGTACTCAGCCTTGGGGACATACCTTCTTCAAACTAAGTACTATACATCCGTTGTCGGTCCCAAATTTACTCACGTGACAGCTACATTGGAGGCCACACAAAGGAGCTGCCAGCATAGGAGAATATTGAACGTGGAATCTTCATATTCATTCTATCGCCGTCTAGCAAGTATTCTTGTTGCATGAACGCTCAAAAATGTTGGGAGCCTCTTTGCTCTGAAGCTTGGAGAGAAGTCTTGAGTCAATTTCCCGCAACATCAGCCTCTCATGCCTTGACGAGGACTCTCTTATCCAAGGGCTCATAGGTTCGGGGGTGCTCTCGGTCACCAGTTGGTGTTCCGAATACCAGCTGAGCCTTCAGCTTCCATACCGTCGGGTCGGGCAAATCATAAGTAGAAGCAACGTCTGCGACAAACCCAGGGTGGAAGTTGTAATGTTGTAGGTTACCCCCCAACCCTTCTGCTTCAAGCGCGGCCCATACTAGGTAATGGATGTCAGTAATTGATGAATTTCGGCAAGGGTTTCTGTGAAGAGGGTACATACCGATGAATTGATGGATACCACTCGAGTGGTTTGACCCTACGATGTTACATTAGCCTGTTCAATTCTTTGTTAATGGTCAGGATCAATCCTTACATTCCTCCAGCATCGGTTTGATCATGGGATTCTTCTCGCCTAGGCCGTCGAGTGCACTCTGATCCTCGAACCACAACACCGTGCCTTTGGATGCTCGATGCAACGCGAGGCGGCCAATCACGTAGTCTTTCATCGGGGTGCCTTCTAGGGCAGGTTCCATGTGCTTGGCAGCAAGGTCCCACAGCTTGGTATGGTTCTCCCCAAAGAGGATGACAGCTCGTGCAGATTGGACGTTGTAGGTCGATGGAGCATGGGTGATGGCAGATTCAACAATCTCCTTGATCTTTGCGTCGGAAATGGGTACGTCGGCTGTCATCTTATACAAAGACTTGCGACCCTTGACGGCTTCTAGGAATTTGTCCGACATGGTGAAGGGAGATATACTGCGAAGGAAATGGACTCTACAGGAATGACTCTAAAGCCGGGTTTGAAAGAGATAGGTGAAACGGAAAGACGACTAGAGAGATGATGAGCAGGAGCAAGACAAAGTACATGAACGAAGAAGAGACATACCTTTCACTCTTATATCATTCACTCAGGCGCCCTGTAACTCTGTGAACGAGGTTTCCACCGCGTTTGTCACCACCAGCAAGCCAGCCCAACATCGATTGGTGATCATGCATCCTGACCCTGACCCCAGTCTCCCTGGATTACGGGTCCTATACATTCCAGCCGGTACTCGCAAAGGCACCTTTGGCAACCAGGATTACACAAGAAGTCCGACTTGGCCTATCGGGTCAACAATGCGAGGTACAATCACCGGTCGAGAAAAGCCAATACTCGGCCGATAGGCCAGAAGCGGCTAGAGCATACCAAGTACTCCGTACCTGTGGTGGACGAAGTCCTGAACATCATATTTATTACACGCAAATCAACCTAGGAAGCAGAGATAGGGAGGGCCCTTGCATTTTTAATCAAGAACGCCCCACCAGTTGACATGTACAGAATCAGACCATTTGGTTTTCGCGCGCCCAGGTTGTGAACTTGTCCAGCTGGCAACCCCGTACCTCGGATTTCGTGCTATGTACTTTGAATCTATGATCGACATTGGATAAAAACGAGATCTCACCGCACCCGTAGCCTGTACATATGTAAGTAGATCGATCAAGCCCCGCGATCGGCGTGCCTTGGAATCAATCCCCTCTCGAGATCCCATCACCCATCCACAGGAGAGCTGGCTGACTACACAAATCAGATGCACCTCCTTCCGAGCGCAGGTTAAATAAAGGGAAAAGTGCACGGAGTAAATAACCCCGGTACACCCACCTCACTCACGCAATGTTCAACGAGAACACCCAAAATGGACGGGGGGCATCATTTCGCCTGGACTTGGACTTGGACTTGGAATTTCTGAAACGAGCCTCGGCATTAAATAATCAATCAATTCATTACTTCATTGGTAGACCCCGATCCCGCGGAGGTCGTAAGCGTCCGTGGAAACATGTTAATTATGTACATGCCATATCGGACGGTAGTAAGTACCTGCCCACGCAGCCCATGCTGAATAATTCCAGGTGCGAACAAGCGATCGTGGGACGCTCCAATGCGGAATGAAGAGAGCGCCGAAGCTCTGTTCTTACCATAATTGTGTGTCGGATCGTCGGCCCTCTGGCGGTCAATAGGTACATAAGGCAAGCTATCCTATGTACTCCGTACCTACATACATCCAGGCTTCTCGGCCGAGCGAGGGAAGTTCAGTCACGTGATTCAACACACCTCCAGCCTTGTGCACGTGATGAGGCGCCTTTTCAACGCCATCTTCATGTCACCGCGCGTCCTGTTATGTATGCGTGGATGCTGTAATTAATCAATTGGCTCGGGAATCTAGGCGAAAACACCACGAAATTCAATATGGGAAAGGAAAACTGGAAGTTTCGACCGTGGAACATCCAACTCCGGTCTCGGGCTTGATAAGCGTGTGTATGACGTGAGCCATTTCAAGATACATGGAAATATAGTATGGTATGGTTAGGATAGGTATGTGGATTATGGATGCTGTAGTTCCCCCAATTCCGCTTTGATAACGCCAAATCTGCCCTTTTTTCCTCTTTGTGAAACACCCCTGGAAAATGGCAAGGTATGATGGGGAGAAAAGAACTTCTTCAAAATGCTAATAGTGCCTCGTCGTCAGTCGTGAAAATCTAGGGGTTTTGCTCTCTTGGAGCAAGTAGGACTCCCGGACGCAGGTAAGATCCCGCACGGTCAGACGAGGAGAATGAATCTGGCTCTGGGGCGTCAAAGGTGGCTTATTGCAGCTTACGGGGCTGGAATCGGCAGTAGAAGTCGTGTTCCTTGACGAACCACGCTGAGGGGGAGGTCATGTTAGTCATGGCGTTCGGAGAGGAGGGTTACCTGAAGGAGGGAGGGAGAAGGTGGACTCACCATTATGCAATTTCCAGTCCTTGCTTGGGTCGTCGAGCTGGACCTCGAACCGTCTCAGGAAGGCGGGAATCAACTTGTACATCTCCAGCAGACTGATGTTCTTGCCGATGCAGGTTCGTGCACCGGCGCCGAATTGGAACAGCGTGCCGTTCATCTCTTTCAACTGCTCCGGGGGGGCGTCCAGCCAGCGTTCGGGGATGTAGCTGTCGACCTGCGATCCGAAAACCTCCTCTCGCTTGTGGATGACCCATGCGTTGCACCCGACGATGGTGCCTCCTGGGATGAAGTGGCCGTCGATTTCAATGCCCTGCGCCGGCGTGACGCGCTCGAGCGGCAGGCCAGCGGCCGGGTGCATCCTGAAGGCCTCCTTGATGCAGGCGTCCAAGTACGGGAGTTTCTGGGACTCGGCCCATGTCACCGTCCGTGCGGGTGAATCTGCAATCCGGCCTTCTTCGACGGCTTCGTCGAGTTCCTGCATCAATTTCTGGTAGCAAGTTGGGTTCCTGAGGAGATAGTAAAACACTGCCGCTAGACTGATGGCCGTCGTCTCGGATCCGGCAAATGCCATGGAGACCGCCATGGTGAGGACGCGCTGGTCGGTCATGAAATCGGGACGATCCTTCTGAGCTTTCAGGAACATGGACAGCAGGTCGGGTCGAGCAGTGCCCTTTTCCAGCCCCTGGTCTTCCATATCCTTCAGCCTCTCAGACATTCGCTGTTTCGCGAAGGTGGCGACAGGGAAGGCGAAGAGCTTGAACCCAACCTTGTCAAGGAGAAGAAGCAGGGGGTTCTTCAGGAAAAGGAGGTCTAGCCATGGCATTTGGCCAATCTGTTTATGACATGTTAGTGGCTCGGGTTGATATCCGACGGTCTTGGGCTCGACACTTACAGGAGCAACGTATGAGAACAGCCTGCCTAGGTAGCCGATCATACCATCCACGTCCTTATTGTTCTCCAGGAAGCCATGACGCTTGCTATAGGTAATCTGACCAATGACCTGTCCCAACCATCAATGCGATGCGCTTCGTTCAATCGTGACATGACTTACATCAAAGGCAAAAAATTGCAACCACTCAGCAAAGTCACAGACCTTGTTGGATCGGGCATAGATCTCCTCGGTCTGGTTCAAAAACAGCTCGACAGTCTCGGTGACGGCAGGCTCATACTGGACCAACTGGCTCATGGAGAAGGCATTGTTGACAGATCGGCGGAGATTGGCATGGTACGACTCGTCCACCGTTGAGAAGAGAGACGGTAATCGTTTGCCTTGGCTGACGGCTTGCTGTACTGGATAGAATCCAGACTAGAATTGCGTCAATAGAAGTTTTTAAACAGCTTTTCACTTTTGAATAGTGCCGTCATACCTTGGTGAAGCCCTTATTCAACCCGTATATCGTCTTCAACGTCTTTGGATTCGCGAACGAAAGCGTGTTTGGACCCAGCCGCACGATGTCGCCATGCTTGCGGTGCAGCTCGCGGTGAGTGATATCAGGCCGTCGGCCATAGACATCCAACACCCTCCACCAATTGGTGAATCTCGCCAGTACTGGCCCCGGATATTTGTTCAGTCCATGGTTGAAATAGTTGCTGAGCAGGTAAGCGACGCCAACCACGACTACCGCGTACGGCCAGTTCTCCAACAGCAACGGCACAACCGATTCGAGCATCATTTTCACAGTGAAGCGCTCAGGCTCTCTCTTGTCATTCACTCCTACTAGGTTCGACTCGTTTCACCTCAGCCACTCGACGAGAATTAGGGACGTGCTCACGGGGGTAACGGTGATTACCAAGGACGGGAGGTGCGGCAATAAGAATTTCATATATATTCAAGACTATATATTCAATCCACGAGATCCCGGGACCACAGATCGAGTTTATCGTAAGCGGATGAGGCGGCGATATTTCTGGAGTGCCCAAAATGCCCAATGATCCATCCAATCTAAGCCATTTCACCAGCTACCGGAGCAAGATAAGTGGCCAGTGGCCACAGATTGTTTCGGCAGTTCATTGTGAGCGAGGGGTCGGCAAGCGACAGGTCAACCGCTGGAGGGGGACTTGGGCAAGGCCAGCGAATCACATCCAGGGGTTATGTCATGTCCGGCTCCTGGTAATCTGCGCGCGCCTTACCAAACGTACGTCCAAAGGCACGGCATATGTGTTTAGAGTGAACTCGTAATATCAAGCAGGGGGGGCTTCGGCCATGTGGTGGAGGCTTGGGGCAACTAGGGGCGGTTCCATTATGCGTGGGACGAAATGCCGCAGGGAAAGCGGAAAGCGGAAAGCGGAAAGACGACCAGAGCCAGCCAGACAGCGCCGTACAAAGGCCGACTTGACCCCCTTGATGGGCGGGAGATGAGAATATTATTGTACAGGAAGGTAGGCTGTTTGGCAGGCAAACGGGTGAAGTACGACATAACCAGCAGTGCGAAAGGAGGAATTTGGACAAGCGAGACGGCAAATCTTCCTGGGCGAACTGCCGAGGGCGGAACTTCACACGCCAGGCTGAAGATTAAATCACACACAAATGCACATTCATGCAACTGCCGACAACAAAAAGGGACCGAGGGTATCTCTCCAAGAGTACGTTCACAAGACCCAGTCCTGAATCATGTGAGATCTGCTAGGACACAACTGTTTGTCGTGCACCTCGACCGGCAGTTCGAATACTTCACTTTCAGGAGGCAAGACATAGGCACTTTACACCGCGCGGCCAGACCATATGACACAAGATGAAAAAGGTTACGATAGAAACGGGCACACGTTACAAGAGCTCAACTGAAATTCCATTCTGGAGGCAACGGTGTTCAAGGCAAGAACATATGCTACACGATTCCAAGCTGACCTTTGGTGGAAATGGCCCGCTTGAGATTGTAGAACAAAATCCCTCCTTTCCCGTTGCTCTAATGCTTTTTGTGTTTCACTGCAAGACCTGATTTTTCACTGGTTTCAATTCCCGATGTCCTCTTTCTTGCAAATGCATTATCCGTTCCTAGAGTCGAAGATGCCGGGACAACAGGACGAGGTTTGACGTATGGTCAATGAATGTGCCTTTCACTAGTACAAATCGGTTGGTATTCGAAGGAGATAAGGTGATGTGATGATTGATGTATGATGGGGTTGGTGGTATTTTTCTTGGAGCTTCCGGCTCGTTGGTTCAAAGACGCTTTGGTCTATTTACCTCCCAAGCTAGGGAAGGCAGTGGTGTCGTCGACTGGTAGCTTAGAGCCTTCACTGCCGCCACGGCCACGTCCACCACGACCACGAAATTCGCCTCGTTCACCACGACCGCGACCGCGGCCACGGAATTCACCACGATCTGGACGTTCGGTGCGCTCAGGGCGATCGCCACGCTCAGGACGTTCGCTGCGGTCACCACGGTCGCCACGGTCGCCACGGCCTCTTCCGCCGCGGCCGCCGCGACCACGGGAGTCGCGTGGTTGCTCCTTGAAGCTGTAGTCAATATCGAGGAATTCCTTCTTTGACTCTCTTGCACGTTCGCGTTTGGCCTTTTCTTCGCCCTTGAAGTAGTCCTCGTCCTCCTCCTTGGTGAGTTCCTTTGCGGATTTCCATTTCTTGTTCTCCTTTGATCCCTCATTCGGTGCACGTGCTTCTTTGAGGCCGAGTTCGCCTAACTTCTTGGAAGCTTGTTCAGTAATGTAGTCTGCGTAGGACTTGCTGGTGTCTTCTGGCTCAGGTTCCTGTTCAGGGAAAGCCTCACCGCCATCGGCAGCGGCAGCGGCAGCAGCAGCACCTTCAGCTTCATTCTGGTTGGCATCCCATCCGCCTTCTTTGACCTCTTGACTTGCAATAGCTTCTCCGGCTTTCTCGTCTGCCCATTCGCCCTCTCCAGTGTTCTCTCCCCATCCATGTTCAACTTGCTTGGGATGATCACTTGTTACAGTTAGTATGGGAAATATGCAATGTCCATTCAAACTCACACTCTGTCAGTGCGGCTGTGGCGATCACCACCACGACGGGGACCTGAAGGACCACGACCAGCGCGTCGAGCACCAGGGGCGCGATCGCGTTGACCAGTATTCTCACCAGTACCTTGGTCGCGGTTGGAGTTTCTGCCGACAGTGCGGTCACGGAAAGCTTTTATTTGTCAGCGGTCCATACTCTTTTTTTCTCATTAAATTTCCAAATTACCTGCTTCGCTTCCAGAGAAACCACCACCGCGTCTTCCACCACGGCCACCACGGCCGCCTACACCTGAGTCGGCTGGTGCCGCAGCGGGCGCATCACGCTTTCCATGGCGAGCTGTAGTCTTGTCGATGGCCTTGGTGGGTGGTTCGGGCTCGCGATCAGAGTCTTGATCGGAGGTATTGCCTGCGAAATTTGTGGTCAGGATGCGCGTTGTCCAACGAGGTCATTGAAGCATACCCAAAAGCTCGTAGAGGTTCTGTGTGCGAAAATGATCAGCTATTTGTTGTTGATGCAATGAAATGGATCTAAAATTCAATGCTCACCTTGCTCTTGACGTCCGCCATGACGTTCTCCTCTCGAGCGCCTTCCGTGAAGGCTTTCGTTACTGAAACTCCAACTTTAGTTGAGCTAAATGGGACTCTCGACCGAGACAACTGTCCTCAGATGCAGGACGCTGTCAAGTCGAGTGGGATGTGTGCCTGGCAGATGAGGTTGCAAAGTTCCGGCAAATTGGTGCAATTGTTACTGCGCAACATGAATTGAGTGATCAGCCCCAGTCTAAGCCATTAAAAGAATAGCGACTCTTGGCGTCAGGGCAAGACATTATCACGTGAGAATTTCCCTTTCACTCCCCAAGCAACAAATCTAATGATCAGAAGCTCGAGCATTTACAATCTTATTGGATTGAAATATGTACAGTCAAATTATATGGCAGCTGTGGTCCTTGAATTGGGACTATCGATGATCGAAAACAGTCAGAATGCCTCCAAGTAGTCAAGAGTACGCCTTCGCTAGTGATGCATGCATTCAATGCATGTGTGGTAAACCAAAATGGCACATTTGAAATCAGTAATGTAGGTATCGTGTCGTGTCAATCCCCCCAAGTATCATCTCCTCGGTTGCATAGGGGGGTATGTGTAAGGATTGGGAAAATGCATGCTAGCAGTCAATCCAAAAGGATCTGCATCGAGCATTGGGTCGTATGGGTCGATCAATCCTACACCTCCTCCGCCATCGCTAGCCCCACTTGTCGTCATGGGAGGAGAGGCATGCATTCCTATCGAGATCGCAGTTGTGGTGGTTGGAGGCAACCGAAAGTTCGGAATGAAGGAATCGGTATCGACATCTTCGGCGTCCATGTCGTCGACGATATCGGGTTGGGCGTCGTACTCCTGTTCTGTACTCACGGATTCAGTCTAGGACGAACAAAGCTCCACAAGCGGGGAAGGAGGGGAATGGAAAGGGGTCAGCTTGCCGAGTTGAGAGTAATGCTTTTGGAAAGCTGGATAGTAAGAGTCTTGCACTGTAGGGCTCGCTTGGGTTCGGGGGGGATAGGCTTGGGACGTGGTGGGATGTGATAGCGTGCGGCCATGTGGTCTGGGTTGCGGTGCGTAGGAAGACTGTTGTTGTGGGGGTAATGGACGTGGTGGTGGTGGTTGTTGTTGTTGTTGCTGAGGTTGCTGAGCTCCAACCATGTCGGTTGCGGGCGAGGTCAACCCACCATGCAAAGCAAAACCTGGCGATCGTGCGGTGGAAGGCGAGGACTGTTGTGAGGGGGGGGTAGGCTGTGCTGTAGGTGAGCCCGCAAAGTTCCGTTGTCCATCAACCTGGGAAGATGGATTTACTGTCTGAATGGGAGGCGCCATCACAGGCCGATTGCGAGCTTGTTGCTGGCGACTCAACATCGCCTTTTGCATGGGGGACGCGACTCCCGTAGTAGGTGGTCCTCGGTGAGGTCGAAGGTTGGGGCTACCCTTCAAGGCGAGTTCAGCTTGAACATCAATGCCTGTGGTGTGGATGTCAACAGCGAGCACATGTCAGTAGATGGCTATGGACCTACCTTTCTCAAGCAAGATGCGCTCCAGGAGGGAGTTTTTATACCTCAGCATGAGACATTCATCAGCGGCAGCACGGTGACTTTGCTGGAGATTCTGCAAAGTCTCTTCATGGTGCTGAATGGTAGTCTCAAGTTGCTTGATGTATTCGGTTCGACGTTCACGGAAGGCAGCCTGTGCTTGACGATTCCGCTGTTTGCGCTCTTCAGAGGTCGCATAAATCTAAATGCATAAGTAGATTGCTTCTGCCGGCACTTTGCCATCAAGGCTTACTGGTTTCCTTCCTCCTTTGCGCTTAGGAGCAGGAGTCGGCTCCGGATTGGGTTGTTCAGAGCTCCCTTCAGCCGTGTCGTTGCCATCCGGGGTAGATGGCGTGTCCGAGAGATAGTCTTCAGTACTAAACTCACGTTTTGGTACAACGGCGTCGGGTATGGTGACGTCGGTGTTCGCGACTGAGCCCATGCCTTCCTCCAGGCTACCGAGTCTAATGCAACGTCCCTGGCATAAGCGCCGATACAAAATCGAGATCAGTGACCAGGATAGCAGATTAGACGCGCGCCTGGACTGTGTGAATTGATAACAGTAACGTAAGAAGAGAGATAGGTGACAATTCAAAACAGAGATAAGAGACGTAAAGCAATCGAGTGCCCAAAGGACGGGATGTTGTGAGGTAATCCTATAAGCTAATAAAAATTTGCACGCTTGACAAGAGGGGATGTGCGGAGGAGAGAGGGGGGGGTGGCAGGTAGTAACTGTGGCAGTGGACTTTTCTTTCTTTAGGATCCTGTTTGTCTCGTACAAGAAGGACTGAGGATCCAGGAAAGACGCGTTTCAGTTCCGGAACCTTAGAAACGACACGAGCAGTGCGTGGACCTGGTTCGGAATTCGCTCAGAGGGTTGAGGAGAGGTCGATCATTGCGCCATACAGATGTGGTTTGATGGTGGGGAGATGACAATATCCAATGCTAATGCTACGGCATCGGGGCTCTCGCTTGATCTTCTGACGAGGTTGTCAACAACCTGGAACGCGAAGCAACGAGAGGATGAAAACTCTGCTTGCATCGGGGACATTGCAACATGGGAGGAGCAGAAGCGCCACGTGGAGGAAAATTTTCACGGCTGGGATGTTTTGAGAGCGGGAGCCAATGAAGCAATGTGAAGAAGGACGCCATCCGCGAACCATGCCCTGATTGAGAATAGGGAACAAGGCTATGTCTCGAGATGGGCAAGAGAGACAAGGCTGATCGAACATCAGGCGAACGCCTTTGCGCGCCAGGTGAGCCATCGACCATGCCCAAAGGGGTATAGGCCCACGCCAAGTGTCACTAGCCCCTGCTAGCGTTGTTTCCCCGCCCTCACTTGGGTCGTCTTTCTCCGTGGAAGCCAGCACAATAGGTGTTGAGCACGAGAGCTGGGCCGTGGTGGCCTTCCATTTACGCCTAGGGGGGCCTGGGAGTCCCAGAAGTTACTTAGAACTCCTCCGTGTAATAGTTAAAGGGATCTTATGCTTCCAGGCATCCCCTGCTGATCACCCTTACTGCTCCGTACACTAGGGAGAGCAACGGCGGCTACCACCCAGATCTTCGATCCCAGGGCCCCTAGCCCTTCACCCTTCCTTAAAGTTGGAGGGGTGCGGCACCTAACAGGAAGTCAAGATGCCTCCCGCCAACCCTCCGACAAAATTCAACAAACCCCGTGACCATCTGAGTCCAGACCCTAAATTACGCAGCCAGGCCTCGTTATTCCTCCAAGACTCCCCTTCCTTGAGTCCGTGATGGAGATACACCTGTGCTGGCTGTTGGAAACCAAACCCTTGTGGGTTCCGTGTATCGTTGAATGCAGAAGTGATTGACCCATCGCCATCTACGGAGTGCATAAGAGGTAAATCAGAGACAGTCAACCGCTTGGCCGATCATTCAACCACGCGGCGATCAACATACTGTGGCTGGTGGAAAGGCAGGTCAGAATAACGGTCTCTCGTTGAATACGCTTCAAGGTTACGAGGGGTCCTTTGCGTTGGCAGCCACCGTAATGCTTCGGAAACCTTCGACCTCCTCTCTAGCTTTGGTTTCGTCGGGGCCAATGAGTACCTGTGATGAAAGGCAGCTGACCTTACTGCCTCTGAAAATTCCGAGGTTGGGCACCGTTGTTCCCAGAATTGATCCGCAAATGCAGGTTCCTGTCCTACGTCTGGAGTACTCCTTGCACTCTCCTCCCTACCGATGTACTGTACATGGTTGGTAGGGTGACCCGTGGCTCTGGGAAGACTTGACTTTGGACTGGTGTTCGTGGCCAGGTATCCCTCCTCGCCGCAAATAAGAATGACGGCCACACAACTCAAAACCAATGGGTATGGACTGCCCAGGAAGGGAACCCGAAGAATTTGTCCAGCCCGATACCCCAAGTGAAGCAATGGACTGAGTACTCCGTACTCGCGAGGACCATGAACGAATCAAAGCGAGGAGAGATCACTGGTCGCCTCTCGCCGCGGTCAGGATTATTCCATTTCTTGCCATTACTGGCGCATGGATGAAGATCCTGGCGTCCTGGTGCATCTGTATCATGTGTGGAAATTCCAATATACAGGTAAGGAAGAATAGATGGGATGAGGTGTCGTGCCTTGTCAATAGAAATGAGAATTCTATGCGTGTGCAGTTTGTGTGGATTGCCCTTCGCTCCTGCTTCTCCATGCCACCATCATCTCTGGCGGAAGGCATGCCATCTCAACCACAGCTCTACTTCAGCCATAGACTTGCGTCAGCCCCCGACTCATCAGAGACCACACCAACGCAATCTTTTCAGGACTTTGAGTAGAACGGACTCGTTCATCGTGCAGCCATTACGCTCCTTGCATTCTTTGCTGTCTGTGACAATACTCGATGCTCAATACTGACCATCAAGCGATTCAATTCTGTGACTAGCCGTGGTCAACGAACATTTGTCCCAGCGCTGATGGATTCACAACATCTCAGAGGTGGGCCACCGAGCTTTCAGGAAACCTGTCTCTAACAACCCCATAGATGGGCCTCAGCAGCCTCATATCTCGAAACGAACGTCGGCAGACGAGAGCAAGCCTTCGAGGTTCCCCCTCCCTTCAACACTTGAAGCCTTCACTCGACCTATCTCAGCATTAGCACGACATCGTATCCATCAGCTGTCCGAGATCCGGGAGGCCTCGACATCGACAAAAGCCTCAGGCTACAATGACTCTCGCCAGAAATGGACCGATGGAGGCAAAGACCGTCCGCGAACTCCAATTCAGCAAGCAGATGCACTTTCACATACTACATCGTCCGAGTACCTCACTCCTACTGCACTTCGTTCAGCTCCCCATAATATATCCAAGGCTTTGGGAAACCGAGCGGCCAGTGCCATCAGCCTTCCAGTCCGCCATGTTCCCGAGAGACGTTCATCGGCTAGCATATTTTCTCGAAGTCTTGGTGGTGGATCCGGTCAAAATTCCATGCAAGACTTTCCCTCGTACAAGATACCTGAATTGGAGGATACAAGTAAAGTGATTCCCGACCGCGGTCGAGCAGAGTCGCCTGTGAGGCGAGCGTTGGGTAGAGCAGCTCAGTCATCCGAGATTCTTCGGCCCTCCCTTGCACGAACGTTCATCCGGACCACACCACCACATGAAGTCCTCGATAATGGGAGTATACGACATCCCCGAGTAGAGATTTCTGTTCGTTTAGTCACTCCCTTGTTCGTCGGTGGCGGCACTGTCGAAGGACAACTATCGGTTCAAGTTGATGGTCGAGGACCCCGAAAACCAAAGACCAAACCCATTCACATTTCCATGGCGTCAGTGGACGTTATTGGTGTGGAAGAGATCAGTGATGGCAGACGTTAGGTATTTCTGTCACTCGCCACAGAATTATTTGATGACAACAGTCCTCCACCTCCTTCACTTGTCACTTCTCCACACCCTCAAGATGGTCCAGAGTTATGGTGGGAGCTGAAAGCTGCCAGTGCCGTTCTACCCTTCTGCATCAACTTACCACTGAAACTAGGCCCCCCTCCGTATTCCTCGAGACAAGCAGCAATACGATACCTACTTTGTCCATCAGTGACAGTAAAAGTCGGAGACAAGAGGAGTGTGATCAGGCAGACATGGAGTGTACAGATGCTCACAATTCACGATCCTGAGAAAGCATTGGCAAGCCTCCCGAGCCCTCTACTTGCGGCGGACACCCTATATCTCTCGCGTGAACCCGATTTACAGACCGTCAAACTTACAGCCGGCCTCCATAGGCAGACGTGGGTCAACGGAGCACTAATCTTCATAGATGTTCACATCTGCAACAATACGCCCAAAACAATTAAGAAAATCGAAGTTCAGCTGGAGAAGACCACTCTGTGGTATACCCATCCCCCAGTTGGCACTTCCGAAAGAACTGTCCATTATCTACGACTCCCTCGAAGAACGGACACTGAGATAGTCAGCGGCACTACTGTCAAAAAATCAAGTACTTGGAGTGGTATCGGGTCATATTCGTCCGATGTCAGAACTGTAGAGCTTGAGGCGCCACGAGGACACGTCACCATCAGCACCGGGAGGTATTTTGAGATTCGATACTTCGTCAATGTGGTAGTCAGTGTGAAAATGTTCAAGACTATCGCCGTCCAGCTTCCTGTCACTATCATACCAATCAATTCTCTCGATATCTTACCAAATTCTTTGGCTCAGGTCGCTGCATCCATCGAAGCCAAAAGAGCCAAAACCGTTCCGGTTGGTGCAGATAGCCAGGCCCGTGCATCGTTCCAGCAAGGACAGGCCTTTTCAGCACCTGTACGGCAGTCTCTCGAGAAGGCACGTCAAAGCAGAGCCAAACTCCAATCTCGAGATGTTGACTCTCTCACTCAAGATCTTGATAGCTCTCCACGTCGCTTTGGTCACATCCACAGTCATAGTCACTGCGTAGGAGGACTTAATGCTGGCACTTTGGATGAGAATACAGCTCCTGCTCGCGCTAGCATTGCATCATGCTCGCACCACCATCTTACACGCCACCCCAGCTGCTATCACTGTCATCTACTACACGAGAAAGACAAATCACCGAAATTAGATGGCCCTCGGCTACCAAGGCTGCAAGTCTCGACTTCAGGCCTGGGCTTTTCTGAATCCGAGTTTGAAGTTCCAGCAGACTCACCGCCTCGAAAAGTCATGCTAAGTGAGCATGAACGCAATATGCTTCTTCAGTTGAAAGAACTCAGGACTCGACACCAACGCAATGTCAGGAAAGGCAGGAAGCCTAGCCAAGATCCTGCTGGAGCACAGGATGGACGTTCAAGCAAAGAACAAACAAGCTGGAATAACGTGGTGGTTGATGCAGAAACCGGCCCCAAGCAAGCCGAGTACGGGAATCTTAGTCCGGTCGCCAAAACACGGAAACAAAGCGTGAAAATTAACGACCCTGCACTTCAGCTCACCAGCAGCAACACGGGCAATGGTACAAGGTCAAGGTCAAAGACTAACCCAGAGGCTCTAGCAACACTACCTGAACCAAGCAAGCCTCGCCGAAGATCGAGCACACCTCATCATGACCGCGGTATAAAGTCCATGGATGGTATTGGGCATTCTAGAATGTATTCAAGAGCCAGTAAGGAAGTCGGATATAGAACAAGCCTGGATCATTTGTTGTGAGGGCTTTCCATGAATCGGCACGTGAGCCAGTATGAACCGGCAGAGCTCTCAAACCCTGATGCTCTCGCTTGAGATGGCCAGGAACTCGATGGGATTCTGACTCGGGAGTGATTAATGGACTTGGCTGGTAGAAAGATTATATGTATTATCAAGACATCATACCCAAATACTACTAGATAGACAATAGCAAAGTACTTAGTATTCACTACAATATCGAACAAAGTGAAAAGCGGAAACGGAAGGAAACGCGCGCATTGCAGGGACCCCATACCCCGTATGTATCTCTCTGAACTCCTAGTTCTTGTGGGGACTTCTTGTGCCGTCAGATGCCTCCGTTTGTATCGAGTCGCTGAATGAGAGATAAGTATGTAAGTGGTTCTGATTGGTATATGAGACCGAGGCACTTCTCGGACCGACTCCTCCAACCTTTCGGCTTCCCCACATATCGAGTACATACACACGTCTCAAGCGAGCCATGGACAAAGAGGTACGAAATGCTTCGTAGGCCGAGCGCATTACTAGGGACTTCTCTTTATGTCACTTTGAATACCAATACGCTCGCTCATTTTCCCAAAAGTTGAAATAATTAGCCACCTGCATACATACCAGGCCAGGCTCCAAGCTTGCCTCAGAACTACAAGCAGGATCTTCCGCTAGGGCGCTGTACGCCTCTACGCAGGCCCCTGCGGTCAAGGACTAAGTACCATGGCGGAAATCAAGGACTTCCCCAGCTTGTTCAGACTGGATGGGAAGGTTGCTGTTGTCACGGGAGGTAAGCCAGATGTCTGGATTTTTAAATTTTATATATAATATCGTCGAGACTAGAGACTCGAGGGCAATTAGGATGCAGGTCTTTCTTTCCCACAGAGCATTAGTACAGTACGCCCAGGTTTTGCAACAACCTCTCTCTCTCTCTCTCCACCGCCCAAAAATACCACCGCCTCATATCGATTTTGCAAGCGTCCAGATAGTACCTCACAGCTGACACAACTCTCTCCTCACCCTTTAGCATCGCGAGGAATCGGCCTCTACGCATCAGCCGCACTGCTCCAAGCTGGATGCTCCCTGGTGATCATCACAGCGCGGGACGCGACGAATCTCAGCGCGGCAGCCGACCACCTCAACGCGATCCCCGGCATCACCGGCCGTGCCGTCGCCATCCCAGCCAACGTCGGCCACACGGACCAGATCCAGAAATTCGTCGGCGATGTTGAGAGTGAAGTGAGGAAGACAAATGCGATGCAGGGGGTTGATATCCTCATCGCCAACGCGGCCAGTAGTTGGGGCGGCCCCTTTGAGGAGTTCGAGGATTGGAAGAGCCAGAAGACGCTCGACCTTAATGTTCGGGGCGTGTTTAATCTCGTTCGCTTGTGAGTGGGCCTGGCTTGTTCAAGCTCCTCACTTCCTCGCGTTGTGTTCGCTGACAGCCTGCACTTAAACAGCATGGTCCCCCTCCTCAGCGCCACAGCCACACCGGCCTCGCCGTCCCGCGTGCTCATCACCTCGTCCGTCGGCGGCATCATGGTGCCGCACGTCGGCGCGCGCGGCGCAATCATGTACTCGGTCTCGAAAGCGGCCGCGCACCATCTGGGCCGCAACCTCGCGCTCGAGCTGGCCCCCAAGAACATCACGACCAACATCATCGCGCCGGGCTTCTTCCCCTCGCGCCTCGCGAACCCGCAGATCGATTACCTCGGTGGCGAGGATGTCGTGGGCAAGCAGAATCCGATGGGGAGGCTGGGCAGGCCAGAGGACATTGCGGGCCTCGTCGTCTATCTGTGTAGTCCCGCCGGCAGCTACGTCAATGGCCAGGATGTTAACCTGGATGGCGGCGCGAGGCTGCGGGTCGGCACCCACGTCGATGTTGCTGGTGGGAGGGAGTCGAAGCTGTGAAGATTGGTGGGAGTCGCTTGTGGACTTGTGGGGGTGGGAGGTTTGTCTGATGTCAGTCTTTGCGCCCGCCATAAGAATGTGGATTTCTTGCTTAGAAAATGTGAAAATTGCCGGCTTTTTCTCATCGATGGGCACGTGGATCTTGAAAGTTTGGGATATGTAACCCTACGAGTCAATATTGATCTACATACCTTTTTACTCCTTTACTCTCGGAGTCGGTCCCTTAGCTGACGAGAACCACACTACTGCCAATTCCCGTGGTATCGAGAGGCTTCTCCTTGCTCAGGCCGGGGACGTAGATCTTCAGTGTTCTGATGCCGACGCCACGCTCTTTGATCCACTGGCCATCAGCTTCGCCCGCTGGCGCTCGAATATCAACGCCTACACGGTCCTGCACACTCTTCAATGCTCCTGGGTCCGGTGAAGACAGTCGCACTCGGACGGATGAGGTGGCCCCGCTGGTCTTCGCAGCCTCGGACTCATCGCCAGTCACGCTCGCGTACAGTTTCGCGTAGCTCTCCAGCTTGTCCTGGGGCACAACGACATCGACACTGAGGATCCCCTTCGCCCCAGAAGGATGCTCGGCCATCCCCGGCTCCAAATGCGGGACACGCAGCGCGCGGTCCGTGACATCGTGGCAGTAGAACGGGGTGTCGAGTCTGCCTTTGGGGAAATAGGTTTCCAGCGGTTTCGGCACATTCGGTGCGTCGTCGTCAAGGCGTGGCTTCGTCACGTACCATTCGACTTGCTTGCCGTCCTTGCGCTTACGTCCGCCGTTGAGGGGGTCCTTGAAGCGCACGCCTAGGCCGCCGTCTCCGAAGGACGAGGAGGGCAGAGATTCCAGCCGCTCGGTCACCGCTGCGTGGACCTCCTGTGCCGACTGCGTCGACGTCAATGCGAAGTCAATCAGCCCGGCCGCTTTCGGCGCCCAGTCGAAGAACTCCACCGGCTTGCCGATCCAGTTCAGCAGCTCGATGTAGGTCCCATCGGCAAAGATGATGAGTTTGTTGCGCGTCGAGCCGCCTGCGAGAATAATGATGGGGTGGGTTAGTTGAATGATTGATTGATTACCGTGGCTTTTGACTCTTGGGTGTCACGATGAAATCGTTTCTCATCGGTCCAGTGAGCTCCTTGCTTACCTGCGTGCGTCCCTCCTTCGGTGATATTAAAGTTGTCTGCCAGCCATGCCGGTGGGTTCTCGAATTCAGGCGTGTCGAGCATGAGAATGACATGGTCGTGACAGTAGTACCCAGGGGTTGGGTTGCTCATGGTTAATGCGTCGCCGGACTGGGCTCCAGTATATTAAAATTATATGCAGTCAATGTCTGGGAACCTGGGAGACGGCCGCGCTGTCACGCTGTGATAGTTGTTTGCCTCTTCTTATGTGTGACTAACAAGCAGAGTCGTCACTCGTGAAGCCAACTTTAAAGGCTGGAATTTGTACTCTAGAGGTGTGAGTAGGCAAACTTGACTCACGGACGTCTCAAAGTGGGTATTTATTCCTCTTGAATCTTCGTTCGACATTCGAGAAAGGCGTGCCTTGTTCATCACTAACCTGAATAGTAAGTGACTAGGAGCCTTTCCCGAATACGTCTTATCATTGCCTAATGTCGAGATCGCAAGGTGGGTGGTGGGGGAGGAAGACAGTCATCGGACGCATGCGGAGTTGACCACTTGCTTGAGCCTGAACCAGCTTTACTTCTTCCACGCAGTTTGAGGACACAATGTCTATATACCTATTGACATCCACAGACATAAATTGTGCTGTGAACGGAGTTCGCTAGGTTGTCTTGTTTTGATTTTGGGATTGTTTGAGTGATTGGTGGCCTCGTACGCGTCTTGACGCGTGATATGATGCTAAGGGGGCACGTTCATCAACTCTTCCATAACACGCCTGGCACATGCCAGTCCATAATGCTTCCTTCCAGTGCAACTTTGTTTGATAAATAACTCCCTCCACCGCTCTATCACTTATTGACCCAAGCTCAAGGTGTGGTGGCCATGTTGTTAAATAATGGTCAGGTGGCTCCTTTACAAGTCCCTATACCTTCAATTACGCCACCGCCCTCATCATAGCTCGCACCCTCGAATATGCGCCGTCAGGTTTGAGAACATGCCCCCTCCCATGATGGACAATGATCCACGATGGGGTGAATTAGCGGAGGCATCTCTGAGAGTTCCAACCGAGGAGGAGAAGAATCTAGCCTGTGAGCCCATCAAATGATGAAAGTTAATGTCCCTGGCCCGACCTGCGGGCACAGTAACGGAACTGTGGAAGATCCAGCCGCGTTTTCTCGATAAAGACTTACATTTTAACATGGATGAAACGATCGATCAGGTGAGATCGTGGATTGAAGAATGCAACTTCCAAAACATAGATGTCGACACCTGCAGACTGGTGAGATTCGCTGTTTACATGGGATTTACTGCCACTGGTTCAAGACTTGGTCGAGAGACACGGAGCAGACCTGAAAAGACCGGACATCCTAGACAGGTCGGCAACGTTCTACGCTGTCGTCGCGGATAACCTTTTGATATGGAAATATCTCACAACCTCGCAGCCCAATGGATCGAGCCTGGACAACATAAACCAACGAGACTTGAATTGGATGTCTCCACTACAGAGGGCAACCCAACTGACAAAGTACAATAGTATCGAATTTCTTCTCGCACACGGTGCTGCCATGGATTTTCGAGGAAGGGATAAACAGAAGCTGGACAACCTCTACGAAACAATAGACAGGTACGCTCGTCTACTCTTTGCAATCGAGCGACTATGGCAGCTGTACCCTGGCTTTGAGTTTGACGTTAATATCGCTCTTCGTCCGACCCAAGTGGTAATTGAGATAGAATTTGGCCGGAGAAAGTTCCATCGACTATAGGAAGATTTGCTGGTGCCTCTGGACGAGGTACCTGCACCTTTCATTACCGATCTCATAGGAAGTAATGTTTTGGTCCATCTTGACGAGACCAATGTGAGTTGCTGCCAGCCCACCGCAGTCGTTGTGCTGAGTTGACCAAATAGTACCTAGGCCATTGTCGTGTTTGTTTGTCTCCCTTACACTTCAAATCTCACTGTCTGACAAAATTCCAGGCGACTTTTAGGCGTATGACCCGAGATCTTCAACGGCAAGGCGAAATGGAGGCATCCAGGTTTCACCGTGTTGCCCGCTACCTTTTGGACACCCTTAAAATGTCTCCAAATGCACTAGGCGATGAAAATCTTGATTTCCTGGAACCTGTATACAACTCCAATCTGGGGGACGCCAAACAAAATGAGGTTCCATTTTTTGTGAACGTCGTAGTAGGTAGCCATCTAGCTTTGGGCTTGACAAGGCTGACACCTGCAGTTTCCATGTCTCGTCCTCCGCTCCGGAGAATGCATTGGTAAGGACGAGGAGGGCCACGCGAGAAAAAGATCTCTTGATAAGAGGGCGGCCCTTGATTCAACTGGATCGCACCTTAGATGAAGCATACTACCCTGGGCTCTCCCCCACTGCACTTGCAAGAAGAAACCGTGACCAAGTTGTGAATAGAGAATGGCCATGGAAGATCAAGACAGACGATGTCACCGAAAATCCAGGTCTGATTCTCATGGTGCCTAACCTATGGATCTGGAGACTAGGTAATATGGTCGTCTCGGCATATTCAACCGAACCCTATCGAGGAGACGACTCATTGAGATTTCGCAGGGGAGCGTCAATATTCGAGGCATGTGGACTTATGATCCGCACCATGATTGAGGAGCACATTCTGCGGTTTGGAGAACTACAACCCAACAACTACCCGTCGCCACTCGATATTTTTGAGACCAGCGTCCATCGAATTCTGTCGGACGTTGACATCTACATGCATCAAAATATAAAAGCAAAGCTTGAAATCAAGGTAGAACGCGAATTCATGCACCGGCTTGCAGACTTAAGAGACGAGTTGGCCATGATACGTGAGGTTTTGACTAGGAAGAGATTCTTCGAGACCTGATTCAGGACTACCAAACTAATAACCCTGACAACCTTGTGTTCCTGACAAACGACCACAACAAGCAAAATCTAACCAGGGAACAGCTGGAGGAAAAGTACCCACAGGAGCGGGAAACGTAGCGGAGCATCGTCTCTGCTCTAGACTGGCTAGCCAAGTATCAAAAGAGGGTGGCGAACTTCGACAGGGACGTGGATAGGATTGAAAAGACTGTGCAGGATCAACTGACTTTGAAGCGGGCACATGTCAGCATCAGGGATGCGCACTTGAGCCTCATTCTCGGCGTCGCTGTCACGGGCTTCACCGTCATAACCATCATCTTCACGCCTCTGACTTTCATCGTGAGCCTCTTTGCTCTGGCCCTTGACACGCTCCTTCAGAACCAATTTCAGTTTGGCGGCACAGGCGGGATCGATGAAGGCGCTCGGTCAGAGCCCTCCCCGGCCTTCAAGTCATCCTATGTCGGCAAGTGGTTCGGTGAGTACAATGCTTCTGTAGTTGGAAGAAAGCCACTCTGACTCAATTTTTCTGACGAGTTCGTAGTTATGACGTGGGATTCTTCTTGTTGGCACTGGGAGGGAGGGAACTCGTCTACGAGCTGATAGGATATGAGCCCAAGCCGGCGATGGCAACCCAACCCACACCAGGACAACAGCTCACCGCCACAGCTACTGCTGGGGCGGAGGCGCGGAAGAAATTAAGTAGGAGGGAGTGCATGGTTAGTTAGAGGAGGGAGTGGGCTGTTATTATTACATTTAAGTCAAAATTCAAATGGTCAGTCAATGTTGAACGGCGTCATAATTCAGTTCAGTTCAGTTCAGTTCAGCCTCGAAGACGAGCTGATAATTTTTGGCATACTAAGTACGGAGTACCTGATTCGATGATACCTTCTTAAGGCAGTCCAGTCGCAGCCAATTCAATGACTGACTTGGCTCAGGCTGATGACCAGACCAGCCGTTCTTTCCACATCTACTATTCACAAGAGGTAATAGTCCGGTTGAGGTTCAAAAGCAATTCTTGTCGGGAGTATGCATCATGAATCCCAAGCCCAAGCAAGATGGCCATCACCGGCAGCAGTAGTGCGTCTCACAGCTTCCAACGCTTCCAACGCCGTCATTCCTCATGCAGAGCATGTCAGCAGAGTCCCATTAGAAGGTTCTTTCCTTTCTTTCACTTCTCGTCGTCCTGTCCCATCCATTTCCATCCCGGTTCCTCATGGTTTTGGTTGTATTGGTACACAGTTAAATTGTCAGTTGTCAGTTTCAGTCAGACTCCTCCAAACACCATCGCCAAGTACACAACGGAACGCAACGCAACGCAACGCAACGAGCAAATGTCATGTACTAGGTAGGTAGTATCCAGTATCCCCAATTCTTCTCTCTCGTTTCTCATCCCTGTTGTGGTTCTTTGGCGGCGGCAGACGCAGGACTGGACGCAGGTGACTTGTTCTGTACTTTCGTGTTGCCGGTGTGCTTGTTCTCCTGTTCGGCTTTGTTCGTGGCATTGGTTAGACTGATGGCGATTTTGCGCGGTTTCCGCCCCTCGACATGGTTTTCCGTGTCGGCGTTGGAATTGCTGGGAAGAGTTGCTGTGCTTTCGGCGCCAGCCTGTTTTGATCTCAAGAAACCTTTCTTCCTACGCAAGGACCCTTGAGATGCAAGGCTGGAGGTGCTCGAGGTGGAAGAATTCCGCCGTTTGGGTCCTCCGCTAAGCTTTCCCAGTTCGTCGTCCTCGTCGTCGTCCTGCCTTCTCCGCTTTTCAGCGAGTCGTTCCGGTGGTGCCTGGACTTCTGATTCGCCGGCTGCCTTGATGTCTGGAGAGGGTTGAAGTGTCTTCTCCGGGGTAGGTTTGGCTTCAGGAGAGGAGCCGTCCTTACTGCTGTCAGGTGTGAGTGGTGCCTGCGAGGTTATGGTCTTGGAATCCATAGCTTCATCCTCGTCATCGTCAGGATAATCGACAAGTGGTTTGCCAATGGGCGAGGCGCTGCCGTTCATCATCTCGGACTTCATTCTTCTCCGATGCCACTGCATCCTTTCTGAAACGTCCTTCATGTTTTCTTGATCTGTGCCTTCCTCCCGTTCTTCCTCATCATCATCCGACGTGTTGAAATAGTCTTCTTCGTTAGAGTCCATGTCTGCAAGACCTTGTGCCCATCTTCCATTCAGGTGATTTCTATTCATTGGTGGGGTTGCGTCGTCTTGGCTGAACAAGGTATGATCAGGCTCGGGTGGAGGTTCTGTGGTCAATTGCTCGAATCTGACCAAAAGATTTTCGAACGTATCGACATAGGTGATGCTCTGCAACTTTTCCCTGTACTGCTGCCCAAGATGTACAATAACCTGTTTGATGGTCTCTTTGCGGATGAATTCAAAAAGTTCCAGGCAGGCAGAATTCAGCAAGTTGTCCCTGGGCATGGTGTCGATCACGATATCTAATATTGCATCGAATGCTCCACTCTTGACAACCTGAGCAGCATAAAAGCCATCCTGCAGGGACACGGCCGTTCTGAAGAATTTCAAAGCGGTCAACTTCAAAGGCTTTTGAGGAACTTTGAGTAGTTGGGCGACTCGTGAGCTCAGATTTTCAGATAAGACAAATGGTCTGCTCCGCATTGAATGTTGTCGTACGAAGAAGGTGAGAATCTCAATGAGGTAGGAGTACAGAGAAACTTCCTGATAATTGAAATTTCGTAGGGATTCTCTGAACTCTAGGGACTTCAGAGGCACAAACAACTTTCGACACGAGCGGTCAAAATTATCCTGGGCGAACTGTTCGTTAGCAGCTTGTGTGGGGGTGATCTGCGGCCGTGATAGTTTTGTCATAAATTCGGAGTTCTGTCTGTTTCCCATTTGGTCGTTTGATGGTGGTTGAGGGTCCAACAAGATCTTGATGGCGTCAGCCAGCTGGTTCTTGACCCCTAGATCCGTCTCTGCATGGAGAAGCTCAATCAAGGTGTCTGTGAGTGGGGTTTTCTTCTCATGAACGGCTTTGAGCATGTACCCTCGCATCATATTCGGATCATGGTCAAGCAATGCTACCAAGATGTCGATACCCGTAGTTCGCATCGAAGGCTCTGGATGCTTGACGGCGAAGGTTATGACAGCAAAGAGTCCATGAGCAATGAAATTGTTAAGTAAATTGGCCCTGGACTGCATCTGTAACGTTTTGGCGATTGCGGCGCACTGCTGTAAGAAATGGACGGCCTGTTCCTTCCGCTTCACATCGGTGTTTTCGAGGCTGAAGATTGCGAACAATTCCTTTAAAAACTGGGTATTGTTCTGAAGATGCTGAACAATGTCAACCTGATTGAAGAAAATGAGGGAGTTCAAAACTCCAAATGTGGGATCATCAAGGATTCTAGCCAGAACAACATCCTTCAGGTACTGAAGACGCCATGTTTGCCTGATTTTACGTTTAATGTTTTGATCCTTGATTTCGACCACCTCTTTGTACCTGGACTCGTCCGCTAGATATTGTCGATGGTTGGCTTTGTGTGTGGGAAAATCGGGATCGTACTCGAGCGCGCCTACGACGCCTAGGATGATGTCGTCGGTAACCAGGTACTCAATGATCGAGTTGTCATTCATCAGTATGAGAGCTTTCATGATATTGCAAAGACGATGCAAGTCCGGTAGATTTTCCAAGTCCTCGGCGATCTCGACCAACGGAATCAACTTTAACAGGTATTCCTCTCGTATTAAGAATTTTGCTAGAGCCTCACGGCCGCCTTGTGTGATGCTTGCATGTCTTATGTTCTGTTCTATTTCGTCCAGGTTGTTCAGGTCGGGTATGTTTAGGGTGAAGGAGGAGGTCATATTTTCGAGCGCATCGTCTGAAAGGCCATCATCTGCAGGGCAATTAGTCAATGTTAGGCCGATCGCATGTCAAGGCGCGTACCGGGAAGGGACATCAGCTGCTGCTGAACTTGATGTACAAAATCCCTGTAGAGCTGTTATTTTGATGTCCGGGATAGAATTGTTTGCGAGAACAAGAATATACCAGATGACCGCACATCCCTCTGCTTCCTGAAAACTCAAGGCCATATCGGTCCCATTTGTCTCGGTCCACACGATCAGGGTATCTGCGTCGCATTAGCCAGATCTCCAGAAAGAAGAGGTTCTGGAGATGTTGATGCCAGACCTTGTTGTTTCTGATAGCCGTCGTCCTTAACGATGCGCGTCTCCAACAGCATGCGGTCGGGCTGGTCCTCGGACTCGACATAGATACGCGGTTCATCCTGTTGCAGGACGTGTCAGCGCGTCATTTATTGGGAACTCCAGTGAGAGCTTACATTGATGACCTGACCGGTACAAAAGCCGGTTCCTCTGTCAAACCAGTCATTATCGCGTAGCTCATAGACCTTGACTCTCTTCTTGTCGTTGGCAAGCGGCGGTTGCATTGCCATGACGCAGAAGAGACGGGAAGCGAATGGACATCAGCAGCCGGTGGGAGACGGACCGCAAGCTGACAAGCGAGGGATCGTGCAAGACCAATACGGTGACGATTGTGGTTGAAGGTGAAGTTGGATGATGGTGATACAGAACAGGTGGCGCGGGGGTGGGTCGCAAAAGCCGTCGCAGGCGCAGAGGCTGAAGTTGTGCGATCGGGCCTGACAGGAAGAAGCGCGCACTAAGTACTCTAGGTAGAGCGCAGGCGACAAGAAGCGGAATGGGGTTGATCAAGATGGATGGAGGCACTCGTATCTTGGTGAATTGAGATACAAGGTATGTAAAACTCGATCGGTTAGAGATGGAGTAGGGCAGCAATATGACGTGCTAGGGTGTATTGGTAGTTGATTTGAATTGGGTTTGTTGGTTGTGAGTCGTGGATGGGATGGGATGGGATGAGATGGTTGGCAGTTTGCTTGGTTGGTGCACTCCGTCTGAGGACGCTCGAGGCGACTGTCTGAGGGAGTTGACCAGTTGACCCGTGGATTGCAGGCGCAGGCGCAGGCGCAGGCACAGATAAAGCGGGTGACTGACACCCCCAGGCACTCAAGACACCCTATAGTGCCACCCGACGCTCCAGACTCCAGAGCCGAAACCTAACTTACATTAGGTGCTGGATAACGTGGAAAATAGGCGGAATAGGCAAGCTTAAGCCCCCCATCGGCCCCCGTCAGGCTCTGCGAAGATGACTGGTCTTTGCTAAACAAGGGGACCCTCGGGCCTCGAAGTAGCTGGATGGTGCCCCGTGCGGACTCCTAAGGCCTAACTCAGTTAGGCGTCACTAGTGGTTAGCGTGGGAAACCTACCAAGGAACTCCGTGCTCTGTACTGGTGCGGGCTGAGGCCTCGGGAAAATTAGGATCAGGCTGTTCGTTGCTGATCGTATTTCGTGGCGTCGGGGTCGCGACACTTTTGAAAAGTATAGTACGTCTCGATAGGTTGCATGAGCGGCTTTCGTCAAGACCCGAGTCAAGCAGCTCAGCATGCAGTTCCAACATTTGGACCATGCCAACAATAATATCCCATACCAGAGGATGGAGGACTTATTCTCGGAACTATCATTTACCCGAGCCGGCGCGTACGACAGCTGGGCGCGACTCACGAGATGTCACGAGATGAGGTAAATGATGACATCAGCCAAGCCACACCCCCTCGTCGTGTGCTTGTTCCTGCGTGACTTGACGTGACGTGACGCTACTCCGTGCTGTTGATCTTTCCAAGTTTGTTCCTCGGTCCAGAAGGCATATACATTATGTACATCCCTCTAAGTCAAACATCACTCAAACTCGATGTGCTATTCCTATTAAGCTATCTGGATCTCCTTCTAGAATGCTGCCAATCCAGTTTCCCACCATCTCGTCCCCTTCCACCATCCTATCGACGTTGACCCATCTTGATACCATGTCCAAAACCCTTCATCCTTTCCTCCAGGCCCAAATCCGAGCCCTCGAAGTATGCTAATAGGGACGGGTTCAAATAACCAGATGCCAGACCGTGCCAAATCATTTGCCAATAATGGTCCTGTGATATACAGGAAACCAAGAGTCACTACTGCATTTGTTGTCTGACCCACAGCTCGTGGCAGGGGCTTTGTCAAGGCAAAGTTCGCATGTAAGATCTTGACCACCAGTGTCTGTGTAAATATCCCGAGCGCCTGCAAGAGGAAGAACAAAAGGGAGCCCGATAGTGGATTTGTCTTCACGAGCGAAAAGGCCGTGAAACTTCCAGCGGCATGGATCGATCCCGACAGTGCGAACGCGCTCAACAGCTGGACCAACCGAGCCGTATTGCCGCTAGGGTCTAGGTCTAGTTTTCGAATAAGTACTCGTGATGGCTGTGAAATCCCATAGCGAAACATTTGATGCCAGAACTTGCCCCAGAATCCTGCAAGTCCAGTGTGCAGCACGGAGGTCGTCAGAGGATATAATTGTGGAGGATACAGCCAGGGCTCCAGCAACGGTGACCTGGTGACCTTGGAGACATCCACAAGCGAGGGAAGCACACGCGTGAAGAACAATGGACTTAGACTGAATATGAACGTCAATGCTGCAAGCACTCCTGCCATGGACATCCCAAGGCGAACAAATCGGGTCGCAAATGGAACTCTCTCGGTCAACACGGCCAGCCAGAACCATGGACTTGGATCGTCCAACTCAGCCAAGCCGAAAAAGTATGGATCGGTAACCATTGATGTCTTGAGGAGGTCAAGAACAAGGTAGCCGATCAGAAAATCCTGTACAGCTCGACGCTGAAGAGCTTGCAGCGTTTGTCCAAGTATTGCTGTAGGCTTACTATCCTGATAGACCTCCGATGTTTTCTTATCCTGTCCCCTTGTGGGAATCGGAGGAATGGGTGCATCGATCCTCGCAAGCGTAGCTATACGATGGTTCCAATTTACTCCTCGAAACCCTGTGACAAGATCCACAGTCCAATCGATAATATGCAACCATCCAGCGTCGTAGGGAAAGCCTTGCCATACCAGTTTGTAAGATTTTGAGACGGGTTTATGGGATCCAGGTAATCCGTTTTGCTTGACATCGGTCGCAGTGTAAACACTGGGTACTTTGCGCTGCCTGACATCCATATCTAGATTGGTAGATAGGCTAGCAGACATTGTTGTTGATTCGTCGTGACCACCAGTTGAATCGTCACATCCAGCCTCCCTAGCCTCTAGTCTCCAGTAATCTCGCCCAGGGTCATTGCATAACAATAAAGCACCAGACATTATCGTGCTCCAGGCTATGCACAATCCAATACCATAACCTCCAGCAAACCCTAATGCTCTCCGGTGACGGATTAGGTATAAGCTGTGGATGAAGCCCAGGGTAAAGGCCAAGTACCTCACGAAGCCCCTCAACCGCTCTGGCACTTTCGGAGTAAGGACGATGGCCAACAAGGCATATAGCCCAAAGAACGCATCCCAAGGGTATAAAAACGGATCATATTCTCCAGCTGTGAGGGAAGCATCATATTTCTCTTGTCGCAATGCTAGCGTTTGGCGATACAACGAGACATATGTTTGGCTCATTTCCCGTTGATGCTGGTGTCTTAGCAGCAGGGTTTGAGAAAGAAACAGGAAGCGTAGAAAAATAATAAGAATCAAGGAACTCTCGATACCATGCCGTATTTTAGATCACGACGTGCTGGATAGCCACAACAGTGGATGGAAGGCCTAATAATCGTGGCAACGCGATCCCTGGTTGGCGATGATTTAACCAAAATCATCCAAGTCTCCGAAAACAGTATCTTCTTGTGACAACCACAAGTAGCCCGTCGCTTTTGTTTGCGTGTTGAATTATCCTCTAGGATCAAAGAAAAGTTGAACTCGACTCGGTGAGGCTGGGTGTTGGGGCTTGGACGTCACGAGGCTGAATATTTCCTTGGTACGTCAGTTCCTGCAACCACTCCCTCCCCTTCGTCGTCCCATTCCACCTCTCAATCCCTCAATGTATAAACATTCCTCGGCAGCAACTTATTCAGTGGCTTGATGAGCATGATCGAGTGGGAATGCGCTTGCCTATGCTGCCCTGTGCCTCAGTCTTTCTATAGGCCCGTGCAATTACATGCCACGTCCTTCCCCTTTCCAACTCACTAGTAAATCATGCCTGCCATCAATACCAGTCCCGTCCCAGGGCTTCCCGAATCATGCTATTATGTGCACAGCTTCATAACTCCGGCGGAAGAAGAGCATATCCTCGACCAGATAAAACGGCTTCCTGACTCTCGATGGACAGTCCTCAGCCATCGACGGCTCCTTTCTCTGCCGTCTTCCCTGGTGGGTCCAGCACATGATACCCTCATCGCGGCCGCCATGCCGGGATTCCTCGATTCGATCGCCCGCCGATTGCAAGAACACGGCTACTTCGAAGGTTCATCGCACCAAGGGCCAAATCATGTATTGATCAACGAGTACAACGTAGGGGAGGGAATCATGCCGCATGTTGATGGACCTGCGTACAACCCAATTACTGCCACTGTTAGTCTTGGGAGTCACACGGTTCTTGAAATATATAAGAAGAATGAACATGGTGAGCGAGAGGCAGTCCCTACCTGGCGCATCCTGCAGGAACCATGCAGCCTTTTGGTAACGACTGGGGATATGTACGTGAACACTTTACATGGCATCTCCGAACTCACTTGCGACAAAGACCTTGATAGCGAGCATATCATCAATTGGGAATACCTTGGAAACAGAGTCCCATTCGAGTCTGGCGAGGCTCAGAGAGACACAAGGGTGAGTCTCACTCTACGCGATGTGACTAAAGTTGCAAAGCTAGGCGGTGCCTTGAAATTCATGAGGCGGCCTTAGCCCGACTTGAGAATCTCTCCCCGAGATGCCGGCATCATGGTTCCTTCTGCCGGCGACGTCTTTGACTTGAAGTCGTCCACTATTTGCTCCATGGTAACCCACCCAACACCTTGATGCTTGTTAATATGCTCAATGAGCCTTTCATGCATTAGCAACGCATGTGAACGACCCGATACCTCGTCAATGTCAGTATCTCATCCGGGCAGCTGGACAAGTCAGCTTACATCAGGATGAATCGTCATTGGAAAGATAAATTCATCGTATTCACGATAGAAATAATCGAAATGGTCCTAGATCCGCGTTAGCCACCAGGGGTCGCTTAAGACGCGGCCACAACTCGCCCTCCAAAGGTCCTCTACATCCCTGGCGTTCACCCAGCCATGACTATTTGGGACTTTCTTCGTAAACATCATCGGAGGCAGGTCGTCAAGATACCAATTGGCAGGAATCTCAACTAGCCCGGTCCCCTGACCCTTGACGAATGGCTTCATCCACTCCACAGCCTTCTTTCCATAATCGATCTTTGTCCAATCGTCACCATTTCGAAGATAATATGGCTGACAATCGTGATGGTTCCTTGAGTGGCCATACTCGATGCCATATTCGAGTAATAGTTCAGTGGCTTCTTTACTCACTTCCCACCAGGGGGCAACAGTCCCTCGTGGTGGTTTTCCATGACAAAAATCGGTGATCATTCGATACGTGTAGTCGAGAATATCACGCTGTTGCTCGAGAGTCATATCAACCGGGTTCTCATGACTGTACCCATGAAGCCCAATTTCGTGCCCTGCATCACGGACCATGGCACACTCTTCTGGAAATATCCTGAGGGGAGAAGAAGTCAGTCGAATTGTGCTATAGAACTTTGCCCATGTATCATTGGCACAGTGCAATATAAGTGTGCTGATTGGGAAGGCATACTCCAAGCTATGGCCCGGAATGAACCACGATGCCTTGATATTGTACTTGTCAAATAGTTTCCAGATTCTCCTGACTCCCTCGGTACCCGCAAGATAACCTGGTTCAAAGTGTCAATGCTGTTGTCGGCTGTGACCTTGATTTGCGACGACAGATGCCAGGGGTGGAAAACGGGAATACCTTGCGAGGACATCATGCCTACCCCTGGATATATCACTGGTAGAATCCTCGCCCTGGTACGAACCTAGCCACCCTGCGATAGCATCAATATCAACCCCGTACGAGACGAGAACTCGTTTCTGTGGCTTGGTCTCATCGGGTGACATGATGTCAATTAATATTCAAGTCTTGCACGAGGATGAATCGTTCAATTAATAGGGATAGTGTAAGCAATGATCCCGGTAGTGATGGGCTCGTTACTCTAAGAATGAAGGGCCTTGATACACTCGACTGGCACGACAACGAGTTACACCACCACATCACAAGTCTGATGTAATTTCAGCTTCCTGACCCTCACCTCATATTTTGGAGAAACACCTTTCAGATCGTATGACGCGCTCTACTACTCAGCAGCCACGATCATTGCTTCCATGAGTCATTTGGGGTTTCGCTTGGAGATATAACGTGCACGATGTACCCAAGTGTGTTTTCCTTACCTGCGAAGGGTAGAATTCGACGATAAGGATAACACCTACCCACAGGGACTACCTTGCGCATAAAAGATAATGTCGTTGAACCCTCTACTCACGGCAAAAACCATATTAGGTAGTCGCTATTCACAGACCATCACCTCTTGCGATCCGCCGCTTCGTCCGTCGGTGGAAGGTCACTTCCATCCGGGTCCGACCACACCAATACAATGATCGCGCTGCGTATAGCTAGATTCTCATTTGTAGTAACGAGCTTCTCCACTTCAGCCTGAATGGCATTCCGCTGCCTCGTTTCAACAAACTCACAAAACGGCTGACGCACGCCAACAATTTCGGTTAGCGTAGTGGATTAGGGATGCGAGGTTATGCCATCAAAAGATTGGGAACCTCGCTACAATGACCTCTTCTGGTATCTCCTTGCAGTTCCTTCCTTTTCCCCAACATTGCCTCTGCCGCATCACGTCATGGATATGCGAGCGTTGTGACCAACTTGCCTCGAGCACAACAACCATGTCGCGCGTGCGTGGCATGTTTTGGGGTCGGTTGAAGCTTGACACAAGCTGGCTCCGCGGGTTAGTTGGCTTATGGAAGCGCGAGCCTCGTGTATCCCCGCTTGCGACCGGTGGACCCTATCATCTCAATGTCAAGCTTCTCAGGCCATGCGCTTGATTTAGTCAGAAGTAGCTTATCTTTCCACTTCTTCGTCTTCGCAAGCTTTCGGAATATTTTGGACTGAAGATCTAATACCGAGGGCCATTTCCCTTCTGGAGCCAAGGGCTTGTCAGCGTTGGCAGGCAGCAGCAAACATAGCCACAATCCGGGATGAATATTTGATCAAGCATGCAAGAACTAAATGGCAAAAACCCCCCGACCTCAAGTCTTCTTCAAGCCGGTCATTAATCGCATCCCTTTGGCAGCCGCTGAACGAACGTGCGCGACTCTACAATGGTCACGGCACTCGCAGAAGACAACGGCGCCGAGAAGTTGGTGCAGATTCGTTCACATGCGGTCTGGATGCCCGAAGAGTACACAACTGGATTCCAAATTTCAAATAGTTTGATCGAGGAATTGAAGGTCAGGGACAGATATTGTTCGGTCTGTTACTCTGTCACCAAAGACTTGGGCATATTTTCACAGGCGGACAAGTCCCATCCCAAGGAGTCCAAACTGTACCTTCAATGGGACCTCACTCTACTGGATCTTATTAAGTCTGCTGAAGCGGACTGCAAATTCTGCTGCTTCATGATATCTCGATTTTTCAATGATCCGATGTACACCTTTCATATCCGCCCCGGATCCTCGGCCAGATTCGGATGCTGCTATCAACATTCCTCGCCGTCTCAAGCCAAGGAAGTCGTCGAGGCGATTGATAGAACACGGGAGAAGTGTTCGAAATATGGGAACCCGCGCTTTGTGCTTATAGCGCAGCCTGACGATTACTCTGTTGCGAATTGTCAATATGAGAGACTTCGTTTTCTCGTGGACCGGACCAATTTGACCACAGCAGCGGCCGTGGAAGACATCCTGGGTTATAGGCGGCAGATTGTTATTGAGATATCGGCCCTTGAAGGTGAGTAGGTCAATCATTGAATGGTGTGGTTGCTAACACGATCAAGGTTCTTTAGTAGGCGATTTTGTAAAAGCCCGCCCCGTGAATATTGATCCTGGGTCCTCGATAAGCATTGAAATCGCTAATAAATGGGTTGTCGATTGTATTGAGAACCACAAGGACTGTAGACCACCTTCGAAAACCACAGCCACACAAGAAGGCACAATTTTGCCTACGCGCGTCATCAGGATTCTCAATAATGATGATCTCAGATTAGTCTCTGGTGCGTCACCTGGGAGATATACAATCTTGAGTTATTGCTGGGGTAGACCACAGGAATTCGCCACCACTATCGACACCATCAAGTCGAGCCGGGCAGGCTTCAAAACCCATCAGCTTCCTAAGACTCTCCGGGATGCGGTTGAATTGACCAGGAGCCTTGGAGTCGAATATTTATGGATCGATGCGCTGTGTATCATTCAGGACTCACCTGATGACAAAGAGATCGAACTCCAAGAGATGCCATCGTACTACCGGAACGCATATCTGACGATTTGCGCCGGTGGGAGTTCATGTGATGACGGGTTTCTCACGACTAAAAGCGCACATTGTGATGACCATCTCGGCATGGGCATTCCCAGAGACCTGCTTAACATTCCATACTTCGCACCTAACGGGGAGATCGACGACATCTTTTTTCGTGAAGAAAACCCATATTCCCTCTCCGACGAACCTGTATCAAAAAGGGCATGGACCTTTCAAGAGCGAATACTCTCACCTCGCGTCCTCACCTACGGCGGTCGCATGCTGTGGCAATGCACTACCACTCAAAAATCCGCCGGTGGCGTCCAAGACTGGTCCTTCGACACTCGAAGCACTAGTGGTCGTGAGATTAAACTCGGACTTGCTGAAATGCAGAAGCATAGTGCTCAGATGACTGTAAAGGGAAAGAACAACGTGAAAACTGGGACGAAAAGCCAGTTAAAAGCCGCCAGAGATTACTCCCTGTGGTACAACGCGGTGGAGGAGTTCTGTGAACGCGACATAACCTTCCCGCAGGACAAACTCCCAGCCATCGCCGCCCTTGCGAAAGAATTCGCATCAGCGCTGAAAGACGAGTACGTGGCCGGGCTATTGAAGGCGGATTTCCTTCGCGGCTTACTGTGGTCGACATGGCCGAACCTGGACGTACAGAAGCCCAATAAATGGCGAGCGCCAACCTGGTCGTGGGCGTCCGTTGAGTGCTCCATCACGTACAGCCGCCTGCCGCCCCTGTCAGCGACCGAGCTAGCGAAAATCACAAAAATCGAATACACCCCAACATCGGGGTCCTTTCCCTACGGAGAAGTCACAGCTGGGGCGGTGGAAATCCAAGCCCCAGTGTTTAGTTTCGACCTCGAGGTCATGACCGACACGCTGCGGAAGCAATACATGATGCCCGCGCCCCAGGACTCCATGGAGTGGCGGAAACTAATGCTGAATCCTGCAAAAGGGGGGTTGGGATCGAATGAAGATTGGAAGCTGAAGGTTGATAGCATATTTCTCATCCTTCTGGCAGAGCCAATATCCACCGATCCTGATGAGGACGGTGGTAATGGGGAGAACGGCGATGATGACGTTGATGAGATCTCTGACGACGAAAAGATCGGTCTCCTCCACGGCTTGGTGCTGACTCCGATCGAGGGTGAGGGCGAGGATGGGACATATGAGCGCGTCTCGTCCTTTTCAAACCTCAGGGTGAAAGGGTATTTAAATCTTCGCAAGCAGGAGAAGACGGTGCGTATTGTATGAATGAATCACGATGAGGCTCGACATGGCCGGAGTTGGACTGGGAAGGGGGGACCCAAAGTCGGTTGCCCCAAGGCTTCCCGTGCAGTGACCATATCGTGCAGGCTCAGGCAGTCCAATAGGAGAAATATTCCAGCAGGGTAGAAACAGAAATGTCGATCACATACTGTAGCACGGTATCCGGTGCGATACAAAATTGCAGTGCTTCGTCATAAGGAGGATGCAAGGAGAGTTGGTTTTCATGTGATGCATTGGTGCATCGACTCGGTAGATAGATAAGTAGATACTTGAGCGGAGGTTGCAATCAAGCAACCTAACCATCACTGCATGCACCACTCAGGAGTGCTCTATTGCATGCGCTTTGGCGTGTAGTAGAGTCATCATTACTAGTTATCTTTGCCCTGTTGTTTGTTCTTTGTCTTTGTCTCGTTGGTTGGGTTGTGTAGTTGATACGACTCGACTGACTATACTGCCGACCTCCTCACGCTGAGCGCCTCGATCCTACATCCCAGTCTTCGTCCGATCCTTGTTACAATACCCTAATGAACAGGATCTGCGGTAGCGGTCCACCACTGTTGCCGAACTGGATTGGGGTTAGGGAGAATTGGGTAGGTTTGTCAATACGTAGTGAGCCCTCTTACATTTTCGATGTCAAGTCGTAGATGGGGTTGATTCGGTGGGGTGGAAGGTCTTGGTTTCCTCTGCACCTGGCCAGGTGTAAAGTACTCACGCCATGCACCGCGTGAAGGTGCCTTCCATTGCGGGGCAATTGGAATGTGAACCGAGATCAACTGTAGGAATACATCAGCTTAAGATTGCCGAAATTCAGAAAGGGGGGACTCAGCTGATTGAGAAGTCCTGAGGAACAGGCCGAGTATATCCTCCACCTAGATAACGCAAGCCCCCAGCCCCACGGACTCCAACACATCCAAGTTTCCTCATAACTAAATACAGAGAACAGAAAAGTCCAAAACAGAAAAACACTTGGGCCTGGATACCCGAAATCTCCTTTTTTTGCCTTCGCGTTTTGCGACATCGTATGTACCACTCCGAGAGTCATGGCCTCCCAACCATGTCAAAGTCAATACATAGTCTGTCTACCTGTTTTCGAGTTTTTTTGGGGGGGAATTTCTGCTCTGGCAAGTAGCCAAGAGCCAGCAGAAAACAAAGAAAACACAGTGATCACGCATTGTCACTCATCCGATACCTTCTATCAATGCGCTGTAAAAAGTGAATAACTGTTGAGCTAGATGTCGTGAAATGTAAGGCGTCCGGATCATCCAACTGGCCAGCATCCAAATCCAGGAAGCCGTCCAGTCCAAGTCCAGCAGCACAGTCCAGCAGCTCACTCCTGAAGTCCGGATGGTAGACGTCGGGTAGATAGCTAGCGTTTCGAACATGTGTAGCCAAGGAAGCCGGGCTATATTGAATTGCCATGTCGATGAACGCCATTGTAAAAGCGATCCAATGGACGGAAACCTGGGAAGATGTCACTCCAGGAGCGCGTCGAAACTCAATGCTGCCGTGGCCGCCAGGTCGACAGGGATTCAAGTTCCAGGCCCTATATTTATCCGGACAGATGTACTCCACAACGGACTCCCTGGAGCAGTTATCGATATAATCGAACACGTACTCCAGCCCTCGAAGTGGGCCATATCTTTTCAGCGGGGCAGCCGCCCTGGTGCCGGAGATATTAGACCTGCAGAACCCCTGGACTTTATCTTGTCGCGATGGAGGAGTATATCGTGCTGTGGCGGGCTCCCAGAAGGCAATGGCCTTGGCCATGGCTCGCAGCTGGACGTCCGTGTAAGAGCCACTGGACAAGGAGATGTGGACATGGAAACCGCAAGAGGCATCCTGTCGGAAGTCGAAGTGCTCTCCAAGTGTAGACCAGAACTTGTCGATGGTAGGCACCTAGCCTTCATCAGCCAAGAGCACGGGGGAGACAATCTCCACGGGGTCTGCTGATGTCAGTATCATTTTAGACTCTCCATTCATTGTTTCAGGTGCATGAGAACTCACAGAAACCGTCGGCAATGTGCTTCTTGGACACGGACCCGTCCAGAGTAGCGTTCCATTGGGTATAGTCAGGCTTGTCGTCCGAGCCTTGGTGGAAGACGCTACAGGGGAGACCAGCAATGGAGAGGATCTTGGCAATGGTATCGAGCAGACGGAGATTGAAACCACGTGTGACACGTGCTGGAGCATCAAAGTCAGGGTATGCAATGGACTTGGGACGCAGGATCAGCTCGAACTCAGCTCCGAAGCGGAACGGAAGGTAATCACGGGGGTTAGCCGCACTTGTCAGGGGAGTTGGGAGGATAGGGGGAGGGGGGGTATCGGTTAGGTTATTATCACGACACCGTCGTACGGACCGAGTGATAGGAGCTGCACCCGTGGGGCTGCCAGAGCGTACGCCAGCACGACGTGACACTCCTAGACGGGCAGGGGAGGAGGAACGTGAGCGTTGATTGCGGTTGGGAGACAACATTGTAACTGGAATCTCAGAGACTGTATCAGTAGAAAATGTAGAGCAGGGCAGATCTGGTGGAAGAGAGAGAACAGAAAGTGAGCAATGTTGTTTATAAGGATGTCTGAAAAAGTCCGCTCCTGGAGGGCCCACTGCAGGTTTGGGTACGAGAGAATAACAAGATAGACACTAAATTATCTTGTACAAGTGAGTGGCTGTTGCCTGCTGGTCCATTAAACACTATGATGCAAAGTTTACGTTCATGACCCCATGTGGAATGCGCTTAAGTGGGTTGGGATCTTGTAACTTTTCATCCACAACAACATTTACCTACTTGTACTCCAGGAAAAGGCTGGTTGTTGGTCAATTATAGGGCCTTGAGAACCTTGAAGTCGAAGAGAACGGTATTGTATTGTCGCACGGTATCCAGTGCCATACAAAATCGCAGTGCTTAGTCATACGGTGGATACAAGGAGAGTTGTCATATAATGCGCAAGCGCATCATATAATAGATAGGTAAGTAGACACTTGCGTGAAGTTTTAACTGAGCAACCTAAGCATCGCCACTACGCAGGTGTTAATCCAATTCTTCTGGGCGCCCTCCAAAGCGAAACGTGAGGCCGGGAAGGATATAGTCCTCGGAGATGATGCGGCACCTCACAACCTCATATTTGTCCGTCTCATAGAAGCGAAGTGCGTCTTCTTGCTCGCGATCTTGGACCAGGAAAGCGCTGCCGTAAACCTCAGTAGATAAATCGGGTGCATCGACGAGGGCTTTGTATTTGCCAGCCCAGGTCTTGATTTGTGCACCCTGAACTCGAGCAGGAATGAGGCCCGGGTGGCCGTCCAAGGCAAGGTGCTGGGTCAGGATGTTAGGATCTTGTAGGGTGCCGTAGAAGAAGTACCACACTGGATACTGATTTTGAAGTGGGAGCGGGGTTTCGGCATTGTTCAGTCGATGTTGCGGCAAAACTGAGTCCAAAGAGAGGGTGGGTGCATTGCTATGCGCGCAAAGATCCTTTTTGGCTTTCGAAAGGCGAACAATGGTCGGCTGAAATCCCGCATAGTTTTGCGAAATCCAGTCCAAAATTTTGGCTCTGGTTCTTCCATCAATTTCGACGAATGTTGACTCGTCATTCTCCCCAACTCCGTTGACAGGGGTGGGCACCTCGGGAAGATCAGCAACCTGCTGAACTTTGGTAGGGAGATCTAGAGGCCACTCTAATTGCAAGATGAAAGAGCCAGAGACAGCCTGTAAGTCAAGGGGCCGCGGTGAGTCGGAGTGGAGCTGGGACTGGGGCTGGTAGTGGTGTACGAGGGAAAATTCGTAGGCTTCCCTGTCGAACCCCTCGGCTCCTTTGATGGTCTGCTCTGCCGCCCAAAGCTCATCCGAGACTCTGACTCTGGCATAGTCATTTCGATGGCCCTCGATGTGGCGGACTGCCTCCCGCTCTGTAAAGCCAAAGAGCATCTGCCAACGTGCAGTGTCCTCTCCAGAGACGGGCTCCTCAGTTGGAACATTCTGAGCCATAGTTTCTAGTTCAGCAAGGAGATCCATGGCGTGACCGGCGAAGAATTGTTGAATTATGAGATTCAGACAGTTTCTTGAAAGACGAGAGAACAGGGTGAAAATGGTAGATATGAATAGGAGCTATGATAGCCAACAAGCAGTGGGATATATGTAGCCTCTAGATGTTCACACAATGCCAAGGAAAACACTGATGTGGGAGCCTTTTCTGAGGACCTCTCCTAGATCTCCATGGGGCGCCTGCAATTCGGGGGAGTAATCGCACAAAAATAGCAATTGCAGAAACCTTGAAAGTAGGACTAATGAATAGTAGCTGGAAGAAATATCTCACTCTTCCCTGAACCCACCTCTAAAATTGGAAGAGCCAAAGATTAATCAATGAGGTATGCTCGGCTGCGTTGACGACGAGACAAAGTCTTCAGTATTTCTGAAAGTCTCGCTCAACGCTCATTGGCTTACAGTGCATACGCTAAGGGTCGTGGCCAATCGATAAGCCACGATATGGCCAAGCCAATCATCTTTCTCTCTTTCTTCCTAACTAGGAATCACTTCGAGGCATGGCTTCGCAGGTTGAAATTGAAGCATTCTAAGCTTCATGACTCCCGGTTATTCTATTGAGATTCGACCTTCTTCCACCTAGTGCATCGGATTCCGGACTTGTCATAACACTGCGCGTTCCATTGGTTGAACTAGAGGAAAAGATTCCTTCCAATAGAACCCATGTGTTGAGCGGAGTGGATCAGAAACTCAAAAGGTCCTCAACACAGTGGGGAGGCGGCCTTCATAGGCAGTCTATTTTAGGGTATGAGTCATCCCAAAGCTAGATTGGATGATCATACCTGAAAATAGCTTGTGGCGAGATGGAACAGAGTCCAGGTATTCATAGGGAACGTATGGTTACTATCACTTGAACCAGAACACAGGGGTCTGACGTAGGGATCAATATCTCGTGTTATGTGCTTTAAGACGGTCCATACTGTAACAAGGATCAGATGGAGAAGTGGAATATAGGATCGGAGAGCGCAGGCGTAAGAATGTCGAGGTAGTGTAGTCAGGTCGAGTCGTGCCAAGTACACAATCCAACCAAACGAACTACAAGTCAATAGTCAAGTCTCAAGTAATTAAGGAATAAACAACGGGGCAAAGATATCTAGTATTAAGGTGCTCTACTACATGCCATATCCAATTGCCAGAAGACTTGTCTTCAATAACCAGTTTCTGCCGGCAGAACAACCTTTCCACCTTGAACGACTGCCAGATCTCTACCAATGCTGAAGATGATGTTGTCAAAATCAATAAACTTTAGCTCATCAGGTCGAATTTTCTCGAGATATACTTTGTCCTTGTAAGCCGCTTCCATATCCTCATATCTATGCATTTTCCGTAAGTCAAGATGGGGGAGACCGCTTGCAGCACAGCACGTACCGACTGAACGTAATTTCCGCTATCCCGTCATATTGAGGGGGTTTTCCGATGGCTTCTGATGTGTGTTGTACTCGATGGAACTGCCCGGAGTTTCAATCATACAGTGTAACAGGCCTCATCTGAAGAATGCTTACCTGATTGTAAGACGTGACGCCAAATCTAGTCATCCTGTCATAGACATCAGCGAAGTCACTACCTGGAAGTTTTGCTTAAATCATAGACACACCAATCAGTCACTAGCGGCCCATGGATATTTGCCCAATGCCTATGGAACTCCTCCTCCGTCAAGCCCTTCTTGCGGGGGATCAACAGGCACAAACGCAGGCTTCCAGGACTAGACATCACGATTAGGGTGTTCGAAAGTCCGATGAGTCTCAACGTTCGACTCTGGTTGATTCTTTCGCAGAAGGCATGAATTATATCATTTATAGGGCGAGGTATAGCCGATCATTGAGGCATCAACCACTTTGGAATCCAAGAGTTTGTCATAATAAATTCAATCCACGTTCCAAGTGTCCACTCTCAGCCCACGAGATGGTATACGGCGGGAACGAGGACACCAACCCGAAATTGACCCGGCGATCCTCCGGCAGAACTTTTGTCGGGAATTCGAAACCCTGATATAACGACGCTCCCTGATAGGTGTCAAAACATTCATGAATTACGAGGTTTCACCGTGCTGCCTCATATTGATTACAAATTGTTGAGTACAATAAAAGCTCCTTGTTTCACAGAGAGTGCGCTTCCAAGCTCCCAAGAGCCCTTGGAACACAACCATCGACGGAGAATAGATAGTTTTCACTATGGTGAGCGACAAGAAGATAATCTTCTACACGGCATTCTCCCCAAATGGTCACAAGATTGCAATTACGCTGGAAGAACTCGGTTTGCCTTATGAAATGGTCCACGTAAATTTGCCAGCTATACAACATAAAGAACCGTGGTTCCTGAAGATAAACCCAAATGGACGAATTCCTGCCTTGACCGACACGCTTAAGGATGGAACCTCAATCAACCTCTTCGAGTCAGGCAGCATTCAGCAGTACCTAGTCGACAGGTATGATCCAGAGTACAAGATATCATATCCTCGTGGGACCGAAGAATTTTACCAAACCAATAATTGGGTATGCCACACGTCTCCCAACCATGGTTAATCTAATAAAGAATCACAGCTATTCTTCCAAAATGCCGGAATAGGTCCAATGCAGGGTCAGGCGAATCATTACATGAGATATTGCCTCTCTACCGAGCCAGAACAGTATTCAAAAGACCGATATGTCAACGAAACTCGCAGATTATACCGAACTCTCGATAAGCATTTCCAAGAATCCCAATCCAAGTATCTAGTCGGGGACAAATGCACCATTGCTGACATTGCCATTTCTTCATGGGTAAATATTGCTGGTAGGGGGATCTTCTGAAACATCCAACATGAATAATTGCTAATAACTTTACGCAATCAGCTTTCGCTGGCGTGGACATGAGCGAGTTTCCTTACGTGGGCGGTTGGCACGCCCGAATGGCACAGCGGCCGGCTGTACGAAAGGGATCTCAAACACCAAAGAAGGTGGACTTGGAAAGTCTGGAGAAGGACCCTGAAGCGTTCAGGACCTATCTTAAGACAAATGAAGCATGGATCAAGCAGGGGATGGACGAGAACCGTAAGAAGTAGTTGGAAGTCTAGTATGTTGGCGCGGTTAAATGGCTAGAAGGCTGTCGAGTCTTGATACCAATTGGACTAAGGTGTGTTGAATCCACCATATCTGCATACCTAATGCAAATGTAATCTTAGACCGTTCTCCAAGCGCGGCTATTAGATTGTATACATGTAAGATGTATGCCGCCAGAGAAACACTCTCCACCCGCTGCCCAGTATCTGTTCCAAGCTCATGTCAAATGAAGAACAGCAACAGCTCGCTTCATTTCCGACAGAAAAAACCACCATTCTGGGTGGCACATACCGCGCGAATCAAAGAGAAGACAATTAAGGAGCCTAAGGCTCAAGGTCGAGGAGCTTTTCGGAAATGGGCTGGAGACTGCGACTGAAATTGCACCGAAGATTTGGCTGTCCGTCGAAGGGTGAGCTCCAGGACGGGTCGCTAGCGGCAATAATTATTTACCGTAACTTAATCTACTTACAGCGGCAGGCATCAATTCAACGTGTCTTTGCTCGGTGTTTCCATCAGGAAAGCCATCCATCTCTCGGGCCAATTTCGCTCTCGTCTTAAAACACCGTCTATGTAGGTGGGCCACTATACCCACCGTCTCTCCTGGCGCTAGGTTAGTCTACGACGCACCCGAGAAGGCTCATAGCATCTAGCCATGCAATGGAGACCCCATGGCACAAAAGGACGGAGTAGCTCCACCACGGCCAGTCCTTGGATCTGGGGGTATTTCCTCGAAAGTATGGGGCTGAGGATGGCTCCTCTCATGGGCATGTTCTGGTCAGCTCCCTGCTGAACGTATAAAGCCAGAAGCTCTGAACAGGAAATCATCATGGTGATATTCCAAGTACACGTAGCTTGACAGTAGACTGTCAACGACTGAGACTTGGGGCTTAGGGAGAACCCAGAGACCAAAAGCTGTTCATGATGGTATTCACAAAGCTTGGAGGAAGGAGCCTTTATCGGGTGATGAGCCTGGTCTGCGCGCTGGTAGGGTCCTCCATTCACGTCCATTGCCTGCTGGCGGCTTTGAAGTCAATCCCTGCTAACCAGGAATGACAGTCATTCATGATGTTTGGCTACGATGCTGGGGTTTTGGCCGGTGTGCAAGATACCGAGCCGTTTCTTTCCGCAATCGGCCATCCTGAGCAACACTCTACCGTTATCATCCCAATGGTAGCGTCAGCCTATACCCTCGGCGCGTGGGTCATGTCGATGGTCGTGAGCTTCGTTGGTTCACCGCTGGGTCGCCGCAACTGTATCATGTATGGGAATATACTCGTCATCATCGGGGGAGCTTTGCAAGCCTCGACGTTCTCAGTTGCGCAGATTATTGTTGGTCGAGTCTTATGTGTAGGTATATCTCGCAGTGTCTTTGCTCATCGCTGACATATCTTAGGGCTTCGGTATCGGCTTTATATCGTCCACTGTGCCAACCTATATGGTTTGTGCCTTCCCCACACCTTGAGTCTCTTGAGAGGACTTGTCTAATGCGCTTCCCAGGCAGAGATGAGTACCAAAGCCAATGATCACGGCCCTGCAGTCTGCTTTCAATTGGCCGTGACTGTTTCTGGAGGTCAGTGGTATTGAATATCTATATCGTTCTCGCCCACGCTGACAAGTACTCCAGTTGCCCTAGCCGGATGGGTGGATTTTGGCTTCACGAGAATGACAAATCAAGTCTCTTGGGTGCGTTTTCTCTAACTCCAAATGTATACAATGAGGGTGACCTAACAAGAAAACCAGAGATTCCCAGTTGCTTTCCAGACATTCTTCGCCATATTCTCCGCCTTTGGCATGTTCTTCTTGCCCGACACACCTCGTTGGTAAGGACTTATACCCACAGCCGTTTCTGCTCTAGACCCACTAAGACGCGAGTAGGTACTATGTGAGAGGCCGTACCGAAGAGGGCGACCGTGTACTTTCTGCACTTCATAACCTTCCGCTCGAAGATCCCCAAGTTCAAACACAAAGGATGGCTATCCTTGAAGCTATCGAGTTCGAAACTTTACAAAAGCCCTTCAATCCGGTCACATTGGTCTGGGACAACACAGGTACGTTCTTTCCAAACCCACCCACAATCGCTGTCCGCTGATTTGCAATAGAGCTCCAAGCTGGCCGCCGGCTTAGAATTGCTTACATGATTCTATGTTTGCAGCAATTGATGGGTAAGTGCAATCCTCCCCGCCTCAGTGTGAGATAAAGTTTGGTCTAACTGTTATCCAGGAATCAATCTGCTCATCTACTTCAGCACCATCATTTTCGGCCAGGTAGGGCTGTCACCTTTCTTATCCTCTCTCCTGGCTGCTATAATGAACACGCTCTTTGCCTTTGGTACCTACTTCACACCTAGCACGATTGAGAGGGGTGGTCGACGGGGGATCATGCTTTGGACTTCCATGCTCCTGACGACGTTCATGTTCATCTTTGTGGTGATGATCAATCTCGGCGACAAGAAGTCAAATGCCACACAATGGACTGCCGTGGCGTCCGTTGTCGCTTACATGTTCTTCTTTGGCTATGGATGGGTAGGAATCCCATGGCTCTATGGACCCGAAGTGAGTGAATGCGAATATCCATCCAATGTGCAAATCCTATACTCACGTGTTATAGATTGCGCCACTTCGCTACAGGCATTTGGGCGGGTCATTTGGTGCCGCTGGGGAATGGAGCATGACATTCGTCACTGTTTTCGCCGGAGGGATCGCTCTGCAAAGGGTCGGACCAATGATTTGGATCTGGTTCCTCGTATTTTGTAAGTGTGACACCAATGTAGCAGAACAAAAATGTCGAACTCTCCAATTCTAACCTATCCGTCGATCAGGTTTCGTCACAGTCGCTTATGTCTACTTCTGTTGTCCGGAGAGTGAGTACCACAGTTATTCCCCGTTCCGGAGTCCCTTGCTAATTATCATACGCTTCACAGCTTCCGGCAAGACGTTGGAGGAGATCGATCTCATTTTCATGAAACATCCAGAGATGCTCGCCCATAGAGATCCTGAGGAAGCGCGAGATCGCGAAGACCCCACCCTTGGTGAGAAGAACATATCCGCTAGCACCATAGAGGAGAACGAGGATACCGTGAAGAGTGATTAACCAGCATCCAGCGAATGCTCCGTCGAAATAAAATTCTCGACTGGGCTCGGGTGGAGGTGGATATATGGCTCCAGGAGCCAACTTCATGCTGTTTGAGCGGAGTGAGTGGATAGAAATATGGTTCCTGGAATACGACAACCGTTTTCTGCAGGAGATGCAAGATATCTTGGGGAAGGTACGCGTGATTAGGCTGGTGCATAGGTTGGTCGATTGAAAAGAGGGCACCGAAAAAAGTCTCCTGAATCATAATATAGAAAATGAGAACCATTGAGGAGGAGAACGGGCTCTCTGAACATTGTGTATCGAGCAATCTTTTCAATAGTTCTTGGGCATAAAGAGCCCGCTATAATAAATGTGTATAGGTATGTCGCAAATCTGTCTGCGTCTGCCTTGAATCTGTCTGGCATGACACTGTTGAAAAGCAAGAGCTTCCCCTTACAAGGAGCAGGCGTGGCATTGAACACCCATCTCTCTTAGACGAAGTCCCAAATTCAGGTCACCAATATGTTCATTAAATCCTTACAATTCTGCAGCCAGGCACTCCTACCATTATGGCATATATGAGCCTGAGAAAATTTCATCTAGATAATTCGAGAAGTCCATGTCAGCATGTGGCAGCACGAACTGCCCATCATCCAGAAAAATGGATTGGAATGGGACATCCATTTCAGCACCACCTACTGGGTGTTGCCGCTCGGTATCTAGGAATTTGTCGGAGGTTGTGATTCCGCATAGATTTTGATATTGAACATGATCCAGCGTAGGTGGTGGCGGCGTGTAGATATTGCTCAACGACGAGATAGATGGTAGGTCCTGTTGGGCTTGCATCCCTGGAGCATTAATCTGATCTGGAATGAGAGCCTTCAGCGCAGCCTTTTTGGCCATGGTGTTGTCAGCAGCAAGATATTTGAATATCTCATCGATGCTGCTAAATTTACCCTTATTGTTTTGAGTTGTTCCTGAAAATGGTATTCTCTTTGACGGTGTCTGGTGACCTGTTTTGCCCCCGGTGAAGATGAAAGGTCGATCGTAGTGATACCGCTGCTCAACACTTGGGTTGTCCCTCATGTTGGCGAGGCCATTCTCAAGCGTATCCCAATGCTTTAGAGGAACCTTTGACATGTTCCAAAAGTCAGTTGTTCTTTGGTAGGTTAGACGTAGCAAGTCGAAATTGGATTTGGTCAAATCCCTATCTGAGCACTCTTCAGGCAGCAGGCTGTGTTGTAAAAGCTGCACCGCCCCCGCTAGCCACATTGTGCTAGCAGTAAAGGGGTTAACGTGCTTATAGTAATCCTCAGAACAGCGTCGAGTTATATGCACAATATTTTCCGATGCTTCGAAGTACTGCGTTAAATGTAACGATTCGGGCGTTCCAATATCTGAAGCGTCTGAGGACATTGCAATGTCGTTGAAGTCAGCCTCTAGACTTTCATGAGCATTCGGGGGTTGCCCAAAGTTCCAGTCTACCCCTGCGCGGAAGACGTGATATTTGAGGACCATCAGCTTTGTAAGCTGGGTCATCATATATATGCCATATATATGGCTGTGGATGTATCTCTGGCTGACGGCTCCATCAAACTTTTTGTCAACCTCGCCAAAATCAAGAGATTGGCCGTGGTATCTCAGTTCCTTTGGAAGAGCCATAATTGCACAGTATAGAGAATTTATGACGATATTCAGCCGATTCACTGCATCGGTACTTTTCCTGGGATATTCTCGCTGAGAATTACTGGGGATTTTTTTCTCCGAAGCTTGGGCTGTAGCAGGATCCACCACTACCGGCTTGTCGATATTCATAGGACTGGAAATATTTTGTGCGTCTTTCATCAATGAATTGAGGACAATGAACCATGCCTTTGGCGACCTGATATTGGTGGCGGCCAGTGATTTCCATCTCTCAGCAGCATGTACTTCCAAGGGACAACTGGATTGAGGCTCTCCTCGGTACCACTTCTCATCCTCAGCTGGCAGGAAGGTATCATTCTGAGACCAATCAATCCCGGCTGGACAGCGCCGAATGACGCTGGCGAATACATCCATCTCCCAGATTGCCCACCAAGCTCGACGCCATTCCTCTTCGATACACCATTGCTCCACATTGATAGGTTGATATCGACCGCCTGACCTACCTGAATCAATCAAGTGCAGATTCAGCTCATATGCACTTCTAATACATGTTCCCAGCCACCGCCAAGCCCTTCCTCTCACGCCTTGGACAAGGAGACAGAGTGTATTCAAAATCATAGTTTGTAGAAGTGGCAAAGACAATGGCTCGTCTCCGAGGTCTGTGATCGCTTTCTCCATGTACCTGAGGCTTAGGCCACGAAAATAAATGCTTGGTATGCCATTGTTTTCAGATAAGACGTTTTCACCCACAAGGTTATTGACATCAGTGTGGTCATATCCTTTCAGGCCCCATGCAAGCAACGCGGCAAACAATGCGGTTCGTTGGTTCATAGTTGGAATTTGTCGAAGCTTGGTTTGGAATTCTGGGACCCGAAAAAGCTGAAAGGAGGTAAACACGTCGAAGAAGCGAGATATTCTACTTCTACGTTAGTTCTCTGTGCTCATGCTCATTGATGCCGATGGAAGGACGGCTGTACGAAGGGAGGTTTCGTATTGACTTACAATTGATTCAATTGCAGAAGTGACAGCCCCAAGCAATTGCAGCTGACTATGAGTGCATCAACATAGCCTCGATCACTAACAACGGACTCTTGAATGGTATCTGGTCGGGCTGGTGAACACTTATCGAAGCAAGGATGGATGGCGAACGACAGGCTCTGCATATTGGATTGCTGGGATAGAGCTTGGGGCGATGATGATTCGATTGAGGAAGCTGCATTGCTGCTTCTGGGTGATCCATGCCCTAATGCGATCTCTTGCGCGTCTTCTTGGATTCGATGTACCCGCCGCTCGGCAGTACCTTTCGCACTGGTTTCCCCGTCCACTTGGGCTCGTTAGCCAGGAAGATATCGACACATATAAGGATGAGAAGCGTATGCTTACATTGCCGCTTCTGAGTGACAGCATGACTACTGCCTATCTTGGGACCCGGCCTCATCGCTTTTGAAGGGTAAGTGCATTTTTGTGAAGTCTCTTTGCATATCAGGCAATGCGGCAACTCTCGTCCACACTTTACTTTGCGCTTGCGACAGACAAAGCACGCCAGCAGTGAGTGTGACTGCTGCTGTAATTCACATCCTGCTTTAGTAGACATATTGCCGCGATATCGAGTTTGTTGGCCGATAGGAGTCTGCCCAGCCGATGCAGTAAGTCAGCCGCTCAGAACACAATACTCAGCGTTATACTCACTTCTCACTCTAACAAGCTGAGCCATAAAACCAAGCTGAACAATGATAGAAATCCGCCAGCAGTGTTCCAGCGAACAGGATGATGCAGCTTCACAACCCCGCACCCCGGATTCCCAATTCCTAGCCCTGGAACACCCTGGGGCCAAAGAGCACGGGTCAGCTGCAGTGGCTCTGTGACTAGACCGGAAAGGAGGGCGCCATCGTGGAGGATTTCCGAGAAGTCAGCATAGGAGATGACACAGGCTAGCAAACTGTTCACTCGTGCCGTTAGATATGAGGCATGTTACGGGTATTGATTTCCATGCCAAGTGAGGAGGAGCAGTCAAACCTTCGGCGGAAGAAATCCGGGTCGAATTCGGTCGAATTTTGATTTGCTGAGCAGGAACCTTCAGAGAAACAACATCTACTTAGCCTTCAGCCTTATATTTATCTTGAACCGAGGTCTGACACGAGAGCTACGATTTCGCCATGGATGCTCTAGACACTGACATTCAGACGAACAACACGGGCAATACCATGATCAAGAATGCATGAGAATGGGGTAAGGCCGACCGACTTGATTAAACATTGGGCATGCATGGGTAGCATGTACCCCGGATTATCCACAAATCACTCGAGAGCATCATCCCGGAAAAGCCCCTCGAATGATGCTCGGGGTTTCAAGCAACATGGATGTCTCGTCATTCCAGATGTGCTGAAATTCTGAACTTGCCGCATTTCCGAGCCTGTCGCTTGGATGTTATTTGTATATAGGTACACTTCTCACCCTTTCTTGGTGAAGGAGGGCGGACAACAAAATCAAGTCATTCTGCCTGCCCAATAAACATCTATCTATACCTATCGTCCACACCCATAGCGGCTTTCCTCTCAGGGAGACTAAATCAAGGAACCAGACCAACCGATCACATCCCCACTACCAGCATGGCCAGCCTAGAAGGCAAAGTAATCTCCGTGACAGGTGCTGCATCGGGCATCGGATTCGCAACCGCGACGCTCCTCGCCCAGCGCGGTGCAACCCTCTCGCTGGCAGACATCCACAGTACGCAGCTCTTGGCCGCGGCAGAATCCCTGCAAAAACAATTCAACGGCATCCGAGTGATCACAACCTTGGTGGATGTGACCTCTGCCTCGGACGTGCAAGGCTTCATCGCGAAGACGATCAAAGAATTCGGGCGCCTGGACGGGGCAGCCAACCTGGCGGGGGTGATTGGACGGCACGCGTCGACGACGGCTCTGCGAGACGAGACAGATGACGAATGGGACCTGATCATGAACGTCAACGCGCGGGGCGTGTTTAACTGCATGCGCGAAGAGCTGAAAGTTATGAGCCGTGGCGCATCGCTCGTCAATGCGGCCAGCGTCCTCGGGCTGGTCGGCAAGGCGAACGCTGGCATCTACTGCGCGAGCAAGCACGCCGTGGCGGGCATGATCCGCGCGGCGGCGCGCGAGGAGGGAAAGAACGGGATCCGCGTCAACGGCGTCGCGCCCGGGTTTATCGACACGCCGATGGTGTCGGCCGTTGAGGAGGCCCAGGGCGTCAGTCAGGTGGATTTCGCGCCCCAGGCTTTCGAGCGGAAGGGTAAGCCCGTCGAGATTGCTGCTGTTATTGCCTTCCTCTTGGGTGATGAGAGTACCTTTGTCACGGGTAGTGTTTGGACTGCTGATGGGGGCTGGACTTGTTAGTTTCGTGGGTCGGTTGGTCCATGAGTACCTAAGTAGGTATTTGGGCGGGAAGGGGGCGGGGAGAGAGATGAGCTGAAAACAGAGGCTGCATGCGTCTGTTGTCATTAGGGGTGGTATGAGAATGACGAAGCCAATCCTCCCAATCATAGATCACTTAGATATCTACGGCTTCAAGGTCAGTCTACGCCACAAATTGGCCAAACTGGTCTATCTACGACGCTATCGATCTAATCGATCTACAGATAATCTGACGTATTCGGAACGCTGCCCGTCGGCCACCAAGTAGTCTACCACGTGTTGGCCGCAACTGACGCTCAAATGAATGGTTCAAGGTCTCTGATTCTCCCTCATGGAGGCTGTTCTAATCCCTATATAAAATTGTATGAGAAGCGATCTAAATCATCGGACCCTGCACCGTGGACACAGCTAGAGTTGGAGAGGGGGACAAGGACAAGGCACAACCGGGGTTAATTCGGCAAGCGATCGAGAAGGAAGTTCGCAAGATGGAAGGCCATGGAAATTGGCGCTGTATGGCCGTGGTGAAGGATGTGAGGAGGGAGTACATCAGAGTAGTTTGTAGAGACGAAGCTGAACTCCAACACGTGAAGGAAGCGGCCCAAAAGATTTCGATGCCTGGGGCGCGAGTGTTAGTGTTGCGTGATCAGCTCTACCTCGTGAAATGGCGGTGACATTCTCTTCGGAGGAGGAGGAGGCCACATGTTCAGCTGGATAGTCGTGCTCTGCCTCCTCCATAACAGTCTGAAGATGTCGACATCTTTTCCTCTTCGTGCAGAGTGATCCGCTGACATTGTTCCTGAACCATCTCTCCTATGCATCCCCTGGTGCGTCCTATGGCAGCCTCCCCTAAGAGCTTGCGGTGCGCACTGTGAGCGAGGAAGATTGAGTGATGCTCTTCCTCTGCTTCGATGTATGCTCAGTCTGGAGTGTAAATCTAAGGGCCAGGCAAGCCGCCGTGAGTTCGCCCAGCCGAATTCTCCACCGCCATGGTGCTAAGCTTCTACACAGAGCTTTTGAGGTTGTGCAGGCTACAACTCGTTCAGTCTTCCAGCAAATGAGGCAATCAAAGCCAAGAAGTTTTTGTTCATATCAATCAGGCGGCATAACCTTCTGGGAAACACCCTGCTAAAGCTACAAGATGCGCACATTTTACGGAACTGCGAACCCACCACTCTTCCACGCTGATACCATGCCTGTCTCCCCACTTTCAAGAGTGATCGCCGTAGCGGTCAACGCACAGACAACAACTACGATCAGCATCTTGACCGGCGAGGCATTTAATGGTTGAAGTACGGCGCGACAGTAACTTGTTGGAATGCTAACGATGTGACTTTGACGCTTTCCGCACCCCTGTCGTATCGCTGGTGCGAAATGGCTGGCTTGCAATGTTCGATGATGACCACCCTTTAAGTATTGTAAGAGGCTACATAGGCAGTATCGGTTCGCTGTGCAAATCATCACGCTATCTCAGATATCTGCCAAGCCCTATATTCGTAGATAGCGCGGGATCACTGACACCTCTGAAGAGGCCGATCGCCGAAGCTACCGATCCTTGATGTTCTCATGCACAAAGCTTCTCACAACGTCCATGCCCAATATTATGGCGAAGATGCAGCCACTTTAAAACAGCCACTACGACTTAAGGGGTTGCTTCGACGGTAGACGCAGTCGCGGCTAGCGATATACCCTCCGCACTTCCGATGCTCCTAATTTGCACCAATTCATTTTCGGAATCGGTGTCTTTGGAAACGGCAATAGTATCATGTGTCATGGACCTCGTATTTGTATAGCATGGCTGGACTTGGTTGTTGAAGGACCGATATGTTCTGGAGCGAGAAGGATTTGTTGGCGGCGCATATGATTCGTTGTGTACTGTTGAGCCAAAAAGGCGAGGTGCGATGTTACGAAGAAGGAGTTGCATGGCCGGCATGCAGGCGCAGATAATCCCGACGTTAGTTTCGAGAATTGACATGTAGACTGTAGGTATTATATCCCCTGCTGAGGTGAGCCTCGAAAGCCGTGTAGCGTTTGAAAAGTGTCATACAGGTAAAATTGTCGCTTGTTTTAAACGTAATAAGAGACTGGAGACGAACGATGCTGACTATGGTAACGCTACGTTACCGTTGTGAATAACGTCCAAGACGAGAAGAACGGGGTAAATGGAAAACTTACAACAAGCCCACGGAGAACATAGCAATCACTTGAATCTTCTTCTTGCGAGATAAATTAAGTTTAAGGAGCTGTGGCATTGGGAGGATAATAACGGCGATGTCAAGAGCAATGTTGATGGATGCCCACGCCCATACTAGGGCGTTTATGTTAACACGAGGAACTTTCCGCTCACCCGTCCAGACATCCCATGCGTATGAAATAGGTGAGCATTGCCAGATCTGGGGCGGGATTCCAGCACATACGCTCGCGATGCAAATGCCCATGAGGAGGTAAGCTGAGATCTTAAACCTCGAGTCCGAGAAAACCCGTAAGTAGAAGGCGAGGATTGAGAGCTTCGTAACGCAGGTTATCCACTCGTAAAACGGCCCGCAAATATAGAGATACTATAATGGTCAGAGGTGTATTAAACATGCCAATAATTCAGGGCCAACCTTGAGAATGAGACTAATATTCGAGAAGGGAAGGGTGTAGATATCCCTTCCGAGTCCATGATTTATCACTATATATGCTTGAGCTTGCGACGAACGAAAGATTGTCTTAAAACTTACTTATATACTGGAAAACGGAGAATACCATCATAGGGACCTAGAATTATTAGCATCGCTAGTTAAATTAAGTTGCTCATAATTCGGGTTCCTCAGACATACAATTGCGGCCAGAATTAGAATATCATCCCAACAAAAGGCAGCTTTAAGTGGAGGCAGGCGGGTGTAGAGTCTTAAGAGAACCGAAACCAGGGCCAAACTACCGAACACTCCAGTAATCACGCTGAGAATTGTCGACCTGTCGCGATAGGGAACTTGGCAGAAGGTTGATAAGGTTGCGTTCGTCGTAGCTGTCAGAAAAAAATGTCAGTGACTATCTTGAGCACTCGACGCCTCCCGATCCGCGCATACTCAAGACCTCTTTGACGGTGCAGTTTTTACTGGCACATGCTGGGATGTTGTGAAGCAGCTGAGTGTCCGCACATACACAGGAAGGGTCGGAAACAGAACATGTCGATGATTTGAGTAGCTTGGATACGCAATCAATCTGCCAGAATTGAGTCAGTGCGATCTCACCTCAAAGCTTTTGAGAGCGGGACTCACAGCGCACGAGGGAAGGATATTGATCAGGTTCACCGGGCGTGTAGATGCCATGGCAGCTTAACGTGCATAAAACTCCGTCATCGTAGTGGCAGAGAAAGAGCAACGAAACGTCGGGTCTCCCTGTACTAATAGAAATCTTATACGAAGAAGGAATCTTGCCCTGGAGCAGCCCCTGGGTACGTCGCAATAGTCATTTCAGAAACACGAAGTTCAATAAGCCCGGCCAGCATCGCAGACTTGGAGTGTGCATGAAGTCTTACCGAGCACGTGGGCTGTCTGTGCTGGGCAGGAGATTTCCGAAGGTCCCATCGCTCTGGGCTGTGAAACCTAACTTCTTGCTGGGAGGGTCTACCCTCCATTGGGGGAAACAACCCGAGGCCTGCATAGAACTCTAGCACAGTGCCTAGCAATGCCATGTTTATAATTCCACGGCGTTCGGTCAGCCGTGAAGGCGGGAAGTTCCACAGGGCCCAAGGTGGGCTGATTGGACAATGAACACGAAGGTCAAAACGAAGCCTCGAGCGGATTTGCACCTACACTCGACATGTCTTCGAGCCTATCCCAGACTATTTTGAGAGCAGCACAACAGGTCACTTAGCACAAGTTATAGAAAGCCTAAGTACAGAGCGATCCATCAAAGAGATAGATATACCTGTCAGTGTGTCAACGTTTTCCAACGAATAATGCCCAAACGGGTCAGCGGATATAGCTCGGAGACTGCAGATTAGAGGGGGGATACTGAAATGGGGTCAGGTGCCATCGTCGTTGGGTGCCATACTTCGGGAGAGCTAGAGAAGTCGCAAATTGGAAAGGAGACGAAGAATTGGATCTAGACTAATCCACAGCGGAAAAGAACTTCGGCGATTAGAGGGTAAGCAAGCGATAGTGATTCCTGGGGTTGTGGAGCCATTTTCAGGTGTTACGGATGCGGGCGTCATCCCCCGCAGAAAGCTTGGATGTCCTTCCTGACTTTGCCCAATCTCACGTGTTGAAGGAATTTCAGTTTCGTATAGGGAAGCTGTCCAAAGTTTAAGCTTGGCTGAAGTTGGGCAACCCAGGGAGTTGACGAGCAGCGGGATTTGGCGACAGCCTGCGCCGAGATTCGCTAGTCCCACGCCCGCTATAGGGTTTCTTGCTCCGGGACAACGGTTCCGCGTAGGGGCACGCATCCAGGGGGTTGCCTCAGCTACCCCAGCCGAAAAAGCAGGGGCGTTAACCCCCACTTTCTACACCTTCTCCTGGCAGTTTTCACGTGCGTGCACCACCTTCGGGGCATGGCAGATTCAAATACACCACGGACCCCTTCGAAAACTGAGCATGTTCTTTTGAGTGTTACAACCCTCCTTGCATTGGTGTCACTGACTCTCGGATGGCTGCGTGAGCCACATCACTCACATCTCCTTACTGATCTGACAGGTCAGTTGGCCGAGAAGACGGTCTGCCGTTTGGGGACGCAGTGTTATGATCTGAACCACGGGGTACTGATCAAGGTAGGGTTTCTTGATAAGCGGATAACAGGGACGACAGCTGTGAGGCTTGACAGGAACGATAGGCAAAGGGAACTATACTCAGTTCAGGTATCGCATCGGCCCTGCTGGCTCTGCTGTTGGGGTCTCAGCCTCCTGAGTCCGTCACGTGACGTAGCCTTGTTCTCCATCGGCTAACCTTCCTCGTGTCTCCCTCGGAAGGCGGGGTGCCTGTCCCGGCGACCTCGTCTGTGACCTGGTTCGTAACAAGGAGGTTGAACCATGGACATTGAACTCCTACTGACGCTATATAACTATAAAACATTCCTCGTAAATTACCTAGGATATTTTATCGTCGTCGATTCCGGACGAATATGACGGAGATCTTCGGCATGTTGTCTCGATTTCATTAAGGGAATAATTACCCTGGTTTTCTCCCCCATATAAAGTAAAATTTCACGTAGAGATGCGCCCTAGGGTTTCGTAGATCATTCTTTACTCGTGCAATAGTGGCATGTGCTTCGTCGGCGCTGTAGCCAAGTATTCGAGTAAATAAAGCCAGGGTAAAAGGTTCGACGGAATCTAAGCCATGTGCTAGGAAGAATAATCCAAGCTCTTTATTTTTACGTCCTTTCGCCCAAGGACCGAGTGGAACCTAAAGGAGTTTAGTGATAAACTGTAAATACGGCATAGTATTCCTTTCTGCGTACCTTATATATCTCTTCGTGAACATCGACAAATCCTACCTCTTCCATATACCCCTTTAATAGGTGGGCAATCCGCGATGGCTTTCCGATCTCTGACAATCCATTATTCAGCTTTTTGAGCCAATCCGCTAGATATGGCACATGACTCATGCCGTCATCGTCAGAGCGGGGATCGGTCGGGAGATCTTGGATTTCAAGGATCCCACCAGGGTTAAGATTGTTGAACGCGCTAGAGAACAGCTTTTTCCAGCTAGCAATGCTTCCAAGCAATGCCCTACCATGGATATAGTCAAAATGTTCCGCAGGAGGATAGGTCCATTCACCTTCAATATCGTCCACATAGAATTTGCAATTGGGTGGTAGTTCTAATCTTCCCTCTCTCTAACTTTCAGGGGTTGTAAAATTCCCCACTTCCTATTGGCGGGGAACGACGAGGTAAATCGACACCGAGCGCACCTTGGCGCTCACCCGACTTCCGCTGCTTTTAAAGATCGCTCACTTCCCACTCACCTTGCACTCACCTTCACCACCCTTCACTCACCCTGCACTCACCCACGACCTCTTCTTCCCTCCTCAATCATGGATTCTGCTCTAGCGCCAGACAGGGATCTGCACCTGCGGACGAACAGAATCCCCACTCTCGTTGGCCTCCTGTGCCCTTCTGCAAAGCTGGAAAACGCTTCCCTCGAAGTCCAAAAATGGGCCCCCTCCCGGAGGGCGAGCCTCCTGGGACGCTGTTTGCAAACGCTGTCCTCTCCCACACCCGACCGACCGTGCTTGCCCTCGAATTCTCTTTCCTTGCAACGCCCTGCGGTTGACATACCTCCACCAACTGTCCGCTCGCCCTAGGATGGCTCACGCCCAAAGACTCCGTACGGCGGACGCGTTCAGAACTCAGGCCGCAGCTAGAGGCTACAAGAGAGGCGTACATAAAGAGCAGGACAAACTCCGCAACCAAATCACGTACGATGTTAAGACTGTAAAGGGGCACGACGCGGTTTTAGATCGCTATGTCATGTACGACCCCTTCCACCGTTCACTCCTTCTGCCTCCTCTCCTTTTCTGTTGTCTCTATTCGTCCACCCACCCTAGTACACGGTCAGGCTTGACTAACAGGCTACATAGCTGGACGCTCCTGGGATTACAGGACATTGCTTCTCTGGAGGGACGACCCCCTCCCGACGAGAAAACGGCTCGAGAGTATTGCCTAGGGCCTGGAGTGCAAGCACCGCAGGTGGAAAGTGTTAAAGACTTCATGCGCTTCTACGCTTGCACAAGTGAGCCTAGAATTGATGAGTACGCCATAACGGTTGATTCCATCAATTCGACGGCCGAGATGTTCTTCGCGGGGTTCAAGCGAGTCACTACAATTGAGATAGACGAGGCAGACAGGCTAGAGGTATATCATGTGAGGAGCCCATGGCATTTCTCTCAATTAAGAGCTAACGCAAGATTGTGTTCATAGTTCAACCGGACAACGCTGAAAGAT
>Ga0105239_10000372_pt1 | contig 65636 bp, 68 predicted proteins | sample KBSC44metaG_FD_92761 | JGI IMG/M metagenome (GOLD analysis project Ga0105239, IMG submission 92761) | Corn rhizosphere microbial communities from Kellogg Biological Station, Michigan, USA - KBS C4-4 metaG | ecosystem: Host-associated > Plants > Roots > Rhizosphere > Soil | place: Michigan, USA...
AAAACAAAGAAAAAGGAAGGGAAATAAGATTGAGGTTTTTCATACCCGGGGGCACACCCCGGGGTTTTGCATCGGGTTTGTGCTGGGGGGTGGGGGGGGGGGGCAGGTCACTAATTTATTTATTATTAGTTATGAATTATGTATGACGCTGAGCCACCTATTGTACTATGTAATCCCCGAGGCTCGCCATCAATCCCCTGTGCGGTCCTCTAGCTGCCCTGTGCACGAGGTACCAACTAATATTCTATTCAGTATCTATTGGTTTAGAACTACTATAGTCCGTATTTGAATGGTATACTCTATCTCGGAGTGATAATTGATGATTGGAGAGCAGTCAAGTTGGCGGTGTCGAGTGGGCCCCTACTGGTATTAGGTGCTGTCCCTATCTAAATGCGAGTACATGCTCAGGCGACTGGTGCATGCTATGTACATTTCCAACCGCCTCCCCCATACATATCCTACTATTATAAAGGGCTTGAACGCCTTTTTGAGCATTGGCTCATATCCATTGAAGCACCCGTGTTTTCTCTTGGAAAAGCATGCTGAGTTATGTGAAGACCTAGGCGAGGGCTGAAAAAACGACCGTGTTTTTGAAGTACCCTGATATCATTCAACGCTCATGATATTTCCAGCAGACCGCCGTCTTTGAATGAATGCATCCCATTTCCACAGGCTGGTCTTGTAATATTAGCAGGAAGAAAGGTAGGATCTCAAAATGTTTCGAAAGTTCAATCGTGGAGAACAACATATGGATTGAGTATGTCCCCTCCACCATCCCAACCAACCCACAGAAGGCCTCCTAGCAATGAGACGTGCGAGCAGAGTACTGTGCCCCTATGTCAGCACAAGGGATGTGGTTGATGGCAGGAGGGGAAACGCATGTGATGCCCCTTCAAAACACATAACAACCTCCCTCGCTCCCGGCTCCAGCTTCAAGAATTTGAATTTATGGATGTTGGACCATAGTCCGGCCGCCTGCCTCGTCAGATATCGGCGCGAACCACTGGCAATAGGAACGGCCGCCTCTTATCACCGTCCTCTCGTCTCGCACAAAAAGCGAAGTTGCCATCCTTGTCGAGAATGTCGATGGTCATTGTGTCTTTGTTGACGAACAGCTCGCCCTTGACCTTTAAGCCATGGGTTAACTCCAATCTTTTAGCAATGATCGACCCTCCCTTTCGGTCGGTTGGAATCGCCTCAACACCACCAATACGAACCGCCATGGGGTTGAGGCCGTTCTCTCGCTCGATATGGAGGGTCACGCTCGAGCCCGCGCCTCTGGTAAAACACATGTGTGGGTCGGCGCAATTTCTTATGTTGGTCAAGCCGTCATGCCCAACTCTGAAAACCCAGCGTTCGTCTGAAGCTGGCATGTTGGATGAAACCTTGGTTGTGGTGTCTCGACGCTGGAATGGGAGGTGGAATACCTGCTTGGAATCGTCTGAAAATTCTTTCAAGGAGTAATTGGAATTTATATCGAACAAGAACGACAGTGGGAGGGAACTATTTTACACCAGGCAGTTACAGTCAGATAGTGGATGACCATTGACAGCGGGCATGACTGCAGCGGTTCCGTCACGGAGGGCCCCCAGGCTCATGACAACTTTATGTATGGATAGACTCGACCCGAGACAAAGAGATCCAGCACGAGCAATGCGGTATGTCGGGTTCAATATTCCAGAAAGCGTAGAATTCAGTGCATTGAACAGTGAGTGACACCGGAGAATGATGCAAAATCTCAGAATCAGCGCCGAGAAAGGGAATAATTATGCCTTGAATGACTGCATGGCTCCACGATGGAGTTTGAAGGGATTGTCAGTCATACGAGAAGCCTGATATGCGAACGTTTGGTGGTCATGACTGACGTAGGTAGGTCAAGGTAGTGAATTTGCTGAATGATCAGTACATTGGCGAAGGAAATCCATGGAAACTGAAAATTTTACATGGTCAAGTGAGCTACCGCCCGACATCCCTGACGAGGTTTCTGTAGTCCATTGGTACAGTGAGTAAGCAAAGCAAGTCAACATGATGTTTTCGATTGCTGGCTAAGGATTTTTCAGCCTCGACAGCGTAGCCTTGCCCGCTCTCGAATCGTTCGGCCGACCTAATTCTGCCGTGATCCAGTTGCCGATTTCGGCCATTTTGACCATGTCTATACCGGTCTCACAACCCAGGCTGTGGAAGAGGTGGACCAAATCTTCCGTGGCAACATTGCCTGTCGCACCAGGGCTGTAGGGGCAGCCGCCTAGCCCTCCGACAGAACTATCAAAGACTCTGACACCATGCTCTAGCCCTACCACGGTGTTGACGAGTGCCATGCCATAAGTGTCGTGAAAATGGAGGGCAAGATCCTCCACAAGAATCCCTGCCTCTTTCAAAGTTTGAAGAAGCTTTCTCGTTCGAGGTGCTGTGCCCATCCCTGTTGTATCTGCGACTGAGACTTCATCACACCCCATTTCCAGCAATGTGGCCGTGATCTCTGCGACCTTGTGCGGGTCAGTGTCTGGTCCTTCGTAAGGGCAGCCCAAGGCGACCGAAACATAGCCGCGGACACGAATATTATTCTTCTTTGCGAGCTCCATTATAGGTTTGCAGCGTTCCAGAGACTCTGCGATGCTACAGTTCGTGTTCTTTTGAGAGAAGGCTTCCGTTGCTGCGGCGAACAATGATATTTCAGTCGAGTTGGCCACCGCAGAAATGATATCTCCCTCAGATGCTGATGACTGGCCCGTGCCAGGAGAGGGAGGAGGAGTCGGCTCAGATGTAGGATTTTGAGCATTGTTTTCTTGGAAGATTTTAACCAGATTGTCGAGACCCCTGATGTTTGGGACCAGGTAGTTATATGCGATTGGATGTGGCGAGGCAGGCGGTTGGGTCAGCATGGTCTCCAATATCTCCGACGTGGAAGCCATCTGTATTCCTCCGATGTCAGTCTCATGTTCCGCTTTGCCTCCTGGAGATTGAGAGATCTTACTTGAGGCACCCATTTTGCCGGCACAAAAGACCCGGCCTCTAGGTGGGTTACACCAGTCCCTGCAAGTCTTCGGATGAGCTCGAGCTTCGTCTCCAGTGAGATGGCTTTCTTTTCATTCTGCAATCCATCTCTTGGTCCCACTTCAACTATTCTGACGTGGTCGGCTGCGAGTTGTCTTGTTGTGCTGAAACTGCGGGCAGAGGATCGCCGCAGGCAAGGGGCGAGACGAGTGGCGACTTTGTGCATGTTTAAAATGCGCAGCTTGGTGGACTCGAAGACAACGACACCTAGGATGGAGTATTATCTGCGATCAAAACGCATGTCAGGAAAACCCTTAGAATGCTCAGTGGGAGCACACGAGTGAAGTTGAACTCCAAACTCCAGTTTCGGTTAACCACGGCGGAGAAGGAAGGATCAGCTTCGAGCAGTGGAACAAGTGGCGTGCGGGGAAGATGCTACGGAGAACCGGCAAGGCTGCGCGAGGCTGAGGTTGTGCGTTTGAGTGAACGAGGTGCGATCGGTGTCATTTATTGCTACATAGTGTTTCTATATCTACACAACATCACGCTTTGAGCTTGAATCGACCTTTGTCGAGAGCATCTAGCCCTCGAACTCCGATCACGCAGACACTGGACAGCATCAACAGCGCAAAGTCGTACCAGATCAGAGTTATGTATGCCTGAGGCTCAGTGCCTCCTGCGACCAACACACCACCGACCGGTGAGCCCCAAAGGGCTCCAAGCCCTCGTATGAAGTATATGAAGCCATTGACCGATGCATATGCTTGGGCACCGAACACCTCAATAACGGTAGTTGGAAACAAGGAATTGTAACCTTGGGCCGTTAGTCAAGGAACTTGAAAGAGTCTGGGGGGATGGTGCGCGTACCTCCTGCAAAGATGCCATATGTAATCACAAACGTGATCCAAAGAGCCATGTCGTCTGCATGAGCACTGGAGAGCCAGAAGGCAACCACAGTGATGGCGCTTCCAAGGACACTCAGCACGAGGGTGTTTTGCCTTCCAGCAATGTCCGCGACGAACCCCATACCGATGCGACTGATGGTGTTCACGGCATTATTGAGCGCGAGCAGTGCTGCGCCACTATGTGTCGATGCGGTGTCAGTAATTAAATTCCATACGAGGCAAGTGGGGATCACTTACAATGCAGCCGTATATCCCAACCTCGTACTAAACTCGGGCAAAAAGGTTAGCGGGACGAAGTTGCCGGCAGCCTGCGCCATTGCTGCCAAAGCTTGAAGAATAAAAGTACCCCGTCTGGCCAACTTGGCGTCGACGAGCGTCGGGCGCTTCGTTAGACTTCGAGACGGCGGTGTAGTCAACACAACTGGAAGCGATATACCGAAGTTGACTAGTCCAAAGATCCGTAGAGTCCAGGCCGCTCCAACCTTTGCCAGCATGGCTCGAGCTGCGGGTGCATAGACGAGCCCACCGACGCCTGCCCCGGATAGAATGATGCCCATGGCTGAGCCTCGATGCGCATCAAAGTACTCGGGAGCAACTGATACGACGGGGAAGTAAAGTAACGACGTCCCCACTCCGTAGATCAGGCCTTGAGTCAAGAGCAATTGCCAAACCTGCCCCATGTCAGCTCGCACTATCCAATATCAACAGATTCATGCATACTCGATGGCAGAAACTCGCGAGCACATATCCCAACGCCACCAAAACGGCCCCAGCTGCGGTGATGTACCTCGGGTCTTTGGTTCTCGCCATGATCGGATTGACGAATATGCTTCCGCCCCATGTCAGTCCCGCAGCCATCGTTCCCACAAAGGCCACCATGGCCTTGCTGGATACTTCACTTTTGGGGAGAAACGGGTCCACTTCGCTGCTACCCTCGGACAGGTAATGATTCAAGAACACGCCATACGCCTGGTTGAGACCGATTGTGACAAAGACATCGAGAAAAGCGCAAATTAGAATACTCGTTTGTTTCTTCCGCGACACCGGCCGCATGGCTACTTGGGCATTGGAAGGTGTGACTATGCGTTCGAGAGAACTCAAGTCGTCGTCGTCTTCGCCTCCCACAAGTTGAATAGAGGGTCCTGGCTCCATCGTGTCTACGGTAGTCTCGGAGCCATTCGAAGGCCCTGCCCTCGTATGGGCAGTGCTCGGTTGCCTGACAGACATGCTGGCTAGTTAGTGTGCCCGGTACAATAAGCTAAAGTGAGAACCAGAACCATTGCAGACGAAAGCGATGTATTATGTTACAATGTGTTGTACCAAGGCGCAAGTGCGGAGAATATCGGCGTTTTCTCCATGACGATCAGCGATGACTCAAAGCTGAATCAATGAGGTGTTTCTCATTCGGAGGTTTTTTGCCGATCACAACCGGTCTTGGTCCTGTCCGACTATTCGATGCTACCCCAGGTTCAACAACTCATGTTTGACATGATGGTGACCGAGACGTTAATAGAGGGGTCAGCGAACGCAGTAAAGTGGAGAGCTGACAAAGCGTCGTTCACGGGGAATATGGGTAGGTATCAGCTCCGGAAGCTCGCTGGGACAGCCAGTCTACCGTTCTGAGAGCGGTGCACGATTCGATATAAGGGAGCGGTATGTACGTTCGAAGCATCGTGTAATATGTCAATCACCCTAGACAATGCCCGCTGCTAGGGTATTATGACTCGTTGCTCACAGCTTGGTTGTCGGTTGACCTCGAACACGATACGAGCAATACTCACTTGCCCATCATCTGGCTGTCAAAAAAAAAGCTAGATGGATTGCAGGAACAGACATCGATCTAATCAGTTCATTAGAACAGTGATGAACGCGGGCGAGTGCTTTTGATATCGATTTGATCTATTCAATGGGAATAGAGACTTATTCCCTCGCCTCAGTCAGGCATGAATATCATGACGGCGGATAGCCGCGAATCTAGTCCTTCTCTTCCTCCTTGATTTCGACATCATCGTCTACACCTTGGTCTTCACCGTCGTCGTCGTCGTCTTCATCTCCATCTTCCTCGATGACGATATCCTCATCGACAATCTCATCGTCAGGAACAACTCCACAATGATATCCAAACTGAATCCACCGATCGCGTTCGGCAAGATCCCGATCGTTGTCCGAGTCGTTGTCTGGGTCATACGGCTCCTCGTCTGACGGAGGGTAGGGTCCGATATCTCCCGTTAATTTTTCATAATGAGCTCGGAGCTCGTGTGGGTGCTTTGAGATGTATTCTCGGTCCCAGTATTCTTCGCGAACTAAGTTCCAGCGCAATGTGACGAACTCTCTGGTGTACGCTTTGACATCGTATCTCAAGAACATTCTCTCGTCCACGGCTTGGTAAGCGAGCAAGACAGACTCGTCCTAGATACGCAAACTCATTAGCAGAGTGGTCGAAGAGGTGGATCAGGGTTCGGGAACCAGGGAGGAAAGGGATAGTGACATACGACGAAGTATCTTTCCTTGTGGTGGAGGTATCGTCTCAATGCTTCGTAGCGAAGGGCCATGTCCGGACCAGTCTCTTCGAGACCGGTAAGCTCATTGACTTTGCGTGCAATGGCAGCCCAGCTCTTCTTTTCGACGTCCCACCACTCGAACAGGATCTTGTCCGCTTGACTCATGGTTGCAAACGACTTGGGGAGTTCACGGCCCATGTCTTCCTTGTCTCCCTCTACTGGTGGAGTGTACTCAACGCGCTTGTACACTTTGCGTTTCCCGCCATTCTTTGCTCGCTTCTCGCTGTACACTGGTCAGTTCATGGCCGTCAAAACGAGACAGAGACAATGGTTACAATCCACGGCTGTCATCGGAGGAGTACCAAGTACTTGTGTCGGAGGTAAGGTACGGGTCCTTGCGATTTCTCTTCTTCACTTTGTCACGTGCTGGCAGCTTACCTTTGGCCTTTGCTGATAATTTTGGCCATTCAACCGGCACATCATCGTCGTCAAGGAATTCATCATCGGAAGAGGCCACATCTGCGTACGTGAGCACTCCATCCCGACTGTCACCGCTGAGGATCGGATCTGAATCATCGGTAGTGTCCCAGGCGCCTTCGTCATCGTCGATGACATTGTCTTCCTCATCCGCGTCGGCTTCGAAAGTGCGACTGGCCAGACGAGCCAGATCCCAATCATCGAGAACAGGACCCTCGGCACGTTCCTGGGTTGGCTCTTCGTCATAAAGATGTTCTTCTTCCTCTATGCCGACGGTGTGATCAAAGAGATCCATTGGGTCCACTGGGCTGGGTGGAGTGATTTCAGGGAGTTGGAAGCCTTCTGGAGAAGCGGAGCGCCGGCGGGTCATGGTTAATTTCTGTCGTTTGCGTCTCGCATGGCGCGATTGCTCGTTCCCCATCTTTGAGATCTCTCTTTTAGCAGGCCGCTTAGATCGGGAGAGTAGATCCGCAAGGTCTTGGCCGGGAAGATCGGCAAGGGTGAGAGGCTTTTTTCTGGGGTAGGTTGGAGGAGGGCGAGCAGGAGGATAGGTATTCTGACCTGGAACAACGGGGGCAGGGTTAATTTCGCTGGTGATGTTGATGGTGGTGGGTTTCTTTGCGTTGAAGAATTTGGAAGGATCGAACAACGCTGTGGGTTTGCGTTTGGAACCAGGTCGTCGGGGACCTTCGTCGCCTTGACGAGGACTAGCCATGACGGCCAAGAGTGAGTCCGGAATCTTCTATTGAGAACTTCTCCGACCGTTACTCCGAATTCGTCGATTGCACGAAGATCGAGGGGGAGCTTGGGGGAGCGAGTGGTTCAGAGGGAGATGAAATTTGGGGGAAGCGGAGGGATCGATATGTGCGATATATTCACGATATATTCACGTTCTCCGTGCGTTGTTGAACCGCCAAGCTTTCATTTGTGAACAAGAACTGTACGGCAGCGTTCCATTTGAATGCAGATGTGGGATATCATTTTGGTTCTTTTGGTACTCAAGCAAGTTTGTTACTTCGGGCACTTTCTTTAATTCATTTTTTTTTAGCGAACTAAACAGCAGCGTCAAACAAAGCAAGGCCAAATATGCCGGGAACAACATCTGTCGATATTTCCAGTGGTCTGGAATAGTTCGTATATCCTGACCTGCATCAAACTTTCACGATCAAGCAAATTGGTTCGGTTGGAAATGGCACCGATTTCTGACATGTCCTTTCCCTCCCTGATTTAGACGTGCATGATAGGTGCATCTCGAGGCCATGTGTATCCGAATCAATGGCTCGTGTAGCGGGGGGGGAGGGAATAATCTCATTGCTGTATACCTACCTCTGGCTCGGAACGGTTGGGGTTCATCGGAAATCGAGTGTTTGTCCCTTCACATCGAGCTAGTAGGACGATGCAAATGCACTTACTCAACACCTCCAGTGGCTGTGATGCGCAATTCCCCACGTCTAATCTCCTCCTCTTGTCAGATCCCACTCCTCTCGACGGGCTGCGGACCATGTCGGGCACGAGGTGTATTGGATGAGCCCATCGATCAGGCGGGAGGAAGGAGGTAGACGCTGGAGCGGGCGAACAAGGCCGACGCTCAGGTCATATCACCGCAACCAAAGCGGCAGTAAGAGTCACCATCGACCTACTCGTACCAGCTCCCTTCGGACACTGAGATCATGAGGTCGGTCGACCAGTATGCCTGCTCGCTGGGACCTCACCAGATTGAGTTGGGTTGAGGTCGCATCTTGGATGTTGATGCCAAGACGCCAGTGAAAAGAGGTCTAGCCTGAGATGGACTCCACACGTGACGGCCAATTATGTGGCACGCCGAAGGAGGCCTGCCTGTCGACAGGGCAGTGCTGGGCCACGCCCCGTTCCCTTTTGCCTGTTCTCCTGTTGCTTCGCCCATATATCAGCTACGCCTTGCTTCTGTACGAAGTCTGGAGTCAGCCTGACTGCCCCAGTCTGATAAGTCGTCTCACCTTTTCATTATTCTGTTACCGTGTCAGTAATCGTACTCTTCGCGTTGTCGCCGACAATCGCTCATGATATCAAAACACCCCGTCCGACACTAGGGGAGAATTGCTAGACGGTTCTCTAGCGCAATCCTCTCGCACAGCCACATGAGTCGATGGAAACCAGTCCGTTCCAACCTGCTTCATGTCATATGTGAGAATCATCGGCCCATTTAACTCAACGATTGTCTCACAGCTATCGCGGAGTCATCTTCGTGTGACTCCCTACTTGGTTAAGCCCCAAGATCATGCTTTTATACCCCTATCAGTATTGCAAAGGAAGAAAGGTCAAACCATGATATTCGACCGACTTTTTCAGATGGCAAGCACACCCCGCCCAAGGTGCTCCTTACAGGAGACCATCCAACGTGGCCAATTCTATGACCTGGACGAGATGACTCTCTTATACCAGATTTCCGAAGCCTTCGGTCCAGAGCTCTCCCGGTTGAAGAATGCCGTCGCTGTTGAGGGCAACGAAGAACAGCGTAACTCGAATGGCACCGTAGATGCTCCAAGCCCTTCACAGATACTGTACGGTACCAACTATGACGAAATAAATCGGACCCTCGTCGGCATTCTCGCGCTCCGGTGGATTCATAACGGCGACTACGCACGGTTTACAACGGGCCAGATAGAAGAATTTCGATTAACCCACGACTCTTTCCAAGCCCTACGTAAGCTTTTTACTGACAATGTACAATCTCCGGATGACCTTTTCGCCCTCGTCCTCTCCATGATAATAAATGATCTCGGAAAAGATCCTAATCTCAAGAACGACTATACCGAACTCACTCGCGCGGAGATATCTGACCAAAACCACGACTCGATTTTACTCGAGGCTGCAAACGCCGATATGATTCCAGCGCTGCATTACCTCGATGCGGAACACAGGGCAGAAGTCATGAAAGGACTAGAATTGGGATCGGAGCTCAATGCAGGTCAGCTAGCGCAAGCCGAGAGCGTACCTTGCAACCTAGAAGGACTGTACAATATGCGTGGCCATCAACATGCTTTTGAACTAAAGTTTTTAGAACAGGTCTTGGATGTTGCTGGGGCTTCCGGCCACCTATATTCCAAAGGCTCCAAGAACTTCATCGAACCGGTTTTCCAGGCGTTCAAAACGGTTCATGAAGTATCGACCGATATTATTGAGGGCAGATCAACATTACGAGAGGGCTATGATAAAGTCCTCACTAAGCGTGGTAACATGCTTTACGGCAAAGGCTTCCGAAGGTTGAGTGTCAGTAACGATGAGGAAAGGGCGCTCCTGCGACTGCTGACCATGGGACGGACAGCGGATGTGGAACAGGCCAAATTGTTCTCCAATGCATTTCACGCCCTCGCTAAGCAGGACAAGGACAAGCTAGTTGCTGGTTTGAACGTTGATGGCAACGTGAATGAGACTGCCGTTCTCCCATACTACATGCCTGCTATTTTGTCCAAAACCTTGGAAACCACACGGGATTCGGGACAAGAGGGCCGGCGCAAGGCTCTCACGAGCCTGATGCGCTACCTCGCCAAGGTGCTGGAGAAAGGCTCAAGTCTCCAGGTGGTGCCTGAAGATATTGGCTTTACGATCAGTGGGGAAGTTCCCGGCATCATTATCGAGAGAAACATGTCAAAAGCCCAAGAGGTCATCAGCAGTCCAGAATTCAAGCTCAATCCCGATCTGCTTGATCAACTAGACATTCCAGATGGACAGGTATTACAGCGACGACGGACGAGCCAGTCCATGTGAAGAGCGAAAAGCTTTCAGCAAAACCTTCTCTTCACAGGCAACATTCTTAGGGTTCGTGAATCCACTTCTGGAAGAATTGTGGGACCGTGGCCTTGTGGAATTCGATGTGTGAAAGCTTATGTTCCACGGATCGACCAGCTATGTTGGTGGAGACATTGATCTCTCCCGACCTTTGGGACCTTCCAGCACTGGATGGCCTCTTATGTCGACGAGAATCATGACCCCAGCATCATCGCTCCGCCGTGATAATGGGGCTGTCGAGGGTGTCGGATATCCACCTCCGTACCCTAACCTCCACTTGAGGCACAATTCTCAGCTTCGAACCCCTCAGCATCTCTGAGGAGCGCTCTGTAGAAAGGGTATATAACGAGACGTCTGCCCCCAGGCCCTCGATCCGCTCAAACCTGTTCACTCCAATCTGTGACCTCCGCACCAAAATCAAGAACACTCCCAGCCTCACAGAAAAAGACGACCTTTCGTGCAGCGAAAAACAAAATCTCCTCACCCCTGTCACCAACTCGTTCGTCCTCACAACTCAACTCACCAGCCCACAAGATGGCACCTTGCACAGGTCTCAACCTCCTACTCCAACAAGTCCAGCCCATGGTCCAGGTCACTCACTACCTAATGGTCCTCAACTCAAGCGTCTCATCCAACACTCCTCCCGCTCATACCCCCGTCCTAAGCACATCATACGACACCATCAACACATCCACACACATCGTCCGCAGCATCGGCTCCTCACTCCACATCCTCGCCGCCATTTCCACCACGGGACCTCCGCAAGACCCAACCGAATGCACCGACTGCTGCAGCGCGGGGAGCATCATGTGCAACCCGTTCGTCGTCCTCTTCGCGCTGTACGTGATCGTCATGCTCGCCTTTGGCGCGTGCTTCGTCCTCAACGCCTGGCTCTTTCCCGGAAAAGCAGCCCCCATCGCCCACGCGTACTCGGACGAGTTCACCGAGACCACGTCCCTTGCAGTCTACGGCGACTCCGAGACCCTAGCCGAGCGCATCGAAGGCCTCCGCCAAGCCGCGGAACACGCCGCCAGCATCGCCCGCTGCGGCATCGTCAACAAATGGACCCGGGATGTCGACATCGGGACGACTCGTGCGTTCACGGTCACCAGGTCTACGCCCATTCCCGTCCCCTCGTACGGGGCGATGGAAGGTCGCAACGTCGCAAATTCTTTGGATTCCCCAGACTACTACTCCGGAGACTCCATGTAGCGGTTTCTTGCCATGCACTGCGATGAGGAGGCGACCTCGTCGTCTTCAAGTCACAGCCACGGCCACCAACCCTCCAACCACCCAAATCCCCTACACCCCAGGAGTCAGACCAGTGAGAAAAGGGACACACCGACGCACCACAATGGAGACTCCTTCGGCACGCCTTTGGTCCCTCTTTACACCACCACAACCAGCAAGGCACATCCACCCAACTCCGCCGATTCGAGACACCATCCGAGACACGTTATGGGGAAACAGGACACGAATCAGAACTTTCGAAGCGGGAGTTCGAGCAAGCACGTCACCCTGGATATGGCAGAGTCCAAGGTATTCTACAATCATCCAGAGCGAGCAAAGCACGGCAAGCGATATCCCAGATCTACCAAGGATCATCGCAGGGAAAGAGTGAAAGAACTTTTCGGGAACTGCCTACGCCGTGCATTTTGGAATGTTTTGAAGCCATCCATGTGTTTATGTACAGCCTTTCGGATATGTTTTCGTCCTCCTCACACTTTTGGCTCTTGAGGACTTCTAGGTAGCTCAAGTATTTTGATAGCAAGAAAATGTGGAGATCACCAAGTTTTACAACGAAAAAGAAAAATTAATGTGATAGGGATTTTAGTTTTCTTTTCCATGGTGTTGTGTTTCTTCTTGTGTAGTGTGTCGCATGCTGTATGATATATTTCGTTTTCGTCTCGTTGTTCGTCTGGTTTCGTGTGTACCCTCTGAACTTTGAAGGGGAGAAGGACATAGCGGCCGCGTATGGAGGGGATCTGGATAGAAATTAAAGTGTGCAGGTGGCTGTCTTGATACATCAAGGTCGTTGGTACAAAACTTTGGGTGGTTGTCTTCTTGCTTGTCGCCTCTTCTCCTCTCCTTGTTCCCCAGTCTCCAACCGCACATGTCTAATAATGTCACATCTCTAAGCTCGTACATCATACCGTCTCACGCTTCTTCCTGCTGCCATTCGCACCAAACAGGTCACGCCAAAACTCACGGAAGCCGTAGCCTTTCTCTTCACCCTCATCCCGAATGCTACCTTCATGGCCACGATACTTCTCTGCACCGACCCCATTGCCAAACCGTTCAAGGATACCACCCTCCTTATGCGGTGCAATGGCAATCTTGACGACTGGCTTGTGGCTGCGCTCGAGGATGGCGTCGGCCACGGTAGGAGCAACTTCAGCAAAGCATCTGTTCAACTCGCGCTGTAAGGTGTAGTACGGTTTCTGGGCAATCTTCGGCGCCATCAAGTTGTAGCTGCGTGCCAATGCGTTGATTTCTGCTATTGCGAGTTTGTGGTAGGCCAACTCAGTCCGTTCCCATTCTGCATCACGGAAGGGGTAGGGAGTCGGGAGCACGCGTTGTGAGGCGGACGGGGTTGCGACGGTGGTAGACGACGCCGTACTGGAAGGTGCTTCGTTGGAATTTCCGGCTGGCGTGTTCCCTGCAACACTCTCGGTCACTGTGATCTGCACTTGTTCCTCTTGCAGCGACGGTCGTTGTTCCTGTGCAGGAGGGGCATGTTCTGGGTCTATCGGCAGGGCCGCCGCAATCCTCTCCTCTACCGTAACCGTCATAATGTTTCCATCACTAGATATTGAGCTCAGGGTTTCTGTTTTCTTGATTCTTGGATTAACCTGCTCTTCCGCGAGAGCAAAACCCTGGGCTCTGCGCACTTGCTCCATCACAGAACCTCCAGTGCTGGCAATTGACCTGGCGGCGTGCCTGCGCCAATCGTTCCTCAACCGGCCACGGAAGCTGGTCACCAGCTTCACCAATTCTTGCTGCTTCTCTATCCATGGGGGAACAATTTCTTGTTTCTGTATGATTTTATTCATGAAATACTCGGTCGTGTCAAGGAACGGACTGTTGGCGTTGTAGTCTCTCTCTACGTTCAGGCCCTTGCCGCGAGGGATGTTCTTGAACTGTCCTCTGGCAATAGCATCCTCGATCCTCTCGTTTGCCAGGCTTGTCAGTCCCTGTAAAGTCGTCGGCATAGGACGTGCACCTGGTGAAAACCGCTCTTTTAATTCTTTTCGCCACTTCGCTCGCTCTTCCTCGTCCATCTCATTCTGCTGGCTAAATGCATATATACTTGTTTTATCGCGGGCGCTGGCCAGGCGATCTGCTGTCGAGACGGTCTTCTTGGGCGTAGGACGGAGACTCTTATGGGGAATGGCAGGTGGTTTATAGGGTGAGCGCAGTTTCTTGTGGCTGTCGTCTAGCATTCGCAGGGCAGAGTCGTGCAGTGTCTCGGTGCCAGTCCATGGCTGTGCGGCTGCGATATCTTGAGTGCCCTTTCCCGCGGGGGTCTGCATGGCCGAGAGTCAGTCTGGAGAATACCAAATGATGTTTATGTCAAGCATACCGGCATCTTGACCTGACTGGTGGCCTGTTGATTTTGAGCTGCGAACGCAGTCTGTGCTATCCTCTCTTCCAGCTGTTTCTTTAGCTCATCCGAGAAGCCGACGTCCTGCATCAGCTTGCGGTCGCTCTTGCTTCCGGTATCGATTGTCTCCTCGACCATCTCCGCCAGTCTCCGCGTCATGGCTCCATCCTCTGCCTGTGCCTTGGTGGCATCTCCCGCCGTGGGGTCTCTCGAAGGTGCCGGTGGCTTGTCTTGTCTGAGGGGAGGTGCAACGCTGAACGAGCGCACGCCACCATCGTTGCCACTGTCAACTATTCCAGACGCATGGAGTGAAGCACGTGAACCCCGCACAGTGGCTCGGTGCAGACAGCGGGCGCATGTCCAGAGCCTGGTGGACGGCTTGCTCATCATCTACTGCGCAATCCGGTCAGGAGTGAGGGAAGAGTGGACATTAGGGATAGGGGATTGGTAAGGTGGGATACACCGAGCGATAGGTCATACACCAGAAGCTGAGACAAGATGTTCATCATGAAATCATCTGGTTCACTGAAGCTCCTTCTCCACAGCTTCAAGGTGAGGGAAGGGCTTAGGGGACGCGGGCTGGGGGCGAGCCTGGTCCAGATCGGGGTCCGTCCAATCATCCAGGAGGCCTGGTCGGCCAGCTGAGCCACAACCAAATTGCTTGTCATGGCATGTACAAAGTACAGAATACAAGGAAGTTTGTGGGGTGTTTAATAGCTATATATAAATATGTCCATCCTTTGCACAGCTTTGAACTTGGGGAGATGCGTAATTACCATCATCACCCTGTCCAAGCATTGTTCACACTATCGAGGTCGAAGCTTTGACCATAGTCGCCTTGCGCATGGCCAAGCCCTGAAGGATTGCTGGTCAACAAAGATTGATTAGCAGCAAAGCCTCCCTTCTGCCCAAATGCAGGGCCCATGTATGCGTCAGACAACATGAGACGATCAGGATCATTGCAGAATGCTTCAAACGTCGTGTCGTCCGAAAATCCAAAATCTTTCAGTGCCTGGGATCTGTCGTGCGACCATTGAGTGGTATCAAGTTCTGCCATTTCGTGGAACAGTGCGTCAATTTCGTCTCCATTAAAACTGGGGGATGTAGCCATCCCGCCCGTAGAGCTGGGTCTTTGACTCAATGCGTGCCCAAATGATGGTCGACTGTGTGACTCGGGTGCATCCACACTCATCGACCCGAACTCCACGCTTCTTGGGTCGAACGCGGGGCGAGCAGCAAAGGCATTCGCAAGGGACGTCTCTTGTTCCACCCCATTGATGGACCTACCAGTGGCACTAGGGTTCATACTTGTGCTACCGAGGTCGTTGTCGAAAAGAGGTCCTTGGGAAGGCCAGATCCCACCTTGTCCCGGCTGCAAAAGATAATCGGTAGCGTTCTGTGGTTCATAATTGAGAACGGGTTGGCTTTCTAGGCGCGATTGTGACGTATCCCTTTGCTCGGACATGATCGGTTGGGTGGTCATATGGATATTGGTGGCATTCCTGAAATCCGGCCAGATATCTGAGAGCTTCAACATGAGATCGCACAGTCGATGGCAGAAAGCTCCCTTAGCTTGAGGTGTGACATTTGCTGTTGGGACATTGGCTTTGTAGCTGACCATGTAGCAAATATCTGCCAGAAGGGATGGAATGCCACAGCGATCATGCTGCCCCCAGGTGTTGTTGAAAAGGTCTAGAGTTTCAAGAAATCGCCACCGAGGGATCGCTTGTGACTCGTTGATGGGCTGAGATATTTTAACCAATATGGCAAAATAAGTCGCTTGTAGGAGTATTTGATGAGGCGGCCTTTGTTCCATGGTCATGAGCGGAAAGGGAAACCGTTGTGCAACCTGATGTGCTTGGGTCACAGCCTGGTCCGTCGCTAAGGGTGAAGAGTCTTGTAGACATGCCACACTAACAATCATGCAAAGTTCTGTGAGCCGGTTGAAACAGCTTATTGCGAATGACGGTTCTCGGGACCACTGGGTGACCTCTGCCCCTCCCTGTTGCCATGGTTCCCACTCTTCGTGTCCGTCTTCGTCAAGGAATCGGGTGCGCTTCAAGTAATGACTATGTAGCTGCGGTGGCCTATTCAGACGGGCAGCTATCAGAGTATCTAAGATAAAGCAGCCTTGCAATGTTGCCAGCCACTCTTTCGCCAGGCTTTCCAGTAACTCGATCTTGTCCAGCAAGATTCGTACAGCAAGGCCGATCAATACCCAAGCCGGACGCCAACCACCGGTGCCGATATCAAGAAGGACAATAAGCAAGAGAGCTTGAACGTGGCCAGACTCGAAGTTTTCTGTTTCCATTGGTATCAATGATCGAGCCATATGGCGCATTTTGGTGGCAGTGGCGTCCATCGCCTCGCCTGGCATTGACCTCGCCGTGGAGAGTGACACCTGCTGTTGCGTATAAGCAAATATTGCCCACAGAACAGCTAGATCAGACGAGGTCGGCTGTGTGAGTTGAGACCTCCTATACTCGTATAATTTCTTCAGTGTGTAGGGCCTGCTGAGAATAGGGAACCAGCAATGAGTGTATGTGAAATAATGATTAAGTAAATTCGAAGCGGACTCTGGGAGATTAGCGGCTTCCAGGATAGACACAGTGTCTGTGGGCAGGGTGTTCGATGGATGTGATGAATTATTTTCAGATGATTGAAGACCAGCAATTCGATACTCTGCGGTGAGTTGATCGTGTTCCGGACGAGTGCCATTTGCTGAATGATCGCTTTGCCCGTTATCTGCAATATCTCGTTTCCTCTTCAGGTCACTCGAGGATGATTGATCGAGTCTGGAGAGGAGTTTCTCAAGCTCGGCCAGTATTCTGGACTCCTTCCAGGCGGCGTGTAAATCATCGCCATGCCTCTGGTGGTTCCACATGAAAATCAGCTCTTCTTGATCATCATGCATGATTCGTTCCACCGTGCCGTCCATTCCTTGGATCTTTTGGATCATGACCGCCCACAGCTTTTCCATCCCCCGAACGTAGCCCTCAGGGAGGCCTCTCTTCTTGACCGTGGGCAGGTAGAGGCAAGTCTGGCCTGCCGCCGCACAATTGTGGCATTGTGGTTGCTGGCCGTCGCATTTGTCTTTCTAAGAAGAGCACAAGAATCAGAAATGGAACAATGACAGGTCGCGGGGGGAGGAGTTGAGTTACCCTGCTTCGGCATCTCGCACATGCGCGGGAGACGCGAGCTCTCGTCCGTTTCGCTGGATCCTCCTCGTAGTCACTTGTGCCCGTCGCTGTGTTCTCGATGTCGTTTCTAACTGCAGACATAACGATACCCACTGGGAGTCGCGCCCATTTTTGATGCAACGGCGGCTCGTGGATCTCGAGCACATGGAATTGGGACCGTGGACCACAAAGACGTTGACGCCAGGGTGCTGAGAGGCACCCCAAGCTCAAACCTTGAACTGTGCAGGTGGGATGTAGTCGAAACCTTCGGATGACGCACCCCGCCTCGCGAGCCACACTTAGTCAGGTCGCTTAGGCCCATGGACGCCTCGGAGGCTCCCTAATTCTGCCCAGTTCCAAGGAGGTCCTGGAGCAGGGTTATGCCCCGAGATGGCCTAAAGTGACAAGGGAGATGGGTATGTACAAACCTCCACCTAGCGTTGATTCCCAGAACCAGCTAGTGAGTGGCTTGTGGGAAATGATATTCTGATGCTCCCTCGTTTTACGCGATCTGGACACCCAAGGGTATTCAACCTTACCATTTGACCTCCTTGAATATCAGGAACTCTTTTTGACACTTATCGTCTTCTTGCTGCATGGCGTCTGTGGCCTTCCAAAGTCATAGGGAGTAGATGAGCTGCATCGGTCCGCTCGCCATGAGTCGAGCGAACGGCATGGGGTCGAGGCATTTGTCACCATCCTCCTCTACTGCCACTGCTTCTCCACGTCCGATGATCCGTTCGGTTCTTGATCCAACACTTGCCCCAGACAATCATAATGGCTCTGGTCCACCATCAGTCCAGAACTCTTCGGCGATTCCAGCAGAGATCCTTCCGATCAATGGACGCGTATTCCATCCAGATGCCTCCTTGGTCCTGGTTGGAATTCGAGCATCTGGAAAGCGTTCCTTAGGCTTCATTGCGGCAACCGCATTGAACAGGAGATTTGTCACCGAGGATCACTATTTTCAGAGCATCAATGGCTTGTCAAGACAAGACTATCTCAAAGCCTATGGCAGTGAGCAGTTCCACAGGCAAGATATCGAGTCTTCCAGGCAAATGCTGGAAAACAACAAATATGGTTGTGTGATTGATTGTGGCTTGGGTAGCTTGACCAAAAGCCTTCAAGAATACCTGAAACGATATTGCGAAACCAACCCTGTGGTGTTTGTGGTCAGAGACATCCTCCGAGTCCAATCGCTTCTCCACCTCAGTGATCGTCCTGCAAAAGCGCTCGATCAAGGGAATGCCACTCACCGAAAATGCTCCAATTTGGAATTCTATAATCTAGAGGATGATTCCACGACTGGTTCCGTCGACTCCGACGCCGCGGATCGAGCTTCACCCAATTACTCATTTAAACTCAGAAATGTCCAGGCGGATTTTTCGCGATTTGTTCGATTCGTCACCGGTAGCAGTCCGACACAGCCGGTTCTTCAATCTCCTTTCTCACTCGACGTCCCCATTGAGCACAGGGCGTATACCCATCTTCTCCGTGTACGGCTTTCGGACTTCGTTCACGGGAAAATCGACTTTAGTCGACTCGAATCTGCAGGCGATGTTGTCGGGGTCTATGTTGATCAGTGGCATTCCACCACTCCCAAGGCCCTAGGTGAGATGGTAGCTCAAGCACGCAGAACCCTTCAAGTCCCAATCTTGATTTCCGCAAGCCTTGAAATCTCCGAATCCTCAAATGTTGAGACCTACCTAGCGGTTCTAACTCATGGCCTGCGACTTGGGGTGGAATATATGATTATCGATCTCAATCTTGACGACCAACAAATCGGACAGATAAAGGCAATCAAAGGTCATACAAAGCTCATTGGAAGTTATTCCAATACAAGCCCGGACAAGACAGGCTGGAAGGATGTCAAATGGAGGAATATGTACAGCAGGGCCTCGCATCTTGGCCTTGACCTCGTACGACTCCTGAATACACCAGCCTCGCGTGCTGACAATGAGAAGTTGAGTTGGTTCATACAAGAGCTGAGGGAACTACCTGCCTTCTTTAGAGCTCCGATAGCGTACAATTCAGGCGTAATGGGACGAACCTCGCAAATTATGAATCCGATCCTGACGCTGGTAACTCATTCTTCGCTATCCACGACCACGACCGAAACAAATCATCCAAACGATTTCCAACCCCTGTTGACCTCTCAGCAAATAATTAAAGCACTATTCGATAGCTTCATGTTCGATCCCCTCAAGTTCTACATCGTTGGAGGCAATGTCTCCGGCTCTTTGTCTCCCGCTATGCATAATGCGGCTTACAAGCTCTTGGGTCTGCAACATCATTACAGCACCAAGAACATCGCCTCCTGGACAGACATCGTCGAGCTCGCTCATGATGATTCTCTAGGTGGCTTGAGTATCGTGCAGCCCTACAAGGTGAAGGTTGTCCCCAACCTCGAAGCATTAAGCGCACATGCAAAAGCCATTGGTGCTGTCAACACCCTGGTCCCTATCAGATCCGATTCGACGGGAGCTGTACCTCCCCTGGAAGTACAAGCTCAAAATCGGAACCGATCCGGTCACATTGTTGGTTGGTTCGGAGAGAATACGGACTATATCGGCATTTCGAATTGCATCAACCGAAGCTTGTCCCCTAGGAATGCGATACAAGCCAAGACCACCGGGCTCGTTATTGGGGCAGGTGGCATGGCCAGAGCAGCAGTCTATGCCATCCTTCTTATGGGGTGTAAAAACGTCTTTGTCTACAACAGGACAGTCGAAAACACCAGGAAAATTGCAACTCATTTTAATGAATTCGCCAGCAGATATCAAACTGGAAGTACTCCTCAGCAGTCTATACATGTGCTTGAGTCGATATCAGACCCCTGGCCATCGAACTTTGCTCCACCGACAGTGGTGGTATCCTGTGTGACCCACGAAGTTCTTGATGGCAATCCAGGTGCAGACTTTAGGATGCCCGAGACATGGTTGGAGTCGCCTAGTGGAGGAGTGGTCATAGAGATGGCTTACATGACCAAGGAAACCCCATTAATTCGACAGATGAATGACTTTCGCGCGAAGACCCAGATACCTTGGGTTTTGGTGGATGGTATCGAGACCCTGATCGAGCAAGCCCTCGCGCAATTTGAGTCGATGACGAGCAGGAAAGCACCCAAACGATGTATGGCTACCGCCGTCTACAATGCGATCGAAGCAAATGCGTCGTATTTGGTGGATGGCGAAGAGTTCTTTGCATCATGATCCCCATTACATTGTTCATACACTTTTGCAATATCTATCCCTGGCTGTAGAGAAAACCTTTTCCAACGGTGAGACTGTCATCAAGTTCGATGATCTCTCAATGCTCCAGTTTCCGCACGCCTAGCACCGCTTCCCGCACAGAATGACTCAGTTGTTCATCGATTTCAATGCCTGTCCATAGGCTTGCTTGGGCAAATCCTTGTCCAATCATGGCCTCAATCCCGCCAATAACCTGCCAACCAGCTTGAGTCGCTAGTGCTGTTATCTCTGTGTCAGGGGACGGATGGTAACACATCTCGAGGAGTGCTCCCTCCTTTCCTCTTTCCAGAAAGTTGGACAAAATGGCTCGGGCGGTCTGTTCATTCTCCGTTCTGGGGGGGAAGTCCGGCACAGCGCTCACCACAGCGCCAGGAGATGGCAGTGCTTCCGCCTGCGCGATTGAAGACACATAGATCAAATCGTCAGCGACCCCTTGAGCGCGACATTCTTTCAAGACCGCCTCCACTTCCGCGGCGTCTCGATTGATGATATAAATTGGAGAGCAGCCCATGAACTTCTGAAGTGCATATATGGCAGCCCTACATGTCCCCCCTCCGCCAACAACAAGCCCTGGTTTCCCTCGGTACGGGGATCCAACAACATTATTTGCGAAAGCGTCACGAATGCCAAGGCAATCAGTGTTTGTTCCGCAGTATATTCTGGAGCCATCGGGAGCTGTTTTGAAGAAAATTGTGTTGACGGCCCCAATCACTTTACCTTCTTCGGTAAGCTCGTCAAGAAGCGGGATTACTGCGACCTTGAAGGGCATTGTCACACCACTACCCATACATTTCGGGTCCTTCTTGAGATATGAGAGGAAGCCTTCCAGGTCTTTGGTCTCGAACAGTAGCTGGGCCCATTTCTTCCCAAACGAGGAATATATCGATTGGTGTAATGAAGGAGATCTGGAGTGAGCTATGGGGTACCCGCAGAGGTAAGCTACTCTCTCGAAAGCAGATGTGTCTGGTGGTTGGATGTCTGACATGATGATTTTAGAGATGGCCGCTGTGATATTCTTCTAGTCGCAAGGCGCGTGATACAATTAATGCTCGATAAGAGCAAAGCTGTTCGATGAAGCTTCAACCTGGTGTCCTGATTAATATGGCTGATTGTTTCAAAGGCTCAAATAGTCATAGACGCAATAGTAGGTGGTCTTCCAGGATATCTCCGTACTCGTAATAATAGGTCGGCACTGACTATTGATCGGGTTCGAGATTACAATCCGTTTCTCTTTTCCCGCAACCCACGTCTTTGAATCAATTCCTACAGTCTTTGTTCAGCTCGTTTCCGATGCAGGACTTCAGTGAGACTCTTCCGAGCACTTCAGGTTCTCCTCGATCCCCGCCAGCTGACCTCCGCAAGACCCTTGCTGCCACCCACGAAACTTAGCGGCAAAGATCTTTCCCGCCGCCACCCCGCCGGGGTAAGATTCGATCATCCACAAACCTTAGACCACTGATTAGTTGGTTGCCGAAAGTGGTCGCATCCCCGCTGGAAGAGAAAAAAAATGATAGCCGATCATTGCAATCTCCATTGGCCCAGAGGACTCCACGGTGGTCATGCCCTCCTGTGGGGGAAAGGGTTTTTCCCGTGGGCGATTCCATCCTCGTGGTCGACAACCCAAATCCTTGTATTCTTCTAGATCATTGCGTGTCTGACTTCCTCCCCTCTCGATCGTACATATATCGGTGCACACCACCCACTTCCCCAGAGATATTCACTTCTCCAGAGACATCCATCGCCTCCAGAGACAGACCTTCAGTTCTCCCGAGCACGACACTTCTTGCAGACATTCTAACTGTCTAAAAAAATTCTCACGTCCTCAAATCAACCAAGATGGGTCTTCTCACCTTGGTCGAAGATCGACCGACCCCCAAGTCAGTCTACAACTGGCGGGTCTACTTCTCCGCAGCTGTTGCTGGATCTGCAGCCATCATGATTGGCTACGACAGCGCATTCATCGGCGGCACTCTTGCTCTTCCAGCTTTCAAGGAAGAATTCGACTTCAACTCCCTCTCAAAATCGAAAGTCAACCTCCTAACCGCCAATATCGTCTCGTGTTATCAGGCTGGAGCTTTTTTCGGTGCTTTCTTTGCATATGCTTCCGGTCATTTCCTGGGACGGCGACTCGGCCTGATGCTTGCGGCCGCGGTTTTCACTCTTGGAGCTGGTCTAATGTTGGGCGCGAACGGTGACCGAGGACTGGGTCTTATCTACGGAGGGAGAGTTCTGGCCGGTGTCGGCGTGGGCATGGCTAGTAATTTGAGTCCAATTTTCTGTGCAGAGATCGCTCCCCCAGCGATCCGTGGGCGCCTAGTTGGTCTCTACGAGGTGAGTCAAAGCAGGACCCAGACCAGTAGTGAGAGAAGCTAACGTTAGAATAGATGGCTTGGCAAATTGGAGGTCTCGTCGGCTTCTGGATCAACTATGGAGTTGCAGAGACGATGGCTCCCTCGCACCATCAATGGATCATCCCCTTCGCTATTCAGCTTGTCCCAGCAGGTCTTCTGCTGGCGGGTGCTTTTGTCATCAAAGAGTCACCTCGTTGGCTCTTCTCCAAGGGACGTCGTGAAGAAGGACTCAAGAACCTCTGCTGGCTCCGTCAACTCCCTGCAGAGCATATCTATATGCAGCAGGAAGTCTTTGCCATCGACAATGCCATTGAAGATCAACGTGCCACTGTTGGCCTTGGATTCTGGCAACCATTCCGCGCTGTCATTAACGACCGAAACACCACCTATCGATTCCTCCTCGGTGGCTCTCTCTTCCTCTGGCAGAATGCCACCGGCATCAATGCCGTGAACTACTACAGCCCTACCGTCTTCAAGTAAGTCAGCCTTTCATAGCATGTGTGAAGTTATATAAATCAAGTACTAAACATGTGAAACTAGGTCGATTGGAATCACCGGTACCAACACCTCCCTCCTGACAACAGGAATCTTTGGTGTTATCAAAACCACCATCACCCTATTCTGGCTCTTCTTCCTTATTGACAAGCTCGGCCGTCGCTTCCTTCTCATTTGGGGTGCGGTTTCTGGCTCCCTCTGCATGTGGTACATCGGCGGGTATATCGCTGTCGCCAAACCCGCCAACAATCCCACCAGCAGTCTTTCGTCAGGTGGCATTTCTGCAATGGTCTTCTTCTATTTATGGACCGCCACGTATACGCCCTCATGGAATGGAACTCCGTGGGTTTTAAACAGCGAGATGTTCAGTCAGAACGTTAGAACTTTGGCACAGGCGTTCGCCGCTGCAAACAACTGGTTCTGGAACTTTATCATTGCGCGATTTACGCCTCAGATGTTCGCGACAATGGGTTATGGAGTCTACTTCTTCTTTTCCTCGCTCATGCTCTGCGCGGCCCTTTTCGTCTTCTTCCTCGTTCCTGAGACCAAGGGTATTCCTCTCGAGGCCATGGATCGCCTCTTCAGCAACGAATTCCCCGCTCGCCATGCTCACAAGCAAGTCATCGCCACTCTCCGTCTCGAGGAACAAGATTTTCGTCGCCACAGCATGGACGAAACTGAGAAGGCTGATGTCGCTGTTCAGGGTGAGCATCATGTGGAGAAGGTCTAACTGGGAAGAACTGGCATAAATTGAGTGGAAGTTGTGCACAACTAGCTCAGCTTTAATGATCGTTGTTTATACATCACGACGAGTAAGATTGAGCATTTACAACATTGTATTATGGGGCTCAGGGAGTTCAAGAAAATCCCTAGTACATATTTGATATTTCAGGAAATTTAATATTTATGAACACAACTCAACCCCTATCTCTAATTATATAGCTCAGCCTTGTAAACTCACCTCACCTTCTCATTATTCATACTACAGTTTTCAACTCGCTTCACATTCTCACAGCCTCGCCGAACTCGCCTCACTTTCCTAACATACTATTTTCAACTCACTTCACATTCTTATAGTCTCTCGAAACTCGCCTCATTTTTACAAGGTAATATAATCAACTAACTTCATCTTCTCAAAGGGTCGTTAATAACCCACCTCACATTCTCACAGCCTTGCCGAACTCACCTCACATTCCTAAAATATTGTTTGCAACTCAATTCACATTCTGTGAGTAGGTATATTTCCAACTATTAGGAAGTTATGGCCATAAACCTCACTCTCCTAACTATCAGGCGCGGCCAAAGTATGATGTTTCCAGCTAAGGGCATGCATGGTTTCAAGGGGAGGAAAATCGGGGACGAGAGCCTCGCAACGAGGTCACGTTTTAGACTTCTAAATAATACCCACTCTGAAATATTCGCGGATGTCTTTGCAATGACGGTAACCATTCCGCCCTGACGATAGATAATACTGATTACTGTTCCTTTTATTCTCCCGATCCCGCGGTCCACTCTCGGGGCCCTCTTCGTCGGGCTCCCATGAACCAATGTTTTAGCATCGCAACCTGGCGGAAAACTCTTTACCCACCAGATGTGCGCTGAGCAGGCTATTATGGTGGAGCCTCGTCAGAGCATGAGATCACGTTGTGGCCGAGCTATCCCACACACAGCATTCTCCATCCCATCATTTCCATGGTCGCCGCCGGCATTCATCATGGAAACACAATCCCCGACACATCCTCTAACTCCTCTTAGCAGCAGCAGCAGCAGCTGTAACATCCTCATCTCGCCACCGCCCAGCCCAAAACTCCAAAGCAGCAGTATATCCATAAACGCCCAATCCCATAATAACGCCGGTCGCCTTGTCACTCAGAAAACTCTTATGTCGGAACTCCTCGCGCGCATGGACATTGCTGATGTGCACCTCAACGAAGGGCATTGCCGTCCCCAGCAGGGCGTCCCGGATCGCCACGCTCGTGTGCGTGTATGCGGCCGGATTGATGATCACTGCTATCCGGCCTTTCTTGGTGCTCCTGCTGTTGGGGGTTGATGGTGACGGCGATGAGGTCGCTGGAGTGAAATGTGAGTGCAGAAAGTCGACGATCGCGCCCTCGTGGTTGGACTGGAATGGCACCACGGTGATGTTTAGCTGCGAGCCGCGCTCGACAAGGCCCGAGATGAGTTGTTTGAGCGTCGTGCTGCCGTAGATGGAGGGTTCGCGTAGGCCGAGGAGATTCAGGTTGGGCCCGTTGATTAGGAGGATCTTGTCGGTGGGTTCTATTGTCGATGTCGATATCAACCCTTGGGGTACTGATGCTGATTCCATCGTCGACATATTGAGAATATCGATGCTGACTGGACTTCACTTCGTTGTCTAAAGTTTTGTCCTAAGCAGTTTGGAAAACCCCGACTTGAAGGTGCTGTGCAATAAAGGGCCTATGCTGAAGAGTATGTACGTGCAGTGTAGAAGATAAGGTAGTAGTAGTCGAGTCCATCAATTGTGTGTGTACGGGTTAGCAATTATCCTTCTATGTGGGGAGTGCAGGCGAATATGCACACGCCTCTCCCGCATCCGATATGTTTCGGATGGTGACAAAGCCTACGGTTGGAAAGCGTTTTCTAGGATCTTGGTTATTGATCGTCAACTCAGGATACGTGAGTGGTTGGCAAGGAATCTGTACTAGCTGTTCTCTTTTGTCTTCTCCTACTTGCTTTACCAAATCGTTTCAGGGGGGTGAATTCTCACCCTTATTTTGCCAGCCTTGTGGCAACCTGGAGTTTTGCCTGGCTTGACTACCACCACGTCCATTAGGCGGCTGGACGGGAATTTACCGATCGATAGCTCTACTCAGCCCGACATAGAGTTGAAAAAATATTAGTCTCAGTTGCATGACAGTGGAAGGCATTGGGATAGACGCAACCCAGCCTAGTCGACCTGCAGGCTTGCTGTGGGCAGTGGCATTTCTGGCTTAGGTGTACCTAGGTACCTGGGAAATATGACATTCACTCCTTATGATGGGATGGCAGCGATCAACATCGAAGCACTCAATAACTGTTCCTTATGATCAAGTGGCCATTGTGTATTGCAGGGGGTTGGAAATGCGGGGGACTCATTAGATAGTCTCACCCCTCTCACTGGTGAACATGTGTCAACCCTAACTGAGTAATAACACCCATGTCAACAATGACGTCGAAATTGGACAACGTTCAAGGCGGGCGCTAAAATATGCAACTCTGAATGCTGTGACATGCAATGGAAGAATGGAAAACCACTTAGCTTGAAAGCCGGCAGATGTGGAAGCCTCTCGTCGGCTGAGTACTTGTCCGAAGATAACGAATCCTGGACGATGGCGGTCGGCGACTGAGCCGCGGATACCCGACGAACCGTCGACATGCCACCCGTCGAGGCAAATTCGACCTCGGAATAGACTTTTAACAAGGAACGACTCTCTGGAACAATAGCATACCCTAGATCATATTGTGACCATGTCAGAGGTCAATCATAATGAAATTCCGGAAGCCGAATTGACCGAGATTTATGAATTTGCCATACAGCTCGGCAAAGATGCTGGGGCCATATTGCTTGAGAGTCTGCAAAAGCGACGCCGAGATGGTCGAGACCAGGGAGATCAAGGAGCGGTGGAAGAGTTGATCATGGAAGAGAAATTGAACGCGGTGGATATTGTGACCAAAACCGATAATGGTACGTCGTAGCTCCAGAGGTTTTGGGTAAGTGGGATTATGGGAGGGCTAATGTCGAATGTGCTCCGAGAAACAGAAGTCGAGGAGTTTATACACAAGTCGATCCAGAAGCGGTATCCCTCACATGCATTCATCGGAGAGGAAACATACTCCAAAGGCTCGTCGAAGGAATACCTCGTCAAGAACGAGCCGACGTGGATTGTTGATCCACTCGACGGGACCGTCAATTTCACACACTCATTCGTCATGTTCTGTGTGAGTATTGCATTGGTGGTTAACCAGAAACCCGTCATTGGAGTGGTATATGCACCGCTCCTCAATCAGTTATTCTCCGCCTGCAAAGGGAAAGGGGCGTGGTTGAACGAGACGACTAAATTGCCCCTCCTGGGGAGCGTGGGTGTCGGTCCAATCCCGAAGAATGCACCATCGAAATGTGTGTTTTCGTGTGAATGGGGTAAGGATCGGAGAGATAGGCCGGATGGCAATCTGCATCGGAAGGTGGACAGCTTCCTGAACATGGCGGCCGAGGTGGGAGGGCGTGATGGCAAAGGGGGAATGGTCCATGGCGTCAGGTGTCTTGGGAGTGCCACCATGGATCTTGCATACACGGCGATGGGCGCTTTCGATATCTGGTGGGAAGGCGGTTGTTGGGAGTGGGACGTAGCTGCGGGGATCTGCTTGTTGCAGGAAGCTGGAGGCTTGATTACGACCGCCAATCCTCCTGGAGACTTTCAAACTGCGAAAATTGAAGATGCCAACCTGGGTGGTAGACTGTATCTTGCAATTAGACCTGCGAGTGACACTGCTGGGGAGACAGGAAGACAAGGCCAAGAAAGGTTGGTAAGAGAAGTGTGGCGAAGAGTCCGCACATTGGATTACACCAGGCCAGGAGTCTAACACCACCAAATGCCAGTCAATGGTCTATCTGGGTATATATGCAAATACTTCAATAATTAATTCCAATCACTTCATAATCGTGCAGCCGAAGCTGCGTATTGTGCTTCGGCATCAGCCTCGTGGAAACCAGAGTCGGGTCGAGAGATATCTAAACCTGCGACGTTTGATTGCCACCCCATGTGTTGTGACAATTTCTTCCATGCAATCTGGGCGCGTCGGGCATGTTCTTCTGGGACCTCGGGTTGAGGCTGATTTGCCGTTCGTGAGAACAACTCGAATGAGATATGGCCAGTGTATCCTATCTCACAAATTGCCTCGAGTATTTCCAGTGCTGGTAAATATCCCGACTTTTCGAAGGGGAAAAGTCTCGCATTTCGTGACCAGGACATACGGGTTGGTTGTTGCGGGTGATAAAACGCATGGTCGGCCAGCAGCGGACTGTCAAGCCTTTCACCATCGCAGACTTCGACGTAAAAGACCTTTTCCAAAGCGATGGGCAAATCAGATCGTAATCGGGCTATCGACTCTTGCATATCGCGGTCGGAATTTGGAGTTCGTCCAGTCGGAGACGCGGGATCAGCGAATACTCTTCCAGCGAGGTTGAATGTGTCGATACAAGTCCCGAAATTAGATCTGTCTACCTCGAGAACAATTGACCATGCGTTGTCCCAAGTATCAACATGCGTGCCCCACGACAAGGCCTCGTAAGCGAATCTGGTGGGGGGCGTTGTCTGGAGCCCGATATCTGCCGCTTGTTGTAGGTCTTCCACGATCCTCGCACGATCTCCTGTACATTCGGTTGCAGGGAGGAACGACGACGGGATCTGGATCAGGTCTGTTTCTAGACGCTGTGCGATTCTGATCCAGAAATGTAGCTTGGCGATTGCGGCATCGTGTGAGCTTTGATCAAGACGACCCTCGTAGTGCATGAAAGGTTGAAGACACAGGATCTCCAAATTGTGCCCTTGGCAAAGCTCATGGATATAATCTGCTGCTGCCAACTGTTGCTCTTGGGCAGTCGTTGAATTTTGGAATGAGGTGCCAGCAGGAGAGGCAGGGTGGGAAGGTGGTAAGGATTTGGCAACTGTATCAAGATCTTCATAGAATAGTTCTATGGATTCGAATCCGTACTGTGCACACATATCAAGTTTGTGCTCCAAACCATGATGCCACGCACGTCCCAGGGATTGGGACGCTATCGTTGGAATGAATCTTGAGGCCATTTTTGTGTGCCGTTATTCGAACTAGAAGTGGCGCAGAGCAACAAAACAGAACATGGAAGTGATGTTGTGTCTGGGGAAGAAAGAAGGACCAGAACAACCGAGACGATCTCAAAAATCAAAACGAGAATACATACTGAATACCACTCTGGCAGACAGCGAACTCTGAAGGATATAAAGTATTCTCAAAAGGGAAATCCACTCTTAAAGGCCGACTCGAGCTTTCGCTCATGAGTGGCTTGACCTACCTCTGTCTCATATTCCCATCGGCCTGGGAACTCCTAAACCAAGCTCCAGCCGTTGGACCATGGTTTAGCCGCCATTAGAGGACGGATGAAGTTCTGGAAGCCCGTATCAACCCCTCTGGAGGTGATGTCAAAACGCTGATCATCAAGAAGCAAGGTTCAGGTGTCGTCTTAAGTTACATTTGCCGAGCGGAAAAGAGCTTTTCCGCTAGCTCAGCTGGCGGCGTAACATTGAAATCGGCGTTTGAAACGTCGGGATCATCCCGGATGTAGGCTAGCCGCCTGCTTGATTACTTTGAAGGGTACTAAACATGCGAATCAGGTTTGCTTGAGAGGATGTTATGCTCGAGAAAGAAGTCCAGAGCTTCTGAATCATATCACCAGTACCACGGCTCGCTGCAACCAGCCTTTCGAGAAATGACGAGGCTGTGAAAGGTAAGGCTGAAAAGGAGTTCATAGGGCGGAGTATAATTCGCTAGCCGCAGCGTATCGACGCTTAATGCTTCGTAGAAGGAGGCTTGGCCAATTTTCTCCGACCACGCGAGCTTTTGAGGTTTCGGAGGTTCGCATAAGAAAGGAACCATCAACAACTACTACTATATTTCCAATGCGCCCGGAGAGGTCACCCTTGGTTCTCTAGCTTAGTTGAAAGCATAGCAGTGTCATCTGCCCTCTCCTTATAAGTATTCCAAACGATTGGAAGGAGCTCCTGCCACGAATCTCGGAACCACCGATCTCGCCCTGTTTCAGGATTTCCTACTCCCCTCCAACACGACCTTTGCTTTCCATTCCAGCTCCAGCTCCAGCTCCAGCAGCCACGTTCGCATAAAACCTCTCCAAGCTCAAAATGCCTCCCAAAGGCGCCTCGACCGCCATCAAGCCCATCCGGCTACAATCAGTTACACATCTGAGGATTAAAAACCCCGATCAAAAGCACGCGAGCCCATGCGTGGGCCCAATGACCGCAATGTTGAGTATGTAGCCTTCCCTCCTTCGCCAGTCGCTGGGTATGAATCGGACACGATGCACACCTCCTCTAGCGACGCTCATGATACCACATGTACTGACGGGATTCTTTTTCAACTTCACAGACTGCTGGGCCGCAGCTGGAGCAGCTGGAGGATGTGAACATCTCGAAAAAGCGCTACGCGAATGTATGGACGCACCGGTATGCTCCCCCTTTCCCCTCCCCTCGAAAAGAATACTTCAAGGCCCATAGGGGCCACACGCCTCCCATGAAGGGTCCCTATTGAACGGACGTTCTGGAAAAAGACCTTTTGTTTGTCTGTGTGCTGACCCGCGATATTTCATTCGGAACAACAGAGGGCCCCTCCCAAATCCAAGTCTACGATCAACTACCATCTCGCGCGGCTGTATCCCAAGATCTCGGGACCGAAGAAGCGATCGTGAACGTCCTTTGGATGGATATTTTTTCGCATGGGAAAATAGAAACGAACTCCCGACAGCGACTTCTGCGTGGCGTGAGCCCTCCCCCGCGCCGCCCCGTCTGATATTTACATCCCCCCGTTCAATATTTGTGCATATCAGAAAGAGGATTCGGACATTAGCAGTGCCTAGCTTGCATTCGCCCGCCACTGACCCTTCTTCAACCATCGGCTGTTTCCTGCGAACGCACCCTCATCAAATTCGGGCGGGATGCCCCTGACCGCAACGAGAGAGTGTGTTTGTGTCAACATGCCCTCCCCTTCACCCCGTGCTTCGAGCGGGGCATTGCGAGAGGCGGGAGCCTTCGACGACCGACATGCTTGGCTGGCCTCTGAACATACTGAACACACCACGACAAGAGCGCCATAATTCATCGATTCATCCGCCCTCACTTTTCGGCGACTACACAGGCCGCATGTGATAAAACTAAACTAGACGAGACGAGACTAGACTGTACAACAACGAAACCAACAAGAACGAACCATCCTGATAGGAAGGATGGATATTTCCTGCCTGCCTGCCTGTCTACCTGACGGGTCTGAGCGCGCGAGCCACTATCTTATTATTATATGAAACGATAGCAAAGCGTGGATAGCGTGATAGCGTGATCTCAAGAGACCAAAACTTCTATGCATTGTATTTATAGTATTTCATGTTCATGTTCATGTTGGGGTGCGAAGCATGCGAAATGAATGGCCTACTAGTAAAGTTAGCTTCATAAGTCACGCGACCAATAAATGACCCACGCACCACTATAATATCCGCTTAGTCCCTCACTCACATCAGCACCAAGATTTCACATCGATTCGCCTCAAAACGAGAACTCTTCAAGTGCCGTCGCAATGTCAACGCCAACACACGAGTTGAAGCGCCTGGTTCATTCAGAATACTGGGATGAGCACTACGCCGAGGTCGGCCCAGATGAGCAGGTCCACGAGTGGTTCAGATCTTTCAACGACCTCATGCCAATTTTCGACCGGCATCTTTTCCAGGTACGAGGGCCGGAGACAGAGCCAAGGATCCTACATCTGGGATCCGGGGACAGCGTAAGTTCCTGGGATCCTTGGACCTCTGGTCAGGCGGAAACGGCTTAATCCTGATTTCCTGCCTCAGACAATACCCGAAGATTTCTCGAAAATGGGCTACAAGGACCAGGTGTGCGTGGATTTCTCGAAGGTTGTTGTGCAAGCCATGTTGCTTAGACATGCAAATGTTGGTGGCATCACCTGGAAGCACGCCGATGTCCGTTGCATGGATCAGATCCCGTCCGAATCGGTCGATGTTGCCTTTGATAAGGGGACGCTAGATGCTATGATATACGGGAGCCCTTGGGATCCACCTGACGAGGTTCTCGACAATACTGGTCGATACGTTCGAGAGGTATGTACATCCGGAATGTCTCCTGTACAGGTTGCCCCACTACAAATGAGAGAAGGTAACCTCTCTTGCCGTCTAGGTCTTTCGTGTCCTCAAATTCGACGGCACTTTTATTTATGTAACATACCGGCAACCTCGCTTTATGCAGCCTCTTCTCAACTGTGAAGGAGTTGACTGGGACATCAAGGTGGACATACTGGGTGGTTCCAAGAGCTCCTTGGATTACTCCGGGTTTGTACTGAAGAAAGTTGTGCCACTCCGTAAATGTACCCCTGGCTGGCATTATCCCATCGCCATGATCCCAAGATGACATGTCCATAACTGTCAGCATCCATCATTACTTTTGCGAACAATTACATACTACCGATATAAAACGTACATACGAGCTAGTGAAGGATTGTTTCCAAAAGTATTTTGCTTGATACCATCTGAGCGGGCCACCGATGGTTCTTGTGCGAAACCTCTTGGTAGCTTCCTCTACTTAGAAGAGTATGGCTGTTCAATTTCTCACCATGCGGACGGCATTTATTGGCAACTCAAAGACTTAATATGATCCCTGGCCAGGCTTGTCTATCCCATCGAATACATTCCTGAAAATTTCAAATGGAACGGCCTTTTGACGCGGTTGTGTGGGTGCAATCCGTGCACTTGGGATAGTAGAGGGTGAGGGTGGGTTATTCGCAGGGAGGTTGAAAGACCAGCATGAGCTTACCTCTGGTTGGCAGTCTGTTCGATCAATGTAGATTCTCTATGGGGGCCTATAAGCCATGTGGGTCCTTGTGGTTAAACGGGAATTTTTACCGATATAGTGATACTTAGCTAAGAGCTTAGTTCAAGCTTAGGTTAAAGTGGCTTTCGCTTACCCTCTATAATTAAAGAATAAATATTAATTAGTTGTTTTATTCTCGAGTAACAGAGGTAGCGGGTATAGTAACTTGTAAGTTAGTACTAAGTATTACGCATAGGGTCCGGCTAATTAATATTGTACGTCCAAGAGGAACAAGAAGAAAATCACGATCGTTCAAAAATTGAGAGTGAAATATAGAGACTCGTTGATTCTTAGCCATAGCGGCATATGCTATCCTATCCCCAACCTCCTACATACCTAACCTACATTCATATATAATATGCTTTTTGTCTGGCTCTCATCCGCGGCGCCGGACCAAAAAACCGAAACCAAATAACAAAAAACAATTTCGCTAGGAAAAAAAGGGATCAATGCTGATGCTGATGCTAATTATCAATGCAAGTCTCTTCATGAGTCGACGTTAAATGCGTCATTCCCTCGTCTCGTCGTTTCCCCCAGTTTTCGCTGTCCAATGCTCGACGAGAAAGTGAAGACAAACGCATAAAAAGGAAATTCGTTGGAATGCTCGCTCATGAAGTTTCGCTGATAATGCTTGAAATGGGACCCCGCGTCGGTAAAATGCAATGCTAATCATTCCTGAAACGCCGTGGCTGGGTCGAAAAGATGATGAGAGAAATATGCTGGAATCCGATGCGAGATTATGTGCAAGGGTAAGCTTCCGAGTGAAGGTTTGGTTTGGAGTGGGGAGGGTGTTCAGGACCGCTTGAACATGAAGTATCCGTACATGCCGCCGACGTCCTGCTCGACGAGGGGGATCTTCCTCATACCCCACCATCGGGCACCCATCTTCCAGGGTCTAGAGCCGTCGTCGACGACAACGGGGGATTCAATAGGGCTGTCGATTGGTTGGCGAACATACCAACCCCTCCGACCTAGCTCCTTCACGACCCAGTCTGGTTTCTTGACGTGGGCATTGCGACGCTTAATCTCTTGAAGCACGTCGGGACCCAGCTCGATGACTTCGAGTGGTCGAGTGTCAAGACCGATGAGAGAGGATGGAGAGTATGAAAGCGACATCTGAGTAACAGATTTAATGTCGGTGAGATCGATGTAGCGTAGGCTGCATGTGGATGAAAGGTTGGATTCAAGGTCCGAGTCCTCCTCCTCGCTCGAGACCGAGCGTGCGTCAGAATCGTTGTCATCTTCTGCCCTGAAAAGACGCTTGATGTCCGTGCCGAGACTCAAGTTTGCACCACGAAGGCCGAGCTCTTCAATATGAGTGGTCAACCGGCGCAAGGCTGGGATATGGCTGGCGTTCACTCGGGCTCCACCCAGGTTCAGTGATCTTAGGGTGGGTGGAAGATTGGCAAGTAGGGTTGATACATCACTCTCAGCCAGAAGTCGGTGACGAGAGGCATCAGAAGCAAGGTTCAGATAGACGATGCTGTCCTTGACTGCAGGGTGAGTAGTGAGGAATTTCACAACCTCTGACCCACGGAGATGTGTGCATCTCTCGAGGTTGAGATGTGTGATTCTGGCAGTCTCCGGGATAGAAGCCAATGCGGCGCTATTGATAAGTGTATGGGCAACATCAAGGTGGGTGAGACTGCCCAATCTTGGGAGGAGGGCTTCAAAGACGGGTTCTTGCAACGTAGTACACTCGTGGAGGGACAGACCTCGCAGATTGATCAAAATATCCTTGCTCATATTGGCACAGACACGCGTGAAGGCCTCAGTAAACGGTCGGGAGGAGCAAGCGCAAAAGTCCAGTGCTGTCATCAGTGGCATATTGAAGAGCTTGGTAATGATTTCGACGTCGAGTTCATCGTCGATGTGCTCATGAACAAGGAAGGCCTGGAGCTTGGGTAGAACGTCGAGACAGGCCTTGAGGGTGGTTGGTGTCAAATATGGGGTCTGGTTTCGAGTAGTCCTGGCACTGCCAAAACCCATGTTGGAGTAGTGAGAGAAGTCCAGCCACTGCACCATCTCACCAAGAGTGTTGTCGTTGCTGAGGCTACGCATCAATTTGGCGAAAGCCCTCGATTGTGGAACGGAGACATGTCGGTACATGACTCGTAGTGCGGCGGAATGGAGCTTGGATGAGGTGAGAGAGCAGGACGCCAGGTCGACATGTGGACGGGCGTATGGGTCGGCAGTGTGGTCGACTGTGACGTAGGAGAAGATCAGCTCGAGGATTTCCTCGGGCATGCTTTCGAGGTATGATACGGGTTGAGAAGCGTCTGAGGCGACCGACATGGCATCGTCCGAGTCGTCCAAGATGGCCGTATCGTTGGCCGCCTCTCCGACATCTCGTCCACCGATGGACTCCCTGACTCTCTCCCTCCAAATGTCTAGGCTGAAACTGGCGGCTCGTGGATGAAAGCGGGTAATCTCTTTGGCAAAGGGTAAGTTGAAGAGCTTTTGGGCTGCTCTCCTCTTGTCCAACTCGTCGAGGATCTTCTCCAACTTCTTAGGATTGGTACGGGCATAGCCTTCGAGTCTGGTTCGGATGTGGTCTTCATGTGTTCCTCCAAAGTGGAACGAGCACAGGCCCTTGGTCCTGCACCACTGACTGCATGGCCAGGCAATCCATTCGACCTCTTCAAGGTCGTGGCTGGACAGGGACGATTCGAATGACTGTGGGAGACCTTCACCTACAGAGGAAATGTATGTCAGTATGGACGATGTCTCTGGTCCATCGGTATTACTCATGGCTTACCAGACTCTTCCTTGACCGAAGCGTAGGAGAACTTCCTGCTCGAGTTCATATCTTCAGGTGGTAGCAGGAGGTGGTGGTAAGGTAGGGGGAGGGTATCGTGGGACGTGTCTTTGTTGAGATGGATGTTGTTGATGTTGTTGGGTGAAGGCGCTTTGTGTGGTGGTGAAGTGGTTGCGCAGTCACTGCTACTTGGTGGTCTGGGTTGTTTGATGTGTGGCATTGTCGCTTTGGGCCGGTCTTATGAGTGTGTTGGTGGGTAGGAGGGGTATTTGGTGACAGTCAGTAGGTTAGATACAAAGAGGACAATGAATCCACCAGGCAGGGGAAAATTGCAGGGAGGCTTGGATGGTAAAGGTTTTATGGGGGTAATAGAAACCCATTGAAGGGTCGGAGATGATGAAAGTTGTGTCATTGTTTGCCAGGGCCGGCATCCGGCAGGTTCGTTAGTAACGTGTTTTGCCATCGAGTGCCACTGCAGCCACCGCAAGCCTTGTCGACTAAGCAGTTAACGGCAGGCTATTGATCACGGCTCCCCAGATTTTCACAGACCTTAGTTTGGCATCGGTTTGCATCCAGTCTGCATCAGGAGCGGCAGGCGGCTACACTGCCAGAAATGAGGCATCAATCTGACTTTTGCCTTTCTGGCCCTTTTCACAGCCGTACGGGCGGTTGGGCCTCCGGAGTCACATGGCTTCGTTTTCGCGATGAGATGGATGGAGAGGCAAAGGGCAAGCCGGAAGGGAGAGGCCTAAACCCATAGCCTGGAGACCAAAGCTTCCAAGGAGAAGGCTTGAGCGGCACTGAGGTTGAACCCTCGTCAGCTGGTGTGAAGGGAGCATTTCCGTGGTTTGATGCGGGCGGGCTCGTCACAGCTGGGAAGATTGGCATCAGGCACGAGCCAGCAGCTCGACATACCATTCATCCTGGAGACTTTGGTAGTCAGGGCCCAGCGATCGTCGGGCTGGCCAGGTGGTGCTCAGGGTGGTGCTCAGACCTGAGGGGATGGGAAAAAATGAAACGTGGTGTCAACGCGAGGTTCAGATTACGTACGAGGACTGCAGCTTCCATCAAATGATTACCCCAGAAACCTTGGCGTGTGCTGTTCCTTCCCTTTGGTTTTTCACCTCCTCCATCTCACGTGCATCGAAGAAAATTTTCACGGAGGGTTTTCAGTTTTTTCACCACCAAATTTGGAAGCCTAGGGGAAGGTCAGGTGCCCTGCGCCGCCACAAAGCCCAGTACATAATAGGCATACTTTAGTCACAGGCTCACACAAGCTCAGTGCTCACTCTACGATGTGATCATGGCCCTCTTTGACGCCATTTCGATCCCCCGGACCGCCCGTGGCTCGACCCCTTCCACTCACAGCATTCCGTGACACACATGTACAACATCACTGGCAGCCTAACCAAGGACTTCCTGTGCTGTTCTCCGCAGCCCTGCCGCATTTAGCAATTTTACTCCTGGTTCCTGGCCCCGGTGGAAATAAAGCAGTTACCAGTCCAAACAACGTGCATCCATTCATGGGTTTCCTGTCCTGCTCAATATGATTCCCAAATCCGTCATCCAGCGCATACTCTCATTTGTTCGAAATCAATGCTCCCTACAAGGGGGACTGTGACGTGCTGGCTTGGAGGAATCGCGTGTGTTGTTTCGCTGGTTTTCGCCCTTTCGCCATGCAATCACCTAACGTCTTTTCATGCCTGTTCTTATGTGTCAACCCAACCGCCCTGAGTAATGTCGAACCTCCTCACCGATATTCCTGTTCCTTGCCGCGACGGTGTCGGAGTTAGCCTCAGAGTCTCTAGGTCGATATCCCCTGGTTGTGGAGACTTCCCCCGCAAACTCTCGCCTGCCCGCACTCGTTCGAGTAGTGCTTTCAGCACCCCTCCGAGCCACTCAAAGTCCCGGAGTTCTAGATAAATCTGGCCAGATATCCGGGTCCACAGTTTACCGTCGTAGGGGTAGATTGCCACAAAGGTATGAAACTCGTCCACCAGCGTCTTCTGCATCCAGTCGACGTGGATGGGCACATCCGAATGTTGGATGATGAGCGGCCCTGCCGAACTGAGACTAGGCGAATTAAGTGGTGATGTGGACCGTGGAGTTGGTTCAAGTAGAGAGCCTCCAGATGGCAGACGCATACTCCCTGCCACGCTGGGGAACCCGTACGAACTTTGTCGAAAGGCGGGCGAGAGACCACCGGCGCTTCCTGCTCCACCCGGTCCCATGCTGATGCTTCCACGCGTGGTTGCACCAACAATGGTCACCGGTAGGAGCACATTGGCCATGGCACAGTCTCTCAGACCGCCTGACCAACCATGACTGCCGCCCTCCCGTCGGTCACTGGCTTCGTAGCTGCCCATCGTCTTAAGTCCGAAACCTGCATCCAAGTCATCCATGACTTCGGTCCCGAGTATCATGGCGAGGAGATCGGCTCCACGTTGAGCGATATCCCGGATGTAATTGTATATAGCCTCCTCCCCACCACAGAGGTTCTGGCGGAAATTCAGTGCCGCTGGGACGCAGTAGTAAGGGGCATTGTCGGCCGTGGCAACAAATTGGAATAAATTTACAAAGGGGGACTTGTCCGTCGCCGGCAGTGGATTCCTGATGACGGCATCACTGTCTAGAGGTACAAAACCGTGCGATGTGGGATACGTCGTTCGAATCAGATGTTGGTTTCGCTTGGGGACGTGAAGCACCGCACAACCTCGCGGAGTATACAACCATCTAAAAACATTGCCATCAGTACAAAAGTGTAATGGGGGGCCCGATCTCCTCAATCATCTGGCCTCTGTCTCGAACGTCACATGGATATATCGACTTACTTGTGGCAATTGCTGACGAAAAAGTCGGCATCCAGGGTTCTCAGGTTCAACGGGATTTGACCCACGCCATGTGCACCATCGACGAGACTGAGGATTCCATACTCTTTGCACATCCTGGTGATTCTCTCAAAGGGGAAGCGAACACCCGGCAACGAGACGATCGTCTCAAACAGGCAAACCTTGGGGGTCAATCCGTCGTACAAGACTCGGGAAATGGTCTGGGAGAGGGCATTGACGATTTCGGCATGCGTGCAGGGAAGCGAATATGCAAAGTCTTGGCCGTGTCCGACTTTTCGTATTTGGAGTTGTGGGTTGGTCTCGACGAGTGATTGGAGGGTCTTCTCGACCGCGCCGTAGATCGTGTCGAAGTAGATGATGCAGTCCTTTTCCTGATATTTCAGATTCCTGAGGATTGTATTGATACCTGCGGGCGATGGTCAGATCCATCGAAACAGGTCATCGTGATCAATTATGGTGTCTCACCGGAGGTGGCGTTAGTCACAAACACACATTCGTCCACTGGAACATTTAGCACGATCGAAATCCGTTCCCTCGCTTTATCGAGAAGGTCGACGTATTGGTAGCGGAGGAATTTATCGGGCGCCGCTTCGGCAAGCTTCTGGTAGCCTCGTAGTGCATTGCGGACCGGGAGCGAGTAGGTACCAAATGATCCTAGATTGGACACTCGATCAGATTCATTCTCATCTTCCACCTGACATGGAAGGAAAAGCAAGGGTTCTGGGGAGTGGGACTGGGGCAGCCAAGGCTATGGCACTGCCTGACATGTCATTGGGTTTCAAGTGGAAATCCAAGGCGGTCTGCAATGCAAGGCTTTGGTTTCATGCCAGGTGAAGCCCAAGGCTACGGCATTGCGTTGACATCGTCGGGCCTTCGAATCGACCATCATCTCGATGTGCATCGCTGCATCGAAACAAATGCATCGACATCGGAAGAGCCGAAGGCATGTCACTTTCAGGCCGTGGCATCATCCTCCAGATTTTATCGGCGTCGTTGAACTGTGGATGGGGTAACGATGCAGCTGCAGGTTCTTGGCGCCGCATCTGGCAGGCTTTTCACTGACGAACTGGGATCGGGCCTTACGTACCGTGATTTAGATTCGTGTATTTGAGGTCAAACAGAAAATGGGATTTGAAGCCGTGGCCAAACTCGGTCACTTCGCCAAAGGAGCCCATCTTCGATTTGAATTTCGATCTCGACTCCTTTGGTAGTGGGCTATTGTGACTAAAAAAAGACCCTCTGGTGGTCCTACACTTGAACTGATTCGGAGGCCGAGGAGGGGCAGGCGGTAGGTAGTTAAAGGGGGGGTCACTTGATCAGAATCGCTTGACGCCGGTGCGCAGCAGGAGGGGCTTTCTTGCCTCGAATTTCGGAAGGACAGGCTTGGGTCAAGGAGGAACAAATCGAAGCATGGAGGAGGCCTGGATCTCGATATGAAACTGGTCGCAAAGTGGACGGTATGAAGTTTGGTGATGGATGTTACTTTGAGTGCTTGATAGAGCAGAGCAGAGCTGAAAAGCTCCGTGCCCCGAATGACCAGGATTAGGATAGGATAGGATAGGATAATCAATGAACTACCGTGGAAGAATTACGATAAATACGAATGCGGCGGGGGCTGAAGGGCGGAAAAATTAAGCCCCCAAAAGCCAAGATTTCAAATACGCCTGCCAGTGCCTACGGCTCGTAACGATGCTGGGCCATGGTGGAACGAAAACATGCCTACAGGGCCATCCTGTGTGTCCACTTGCTTTTGTGTGTTAAGCATGTTTCGGGCACAAAAGGCATCGATTGATTCCCAATCCTGGGGGGAGGAGGGGACCCAATTTACAGAGAGAGTTGTGAAACCCCAGTCGATGATTTGCCCGTCATCAAGGATGAAAAGTGATGTCAGAGGGGGCCTGAGATATCATTCATGATTCCTCTGGGCGATAACAACCAAACGATATGACTCAGCACAATAATCAGGATTAAATAATAAGGATTAAGGCGGGCGGATGGCTGGCGGATCAATTGTGCAATGCATATGCGGGATTCTGGGGAATTCGAACCTTGGATGGATGGGGTTCAAGAGGGAAAGTATTAAGTACAGAATACAGAATACAGAATACGTACTCGTGGGTAAATTCCGGCTCGTGGGGATCGAGGTTTTTGGTCACAATGCGAAAATGCCTGACAACAGCGGTAATCTGACGGACAAGCGGTATTTGACAATTGTCGTGACACTCAGTATTTTATAGGCTTAGCGTTAATTTTAGCGGCTTGGCGGCGCTAAGTCTACTCAAAATATGATGACCCTTCGCGCCAAGAATTTCTCTGCATAAAATGATAAGTTAGACTACTCTTAAAAGAGCCTAAAATTACTAAGCACATAAATAAATGACAAAACCTGGTCATTTTACCAATAGATGACTTAAATCTCGGCGTCCAAATAAATGACAGACAAGCCTTGTCATGTCTGTCTCTCGAATCCTCGGTACGAGTACCTACGTAGTCAGGTTGACGGAGCTATCTCAGCCCCAATTCCCAAGGTTCGCGAGGAATCGTTTGCAGGCCAGCGTCTTGCCCGATCGAGACTAGCTAGGCTTGCACGACGGGTACCAGTAACTTGAAGCTCCGAAGCCACCAGCCTGATCAACATGAATTGAGATCTGGATACCAACTTCAAGTTCAATCAACAACTATGGCAACGAGATCTTTACCTGAAGCTATACCCAAAAGCCGAATCATGTCGTTTGGGTATGATTCGGTTTATGCCATCAGCCACTCGGTCGCCGGCATGGAAGACTTCGCCCGAGATCTCTTGTCAAGGCTGAAAGGGTCACGGAGTGATGTAGGTTGTTCGATCGCCTGGCTAGGCCTTGATATTGGCACACAGTAACAGCGATCACTACGGCGATATTCTCTCCTCCTGCTCTGGAGTTATCTTTTTTGGCACTCCACATAGAGGATCGAGTCTGGCTCAGTGGGGCAGCATGGTCTCAAGGTTGGTTAACGCCGCAAGTTTCTCTGCGTCTGTAAGAGCAGATCTGCTGCAAAGTCTTGCACGAGGATCCAGCGAGCTCAGAGACATCTCTCGCAGTTTTGTCCCGAGAGCTCAGAATATCCTCATCTTTACCTTCTATGAGCGGAACACTTCTTTGGGATTAAAGAGTCCAGTGAGATATCCTAGAGGAGTCATCTGCATGAGAGGTAGGCGTAGACTGATATTCATAGTAGATCGTGGATGAAGACTCCGCAGTCATCGGCCTTCCAAACGAGATCCAATTCCCAATCGCAGCAGACCATCGAGCCATGTGCCGCTTTTCGGCGCGACAGTCTCAGAAGTATCTGCCAGTCGAGCAAGCAGTGCTGGAGCTGGTTCAATCGATGACTCTGCTACCTTCTTTGGCCAGAACTCCTGGTAAGGTTACCTTACAATATTCTGAAGGCTATCTGGCACTAATTGTACATCTCTCCAACGACCTAGGTGAACCCATAGCCTCAGACGAAAGCAAGTCAGGTACCTCGAATCAAAGCTCGATGGCGTATTCAAATACGCAAGCTACGAGCGTTTCGAGTCTTTAGAGCAAACCTGGGGACAAACTTGGCAATCACCTCCCCGAGAGGAGCCAACCTCTCTCACAACGAACTGGATCACAGAGCTATTTATCGCTTTCTTGCTCGAAGCCGCCGTCCGTCGTTCCACCAGATGATATCGAGATCATCATTTCGGGTGCCCATTGGCCCTTTCGGCTGCGATACTCCAAGGATCCTCCTCCGACTTCTCTTTCATTCACGGTTTCCCCCAAAACTCAAATGCGAGACCTTTGCGACACACTCCGCGAGAAATTTCCAGACCTTGTTCAGTCATCATCCCCAAGCCTCCAACCGCGTCCGAAGTACGACTGGTTCGACTACTTCACGATACCGGTTCGTGTGTCTGCGAAAGGATCTACCTTTCAACGCAATCGGGACTTGACAATCAATGAGAATCAAATATTTGCTTCTTATATGAGCAGGATGTTTCCAACCCCACTTGAAGTTTCTCTTGCACCTGAAAGCTCGTTTGAGGCTGGGAAAAAGCCAGAATTCGCCGAGGAGATCAGTGTTGACGGGTCAAAGCTTACCATCTCTTTCAAAAGAACAATTCGTGTTCCAGACGACGGGAAAGATCACAAGCTGCCGCCAGATCTTGGTAACTTCCCTCTACTAAATGTGGAATCGTTCGAAAGATATGTCCCTCCCCAGATGAGGGCTCAAGGAAGGGTTTTTCTCCCAGTATATCGTAAGTCAAAAACACCTGGAGAAACTTTCTCACCTCATTGTGGTCCGATAAATGCATTTCACTTTCTCGGACCCTTTGCTTTCTAAGCGGTTCCCATTCTGACTGCAAACAGAACGTGAGGCTATGTGGGTTTCTTTCGGTTGCCATGGACACCCTCCCAAACGATTTGCCATCAAACCGTATGTGGGAGGAATAAATGGGATCTCAGGTGAAAGCATGATCGGCGATATGACCACTCTTACTCGACGACTGAACCAGATGGCACCCCGCCAAGATTACATTGCTTACCAGAACAGCCATGGCTGGATGGTATCGCTGCATCACCGGGGCGAGTGAAGCAATTTGTTGCGACCGCAATGCTTTCCCAAGCCCAGCAAACCTTGCAAGAGGCCAACATGGTGGCGAAGAGCTCCGACCGCCTCCAGGGCCCAGAGAACCCAGCCGTAAGAACTCCAAATTTTCCAGTGGGTTCTTCCGTGGAATTCCAAGTCACCGGGCATGATAGCATTGGCGGAATTCAGTTATACATCATTCCGGAACATGATACTTCGTGGATGTCGGTCTCGAACGTGAGCCATGCTTGCAAAACTGGGCAGATTCACACGCAAAAGGACTATGAGTTACTCGACGCTCTAAAGACTCCGATGGAGCTCGGTTACAAAGATGGTGACACACTCCATATCAAAATATGAGAGAAGCGAAAGAACATCGCCCAATGCTTATTGAGGATGCCGTCAATGAAAAGGCAGAGGAACAGGGTACTACAGCTTATCAGCTCAATTATGGATTGACGTACTGTCTTACCGAATGGATCACTATCTCGATCAAGCCAGGAAATGTTTTGGGGCTACCCACGAAGATCAAGGTCAGTTATATTGGCATTCCTTTCCAAAGAAGCTTGCTAACAGAGAGCGGTGGGAAAGTTGCGCATCGATGACACTTGGACGGAGGTGCTCTCTTTCATCAAATCCCACGAGTCGCATCAGATTGAGGCCACATCTGTGCATGAAGTGCATGCGTTACATTTCCCCTGCAAACCTCTGCATGAGAGTGTGGAGCATTTTGTTGTCGTCAAGTCGCTTGGCGACCTGAAATGTATCAAGTCATTCACAACAAGCGAGGACACGACAATTGACCTGGCTTGGGTAATATCTCTCCAATCTTTGAGAGCAATCCATCTCGCACGGATTTCAGACAGACAAAACTGACCAAGATATGAAAATCTAGATGCCAATTCGCCCGACAGAAGCTGTCGTCGGCTACAACGTAAGCACAAGCAAATGGATGTCACACGATCCTTTTTGGCTTGTGCTCCAACCAGATGCTTCTGTATCAGACTTTTATCGTCAACTGGAGAAGCACGGGATCGCAGATGCCGAACAGTACATGATACAACACGGTTCAGCTGTAGACCCTGCCCAAACAATAAAACTTCGATCGATCGCTGGAGCTACAAGTCAGATCCAAGCAGTCAAGCTGTGGCATCGCCAGAAGCCAGAATAGGTGGGGCAAATCTTCGTGAAAACACTCACGGGCAAAACTATTACACTGCAGTACTTCCATCTCGATACTTTCGAGAAATTGAAGGCTAGAATCCAAAGCAAAGAGGGAATTACCCCTGATGAACAGAGATTAATATATCAGGGAAAGCAAATGGAAGATGGTAAGCCGTTTCTTGGTTGCTCTACCATTACTTGGAAGCTGAGATGACTCTAGGAGATCTCGCCATACGCTGTGGGCTGAAGCAAGTAAGAGATTTACATCCGTGAGGGAAAGCGTACAAATACTAACGAACAGTCGCGCAGGAGGATACAATCCACCTCGTCTTGAGGCTGCGTGGTGGCGGTTGGTTCACCGTCAAGATGTTCGACGGCACCTTTCAAGAAATCCATCTTTACAACAGCGCCACCATGGGGGCAGTAAAGTCAGAGATCTACAAGATACACGGGATCCCTGAGTGGAAGCAAGTTCTCACCTCAAACGAGAAAATTTTATCAGACGGTGAGAGTCGAAGCAATGACCCCCCTCCCCAGAATACAGTGATAAGCTGACATTTGATGAAATAGAGCAACGTATCGGAGACTTTGCGGGTTACGCAGTTGTGCATTTGCATCTGGCCGAGGATCGGTCCCCAGCACTGAGCATTGGCGCCGGCGGCACCATCACACAGCAAATCGAAGAGGACGCGAATGACCCACGCATCTGGGATACTGCGAACGGAAAGATCCTGAGCATCCATCTCCTCAACTCGACCGAATTCGAGAAGATCACGGGGCTTCTCCCACCACGAACAACGGTGACGGCGGAGACCTATGCAGAAAGTGGACTGCCGTTCTACCAGCTTTATACAGAACGGCCATCCCGGATCGGAGCAGACTTGAGCTTCTCTGCCATCAAAACGTTGTCGCAGACCGATGCGTGGCGCGAGTGCCAGCCAAGTTTCTACTATGACACGCAGAACCCGCCAAAATGCAAAATTTGCGGCACACAATTGGCTGACTGCCTGTATGTACATCTTCCTTCCTCTCTCTTTCTATTCTTGCGTGTGTGCTCACTTGCCGTGCTGGGATATGAAACCATTGTGCTGAAAATGTGAGAATAGATTCAGACCGTGTGATCACTGCGCGTGTACAAAGTGTGCGAAAAATCTGGTCAATGCAAGGGGCAAGTGTCCTCGATGCGAGAAAGTGGTGACCCACCTGGTCAGTGTGTCGGGGGCAATGAACGTGCCAGGAAAGGAAGGTATCAATGCCAAAGTACCTGTCAAATTGCTCGAGATGGTCGACAAAAGGATGGAGTTTAGAAGTATCGTTACCCAGGATCTGTGATCGCAGTACTAGGACCAGTGGCTGTGGCCTTTGGTTTGGTGGGTCAGGAACGTCCATCATCGACTAAGATTCAAGGATAATGAAATGATGCATCGTGGTACGATGATGCGACATACCTAGGTATTTCCAGCAATCAATTCTACCTATCGTTGGCGTTAGGCAGCAGCGTACATGTATGTACCTGCCACGTTCAGTCCCCAGGATTATCTGCATCAAATGTCTAACTTAGCTAACAAGCAGGGGGTAGCCCTCCCTCAATAGTACGTCGCCGAGCTGCGCCGAGGGTGCTCAGTGAGGCTCAGGTTAAAGCGGCCTTCGCTCACCTTCTAATATTAAACTGTACAAGGCGGTTAGATTTTTCGCTCACGAGTAATCAAGGTAGTGCTATATGGAACTCTAGAGTTCTTCAAGTTCTTCTGGTTTAACTAGGCGTTCGCTGCTTTGCCCACCCTATGTTGCTCCCTGAGCGATCCTAGGAGTGCGCCCTGAGTGTATTGGTCTTGCACCTGAAGATCAAACAGGGCCTGGTGTCTCTACATGCCTAGAAGTGACACGACTGTTCCACATTACTGGACACCAAAGCGAGTCTCTATCCCTGTTGTCGCCAGTGGAATTAGGAAGATTGTAGCTACATAGTGTGGCTTTATTGCGATGCTTCAGAAGTTCTTTGCCCCATGTTGCAGAAAAGACAACCCGAATTAAGCACTGGGAATTATTTATCTGTTCCTGGAGTTTCACTATGAACTCACCCTTGTTGGATGGCTGGGAAACTAGGTTCGGGTAGCTAGGGGTAGATTCAGGGAATACCGGTGACATCCTAACTACTAGGACTGGAGAGAAGTGGTCTACCGACGCCGACTATTAAGATACCGGGATTTTACTCTTTCTCTCGTCTCATTCTTTGAATACTTTACTAGATATAATTTATAGCAGGAATATAAGACTTAATTAGGAAAGAAGTTGTCAGTCTTTACTGTGTTTACATTAATACAGTAACAGAAGGTAAACTAAGCCTTATCATCTCTTCTTTAGATGTAAAACATGGTATCCTGCACATTCTCGTGAATCTTCACCATATTAGGTTCCAGCTCCTGTGTCGCTTGTCCTCCCCTAGCCACGCTCCCACTGGAGCTTACCGTGGACGGATCATACAGTCCACTTAAATAGCATCTCGCCCTCTCACACACTAAATCCGCATAATAGGCCGGCGGACAGATACTAACAGCACTAGTTGCCCTTCCAAAGAGATAACACAGGTTATGCGTCAAATCCTCGACGATGTCAGACGTGTTCTTAAGGAGCCCTTGTGGGACTTTGAGACGTTGGAAGATCTCGTCAAAGACAACGTAGTAATGTGCTGGCCTGGCTGTGCCTTGAATTGCTTTGTGTGCTTGCATGAAGAAGTCCCAGTTGCGCGCTTCGGTAACGCCACGATCAACCACGGTCCCATTTGGTGGATTTGACGAGTTAATATCAGCCTCTTCGACCTTGGTAGGGTAGAATCGGGTGTGGTGTCGCTTTCCAACAATAATGATCGAGATCCGTGGTATCCCTTGCTTAGCGAGACTTGCTGGATATAGCCCCTCGCAAGCTGAACGTATTTCAGGGAGTTCTTCCTCAAGGACCAATTTGTATTGTCCCTCGGATACTCCGTCCCGATAGATAAGAATATTCTCTGGGTACGCACCATTGCGTCGATTCCACAACGCAAGACGCGATTTCATTAACGCTTTCAGTTCGCACACCGTCTCTTTCCTTGCCGTCTGCATCGCCAGCTCCGCTGGCCACTGTCCAAGCCACTTGTCGACAGAAGCGACGATGCCAACAACGCTAGGCGCAGTCGACGATGATCCCGGTGATGGGTGAGTGACATCGATGCCAACAACCATAGTCGTAGCCTCAGATATGATGCCCAGCTGCGACGTTTCCAGACTTTGATTGATGCCGCCTAATTTGAGGTTGAATTTGAGAGCTACGTTGGTGAGGTAACGGTGGTTTGCATTCGCAAACTTGGGAGCAGTGACACAGACATTGATCAGCCCTTCTTTCACGTCGCATGCGTATTTGACCCGATTATAGATTGCTGGGTCAGCTGATGGCATGATGACAAGCACGAGCATAGGTGGAGGCCTGGAAGGACTTGATGTAAATCTGTGAAACGCTCCATCGATTGCCGATTCGACAGTGTCAGGTGTAATTTCTACTCGCAAGCCTCTCATACAATTGTTGCAATTAATACCCAACTCATGCAGCTTAGAGGTGAAGGCAGTCACGGAAGTTTGCAACTCTCCTTCATGGGCCCAGGGATCGACTATTGACAGCGATGAAATCCAGAGATATGTCCACGATTTCAGCGTTGCTTTAGTGGTAAATTGAGTCTTCCCCATGTCCCAACTGCCAAATCTGGTAGGTATGGACTTTTGTGCTCCGTATTTTACGCTGGGAGACGCTAGCACACGACCCGGAACGGTTATCAACCTTGGTCTAATGTCGACATTGAATGCGTCCTTGGACAAGTTAGTAGGAGTTGTGAGCAGGTAAGATAACCACTCGTGGGAAGGCCTTACAAGCGTCGAGCTGTCGATGCCCAGTATCTGCGCCCCTGATGTAACAATGGATTGTGCATTCTGTACCGGTTTACGGACGGCAAACCGGATCATTTGTTGCGTCTGGGAAGGGCTCAATTGCGCGTTCGATGCCTGGCCAGGCAAGACTAGACAGACCTGGGCGGGAAGATAGGAGGGCTTCTCTCTCGACCCAACGTTGACAACTGGTAAGTTGGGGTTCTCGACGAGAATGTTGTGTTCTAGTGATCATTAGCTAAGGTCCCATAATTGGAAGGCTTTATACACCGGAGGAGAAAAAGTCGTAGACGTTGATGTATCGTCCATTAGGAGGAGGTACCAGGCCTGACTTGGGCGCCTTCTTCTTATTCTTACTACCAGTTCCTGGCTTAGATGTGGCGGAAGACGACGATTCGCTCGTGCTTTCTAGCCAAAAGCTGACATCTTTCGGCCCAGCCCCGTATCCACGTACAATGGGTGGATGAGGTAAGGCGATGCCATCATTCTTCGTGGCAACCCCGGTGACAACCTTGATTCTGGGTATTTGATGACCAGCTCTGTTCCTCCGAACGATGTGGGTGACGTTGATCGAGAGTTTCTTGACGAAGTTAGCAAGCTTTACAAGGTTGTGTCCATTACTCTCCAAATAAGCGGCCATGAGTCGTTCTAGAGGGCCGTCTTCATAAAAAGCCCCGTTCTTGACTTGAATATTCAAGAGCAGACGGCCAGTGGCGGCTCGAACGCTGATGAGAAATCCCCGGATCGCTGCCAGCCCAGCACCCAGTGTCATTCTGTCAGAAGCTGCGGCGGTCAGCCCATAATGCCGGTTCGCACCAATGGATGCAATATGTGATGCTGCTTTGGGATGATGTCCAACAACCATGTTCAATGCCTGAATAATCTCTTCTCTGGACCCATACAAACCCGTGGCGTTGGTTGAGGTTAGGTCATCCAATAGCTCAGAGACAGTCAAAGAACCGGTGTGCAGAAGGCGGATGTGGTAGTGTCTAGCATTTGCTGGGGCATCGTCTTCGCCCTCGACCCGATACACGACATCGTAGCTATCTTCAGCGATGTCAAGCTCGGTAGAACTAACAAGATTTGATTTAAAATCCGTGGCAATCCGAGCGGCGTACTGAGAAAGATGTTCCTCCAGTAACAGTTTAACCAGCCGCCTAGCCTTCTTGCCACTGGGTCGTCTCCCGGAATGGTCTGGCAGGATATCGATACTATATCGATACAGAACCTGGTTGCCGTACGAGACTAGCTCAAAATAGTTGGTCCACAATAAAACTTCTCTTCCCCGAGTACCGTAGCCAGGCCGAGGAGGCAGTCTCGTTGTAAGGGATGACGACTTTGTCCGTGAGAGTTTGATATTAGTCTCGATCTCGTTCTCAAGGGTTTTGATGCTCAAATTGGGTTCGGCAGTGTCGCCTGTTCCATGACTGATATTGAAGGAAGAAGTTAGTGCTCTTCTTAGCTCAACAAGTGGAGTGCGCCATACGAAAATAGTGTCACTTCAGGCCGCATGCCCCCACCACGCCCTCTCACAAAACCATCTCCACCTCTTGCTCGATTTCCTCGATGCCCTCCCTGAAAAGGGCGGGAGCGATAGTAGTCTCCGCGGTTGGGGGATTGCCCCGGTTGGCCGTGGGCACGTCCTGGTGCACCGCCTTCACCTCGTCCTACGCCTCTACCTCGAAGATTGGAAGGTAAGGATGTATCGCCACGACCGCGACCGCGGCCACGACCACGAGGCTGTGTTGATTGATCTCCAGACATGTTCAGACAAGACGTTGTAAAACTCACAGAAAGAATCGTTTCGATAAAACGAAAGAGCTGTTGTCCTTTTGTATGCTCTACCCCGCGGTGGGGTCAAATTCCATGTTACACAAACACGTGCATTGTTGCCCAGCAGATGAGGGAGCCTAGTTAACAGTGTCATTCCTACTTTGCTTCTGCATTTTTGTCGGGACTTTCTTCAGTGCTTGATCGAGATTACTCATTATGTCGGAAGTTCCTTCTGGTCAAAGCTCAATTGGGCCCATTGAATCGATGTATCGAGCTCGCAGCTATCAATTAGAGATGCTAGAGCAGAGCCTCGCAGGGAACATAATAGTTGCGGTACTCGATTCTCATGAATCTTCATTCTTGTGTCTCAATTCGACTGACTATGATGATTAGATGGACACGGGAAGTGGAAAAACACAAATGTCTGTTCGATAAATGCTGAACGAACCCCTTCTCTGTTTGAGAATCAATTGCAAAGTTGACCCTTGCTAATTGAACATTCAGAGCAATCATGCGAATTATGGAAGAGCTCGAGCGTTGTTCTCATCACAAGGTGAATGATCTCCGTGCAGAGTTTATCATCATTGCGTTAAAATAAAGATGACAACTACAGATGGTCTGGTTCCTGGCCCCTACCGTTGCCTTGTGCACTCAGCAGCACGATGCCATTCTGTCACAATTACCAGCCGCAAGGACAAGATTGCTGATCGGCTCAGACAATCTTGACTGTTGGGGAGATAAGATATGGAAAGCAGTATTGACTGATGTGCGAATCGTTGTCTCGACTCACGCCATCCTCCTTGACGCCCTAGGACACGGCTACGTTCCGATGTCACGGCTAGCTCTTCTGGTGTTTGACGAAGGTGAGTTCCATCTCTGACCGGCTCTCATACTCGAAAAATAATGTTTGGACTGCATCAAGCAAAGAAGCTCATCCACAGAAAGCCCATCACTGTAGGAAAAAGCACCCAGCAAACAAGATAATGCAAGGATTCTATCACCCGCGGAAGGACCTGTTTGGACCAACCTCGGTGCCTCATGTCCTTGGCCTTACCGCCAGCCCGGTGGTAAGAACCAAGGTTCACGATCTAGAGTCAGTATCGAATATCGAATCGTCTTCAGATATTCGTCCTAATATTTACAGTATCATTGAAAGAAACCTCGACTCGATCTGTCGCACCCCTAGTTTACAGAGAGCGGAGATGTTGAAGTTTGTACATCGACCGGTGGTCAAAGACCTTGTGTATTGTTCTCACACAATTGACGAAGCGACCCCTCGAAGCATGGCGCTGTCGCTCCTCAGAAGTGTCTGTCGTACAGTCGTTCCTGATGCGGAACAGTGTGCGCAAGCAGGCCAACTGAGCGTCAAGATGCCTCTTCCAAGCGGTGGGTATGCGGAACAACTGACCAAGTTCAGGAGGAAAGCCAATAATGTTTATGAACAGCTTGGGCCATGGGCCACGGATTTCTTTATACTGGAGTCCATTAAGACATTAAGCGAAAGCTTCAGCGGCGGATCCAAATTTCTATTGGTGTTCAAGGACGACGAGAAGTCGAAGTTGCTTCGAGTGTTGAATCAGATTCCGTTGCTTATGTCCAGCCACAGCCACCACAAGGGAGCAACTATGCAGATTTCGACCAAAGTCGAGTGCTTGATATCATTTCTAACCCAGCAAGATCCCGAAAGATGTTCCGGCCTGGTGTTTGTCAAAGAGCGAGCTACCGTCGCCGTTTTACACGCACTGTTGTTGCGGGAGCCTCGGACAAAAGACCTCTTTCGATGCACGACTTTCGTCGGCTTGTCAAACAGTGCTAAACGTCGATACTCGATGTCTGAATTGTTGGACTTGAAAGCGCAGCGTGAGGCGTTGGCCGATTTCAAAGCTAAAGTCAAGAATCTCATCATCGCGACCGATGTCCTGGAGGAAGGGATCGACGTCACTGCCTGCAATCTAGTAATTTGCTTCGACACTCCATCAAATCTCAAGTCGTTCCTGCAACGACGAGGACGCGCTAGACAGGAACACTCAACCTTCGCTATACTTTTGGATGGGAATGTTGCGAATACGAACAAAATCCCGTCCTGGCAACGACTCGAAGAAGAAATGGTTCAGTTATATCAAGATGAAACGAGATCGTTACACAATGGTACCGATGAGGAAGACACTGAAGACGTAAAGTTTGAGATCAGTGTTCATTCCACGGGGTAGGTGCTCTCCAGCAATACTTCCTCTTGGGTTCATGCCCTGACCATTAAATCAAGGGCGAAATTAGATGCCGATGGTGCCATGGCGCATCTTTATCACTTCTGCGCATTGTTGCCCCATCAACCTTACGTGGACAACCGCCCTATGTTTGAAATTATTGAGCATCCGGTGAAGAAATCATTCACTGCGACAGTGACACTACCCAACTGCGTCAATGCTTCCGTGCGACGTGCCAAAGGGCGCGAGGAGTGGAAAACTAGAAAAGCTGCCGTGAAAGATGCTGCCTTTCAAGCATACCAGCGACTGTCTCAAGAAGGTCTCTTGAATGATCATCTACTTCCTCTTGCGAGCGAAAAGGCACTGTCCACAGATACAGCCAAAGAACTCCCCGCCATGGTAGAAGTCAGTGGGCAATTTGACCCCTGGTTTGAAATGGCCAAAGCATGGTCGGCCCCTGATTTCCACAGAAGCGACATCATCATACAGCAAGATGGAATTAATGGTGGAAGTGATCCCGCATTCTCTCTCCTGACCCCGTCAGGAATACCGACCATCGAGCCTTTAACAATGCATTGGGATAGAAATATCGCTTTCACCGTCAAGCTCGGAAGCCCGGTCAAAGTTGTTCTGCGCGGACCTGAGACTCTCAAAACTATGAGATCGGTCACAAGCCTTATACAGCGATCTGTGCACTCGGACCGCTATCAAGACGACAGGATGGACTTCATATTATTATTCATGCCCAGGATCGAAACTAGACATCTCGCAAAATGGCTCGAATCGAACCAGGGTCGAATATCGGCTCGCGGTTATTTCAGGACAGAACCATCAATCCCTTGCCGGGGCTTTGTACGAACGCCATCACTCTTCGGTAGACCTTACATATTCCAACGGTGGATCGTTCATGAAACGTCTTACGATTTAGAGATTGAATGCATGCCGCTGCCAAGGCGTAGGAACTTCTTCCATCGAGCGACGCTGCCCAAGGACTTGCTATCGCGTTGGGAATCTCTGGGAAGGGAAGCGGCAATCTCACCACCAACTGAACGATTTCCTGCAGAAGATGCAACAATCGACTACCTCCCGTTCGACCAAGCCCGCTTTGGTCTTTTCATCCCGGGAATTCTGCAGCAAGTGGAAGTCCATCTGGTGGCGCAGAGACTATGCACAACCATTTTCAGCACCATCAGCTTCAATGATCTTGGACTCGTTGTCACTGCACTTAGCTGTCCTTCAGCGCAATGGATTTCCAACTACCAACGACTGGAGTTCATTGGCGACGCGGTGCTCAAGTTCGTTGTTTCACGGCAGCTTTTCATCGAACGGTCCAATTGGCACGAGGGTTATCTCTCGCAAGCCAGAGCGAGTCTTCTGTCAAACAACACCCTTGCTAATGCAGCGATACGAGTGGGTCTAGACGCGTTCATCATGGCTGAGCCAACCCGCACTGGGGTAAATCGCTTCCCTTGCATGTCCACCATCGAGAGTGGTCAAACCCCACAGAAACGAAGTCTTAGCTCAAAGGTCCTGGCGGATGTCGTTGAAGCTTTAATTGGTGCTGCATACTTAGATGGTGGATTTCGTCTTGCGCTGATCTGCCTCAACACCTTCTTGCCTGAAGTCCATGTTCAGCCGCCAGCACCTAACGGCAAAATCTTAACTGACGGCAGCAGTCATAATTTGACAAACCACATCGTTAAAGCAGAGTGCGTCATTGGATACGAGTTCCAGAACAAAGCGCTCCTGCTCGAGTCCTTAACCCACCCTGCATGCGAGAGAGACAGCCAAACGGAATCGTATCAGCGGCTCGAATTTCTCGGAGATGCCGTCCTGGACATGGTGGTTGCCGGACTTTTAGCCAAGCAGAGCATCTCTCAGGGCGAGATGACGCGGATTAAGTCTGCCGTGGTTAATGGCCACCTACTCGGCTTTTTTTGCCTCGAGTTCAGCATTGAAGAAGACGTCATCAACGTCGAACAAAGTTTGCCTGGCGTATTCAAGACAAGCATATTCCAGAAGCAATTACACCTCTGGAAATTCATGCGTTACCATTCCCAAGAAGTGACTTTGGCGCAGGAACGCAGCCTTGTGCTCTACAGCCAGTTGCAAGAAGATATTCGGAGCTCGCTGGCAACCAGCCCTTCCTACCCATGGGCCTTACTCGCTCGGCTGAACCCGCCCAAGTTTTTCTCCGATATCGTCGAAAGTATTACGGGCGCCATATTCATCGATTCCTGGGGCGACCTGGCGCCGTGTCACCGCTTTCTTGAGCGCCTTGGCTTCACGCAATACTTGCAGCGCGTGGTTGCAGATTGTGTCGTCGTCGAGCATCCACGCAATGCTCTCCAACGCATTACTGGGTCAGACGCCGTCCTATTTACTGTTGATCTTGAAGGAGAGAGTTCAATCCCATCCTATCGCTGCACGATCACTGTGAATGGAGAGATCCTTACTCACGTGAAAGGATGTGTTTCTAAAGACGAGGCTTTAGTTATTGCCGCTGAGACTGCCAAAAAATTGCTACTGGAAACCAAAGAGGAGCACGAGCAGCTTACAGGATAGTATGCCGACGACTATGGGTCTGGCCAATAGCAGCCCGAGGCTCCTCACGACGGACATAAATATGGACTCTAAATGGCTGGGAAGCATGGATTTCTTCGCACTTTGTCATATGTTTAGTCCACCGTTCTGGAACCGAGAAATAAGGATTGTCGCGAAGCACTGTCAAGAACCCGTTATGATGAGGGGGGTCCCAACAGTATCGTCAGTTCAACGCTTCAGGATTCAATAATGGATAGGGGAAGTCATAGATACTATTATTATTTTATCTCTTCTTGGAACGCCATAGGATACCGATTGCTGAAAAAGTGGCGTGGATTACATGAAGCTGGAAGGAGATTATTCGTTGCTTCGTTACTTACTTGATTACTACTTCGTTACAGACTTGGGTGTACACATCCACCAGATCCGACGGAGAAAACATCTCCTCCTATGGTCCATTACGGCCACAGTTGAAAGGTGCCTAATCCCCGAGTTGCGCGTTAGAAATATAGTGGGAACCACCAGCACATCTGTAACCCAAAGCTTGCTTGATCCATCGAAATCCTGCCACGCACACGCCCATCTGTCTCAACTTGGCTTGCACAGCCTCCTCCCTCCTTCTTTCCTGTTCTCTTGCCTTCCTCTCCTGCTCCATCTTCGCCACTATTTCCATCTGCTCGCGCCGTTCACGCTCCCACTTGAGACGTTCCTCCTCGAGCAATCGACGCGCCTCTGCATCGGATTCCTCTTCTGCCCTTCTTCTCGCAGCAAGTTCAGCGGCGATTTTTGTGTTAAGTTGCCCCCGAGCCTTTTCTTCTTGGTCTAAGAGCTCATGGTGCTGTTTCTCTTGCTCCGCAGCAGCCTGTGTGTCGGATTTTAATTGAGTCCAGATCTCATTTGAGACACCAGGGTCGCGACCGAGGTTTTCCTGCTCTAGATTCTGTAATGATGGTTCTGGCAATGGAGGAGGTAATGCCTGGTCAGAATTAGTGGTGGCCTTGGTCACAGCGTTGAACACAGGAGGGGTGGGTTCGTCCTGATGCGATAATGTCTGTGTTGGAAGCGTAGGATGTTTTGGAGAACGTACTGAGCTTCCACGGAGTTCACGCTCGGAGATCATTTGGCGCGCTATTGAGAGGACCATATCCTCTGTGACTTCGAACCCGGCATCTGTCGTGGTGCTGGACAGCACTTTACTGATCACAGACTTGGCTAGAGTTTTGACATCCCTAGCATTAGCCCAGGCACGAAGCCGAGCAAGATTCTTGAACAGCTCGAGAAGGGTATTTCTGAACGTTGTGGAAGGTGCTTGGACAGCACTACTTTTGAGCTTGTCTGCTTTGCGAAGGCATGCTTGGAACAGCTCGAGGCAGTTTTCCGGCGGTAGGTGGCTGAAGCTTATGGTTTCGGGAAAGCGACTGGTCAGGCCTGGGTTGGTAGACATAAGGCGATTAATGTCCTCGTCGTACCCAGCGAGAATGACAATGAGTTTTTGGGCAAACTTGGACTTAGTGAGGCAGTCGACTAGTTCATCCATTGCTTCCTGCGCAAAATGGCCTTCTGCAAGCCGATATGCTTCGTCAATGAAGAGAACCTTACCCAGCGCTTTCTCCAATAACTTTTGAGTTTTTGGGCCTGTTTGACCTACGAACTGTCCAACAAGATCCGTGGCAGAACACTCAACTACTTCAGCAGTGGCCAAGAATCCCATGTCATAGAATATCTTTCCCATTCGTCTCGCAGTAGATGTTTTGCCAGTGCCTGTACCGGGTTACGTCAGCTATAGCCCCATCTCACGCGTCATGGCGAGGACTCACCTGGTGGACCACGGAAGAGAAAATTGAACGGAATCTGCTCCCGTGGGTCCATGTTCAGCTTCTTCATATTTATCACTGTCCTCTGGTAGCCCTCAAGCTGGAGAATTAAATTTTCACAACCAACAACACCTTCAAAGAGTTTTCTGCAGTTAGTTAGAGCTTGGTCTGCTCTACTAAAGTCCGGGTCAAAATCGAGAGCCTCGAGTGTGTCAATACTCTTTGTTTGCTTGGACGACAAGCGCTTTTGATGCTCCATTTTTGCACGATCCAGAAGAATATAAACTTCCCCGGCATTACCGAAATGGGGCTTGTTACGGGCTAGGCGCAGGCGTTCACGCACTACCCTCTTTGCCTCTTGGGTTGCATCGAAGCCAATCTGTCCCAACTTCAACTCGAAAATTTTCTGCAGATCATTGTCGGTGTAGTCTTCGAAGTGAAAAGCTGAATCCAAGGGGAAACGACGGGAGAGGCCTGGGTTGACATTCTGAAACATTGTCTCAATCTGGTCCTTATAGCCGAGCAGCAGGACGCAACGGTCATCTCCTGGGACACTCTGTACTTCCGCAACGATGGTGTCGATGACAGCTGTCTTGTACGGATCGGAACCTGATGATTCTCCTGTAGACGAAGAGCCTCCATAGAGCATGTACGCTTCGTCAATGACCAGAACTTTACCTAGAGTGGAGGCCAAAATTCCACTGGTCGTACTTTCAGATGCTCCGAGAACATTTCCCACAAAGTCAGAGGGGTTCTTAACGACGACTAAGTTTTGTTAGTGGCTTGGGGAGCTCTTAGAAGAGACAAGACGGTGATACAAACCTTCTCCGCTGGATAAGAAGCCCATGTCGGCAAGAATCTGACCATACTATTTTGCCACAGTAGTTTTTCCAGTTCCTGGATTTCCTACAAATACCTTGTTGAGAGAATACTCAACCAGTTGCTTCTCCTCCAATTCGCGACGGTAGTTGAATTGAATGGTGTCACACAGTGATTGTGCAGCTGATTTGACACTTTCCAGTCCGGTCAGCCCTTGAAGTTTTCTCATGGCAACATTTCCTTTCAGCACCGAACTAGGTTCGGGGCCGAGCAGGTCTTCCTTCGTCAAGACCATGTCATCCGAGCACAATCCTTCCCGGCGTTGCTGTTGCAGTCGTTTAGCCTGACGGTCAGCTATACGCGAGAATTCGTTGTGAACAGCCCTGGCGTTGCCAAACCCATCGCGTCCGTGGCCCCGTCCAATGCGCCGAGAAACTATTCGAACATACAATCCTCCAAGACCACCCTCAATCTTCATCCTCCCCTCGTACTTTTGTTGTACCCGATGACGAAGAATGTGTTGCAACTCGACGTCCTCATAGTCGCGAAATGGGAATTTGATGGGAAATCTGCTGGGAATGCCCGGGTTATGTGCAAAGAATGCCTCCATATTCTTGCTATAACCAGCAAGAATGAAAACGACTTTCCCGGTAAGTTTTTCCACTTCTGCAAGAAGGAAATCAAGCACTTGACCGCCTCCGTAATTTGCTCCTGAAACGAGTTGATAAGCTTCGTCAATGAACAGCGCCCCACCGCCACTGTTACAAATCTCCTCCAGGTGTTTTTTGCAACCCGGAATTCCATCGCTCGCCAGTCGAGAGCCGGATGTTTCGATGAATAAGTCACCAGGAATAACTCCCACAGAACACAAAAACTTGGCATAGAGGCGAGCGACGGTGGTTTTCCCTGAGTGAAGTAAGATTTTGCTCTTCCAGAAAGGGTTCAATGGTCATGGTAAGGATTTGTGAGTGATTGCACATACCTGTTCCGGGATTTCCCAAGAGAGCTGCACTGAATCTTTCATCTTTCAAGCTAGTATTCTGACGAACCACTGTATCCACTTTCGCTTTTATGGACAAAAACTTGCTTTTTACTTCTTCGAGGCCAATCATGCTCATGAGCGCATCTAGACTGGTGTCTGATTGACCTTCCATTTCCTTCTGCCGCTCCCATTCATCTCGTGATGCAGATTCTAGGGACCGAGTTTGTGAAGTCTCAGGGCAATCAGTCAGCGCCCGATCTTGCGTCTGAACCTCGCTTGACGTAGGTGGTCCGCTAGACGAGCTTGGAAAACGATTGGAAGGCGGCATCTGCAAATGAGGCTGGGGCTGAGGTTGTTTGGCCCGCTCGGCCATCACTTGTGCTTGTTCAAGGTCTTGCACCTTTTGAGCAAGGGCGCTTTGCCGTTCCTTCTCATCTGCAATGTCTTTCACAATTTGTTTCTGTTCCTCGATTCTTTGCTGGATCTCAGCCAAACGCTTAGCATGTTGTCTTTGGCTTTCCTGTCGCTTGAGCTCCAACTCAAAATCCCTTTGCTTCTGTTGTTCCTCGATCTGTTTCTCGTGTTCACATTTGGGGCATGATTTTGGTGCACCCTTGTGACATTTCCAATTGTACCTATGCTTCTTTGGACATATGCTTTCAACGATGCTACAACAGTCCACTTTTGAATGGTCATAGAGCTGATGACACCGTTGAGGACAGACATGAACACCACAACGGAGTGTCGCAGTACTCAGAAACTGTTAGCAAATCTTTGAGTGAGATGATGAGAGCTTCCCATACCAAGGATCAGCACATCCTCCATCGGGACATTCAGTATCAAATGCTCCAGGCTCTTGTAGTATCGCCATTCTATTTGGGTGTCTTTCGCACTTGATTGGGAATCCATCATAAACCTGTCCACTCTCGTTTAGAAGGTCAAACAAAGGCTTCCACGACACCTTTGCTTTGCGGCTCTCAAGGAAGGTTTTGAAATTTCCAATGACAATCAATGCGTTTCGTGCTCGAGAGAGGAGCACATTCAGCCGTTCCGGTGCAGCCATGAATCCCACGTCTCCTCTGTCGTTGCTGCGGGTGAGCGATGAAATTACAATGTCTCTCTCCTCTCCCTGATAATTGTCTATTTTCGTTAGCACGCACTGGGCTGTGAATGCTTCACAGGACCTACCAATCGTGGAAATCAGTATTTGACGCTTTGTCATCTTTGCGCTGGCGGGTGTAATGAGACCAGCACGGACGAGGTCATGCGAATCTAAGTCATCCAAGACCGGATCGTTATTCTTGCTCAACTCCCTCTGAAGAAGATGTAGCTGTCCCAGGTAGGGTACCAGGACCACAATTTTATCTGTTCCATAACCCTGCTGTCCAAGGTAACGGATGCATTTAAGGACCATCTCAACTTCAAAGGGATTCTGCTTACTTGCTTTCGTCGTCGGGTCTCTCGCCTCTGAAACACCATTCAGGTCAAGCTCCGGTCGTTCATGATTCACAAATATGACCTTATTTTGAAACCCACGAAGTTTTGGCCGATTCAGAGTCTTCTCCGCGTCAAGGAGGTCAGGATAGGTGAGATGTCGAACCAGTTGTGAAATTTCGGGACACATCCGATGTTGTTTGGAAAGAATGGCATGCGGATAGCCTTGCAGCACTAGCCTCTCGAACATTGACCTATTCAGGTCAAATCCATCACCTTTCTCAACAGTCAAACTGTAATTATTGACCTTTGGCCGTAGTTGCTTGTGATCTCCGATCAAGACCAATTGTTTCGTATTTCTTGTCATCGCAGTCAGAACATGGCTCTCAAGAATTTCTCCAGCCTCTTCAACCAAAATAATTCCGGCCTTAGCCGCCTCCAGCGCTTGGGTATACTTTGCTGCAGCTGTAGTCGTGCAAGCAATAATTCGTTTCGTCGTGAATATATCGGAGTTCTTTGTCTGGTAGATTGAATCATCGATTTGGCGTTGGATGCGGTTGAAAGCCTGAAACAGAGGTGCAATTTCTTCCAGATAGTCACGGAGAATGTTCCTCGTCCAGACCTTCAACAATTCTCGCCGACTTTGAAGAGGCATTTTCCAGACATGGGACTGTTCTTCTTTGATTTCGTATTGAAAAATCCCAGCGTCCTGACCATACACCCAACGATTTATCAAATAATGCTTCCCGATTTTCTTCCCTCCTTTTCCTACTCTCTGCATTCTCGCTTCCTGTTCAGGCAAGAGAAATGCGTCGTAGAAGCTTGAATCGTCCAAAAACTCAAGATATTGCATGAGATGATCGTACGTAACATCCTGGTGGAATCGCGCCAGGGTAGTTCTCAACTTCTGCTCCAGATCTTTCAATTCGTCTTTCAGTTCGTAAATGAAGCCCCATGGCAGTCGAGCGCCCTTTCGACGAGCAGATTGCTCTGCTAGGCCAAGCTTCTTGGTCCTCTCTGAAGATTTGGATCCCAGCCTAACGATGGACTCATCCGGTATGCCGATGTCCATGAGATCCTCCAAGAACTGATCTAAGGCATGGTTAGTATAACAGATGATCAGAATAGTTTCGTTTGTATGATCGTGTAAGATTTTGGCGAGAAGAGCTCCGATGAAAGATTTTCCGGTTCCTAAGAGAGTTAGCCTAGTAAGCTGTCAACAGAATGAGCAGAGAACTACCTGGTGGCCCTTGTATGAGGCTTAGCGAGTGTCCCAAACCCACCATTAGCGACTCGAACTGCGACTGGTCCAGCGAAATCTTTTTGGATATCCCCATGACCCGATGAAGGTTTTGGCCTTGCGTAGCTCTGAGCTTTTCGACTATGCTTGATAGTTTGCTATCAATTTCGAGACTTTGCAGCGATGGCTCTGAAGACAACAAACAGTCAGAAAGAGGGAATTCGGATTTCTCCTGCAATCTTTGAAGAATGGAGTCGTAGGCAAAAACAGCAGTATCCACGACGATGAAATGAAAGGGCGTGGCTTGTTTGGCTCTGGTGAGCACCCTTGTGATCGCCTCGCTTTCTACTATCTGTAAGGCAAGAACAGGAATCTCCTCCGCAAGAAGACTTTCGTTTCGATCAACAGAAGCGAATGCCACGATATCGGTGTCCTGCATCAAACACCCGAAGGACTGGTGCTTCAAAATGTTCTTGTTATTGACGAGGAACGCCATTCTCCCTGATTTTGGAATGCCAGTCATCTGCGGAATGTCTCTCTCACAGAGGAAAGTCAGCGAGCATGGTTTTCTTCTCATCTCGGTGCCGCAGTCTATGCCCTTGAAAGTAAGTCCACTGATCAATCCCGCGGATCTCTTTCCCCTCCTCCTCCCTTGAGCTATTTGTAAACCACTCCCCAACTCTGCCAGAAAGTCTTCCCTCAACAAGCGGAATTGGTTATCGTAATGTATCGCTGGGCGATGCTCTGACTCAGCCTCATATATTTGGTGTGCTTCTCGGTAAAAAGGCTGTTCCGTGGATGCAATTTCATCCGGGGTAGGAAGGATGGAGATTTTTCGAAAATCTTCAAAATCATTGTCGTGTCTCCCCCCTGGCTTATAGTCGCTGAGCTGGGAAAGATCTGTAAATCTGATATTCAGGACATTCTGAACCTTGTATCCGAGTGTTCGGACTTCAAGGGAGGGAGAATCAAGAAGTGAGTGATCTTCAATGACATTTTTGGCCGTTTTGTTGATCTCATCCGTACATGAGGGTGATGTCAAGTCAACAACTGCAACAGCATCCAGGCAAATGCAACATCGGAAGCTTCGGTTAGGACCTTTTGGTTGTGCCCATTTACGAATGCATTCCAGAACGTCGGAGGGTCTACCAACGAAGAGATGATCTTCCGAAGGAATTGGCCATTGCAGAGTTGTTCGATGCCAGGCGCTCTCAGGTATGTGAGAAAACACTCCATGGGTCCATTTAGAAACTTCGCAGATACGTCAAACCGGATACTGTTCTGTAGTGACTCCAGAGCATGAGGATTTGAAACAAGCTTCTCGATGCAACGTAGCGGGTCTGACTGATTGCACAATGCCTCCAGGAAGAGTGTCGCGTCGGAGATCTTCTCCACCTTCCTCACACCCTTCTCAATGAGGCTAAAATACTTGGACAGCCTTGCGGATCTGTCCGACATGGCGTGTACTCTAAAGGCTCTAGGATGATTTTTTGAAGTAAATTTCGAACAATTTCGAACAATTTCGAGCTTTTCCTGGAGGAGTGATACAGTGTAAAAGTCATGGACCATGGACAAATAGAATTCCCTGTCTTCATGCAATAGTCCCCTCGTTTGTGTAACCTGTGCCCCGCGAAACCCCGCCGCAGTCAGCCACTTCGAGATTCGAACAGACAAGCATCAAAAGCAGACGTTTCAGTGAAATCGCCCCAGAATGTCCAGCTCAGCTTTTGGTAGAGACTCTAGGGGCTCCAGGGGCTTCAGAGGCTCTTCTCTTCGAGGGACTAGAGGCCTTTTATGGGGGAAGACCGAGGAGCCAGAGCCTCAGGCACCACCACCTCCCCTTGGCGAGCTCCTCATTGAGCTTGCACGGGAGAACATTTCTCATTCTACACACGATCCACAGATCAAAGACTGTGGTTACGTTGCGTCCTACAGTTGGCTCGATGCGGAAAGTCCGACTGTGATCATTCCTGGTACAGTACCTTCATATCATTCTTACATCAAGTTTTGCTAATGGTCTGACTGATCTGTCCTCACCTAGGACAACCTCCTGCCTGGGCACCTCCTTCCGTCAATCGTCGACTTGAACCTGATAGAGGCAAATTCTTCCGCGATCCGAATGCGGCTCGATATCCAACCTATCCTATGGAACCAGCAGTTCAAGCATTGTTCAAACAGCATACGCAATTCCCCACCAAAGATATCGATATTGTTAGTTGCACCAGTGTATTGGGGAACCTATACCGATTTGTCCGTGGCGTTGAAAAAGGCTTCAGGATTATCTTGGCGAGGGTAGGGAACACTGTCTTCTTCATCCGCAGAGAGAACTCTCCGACGGAGCTGATACCTAATGTTCGAGGCTATGGCCATACATTCCCTGAGGAATACACATCATGGGAAAACCATGTGAAGCGGTCTGAGTCTCATCAGAGAATCATCCAATATGGTTTTGGGGGACTGCAACTGTTAGTTCGCTTTGAAACGGATGGGTACTTTCGAGAGGAAGTCGAAAGTTCAGACTTGCAATTGGAGGCAAGTTCCTTGATGGATGCATTCGGCAGAGCATCGGTTGGCCATGCGAGAACAACGGTTCAGAAATCCCTTCATATCGAAGAAGGTGGTCAACAGGTTTCCCAGGAGAGTATTTTCGACATCAAGACACGCTCTGCATTCGACTTCAAAACTCGCACGATCAAGAAGGAAATTGACATGACGGACATCATCCCGAGGCTCTGGATCTCCCAGATTCCAACACTTATCGTCGGATTTCACGACCGCGGTCTATTCGAAGATATTCGTGTTCAGGATATGCGTACGGAAATAAAGGAATGGGAAGCGGAAAACGCCGAGAACCTTCGCAAACTTGCATCATTGCTGCACGAGCTAGTTGAGTTCGCTAGAACTTCTAGGACGAATCTTGAGATATAACGATCCGAATCAGGGCCCCTGGAGATTAGGCGGCTAGCAGACGAAGGACTCCAAGCTCTCCCTTCTAAGTTGAAAGCTAGGTGGGTTGGAGTGCCTGGAGATAATGAGAAGACGAGTGCCCAGGATGGAGATTCCTCAAATTCTGAGGACAACTCCGGCGAACATGTTCTTGAAAGGGTTAATACCGATATTAGTGATCAGGGAGCAGACTCGGATGATGATTCGGTGAAAGACTACACGGCGTGTTCACCTGAGAACTGTGGATATTGTGGCCACTGCCCCTACTAGCTCCATGTGACCGAAACGTCGAAAGCAGAATGAGGAATTTCCATTAGCATGTGTCATAGAGTATGCAGCCATGTGCGCTAGAATTGTGTCACTTCAACCGTAATCTCGGGGTCTTACAGAGTTTGCATGTTCAGGCACAATATAATCTTGTTGGGAAATTCTCGGAATTCAAGGAGCTTGAAAGCTGCTTCTGGAAGGCGCAACGGCGAGCTCTCAGCGTGAAGATAGCTAATTTTTAGTAGAGGCAATCGCCCTGGCTCGGAGTATATGCTGCTCCTTAAGCAGCGATTCGAGTTCCTGTGTACGTTTGTCCGTATACATGTTTCATTCTTTAACTCTCTCTAGTGTGGGCCTCACGTAGTTGACCGCCAAACTGTTATCCTCGCGGATATTGCACGATACGTCTCTCTTGTAGTCATCGGCCTCATCTTGAGCTCACTGATTGTCCGTCGTATCCTTTCCCATGCCCATGGCTGGAGAAGGTGGGCTTGAGCCCTGGAGATCATGGAAATTGTGGTGATGGAGGCAGGAAAGAAGCGGTGGGAGGATGTGTGCGAAAGAGGATCTGGTAGCTAAGAGGTCAGGGCTGGGCCGAATACTATTTGTACCTCGTGGGAGGAAAAGTTAACGAGGCAGTTCGAATGGGAGGGTAATCAGGAGCCAGGAGCCAGAACCCAGCCATTGGTACGGAGTACTCCGTACTGTAACCAGAAACGATTTCACCGTTCGTGGGTGGGCGCCTCCAGCTTTTCCGCTCAGGCCATTATTCTTCACGTGATTCGCCGTCGATTCTATCACGTGAGATCGATGCCTGGTGGACCATACTATTGACGACCAAATAGACTTGAGCAACCCATAAACATAGTGATAGCAGTAATTGAAGTCTGAATTAGACGAGAAGGTGAATTTGAGGGTCATCCGGGCAGTGATCAACTTCGAAGAGATAGGTGCGCCCAGGGTAAAGTCAGTTTGCATAAAGCCACAAGGATCTGGCTGTTGAATTTGCTCCACAATAAAGGTACGCAGCACGGCGTGCTTCTGAAGTCAAGAACTGTGCTCCAACGCGACAATGACAGAGTGATTGCCATCAGCGATCGTTGCAGAACTGTCTGGCCAGTGTCTCAGGTACTGATATTTTGGGCAGCACA
>Ga0105239_10000373_pt1 | contig 65615 bp, 50 predicted proteins | sample KBSC44metaG_FD_92761 | JGI IMG/M metagenome (GOLD analysis project Ga0105239, IMG submission 92761) | Corn rhizosphere microbial communities from Kellogg Biological Station, Michigan, USA - KBS C4-4 metaG | ecosystem: Host-associated > Plants > Roots > Rhizosphere > Soil | place: Michigan, USA...
ATGTGTAAATAGTGTAATATTAGATAGGACTGTTGCATGCTCCATTGTATCATTAGACAGCAAAGAAAACATGTTCACCAAGCGGAGGACTGTGAAATCGGAGCAGCCCGACTTACTTATCACCGACAATCAACTTACCCAGCGTCCTCGAACCCCAGATGCGTAGGCTGTCCCGAGTTCTGGAAGTAGCTGGCCGATATGATTAGTAATTACCAGGAGCAATAAACTTTCATTAATATCAATGCTGAAAGGAGCGAGGGGAGATGTCGTTGAAGCAGGCATCCGAACCTAAGTTCTGCCGCTCAGGTCATCAGGCCAGTCATCTCAGAGTCCGAGGGTCACCATTGGGGATAGCAACTACTATAGTAGATTTGAAGATAGTAACGTTTCCCTCGCACGAAGATACTTGTTGTTGCTGGTGTTGGTGTCGGTGTTGAGTTCGATGCGAACCGCAAAACCCGGATTCAATTTCCGTAGCTGGAAGGCCCTCTCCGCGGCTGTCGGGGCTGCGTGCCGTGCCTAACCACTTCAGAACGAGCAGCCTTGCTCCAAACAAACACTGTTACAGAACACGATTAAGTAATTTAGGTGGGCATAGAGGCTCCATAAGCTACGTAGTCTACTTAAGTAGTACTCCGTACTTTGTAGCTCTTGATCTGGACCTACCCATGGATGCCTACCTCCAGGTACGGAGTACCAGCCATGAGGATGTGTCTATCTAAGGCACTTCTCCATCCACCTTTGAACGCTTGAAGTTAGTGCTGGCCCCTGTATCTGCGTATCCCTACTGAGATTCGCCGTTCCTCCCCCTTCAAGTTCATTGGAGCCGCGACTCGCGTGGCTGAGACCTCAGACACGTGATCCTCAGCAGTCGAAGAGCGCAAGTGGCCTCAGCCTGATGTAAGTTCAATTGCGACAATTCGATCATTGTTGGTGACCTTCATCCATGTGTGATGGCTCAGTTGCAGACCTGCAGCAGCTTTGCACCACGCAGCCGCCAATATCATGCATATTGCTCTTTAGGAGCATGCCAGGCCTCTTTTCGGTGCCCCTCCATCGCTAATCCAAACGTCAAACAACCAAATAGCCTACAATGCCTGAACCTCAAATTGGAGAGTATTACGTTGGCTGGATATGTGCCCTTCACAAGGAACTCGCCGCGGCTATATCCATGCTAGACTGCAAATACTCCGCGTTGGATGAACAGCAAGAACAAGATAGAAATAGTTATACCCTGGGCCGCATACACGAACATAATGTGATCATTGCTTGCCTACCAGACGGCGATGATGGTCTAGTCAATGCTGCCACAGTGACCAGAGACATGGCGAGGACGTTCCCTGCCCTCCGTGTTTGTTTACTTGTCGGCATTGGAGGTGGAATACCCAACTTGGACAAGAACATCGATATTCGACTTGGGGATGTCGTTGTCAGTCGACCTAATGCTCCCGACGGTGGTGTCGTCCAATATGACAAGGGAAAGGCAGAAGGCGACGGACGCTTCGTCCTTAAGGGCTCACTGAATCGACCTCCAGACCTCCTACTGCAGACTCTATCCAGGGTTCGAGCGGAGCACGAATTAGAAGACAGTCGAATGTCATTCTACATGGAGGAGGCAATCAAACGAAAACCAAAGTTGAGAACGAGTGGCTATATCTTGCCCACTGCTCAAGACATTCTCTACTGTGGGAAATGCGACCAGAACATAGAGAAGTCGAACATCAACTGTTCAGAATCCCATAAATCTCGGTCCGCAAGGACGAGGGACGAGAGCCCCTCTATACACTACGGCATCATTGCTTCTGCCAATCAGGTTGTCAAGGATTCAACTGTGCGGGACTATCTACGCGACATATTTGAAGCTATTTGTGTTGAGATGGAGGCGGCAGGGTTGATGAATCACTTTCCCTGTCTGGTGATTAGAGGAATTTGTGACTATGCTGATTCGCACAAGAATGATGTGTGGCACCCGTATGCCGCTATGACCGCTGCCGCATACGCCAAAGAGTTCCTCCAATTTATCCCGCCCAAGCAAATCATTCATGAGGAGCCACTGCAGAAAACACTAGGTGAGTGACTAGTTTTATAGTCAACATTATGATTAGGAAGTGATCTTGTACCCCTTATCCTAGCTCGGACAGTGCCACCTCTTCTTACAGCTAGCTAATTATATGAGAATGATTCTTATTCCAAGCTTGTCCTCTACGGTCTACCGCTAACAAACTGTCACCTAGGTATGATCGAAAAACTCCTACAAACCTCTAAAACCACCCTTTTAGTGAGCCAAGAGCATTTAAATACTACCAAACAGCACTATGAGCAAGCTCAAACACGCGATGAACGTGAGAGACGTACGCGATGCCATCAAACTCTAAAGACAAGTTCATACGAGGAGCACAAGGACTTAAATCCTCCGAAAGTGCCTGGAACCTGTGCCTGGGTTTTACGCCACGAAAGATTCAGGCATTGGTTTGAAAGCTCAAACGATGATTTGCTTTGGATCTCTGCAGACCCCGGCTGCGGCAAATCAGTCCTAGCAAGGTCTTTAATTGACGTCGACTTGCAAACTACAGATACTCGGACAACTAGCTACTTCTTCTTCAAGGATAACAGACAACAGGAGAGTATAGCCACAGCATTTTCAGCCATTCTCCATCAGCTATTCTCGTTGAAACCCAAGCTTATTGAGTATGCATTGCCCGCGTTTAATAAGCTTGGAAACCAAATAACTCTCGATTTCCCAGAACTTTGGCGTATTTTGCTAGCTGCCACAGCTAACCCCGAGGCCGGTCAGGTAATCTGTATTTTGGATGCACTTGACGAGTGCAAAGATTCTGAGCGCCAACGGCTTATAGACTATCTTGCCAAATTCTATCACAGCAATGAAAATCATTCGAGCTCAAATCGGCGTGGCCAGTTGAAGTTCTTAGTCACTAGCCGCCCTTACGACGACATTCATCGTGGTTTCAACCGTTTCCCGGATAGACTGCCACTCATTCATCTCCGGGGCGAGGACGAAAATGACGACATCAGCAAAGAGATTGATCTAGTTATCACGAAGCGCGTCGACGATCTAACAGTCAACTTAGGGCTAAACACGGACACGCGGTCATCCATTAAACGCAAGCTGCTCAGTATGAAAAACCGCACATATCTCTGGCTACATCTTGCAATTGAGGATATCGACCAAACTTATCAAGATTCTTTCCGTTTTGATCAGGATTCGATCGACCTGATTCCCGCGACGGTGGAACAGGCTTATGAAAGGATGCTAAGTCGTCCAACAACAAAAAGAAATGAGGACAAGGTTCGAAAAGTCTTCCAGATCATACTTGGTGCACGTCGCCCATTGACAGTCAAGGAAATGGCCATTGCTTTGGGAATTGCCACTTCTGAGAACCCTGAATCACTGGACAAAACAAGACTCCCTTACTTGGGATTAGGGGGAAAATTGCGGCGTATGTGTGGCCTCTTCATTTTCATCAACCACTCTCAGTTCTATCTTATTCACCAGACAGCCAAGGAATTTCTGGTACGTGAGAGTGATCTGCTAGTCACTGCTACGTCGACATGGAAACATTGTCTTAGCTGGAACGGGGTCGAGGCTCTAATGACTCAAATTTGTGCCCAATTTCTTTGTTTGAAGGATGTTGAGTCTGTTGCGGAGACTGTCCTGCAAAAGAATCCAAACGCACATCGTCGTTACGCTAGAGTCCGCGACGTTAAGCCCGATGACAATAATGAAGCCGAAACCTTCTTGGTATACTCGTCACAATACTGGCCGATGCATCTCAAGGACGCACATATAAATATAGAGGATCCCCTGATGGAACTGATTTGGCAGTTTTATGACACTACAGGGCGTATTCACCGCTTGTGGATCCTGATTTCAGAACGCTTGGCCGAATCGCCGATTCGGAAGTGCATGCTACCGTCCAACCGAGTTCAACTGGCGACCATTTTTGATCATACTACAATATTAGAAGCGCTCATCGAGCGAAGCACGCCAGCTACTCCAAATGGACTAGCAGATCACGATCGAGAAACCGCTTTAGCATTTGCTAGCACGCTTGGACACGAGCGAGCGGCAAGGCTGCTGGTAAGTTTAGGAGTCCGCGCCAAGTATGTCTCTTATTATGCATTGCCACTAGCTTGCTTGCATGGTGAAGCGGAGGTCGCGCGCACCTTGCTACGAGCACTCACCAATATTCCAATCGATCCATTGGGATCTACTAATAGCAATGAAATCCAACTGTCACCCAGTGCTAGTCACGATGAAATAGGACGACCCTTACTCGCAACTAGTACTGGAAGGATTTTGAATGGACTTTTGTGTGAAGCAGCAAATTGTGGACAGGAGGAGGTGATGCAAATTCTGCTGGATGAGGGCGTAGACCCCGATTCGGCAGATAGGTTTGTCGGCACCGATTTGGTGAGAGAATTAATCAATGTCGATGAGGGAGTTGAGCGAATGTTAGTAGCGGCAATCGATAGCGTTGACGTTATTGACTACGACACTCATAGAAGTGTCTTGATGAGAGCTTGTGAAAGTGGCCAAGTTGGAGCAGTGAAAATGTTGCTAGACGCCGGCGCCGATGTCAACATGTGTGTGGAAGACAGAACTGCACTGATGGATGCTTGTAGGATTGGACAAATCGGTATAGTGAAAATGTTGCTAGACGCCGGCGCCGATGTCAACATAAGTGGAAAAGGCAGCACTGCACTGATGGATGCTTGTAGGATTGGACAAATCGATATAGTGAAAATGTTGCTTGATGCAGGTGCCAACGTGAATGAGTGCACATCTTCTGGCCCTGGCATGATGGGGGTTCCTGAAGGTGTTGTTGGATCAATGGGATTACTACTGAACGCTGGTGACAACGCCAACGATGGAGGATACGTTGTTGACACTCCATTGTCACTGGCTTCGGACCGGGGCTTTGACCAGGTGGTGCGAATGCTGGTGTTCGCACATGCCAACGTCAACACTAAGCTCAGATTTGCTGGCAGTGCCCTACATCTGGCGTCCAACGACGGCTTCAAGCACGTGGTAGAGTCACTAATAGAGGCAGGGGCCGATGTTGACGCACAAGGAGGAGAGTACGTGGTTGACCCAGCCCAAACTCTTTCACCAATGACCCGATCTGCTCATCCCCTCGTCACTCTCGAAGAGACCTACCAGGCTACTGCACTACAGCTGGCTTGCTCCGCAGGTCATGTTACGGTTCTAAATGTCCTACTGCAGGCGAATGCTAACGTCAATGCTGGGGCAGGGACACCAAGAACTGTGACTGCGTTACAATGGGCATGTAGGTCGGGTAACGAGCTAATTGTACGATCATTGCTGGATGCGGGGGCAGATGTCAACGCGGTAGGATTAGATGGGACTGCCCTACAACTGGCATCATGGAAAGGGAGCGAGGTTGTTGTGCAGATGTTATTGGAGGCAAGGGCAGATGTTAATGCCAGTGCATTGCCTCCGCACAGAACGATTACAGGGCTTGAGAAAGATCGGCGGTGGCTATCAAGGATTGCGTCGTCGGGCCCTAGTTCCGGACAAGACTTTGGAGTCACTGCCCTGCAATTCTCAGCGATTCGCGGCAACAAGTCAGTTGGGAGTTTGCTACTAGCTGCTGGTGCTGACGTTGATGCTCAAGGGATCAGATGTCCTCACCCTCCATTGTTGCTGGCTTTGGCGCGAGGGAAACCAAACTTACATTTTACACAAATGCTCCTAGAGAGAGGCGCTCGCGTGGGAGCTGACATAGAATGGCAGCATCACATGCTGTATCTCGCAGCTAGGGAGGGCAACGAGGAAATGACGCGGATACTGCTGGAGAAGGGTATAGCACCAGACATCGTGGCAAACAATGGACGCACAGCCCTACATGGGGCTGCTTGGCGTGGCCATGTGAATGTGGTGAAAATGCTCCTTGATGCCGGTGCAGATGTTGACGCAGAGACTGAGGTCATCCGGCAAACCCCATTACAGAAGGCATCACAGGCCGGCCGCTCCTTCGTGTTGAAGTGTCTCCTATCATTCGGGGCCAACATCAACGCTCGGGATTTAAGCAGCTTCACTGCGATGCATTGGGCATGTTACCACGGACACGAGAAGGCGGTTCAAATCTTACTAGACGCAGGTGCGAATATCAATGCCCAGGCAGGGGTGTATGGGACTCCGTTGCAGCAAGCGGCGGGAAAAGGTCACAAAATGGTGGTCCAGATGTTTCTCGACGCTGGCGCAGATCTCAAGAACGAAGCTGGGTGCCCTGGCGAGGGTACGTCACTACAAAGGGCTGCCCGGAACGGCCATGCGACAGTTGTCCGGATGTTACTCGTCAGCGGGGCGGATATTGAGGCCAGGAGCCAACAATGCGACAGAACTGCATTACAGTTGGCGTCTTGGGAAGGCTTCCACCTCATAGTCCGAATGCTACTGGAGCAAGGCGCGAATATCATCGGTGGGACGGGCCCCAACGCGCTGGAATTAGCACTTTATCGAGGTCACAAGTTGGTAATTATGGCGCTGCGCGACGCGGGCATCGACGTTGATAATGCAGATGTGTCAGATCATTGCTCATGGCTGCAGCAGGCAGCGGCGGACGGTGATATTTGGCGGACTCATGAGCTACTGATGAGCAACGCGGATGTGGAAGGTACGTGGAGGAGAGGACAGCGTTGCCACACTCCCCTTCAAGAGGCTTCAGAAGGCGGTCACAAGCGAATAGTGCGCGACCTGCTCAGGGCGGGTGCTCAGGTTAATGGATTTCCGAGGGATGTCAATCCCTTGAGCCCAATACAGCTAGCAGCGAAGGGAGGTCATCAAGGGGTAGTCAAAACACTACTCAGGTGGAAGGCATTTGTCGACCATGGGGTTGGTTACGAACATCAGAGGACGCCGCTACAGTGGGCATCCTGGAAAGGTTATGAGGGGATAGTACAGATGCTACTTGATGCAGGGGCGAACGTCCATGCTGAAGGAAATGGAATATTCGATCTCGATGATGGAGGGAATGGCAATGCCTTGCAGCTGGCTTCCCGAGCTGGCCACCAGGGAGTCGTGAAGATCCTGCGAGCCGCTGGCGCCACCCACGGAAAGCTCAGGCATTTTCGGCGCTGGACATTTGGCTCCTTTCTTCCAAATAGCTCAAATGGCGACTCAGATACCCACTCAGATACCGAATCAGATACCGAATCAGATACCGAATCAGATACCTCCTCAGGTACCTACTCAGATATCTACTCAGGCCGCGACTCGAGCAGCGATTCAGGCTGCGCATCAGATGGCTACTCAGGCCACGACCCAAGCAGCGACTCAGACAGCGACTCAGACAGCGATTCGATATACTTCCCATCAGTCCTCGATTCAGACGGCAGCTCTATCGGAGATCCAATCGATTCAAAAGGCGCACACCAAATTATATTTAAACGTCGGCGTAGCTTCTCGGAGGTTGAATGGGTTCTGTCAGATCGCCGAATCCATGCGTATGGCTTCGATCTTGATGAGGGTCCATGTCCGTGCTCTCCGAGGCAATTGAGCATGCGCGAGTGTGGTTGGCAGCGAATATGCCAGCGCCAGATACGACGGGAGGTGCAACCAGATTTCTTACACACGCAATTAGGGGCTGGGAGAGAGTCAATGGCCAATGCTGTACCTTTCGAGGCTTCTATCGGAAGTCAGGTCAAGTCCAAGTGGATATAATTTTCCCTGCCTTGCTCAGATTCCAGCTTCTGACTTGGTAATTGATGAAGGATCTGCCCCAAGGCTTGTGGTGGGAGGAATCCCTTGAGCCATCAGGCTGAGACTGTTTTGGCCCATGGATCTGTTTGGCACCCCTTTCGCAATCAGTTGAATCAATTCAAGAAGTTAATATCACCCTAGAACTCGGTGTATGATTAGAAACATAGTATCAGACCATCTCGCCTGAATTGCTCTCGTCAAATTTCAAATCAAGATTGATATCTGCGCCATCAATGAGAGTTGCAGAACTTTCAGGGGATAGCTGAAGGGCGGACATATGCTCCGCGGCGGTCCGTCCATTGCAAGCGTAGTGAGGAGGGTCACTACTGAGCATAGAATCATCCAGCATGAGAGGAATCATCCAACAACTTGCTCCTTCTTTTAACGCGGCTCCTGACGGATATCTACGGTGGGAAGGGCGCGGAGGTCGCCGCCAACACCCAAAGGCGAGGTTGTAAGCAGCCTGAAGCCCGAGCCATGGCCAACCTGGAACAAAAGGACCAGTCAGGCAAAGAGTCGGCCAGCACGGCCCGTGCAATGGTGTGATTTCCCTGATTTGCTGCCCAAGAGGATCTGTGTTATTTAGCAAGGCCGTCGGGCTGATGTGGAACAAGATGGCTTATCCTGATTTTCGTTTGTGGCAGGGCGCGGATTCCACACACCACGGCACCAAATGTCAAATTAGGGCTGAAAAAAGTCCGGGGTCGAGCTCGATAACGGCACGGCGGCAAAAGGCGTTGACCACGACCTCCCCCTCGTGATTTTCAATGGTAGGGCGTGCCAGGAACCAATTTGAGTTTTGAAGACGATCGCCGCGTAATAATGTCATAGGCCTCGTCTGCTGCTATATGAATGTCCTCACTACGCCCTGGTCGACGACTGCTGATCGTTCAGACATACAACTATGCCACAGTAACACAAAACCAGCTGAGCCCATCCATCGTCGAAGTTCCGACACTATGATGCTCGCCCAGCCCATTATCCACCCGCCTCTACCAGAGCTATCTTACAACCCACAATTTTCGTCACCCTCTGCTGTCCAAGTACGGCCTCCATCGCAAAAGAAAGCTACACAGCCTTTCAATCTAAGGCCTGCAACCGTAGAAGACGCACAGGCAATCGCTGAACTTGGTGCATCCGTTTTTTCTACGACGTTCGGCTTCTCTATCCCAGCGAAGGATCTGGCAGCTTACCTAAACGAAGCATACAGTATTACAGCCGTCCGAGAGGATATCCTTAGTTCGAAGAAGCACGTCATCGTCGCATGCGAACCCGCAGATGGCCACGTTATCGGCTTTGCACAGTTGACCGAAGGCACTAGCGAGCCATGTATAGAAGACCTAGCCAATATCGTCGAGTTGCAACGGCTATACATCCATGCAGATTACCACGGCCTGGGACTCGGTCGGGCTCTAACCCAGTGGACCGAGAAGATGGCCTTAGAGAAAGGATATCAGACCTTGTGGTTGGGCGTCTGGGAAGGCAACTTCCAAGCCCAACGAATATATGAAGCTATGGGCTTTTCACGTGTGGGTGAACATGAATTCGAGATGGGAAGATGTATTCAGACCGACTGGATTATGTGTAAAGCGTTATGATTGTTCAAAAATGATTTATTGATGGAGTTTTCTGAGGCGAAGGCTGGCGTCGTGGACGCCTTTTGCGGACCAACTATCCGGCGATTGTGGCTCTTGCGCAATGCTAAAGTTGTTGAGACCATTATCGAGACAGATAGGCTGGTGTGAGCGAAAGAAACCTTCTTAGTTGCGTCTGGGATGACTTCGAGTATATCTGCTTAAAACGAAGGTTTCTCACCACGAATGAGTGGCGAATGGATATTTGGACGTATCCTCACAATTCTGAGAGTGTAGCCCCCAAGCAGGTAAACACTCGTGTACCGCTTTGCATAGATGCAAAGCGGTGGGCACATTGGGATGGATAATATTACTTGAGTACCAGATATAAATATGTAACCTTGAATATGAAACCCACATCATTCATGAAGAGAGATGTATGGGCGATTAACGGCAGGTTTGTATGGTCCTTCTAGGACTTCGTTGCGGCAGCATAGTGGAGGATGACAGAATGTCATCTCCATTGCTGCCACCACTTCTAAGCAATGGATAGTGCCGCGAATGTGAGCTGCCAGGCCGAAGTCCATGGGAAGAGGAGAGAAGAATTGTTTCAGAGAGAAGAGAAATTTCATGAGCAACAGCCTTTTCATGACTCGCGTCTTGGCGTCTTGGCAAATTCATGACTCGTCAATATTCTGGAGTAACCACCTGTCCTTCAGTCCTAAACTCACGACCGATCACCTCACGCCCCTCAGGTACTTCTTTCGCGGATCGACATGTGCTGAGCGTAGAAGCACGCGAATCGTCTACCTGCAGGCCTTGCAATCCCACATCATCAGCAGCCCTCGCCTTGTCCCTTACACGGTGATCGAATTCTCAAAATGCACAACTCATTAAATCGACTGCAAACAACCTTCGGGTTCTTCACGACATGTGCTTTTACCCTTGCAGCCATCATCGCGGTCCTATCGTTGGTCCCGATCCCAGCCCAAACTTCACACCCGAGCGCCTCGATATCAGTCCGCAATGTACAGGTAGTCAAGGGCAGACCGCATTATTATTCAGAGAAGCGTGAGGAATATGCCCAGATTCGATTTGATCTGGACGCAGATCTTTCCAGTCTATTCACGTGGAATACCAAGCAACTTTTTGTCTATGTGACTGTGAACTATCCCAGTTCTGAAGATGGGAAAAGTGGCATCTCTGAGGCTGTCATTTGGGATACAATCATACCTACTACGGCTACTCCCTATTCGTGGCAGAGTCTCAAACAGAAATACTTCCCAGAAAAGAAAAAGTCTAAAAGCAAGAGCAAGAGCAAGAAGAGTTCTACTTCCAAGTCAAAATCCACCGATCTCACCAAGCCCGGGGTGATCTCTCTGAAAAACCAGAAACCAAAATACCAAGTCACAGACCCGAGTGGTGTGCTCAGTGAGCGAGGAAATGCGACACTGCAAGTGAGCTGGAATGTACAACCTTGGGTGGGTGCTTTGATATGGGACAAAGGTGTTTTGGGCGATCGATTGGGAACGTGGGCCGCTGGAGCGGTTGGCCGAAGCGCTGTATTCGAATTTCCTGCCTTGAAATCAAAGGCAGAAACTGTCCGAGACAAGAATGGACCGAAAACTCCTCAGTCTGGCTCTGCAGCTCCAGCCGTTGAAATTTAACCTCGCATCAGCTTCATGCCCAGTTAATCAACCAAACGCCTACTTCTCGACTTCAACAGATGTGATGACATTCCCAAACGCACTTGGTGTTCGGCCCGAATATGAGCAAGCTTTATCACCCGCCCCTTTCACAGTCAGTGGACTAATGTATCTGGCTGACCCTCAAATCGAGCTTGATCCGCTAAGCAACTCTGGTGATCAAACCGTGGGGCAGAAGTGGACCAAGTTTGCGGGCTTTGCATTCGACACCATATCAACTTATGTTGTGGCTCCTCGCGGCTCAAAGGGGGCTAGGCTTTTATTCACCTGCCTGTCTGGGGTGTCAAGTCGAACCCAATCCGGAGCATTCTGCGAGGTCCAGCCTCGAGTCACATCATGCAATTTTCATTGCATGTGTTTGTGAATCCAATAAGAAGACATGTAACGCTCCCAGGGCTGTCCCATCGGCTGAATAGTTGCTCCGAGAGCCGAAACCATCCAATCCTGGAGCACCTGCGACTAATTGGAAATGATTGAGACAGTCGAAGGTGATGCGCAAGCAGTTACATGTCCCAATTATGAGAGCTGTCTACCAGTCTAGTCCATCAATGTCGATCGCTTTGAAATCCATTCCGAATAGCAGAGTGGGGAATCATTGAGCAGAAGGCACGTAGCTATATGAGGCTCGCCCTGGTAGTGGCCCCATTGGCGCAATCAGTTACCAGGAGAGGGAGCTTCCCCAAGCTGGCAAGAAATAGACCAGCTCAAAATTTCAAATGCAATTAGCAAGCTACCCGAGGCTCTTTCACGGGCTCACACACTTAAGTCCGAACTGTCTTCCAATCATGTATCTCCCTTCCGTATATGGCGATCCCATCGAAATACTTATGTCCGTTGATATTGGGCGAAGGTCACAGACATCCACTAGCAGATAGAACGATATAAAGCACACTGATTACAGTCCCGTCTTGCAAGGAGTTTGCCTGTAGGCTGCTCATAACATCAACACACAACCTGGTCAACTGCATTCTCAGCAAGATGCCTCCAAAGTATCTCAATAAACTTAGAGACAAGCGCGTTCTCGTTGTTGGAGGAACGTCTGGAATAGGATTTGCCGCTGCCGAGGCTGCCGTTGAGTACGGGGCCATTGTTGTAGTCGCAAGTTCCAAGCCGGAGAAGGCACAAGCCGCCGTCGAAAGGTTGCGAAAATCGTACCCAGAAGCAGCGGATCACATTCAGGGGAAAGCCGTTGATCTCAGTGCCGCCGACGCAGAGAAACAGATCATTGCCCTTTTCGACTTCGCCAGTGAAGGGAGTCAATACAAACTTGACCATGTCATTGTCACCTCTGGTGATAGTTTCAACCTAACACCCTTGTTAGAGCTCGATTCTGAGAAGATTCAAGCTGTTACCAAAGTCAGGCTCGTCGGTACGCTGCTCCTGGCGAAGACTTCTGTGCGCTACTTCAAAAACAGTCCGACTTCGTCACTTACTCTCACGGGCGGGGTGACGGATGCAAGACCTATCCCTGGATGGGTAGCCATGGGTGTTGTCGGTGGTGGGAAACGGGGCATGATGCGTGCTTTGGCACACGACATGAAGCCGATACGCGTCAACTTGGTGTGCCCAGGGTTCGTGAAGACAGAGATGATTGACGTATTTCCGGCGGAACAACTTCAGAGAATCATAACCATATATAAGGAGAAAGCTCTGACCGGCACCATCGGGACGCCAGAGGACCTTGCCGAGGTTTATCTTTCACTGATGAAGAACGAATTCATCAATGGTGCAGAGGTCTCTGCGGACGGTGGTTATCTTATCTCATGAGAGGAATCAAAATATGTCCTTTCATGCAGTGCTCCCGCTCGTGAGCAGGTCGATGTCTTGAATGGCTGGAAAATGTACCAGTGCTTTCAAAATCAAATGCACAATTCCTACAAGAGTTCTATGCAAAGAAACTTGATTTTCGTGACCATTGATTCGTTTTCTCAAATTCAACCCTTCCAATCCAAGCCCGGCGCCAAAAACGAATCATTCTGGCCCAGCACACCGATCAGCGTGACCGCAGCAACGAGGGCATCAATCTCCCTCTCCTCCAGCACCAGTAACCCATCCAGCCCAAACTTCCCATTCGAGCTCTCATACAGTGCCACCGGGTATTTCTTCCTGGCAATAGCTTTGAACAGAGTGAGTCTCCCGCTCAAAGCCATCGGCTTGCCCCAAAACGACGACGTACCGGAGGATGCAGCAGAAGCAGCCGTGGCTGTCGATGATGAAGACGACGACGACACGGTGTCCCAGAGATACGGCACGCTGTCCTTGATGAACGACTGAGCCCGCGACCTGTGCGAGACCGGCTCGACGCTGATCTCATGCGAGCTGTGCGGAGAATCCGAAGGGAAGCGGATGTGCACGGTGCCGAAGTTGAGAAGGTGCCTGCGGATCTCAGCGAGGCCGACAGCTCCATCGCTGCTGCTGCCACTTTCGCCAGTCGAACGCCCCTCAACGGTCAATTGGGAAGCGACGAAACGCGACGGCCCATTGACCACCCAAGTGGGAGGGAAGATCGGGTTCGCACGCAGCGTCAGTTGCGCCAGCTCGTGGATTTCAGGCGTGATTTCTTCACGGAAGCTGGATTTCAGCTGTGTGGTCAGATCGAGGACTTCAGCGTGTTGGTTCTTCGATGTCAGCGAGCGTATGTACAGGATCTGAGAGGGGCGAAAGGTGACGGCTTGGTTGATGGGGAGGTCTCGAAGATCCTTCCTGGACATGCTGTGTTTTTTCTTGAGTTCAATGCGGGGATGTGGTGGCTTGCGAGGTCTTTGGTCATTGGTTCTTTACTTAGATATTTATGAGTATAGCAGGCCAGCGGGTTTATTCATCGTGATATAAAGCTTTGCACCTCCACTCCTTCCTCCTAGTGTCGTGACTGTGAGAGCATATGAGCCATTTTGTGTCGACGGTACCAAGCTGAGGATATCAATGGAAGCGAGATATCTACCATCATATGGCCTGCTTGGAAAAGTCTTTAGATCTACCAAAACAGGAACAAACGGGAAGGCGGGCACCTCCATGCACTGTACATATAGATCGAGTAATTGGGGGGGGGAGAGGGAATAATGGCTCTAGAAAAGCGATGTTGCTATTTTCGTAATCCCCGGTTGATATTTAACGCCCAATGTCGGGAGGTGGAGAGACGATGTGGATCACCACTACATCCAAGGAGAATCCGGGGTAAAGCCCCGACGTCAGAATATTCGTATATTGAGCTTTTCGTATTCGGGAACTTTTCAACATGCGTCAATAAGGCGCTACTTTATGATCGTGGACCCGATTTCGCTTCGTGTCCCGTTGTGGTATGATGGGAATGTACTTCCTTTGGATAATGGTTGGTGAGACGAAGGCAATAATGTTGAACTTAAAGGTGAGAATGTATTTCAATGGGATACATCATGTTGCTAATTATAAACATTCATTCTTCAATCCTGATATCCTGCCGCTTGATGACGGATTGGATGAAATTGTCTCTCGCAGTCGCTTCTACAGATCGAACAGCTTCGCTCAGCGACAATTCCCCCTCTTTCAAGTAGCCCAGCATCGACGGGTGGTCCTCGAGCTAATACCCAGGTATTGTGTCTCCTCTTCACTTTGGGTTGGGGGTGTATATTACTCAATCGCGGAAAGGGACACTGTCCGCCCTATCCAGTTCCGCCGGCTCAATCCCATGGATCCGATGCACCTGCTGAATCCAAATTTGCCTGTCATCTTTTCACTGGTGTGAGCTTGACATTCAATGGCTGCAGCTGCCAAAGAATCTGTTCGACAATGTGTTAGTGTTGCCCGAAATGGGTCTTCGTCTGAGCAGAAAACTCACGTAGAACCTCGCGTCCTCCACCCAAGTCTTATGGTCCCCGTCAAGCTCGATGTCGAAATTCCACAGAAGTTTTGCGACGACCAGTCGAGCTTCGGCGAGCGCCAGCCTAAAATAACGTCAGTTTTGCTGCGAGGTGATCAGAGGGTGCGGAGAGTAAGGGTCCATACAATTTGCCTATGCAGTTCCTCGGCCCCAGGCTGAAGGGGCGAAGGACCTCGTCAACTGCCAATCCAGCCGGACCCTTGGTATCAAGATCAAACCATCGCTCAGGTCTGAATTCTTTGGCGTCCTCAAATAGCTTCTCGGAGCTACCCATGTACCACTGGCCCATGGAGATATATGTCTGGAGTGGTCGAGATTAGCATCATTTCCCAGCCCAACAATAATAACAGTGACCCCGATTTATCGAGACTTACATTCCCACCAATAAACTCCCCACTAATAGTATATCCTTCTTTTGGCGTCACTCGCGGGGTGATGTAACTCGCGACGGGGAAGAGTCTCAACGACTCGTCAACGGTTGCTTTAAGGTATGGCAGGTTCGCCGTCGCTTTGACGGTGATTTCGTCGCTGGACGAGAAAGTCCGACGAATCTCGTTCTTTAGCTTGTTCATCACATGTGGTGTTTTGCATAGATGGTAGAAGGTGGCACTGAGGCAAGTGCTCGTGGTCTCGGCGCCACCCCCAACTATGAGGATGGAGTTTGACATGATCTCACCCTCACTCAGTTTCTCACCGCCTTTCATTTCGCGTAGCATCAGGCCGACGATGTCAGGTCGTTTCTTCTTCTGGTTCCCTCCGTTGTTCGCTGTCAATCCAGATGTCTCTTCCTTTTCGCCGGCAAGTCGTTGAGTGATGGCAGTCTTCGCCAAATTGAGAAAATTGTCACGCTCGTCCAACATCTTCTTGGTCAAGAGTAGCTTTAGAACCTTCATCGAAAGCCCGAACCTTCTGAACTGATTGAGAGCGGCAGTTTGTTTCAATACGGAGAGCAAGAACTGGGGCCAAGGGTGCATGCGTCGTTTCTCCAGGCACTGGAATTCTTGATCGAGTGCCAACTGGCCAATGACGTCGTTTAGGGTCCAGAGAAACCACTCGACGATGTTCTGCGAGCCTTCCGTGCTGGCGACGGCCAATTGCGAGCAGAGCAGGTCGGTATAGTGTTGTAGAACCGGTTCGACTTCTGCGATGCCGGCGTTCAAGAAAGCAGGGCCAGCCAGACGTCTGATCCGGGCATGCTCGGCGTCAGGCGCGGTAATCATGCTGTGAGGCAGCTGCTCGGTGTCGGGCGGCGCGAAATGATACTTAGTCTTGAGGAGCTGCGGCCTAGAGTTGTAGATCTGCGGCCACACCTCGGGGCTGCTGAAGGAGAGCTCGTCAGGGGCGATGCGGACCATGTCCCCATACTGAGCATGGATAGCAGCAATGCATTTGTACAGGTCTCCAGTCGCATGGTGATAAGATGCGGGAATGCGTGATGCTCTCCAGAAAAAAGGTCCCGGGTACTTGTACAATGGATGGAAAGGAGAAATGTTGTAAAGGAATTTCAAAACCAATAGTCCTGTGATCTTGTCACGTATCAGCAAAGGAATTCTTCATGACCCCTAAGCAATGTTATCAAAACATACAGTGGATGCAACGGAGAGCCAGATCCAAAATGCGGTGGCGCCATACTCAAGGAGAGCCTCGGCTGAGAACGCCATTTGGATTTTTAATGCCTCTATCGCATGATCGTCAAGTTGATGGAATTGGAGCGTTTCTTAAGTGATCGCTGTCTTCCTTGTGTTGGAGGACTATCTGCCTGAATCCCCTTTTGGTTCGCCTAGGATTCTCCTCTCCGCCCCAATACGAGAGCAACGAGCAGGGATGGCCAATCGTGGGATTGCCATGTCAACTATCAACAAAGTAAGCCGCGGCTGCTACCCGGCTTACATCTGTTTACTCCGCATTCTTCGTTAGAGTCACTGAATACGGCCACCTTGCGTGACCAGCGATAACTAACTAGACTATGATGAGGAAGTCGAATAACATCTTCGGGCGCGGACATTCCATTTCAAACGCTCAGAATTGTTCATCCAGACTGGCTTGCCCTTTAGGAAATAACCGCGTCGTAAAGCTCATATTATCCCGCATTGAAGCCTTATGTCGGACCCGTCACCCACGCGAGTCTTCCTTCCGGTTGGTAGTGCCCTCAGCTGTGTAGATTCGATGGTACACATTTGACGAGATCTTGTGAAGGCTAAGGCTACCCAGGTGCTCAATGATTCTCGTCTTGCATAGATATGTCTGCATGGCGACTTTGAGTGGGCCATTATCGACCAATGCTAGGAAGGCAATTCATCACTCAATTAGGATGGCCACCGTTCAAAGTATGAAGATCTGTCCTGATCGTGATCTCCTGGGCCTCGGTCTCGGCTCGTTCTTGTCATCTTCTGCGTGAACAAGGATATTGACAACCCGGCGGTCTCGACTCTGATCTGGGTCGAGTGAGGTTGCAGACATCACATCATTTGAATTTTGAGACTATCCCGAGAAGTATTGGTCAAGGTCGTAGTCTAAACTATGGCGACCGATACAACCGTCAAGAAGTAGGATCCAGCCTGGCAGATTGAAAAATGGGATCGCGTTTAGATAATTGTCCGAAAACCGCGATACACTGAGCGCCGTGGTTCAGGTTTACAGTCGCAGCAGGCAACCCCGGGCCTTTGTGACTTTTCAATCAGGTCCACCTGGAGCACTGATGGATGAAAGTTCACGAGTGTAATTTGACGGCAGAATATAGCAGTTCAAAGCGGCGTGACGAAGCGAGGAAGTGTGGATAGTTCAACACGCTGCTTTTGATGCCAAGATTTCGCGGTTCACACGGTCACGTGGTGGCGCGGAGATGAAAAGTGGCCTTGCCCCTTTGCGGCCCCTGAAGTTCCGTCCAAAAAGTTCCCGCAGTCAAGCCGGATTGACAGGAAGTGTTTGTCTCTGAGCACATCTGTTGCTTGCCATTCCTCAACCGACGCACAAGTGAACATGCATTTCTCTTCGATGATATTCGGCCTCTTGGCCTTGACTGTGTCTACAGTCTATGGCACCGCGTTGACCTACAAACTAGGTGCCAGTGAAAGGGCCTGCTTCTTCACCAATATTGAGATTGCGCAGGCCAAAGTAGCATTCTACTTTGCTGTTGGTCTCCTCATAGGGTATTTTTTTGGCTCCTGCTAATATTCGTTCCATTAGGTCCAATCGGGCGGCTCGTTCGATGTCGATTACTCGGTCGTAGGACCCAACGACAAGAGAGTAATGGAAGGACAGAAAGAGCGACAGGGTGATTTCGTCTTCACCGCACAGTCAGTTGGAGAGTACCGCTTCTGTTTCAGCAATGAAATGTCGACATATGCTGACAAGATGGTGGATTTTGAGGTTGCTGTAAGACATCACCTGAAGAGAGATCATTGCTTCGCGGATTCTAACGCTTTTGTCCCAATAGGTCGAGCATGAATCGAAATCGGCTCTCTTGCCCCAAAAAGCTGGCTCTAGCCCTGAACAGCACTCCTCCCTTGAAGACTCGATTTTCAAAGTGAGCGGACAGTTGAGCACTATCAGTCGGATGCAGAAGTATTTCCGGACAAGAGAAAACCGTAACTTCAGCACAGTTAGGAGTACTGAACAGAGAATCTTCAATTTCAGCTTGATTGAAGTGATCATGATGGTGGGAATGGCCGTCCTGCAGGTCTTGGTGGTCAGATTCTTCTTCCAAGGAGCCAGGAAAGGTAAGTGTGACATCCCAAGCATTCGTGGACCTACTCTGACAGCAACTTCCGCTAGGCTACGTGTGAAATGTATCTATGAGGATCACATTATCCGTTACTTGGGCAATTGTATGCTTGTCCTCTAGCAAATTATATCGCCACCTATGGATCGAATAGTTGACTCCACTGGCTAAGGCTGGCATTTTGAGCCATATGAAATGCTACGAGTCTGTATGTGGATGACTGCCAGAATTCCAGCTGGTTGCAGCCACTGTGCAGGTTACACGGTTAGGCAATCATGCTTGAATCCCTGCTTAGATGCCGAAACAATTTGCTGATGGATCCAATTCGTGGATCAACCGTGCACCAGGGTCGCTTCCGAATTCAGACACCTAATTATTCTCTCCCTATAGAAAGAAGGTGGTAATAGCTTGCCGTCTCAATTGAAAATTGACCCAGACAGAAAACGAATGAGATTCAGCCCAGTGACATCCGCTATTCTCGATTGGATCAGGATGATTAGTCGAACCTATCAGACTCTCGTTTGGATCGGAGCTAACGCCCTGAACAAACAGGATGCAGATGATGCCTTGAGGGGAAGCGTTTCTCCCTAGTCGGGTTTTGATCTCTTGCAGAAGGCTGGATGCCTCTTTGGGATTAGTACTCCGTACGTACCACTGGGCATGGCCTCGACAAACCTCATCCCATGTTCTCCCTTGTCTATATAATCCTGGACTCTTTTCCTTTCTCTGCTCGAGTTCCAATTGTTGTCCAGGCAATCTCATAGATTGATGTAAGTGTTACAGTCCGCATCATGACTTCCTCCAAAGCCGGGCTTTCTTTATTACCTGCTGAACTACTTCTGTCGATACTATGGCAATCCCGGGAACTGTCCTTGATCAATGTTTGTCGAGTGTTTCGAGCATGTCTTCCTCCGTTTGCACCACTTGCTCGATCACTTGCTGTACTTGCTTTCAGCAAGGTCGATCAAGTCTCTACATTGGCAGATGGGCACTATTATCAAGGACCTATCACGGATCTATTTCTCCAGGAATTTTACTCCGTTCTAGACCAGGCTATGGATTTGGAGTTCCCTATTTCACCAACAAAGCGTGCACACCTACAGCATGAAGTGTTATGCAGTGGATGGTGGAACATCAATAGATTCCACGCCGTGCACTTGTTTCTCTTCCGATGCCATCTGCTGAGCCTGGACGCCCGGCTGGCTTATGAGCCTTTCCGCACATCGGAGTCTGGGACACATTTCTTCAAAAGGTACATCCGCGACTTCGAAACCCACTGGTCGAGCTGGACAACCCAAGGCACAGCAGGGGAACCGCCCTTCCCCCTCATTATGCCGTGGAGGTCGATGCCAACTTTCTACCTGAACGCTGAAGTACGCTTGAGTCAAGCCTTGACAGCTATGATTCCATTGTTCCCCGCTATGACACTGGAAAATGTCGATATCTCAATGAATCAACACGCATTTACGTTCCAACGGGGATGGCATGGGATGGAATACTGGAATATCATGCGTGTCAACAAAACTAAAGAAAACTCAATACTAGATGAGTCGCTGGAAAATAGGAAATTGGATCGAAAATTCATTCAGTATTTCCTGCCTCCACGGCCCCTTCTCACGCCCCCGTTTACAGCAAGGAAGCGTGGCATCCTGGTGTATCTGATCCAGGAAGCTGCTGGCCGCTGTTTTATCACAGACATACCCGACCTGAATCACAACAGCACACGAGAAGACGACGAAAGAATCCTCAGACATGCAATTCTAGAGGCGATTCCCCTCGGAGACATTCCATTCCTCAAAATCCTCCTGGTGCTGCTACAGGGCCAAAACCCTCCCCACCTCAGCCCGGACCAGACTTACACCGGCTCACTCATCGCGCCCGCGGCTGGATCGCAAGACAGAGCAATGATTCAGCTCTACACCGAGAAAGCATCCTGGTCTCAAGAGCAAATGGACGAGTATGTGCTGGTATCTATGCGATCAGGCAATCCCGAAGCTCTCACTGCCATCCTCGACATCTATGCAGTTTATAATCGGCGAGTGGAAGACATTGAACACTTCTCACAGCGCATGTTTGGGCTTCTACGGAGAAGTGAACTTCCAGATCATGCGTCGCAGGAGGTGATTCGCAATGTGATCGTGATCAAGATCAGGTCGATGAAGGCCGGCGCCATTCGAAGTTCGGATTACGCGCGAGATAAGTGGTTCATGGAGTCGGAAGCTGCCTACGAGTAGAGTGTTGGTGTCCCCTTTAAACCCAGGAATGGTCGATTTTCTTTGCAAATGAGTTCGCCATGAATTTCCATCATCTCGGTTGTAGTAACTAAGTACTGTGGAAGAAAAGTAACAATCCAACAATAATGACAACAACGTCGGCTCTTGAGGCGCCGACATAACTGCGACAAGATGATTAGACTTTGAGGAAATGCCCCGACTAAATTGAACATACCTCATTGTCTGTGTTTCCACCGTCTTGGTAAAACAGTACTATTATTGCAGGACCAGCCCTTCTCGTCCCCTACGTTCCTTTGCCCCTTCGCTTCCTCCGCAAAAGCGCCCCCACGTGATTAAGTTTGGGCCACAGCGAACGAGGCTGTCAGGCTCCAGGAGCCCAGACCACGAGCATTCCTCACCTCCAGCCCACATGGTGAATACCGCACTAACCAACCCAACACACCACCAACCACATGGGTTGCAGCAAGGGGCTGTAGAACAACATCCCAGAAACGAGTAGAAGGAGGGTTGAGCCAAGTTTTGCTTGAGCATTCTGTTTCGACGTTTCTCTGGGACCCGTGCCTCGAACCACTACAGCGTCATCCCCCTTGCCAAGCACCCAACCGATGTCAGCCCCCATCTTCTCGGCTCGGGCGGCGGGCGGTGAGTTTGGCGCCCGACTGGAAAAGAACAACAAGCATCCATGCGCCATGGGCCCATGACTCTCCCATGTCAGCAAACGTGTTTCTTTGTTTTCCACGGCCAACGAGTAGTAAGCGGTGCCCGATCTCACGAATTAGGCACTGATTCAGCCCTAAGACTAGCCAACTTTCTATCTTCTTGGAAAAGAAACACCTGCAAGACGTTTAAAGATCGCGGATCGCGCCTTGGGCTGCCTTAGGCGTTTCTCCGACCCCATGCATGTGTAGGGCTGGATTTTATTTATCATTACCGAATAGCAAACTGGGGATCTTGGACTCCCATCGGACAAAACCCCAGCGGATGCGCCGACCGACCGACGTAATTCGATGAGGCTGTGAAATTGGTTCTGAGACAAATCAGGCTGTTGAGTGCGCGGTCTTGTCTCATTTGGGTCTGGGGAGGAAGGGAATTGATCTGCTCTGTTTATCAATTACCCAGCAGCGACCTCAACGTATCCATTCCTGGCTCGAACTTCGTTCAATTTTCAAAGGAACGATGCCGTCAATACCGCCTTCGAGTATTGAGGAAATCCGGGCGACCGGCATCATCGCCCCTGAGTTTGCGAAGATCTGGGAAGAGTCGCCCTTGCCGCCAGGCTCATTCTACACACTCGAGGATCTTAAAGAAGTGAGCAAACTCAGCTTGCCTCGTACACAGGATATACTCGCCCAATCAAGGCCGGAGGATATCACTGAACAGCAACACTTCATCACTCTTTTCGATGGGTCCTCGTCGCGTATTCTCGTCGCACATCGGACGGCAGACCTCTCGGTAACGACGCCGCCGCGGCCGCTGATTCTTATCTTCCATGGCGGTGGACATACAGTCGGCAACCCGGAAGGAGTGCTGCCTTTAGCAAGGGCAATTCTGAAATCTCATCCAGCTATCATCATCTGCGCGTCATATCGTCTCGCTCCAGAATATCCATTTCCGTATTCCCTCCTCGACTCCTGGACGACCCTGGACTGGGCGGCGCAAGAGTCGCGGAAGTTCAAATCCACCATTTTACCCATATGCACCGACCCACGCGTCGGGTTTCTCGTGGGCGGCGAGTCTGCGGGCGCTAATTTGGCAGCTGAACTCTCACATCTAGCCCGGGACCACAACCTGCTACCGCGGCTGACCGGCCAATTTCTTTGCTGTGGCACATTCATGTCTCCGGAGCATGTGCCTGCATCCTACAAGGAGAGATATGTCTCGTGGACGGAAAACAAACATGCACCATTACTCGACGAAGATCTTTACGCCATCTTTCGTGACGCTTTCAAGGCAGAGCATGATAGTAAACTGTGGGCGAGCTTTAATCAGCACCACCCCGCCGACTCAGGCACTGGAAGCGTCAAGTATAGCCATATGGGGATTCCTCGCACCTATTTCCAGGCCTGTGGGCTTGATATGGCCAGAGATGATACCTTGATCTACGAGAGAGTTCTGAGGGAGGAATGTAATATTGAGACGCGATTGGATTTGTACCCCGGCTGGCCCCATTGTTGGTGGGGTATGTACCCCAAATTAGACATGACAAAGAAAAGAATGCAAGATGCTGTGGATGGCGTCGGCTGGTTGTTGGAGAATCGCAGGAAGAAATGAAGGTGTTTGTGGCAAGCGCAGGCCGTACGATTTCTTCCTTCATTCCATCATGACCGACTATGAGATCGAGAGGCCAAGCTTCCTTTGCATGGGTCTGCGCAGGGGAGATTAGGAGCAAGGTGTCTGGTAAAAAGGGAATGGGAATTGTTGCATCTACAAGGGTTGATCTGGCTGCATCAAGGGCTACATGTTGTCAAGCGTTTCTTTCTCAACGAATGTTCAAATTTTATTCGAATCAACATTCGAACATTTTCGTCGTGCTGACGTTGATTCGACTCCATTTCCTGTCTGTACGGATGCATGAGAGAAATTGTATCGGCCAGTAGACGTAGTAGAGCCACCACCAGGGCAAAGGATCCCAAGTCTCGTATGTGCCATCCTTCCAAACAAGGAGGTGCAAGAAGAAAGATTTGTAACTGGAAATGAGGTCTGCAAGTGATGCATTGAGAAGGATGAAAGCCACCGATGGGAGGATCACCAGCGTCACAAGATCATGCCCGACCCAGTAGTATTTGTGGTCTCGTCGCGGTGTCACTAATGGACCATCGTCAACGTTTGCAACAGTTTCGAGAGCCGATAGGCAGCCAGTTGACATCTCTGGGGTGCCTGCAAAAAGTGCAACTGCGGTGTGGGCCCGGGGGTTGCACTCAATAGGATACAGGACAATTTCTTGTGGGTCATCGGTGTTTCTCGCCTTCATCATGAAATCGAACGAAAGGTGGCCCGTAAAACCACGCCCGCCGTTTGATCCATATTTCCGAGTAAATGCTAGCATCGCTTGACTGAGTGCAGACTCCTGCGGGAGGGCTTCGTAATGCATGAGTAGCTCTGCCGAAGGACAGGCACGAAGGCCTTGACATGCCCGTTGACCACTATTGAGTGAGTGCAGTATTCTTGGCCTGTAATGAATTCCTGGAGAATCCAAGGTGTCTTTTCGGAAATTTTCAATCGAGCGATGTGCTTCGAAGTTTGCTCCTGAGTCTCCTTTGGCAAGAGTGTCATATCCGCACGGACAGAATCGTCCATTCCAATGGGTTTCATGATGAACTTTCTGCCATTCGGTGCGCTTCGTAGGATGTTTTCCGCCGCAGTCCGGCTGGTGATCTCATGAGTCTCAGGCACAGTGTGACCGAGGGATCTAGTATGCTCAATAAAGCTATGCTTCTCGTGTAGCATTTCAATCGTCTTGAGATCAAACTGGATTGCTTTGCAATTCGTTCTCGCTTCAATCACTTCTTTAGCCATCCCATCTTCAACGGCAGAGGCCACACAAGAGCAACTGACCCAGAGGCTCACGTTCTCTTTGACTATTATATCGAGCAGACTTTGAATGTATTGCGCTGACCCGCTTTGTGCATTGGGTTTCCTCAACGGGTGAAACACTCTCAGGGACTTCGATACACTGCCGCAGACAAGAGCGCCGTTTGCCTCAAAATCAGCGCCAACGATATGATGCCCGGCTTCATAGAAAGACCGTGCCAGGACCAGACCCTTCGTCATTCCCACTCCTGTCACGAGAACGTTCCTGGGTTTGAAGTTTGGATTTGACTGCGTAATTTTCCAAGCTTGCTCGTATTTATTGTCGAACACATAGCATAACAGATAACTTATGACTAGTATTGAGGTATCGAGTGGTAGAAACAGAATTGAAAGTGCTAGGAGACCGGCGTTTTGAAGTCGATGGGCTTGTTGTGATTGAGATGAGGGTATTGATTGAGACAACTGAAGTTGCTTGCTCTGGTTTTGCAAAAAGGAAATTCCTGTGCGAGTAAGGGTAAGCTGACGTATAGTTCACAGTTTCCGAAAACTACCTTCCATGAGTGACTCTTCCACCTGGGTAAAGACATTGAACTTTCCGAGGAGCGGCCAAGCTCCTCGTATGATAATATGCAGGGATTTTACGAGATGGCAGTATCCTCAATTGGCGGGAGTGTCACACAAGATGCAAGGTCTGAAGAGTCACAGCTTGATGTGGGTTAATTGAGGAACTAAGGAGCATTAAGAACAATGGAAATAATTTCTGATGCAACTGATGTATAACACTATTTACTTCTTGATTTAACGCCATTCCGGTAGTACAGGTTATTTTTAGATCCCTTCCCTACCCACACAACGGGTGATCTCAATGCCATCCTATGAGACTATTAGTGCTGAGAATGGGGGAAAAAAAAGCCAGCTCTTACTGCGATACCTGAGGGCTCGAAGCTGTGTACCAACTGACTCTCATACACTAGAAGTGGATCGCCTTTTCGACCCTCATCCAGCTTGGATTCTCCTTCGCGTTGAAGATATTGCTTCGCAGTCCTGTCAGCAAAACGTCTGTCAACACCATTGACAGAGTTGGCTGTCTTGGTCGTAGTCTTCTTCTGGGAAACACTGCTGCGGACATACTCCAGATATGGCGGATTCCCAGGTTGAATGACATTATCAGCGGCCAGAATAGACCCATGTGTGATCAATTTAAGCTCTTCACAGGCCGCCGCTCCATGAGCTTGTCCCAGAAGTTCCACTTCGACACGGCCATGCCATCTCAATTGATATGGCATATTCAGCAACACTGGCGACGATGCGTGGCCTCCTTAGTGATCAGGAACATAAGAGATTACTGAATCTCTTTTCTAGAGCTGGTCTTTCCATGGATCATCATCAATTTAATGAGGAGATTCTTGAGAAAGCTACACATGCAATTTTGAGAACTCGAGATGGCAAGCTTCGTGCCGCCGTTCCTAGTTCCCTTGGACAATGTGTGTTCTTGAACGACGTTTCTATGGATGAAATGTTCGCTGCTCTAAAGACTCACAAAGCTATCATGAAAGGCTATCCACGGAATGGCGAGGGTCTTGAGGCATTCGTAGATGCCAGTGACACTGGGTATACCGTGAACGGCCAGCCTGCGGAGCAGAATGGGATCTCTGAGAGTCTGAAGAAGATCAGCGTGCTCAATGACGACACCAAGACTAACGGTTTAGAGACCAATGAGCACAATGGAGTCAATGGCAAGGAAACCAAGGGTATATCGCTGGCAACGAAGCATGCGTCCGGCCCAGAAGGAGTTGACGGCCTTCAGAATGGCGCCGTAGATGTGATGCAAGCGAAGGTCAATGGTCATGTCAATAGCAAGGCGAATGGTGTGACGAAGGGTGTGACGAATGGAGTCAATGGTCACACCAACGGCAATGGTATCATAAATGGCCACAAGAACGGTGTTCATTAGAATAGGACGAAGGTATTGGCATTTGAGTTATGCCAAGTGGATCATGATACACGACACGTCGTAGAGTTTCTTGCATCAACTTACATAAGCCTAAAACAGATGGTGGGCATTGCCTCTAAAACGACGATAGTCCTTGAAATATGATATTTTCCAGGAGGACGTTCATCTCTCGAGGGGGCCATGCCCTTCCACTCCCACTAGAATAATGTCCATGTAGGCCAGTCCCAATAAAAATTTGCATCGAGAAAGCACTGCCCAAAAGCAGTAAAGGCACGGTGATCCGTAGTCAAGCTGAAAAGCAGTATGTCAAAGAGATTGAGAGCGCATACGACTCAGAGGTGTCGGCAGATGGCCTCCACATCACCGATGCAGAGGTACCACAAGCAATCTGTGACATCGTTACGTCGATCGTCGGAAGTGGTAGTGAGAATGACCTATCAGACGACACTGATCTCTTCTCGTATGGTGCGGACTCTGTGGCTTGCATCCAAATCCGGCTGGGCTTAGCTCGCTTAGTTTCAGGGGCCACAGCCTTGCCACCTAGCGTGGTTGAGGACTCTGGGACAATCGCGCGACTCGCCGATTTTATCATTCGCTTGCGTTCGGGACAGGATGTCAAGGAACATGATAACCAATTGCAGTTGATGTCCGATCTCGTAAAAGAATATAGCGTTCAACCTCGAGCTAAAGATCTCAACTCTTTCACACTCACTCCAAACAGCGATCGACCACAAGTTAGGCTGAAAGTCCTGCTGACCGGTCCAACTGGGTCCCTGGGATCTCATCTTCTTCACCAGCTACTTCAAGACCCACGGGTCGAACATATATACCTTCTTGTACGAGGGGCAATCACACATGCTGCGCACGAGCGAGTGACCAAGACGCTCTCAAGCCGAGGCCTCACCATCCCGTCGAATTTCGACACTAAAACAACCACCCTATCGTGCAAGCTCTCTTCGCCGAGCCTCGGTCCCGAAGTCTTCCCATATGAAGAACTAGCAAATAACATCGACCTCATCATCCACTTGGCATGGAGCGTGAACTTCCTGATCTTGCTCCGCAGCATTGCGGGGACACATCTCGCTGGACTGCAGAACTTGTTGAGGCTCGCTCTTGCGTCCCCCGAAAACAAACCACCACCACGCCTCATATTCTGCTCTAGCGTAGCAGCAGTCTCGAACTTCCAGTCCGCCACCACTTCCGTCAACTCCTCGGATATTGGCATTCCAGAGCAGTTCATCTCTGACCCACACGTTTCCGGACCAACGAGCTATGCGTGCTCGAAATGGGTTGGGGAAGCGATCTGTGCGGAAGCGCATAAGACTACACGCCTTAAAGGCCGCATATCAGTCACGCGCGTTGGCCAGTTATCTGGTGCGACGGATACAGGCATCTGGAGTAAGTCCGAGGCGTATCCGCTGCTCCTCTCCAGCATGAAGGTTACGGGGGCGCTGCCCGAGCTCAAGGATGAGATCTTGAATTGGTTACCTGTCGACCTTGCCGCACAGGCCTTCGTTGAAGCCTGCCTCCAAGAGGGAGCATTAGATCCTCCCACTAATAATCTCCCTACCAAGCTAGACAGTGGTCCGGACGAAATGCCACTCCGCCACGTCCTTAACCATACCACGGCGGTGCGCTGGGCTGATCTCGTCAAGTGGCTCGTTCCACACGCTGACTTCAAAGTTGTGCCGGTAGACGAGTGGTTGGAAAAACTAGGGGCGATGCAGGACGACGACAGAACAAAGGATCACCCGGCGTTACGGCTGCTTACATTCTGGAGGAATGCGTATGAATCTGTCCCTGGAGGCAGGCCCGAGCATACGAACGGCGGCGAGCAGGATGAAAGAGATGGAGGGGAGGAAGCACAGGTGGCTGGAGAAGGAGAGTGGAAGGTTGGATATCAGATAGAGGCGACGTTTCGGTCGATGCCCATCCTGAAGTCTGCTCCTGAGTTCATGGACGAGGCGTATGTGCTGAAGTTGTGGAAATGTGTTGAGGCGGAGCTATGATGCGTTTATTGGTGACTCAGTTCTGAGATGCTGAGGTGGTGTTTTCAATGGTTGTGTACATTTGGAAAACTAAGTCGTGAACTATGGTGTTAGGGTATATGGACGATTTTCGCGTCATGCTTTTGTGTTACATATGCCCCTGACTCCAGGAAGAATTGCCACCACCTCCCCATCCTTACAATATGTCTGTAGATGTCACCAGTGCCCAATGAGTTTTAAAACCCCAAGAGACATCAACATAAAGTCCCCTATATCCTGCTCCTGCAGAATCTCCCCCGACTCCAGTAGTGCATCTCACGTGGCATCAAGATGTTCCAGGATGCCTAACCTGAACAATCGCACACAACATGGAGAATGAGCCAAGATCAAACGACAACTTCTGCCCGTTGTACTGACTGCAATCCCCACTGTTGGCGAGATCTATGCCTTTGCAGCAAGAGCTTTTCTACGTGCCTTCACGGTCATGTCATAGAAAACATCCTTGAATGCGAATAGGAATGCGGCGGTTAGGACGCTTTGGCTAATCTTTGGGCCAATGCCTGGAGAATATTGTCAGTAAGCTGGAATGCCGTAATGGTGCTGAGGAGCCACGAACCTCGGTATAGTCCTCCATACCCTTCATCCTTGACAATTTTATTCAGACTTGCCACCATGCCCTCCGACTTGGCATCCTTTCCAGCAACGTGGGCACGAGACTTGACTGTAAGATAGGGATATGTAATTGAAGTAGCTAAAAGCTTGGTGAGGGCACCTAGATAAAAGGCGTCTCGTGGCCCCACTTTTCTGCGAGTCTCAATAAAATTGCGGGCCTGTTCATAAAGGCCATATTGAATGATTGGGTTGCTGACGAGCACCAGGGCTGGCAGAACTCCAGAGAACAACGCCGAGGGGCCCTCCTCTTTGAGAAGTTTCAATAGGGTCCCAATAGTAGTGGGCTTCCGGACAGCTCTCCCTTCACCGCCAGGAAGGATCTCCTCACTCTCGTTCTTTCGAGCGGTCATCCTCGTGTTTACGACCCAGATAGGGTTGGTGAGTAAGACGGTCGCGGAACCTGCAATGGCGCCGGCCGCAATACCCTCTAGTGTGGTAAGTTTCTTGCTTGCGCGGCCTGCCTTCAAGGCTGCGTTCTCAAACAGAGACTTGGTCCACTCGTACCAGTAATAGTAGATGAAGTTTGTCACCGAGATGCCAAACAAGGCACTGTCAAGACCTGCATACAGTCCGCTGATGCCTTCTCTGTTTATAATATGTCTGATGGCGTCAAGAGTTGAGGTGTCGGCTCGTTTAGATTCGACTTGTGCACGAGTGGATAATGTGATTAAAGGATAGGTCAGAGCCATCGCAACAAGGCCGCCACCAGCGCCAGCCAAGGCATGGGCGATATTGTCGCTCTGTTGAGCTGCGGTGGATGCGGCTGTTGTCGAAGTTCTGGTGTCGAGGTCGCCCTCGGTGGGGGAGGGCGCGATGTCCTTTGTCTGCGACATGGTGAAGTTGGTCAGATTGCACAGCAATGCGATCAAGGAGGGGTTAGTGAATAGAAGGAGAGGCTGGAGGGAGATAAAAGAGTCAAGAAAGTCGAAAAAGCAGAGAGAAAGAAGACAAATGGTGTCAATAGGTGGCCGCTCTTGTTATTGCGTCGGAGAGCAAGACATGTGCAGGGGAATAAGGAATAAAGGGAGAAACGTATTGAAGGACAATCTCGGGAATCTTCGCAGTTTGGAGATGAAGTCGGGTATGACATAAATGACAGGAACCAGCAGCAGCTCCCGCGATTACTTAATTACGGCAAGAACGACCGTCCATTTCCAGGAGGACCTCGGCATCGACGTCTTGGCGCCGAGGCTCCTCTTCCGCTCTTCAACAGCATGCTTCATCCCCTACTAGACCCGACGTTTACTTCGCTTGAAACATGCCAGTCCGTCACTGATGCCTTTCAATTATTCAATTCTTGCTGCGTGTTCCTGAAATTACCGTTTCTAGCTATAGCCGCTGTATTCCCATTGCCAAACAAGACATATTCCCTCCACCGGAACCAACCTCACCTCACGTGGGAAGTTCACGTGACCATATCGGATGTCAAGATTTTGACGACCAATTCCGAATAGGGATATTTTTTCCATTCCCTTTTCTCCTTCTCCTCTCCCCTTTATCGGGACTTCTTCGTTGCAGCTGCTGATAGTGGGGCTGGATTTCTGCCTTGTCGTTGCGCGTACAGGACGTATCCAAAGTAAACGGCAGCCAATGTTCCAAGGAGGAAGAAGTTGCCTGCACACCGTTAGTCACAGGCTCGGTACCTTTACGAGACATGACATGCACTTACCGATAATAAACCCAAGAATGCCTTCGGTCAAGTTGAATACGCCCTTGAAAACCCCGATGACCGCGTTAAACGCCCCCTCAAAGACATGGAAGATCGTAAGGAATATTCCCTTGATGATCTCCACAATTGAGGCGAACAAGTTGCCCACGCCTTTAACAATGTCGGACATGATGTCTATAGGATTTCAACGACTGTATAAGATTATGGTCACTTTTTTGGAGAACGAGGAAGGGATTGTAAATTGTGCTACGAGAAGGAGGGTCCGAGGAGTCTGATGTCAATATTTATGCGCCATCCTTTCCTACCACAACCATCGTCATTTCGCAAACAGCGTCACACAACGCGATCACCTCAAATGGCCTTTGTGAATGCCCATCTCAGGCCTTTGCGCTTTGTTTGGTGTGACGTCACGTCCCTGAGAGTTCCTGTTTTTGTGGCTGGAGTCGCCATTTCTACTGGTAGGTGGTCGCTAGAATACTTGACCTTGTGGCGCGTGCCATAGTTACATGGGCCAAGAATGACAACGAGTGGACGGCATTTCTTCGAGCTTTCAATGGCACGGAGTACCTCTATTACTCGAGAACGAAAACCCTAATTCCATTTATAGTTCGATCCTAAAGGGTGACCGAAGGGCCGCTTTAACCTGAGCTTTAACTGAGCCTTGGCCGGAGCATCACTGAACCCTCCCTGAGCGCTCCCTGAGCGCTCACACTTGGGGCCTAATCAGGTCCCTACGATGCGGCTGTCCTTGCCTCCCGGCTAGGCATCCGTTACAGACGGGCGTTGGGGAACCTGGCAGATTCCCTGCCCTTACGCTGCTGCCTAAACTTCCTTGTAACGCCTAAAGTCTCCGCCAAACTGCGAACTACCAGCGGCTACTGTATGCTTTGCGCTGACTCGATGCTCCCCATGATGCCGCACAAAAAGTTCCACGTAGCCTAAACTTTTGGTAGGCCATCCTACCGCCGAACTAATGTAGACAAATATCGTCGTCTTCTAATTATGCGGCGCGTGAAAGCGTCTGCAGACTTTAATCCATCTCACAAAAAGGGGAATTTGCTTGTTTACTCCTCACGGTGTTGAAAAATCTGAACGATAATCGGAAACAAAAAATGAGAGAAAGAAATGGTCACTACGAGGGTCGAACTCGCGACCTTGGCGTTGACAGTTTTCACCGCTATTAGCACCACGCTCTAACCAACTGGAGAAGTGATTAGTATTTGATTCGAGGCATTTATTGAGCGGTGGCTACTAACCTGAGCTAAGCGACCTGTTTGAATGTGAACAGAATATATGTGACTTTGAATTATAGAGGAAAATTTTGTTCTGACGGGTGAGACTGTTTTGTGACGTCATGATGTCTCCCACCGTCCCAAATGCTTTGGTCCGTCTACATCTCCCTTCAAGTTCAGCGGCAGCCTGAGGCCGTTCTTTGAGGTCACGATCATACCTCTCAGGGACGCTATGATGGCTCTTCAGCGGTCTCGTATTGCTGCTCATACGTCAGTTCCACCTACCGGGTTCCCTGTTGAGGTAGGGGACCTGGAATCGTGATGGTTATCAGTGACCGACGAACAAGACCTTCGGCCCGGATGCATGTAAACACTTTATCCAAGATACTCTGGACGATGGCATGGTTGTGATTGAAGGTCAGTTATGCGTTAGCATTGTTGGCTTTTCTCAAGTCACCAGGAGAAGCCGGGATGAAGCTATATGGCCCCGAGCTTAAAGTTGTTCTGGTCCGTGGGGTGCTACCAGCCTGCGCTTCGGAGGAACTCTCGCACATACAATCGGCGAGGCAAACGTCTAGACTTGACCTGCGAGACCATGACTCCGGCCGACCAGCATGGCTTACCGTAGTCGATGGCGTCTGCATCATCGTACCATGGGTCGATCTACTCGCGTACTTCTACAAGCTCGGTTGGTCCCGTTTGGAGGTGTGGGGAAACACGCAAGGTAAAGGGTCACAAGGAAAGAGATTGACCAGTGGAAACCTGTCCACACCAAGCTATGCCATACAGAGTCGATGGCAGCAAGGCTTTGGAAGAAGAATATTGCAATTTCGGAAAGAGAGCAAGAATCCCTTGAATGTGTATGCAAATTTGGTTTGTAACTTTATGCAACAGGCAAGGTTGGTGCCCCAAACCATGCACTGGGTATTCACTGCCTCACATGACACAGGAATTGACTTGCATAGGTTGTACGGTATGCAGTGAATCTCTGCCGTTACCCCAGATACCTTCTGTTTTGGTGCAGGCAAAACTTCCACAACTCTTCGCTGCGACAAAGCTTTGCGACTTCGGCTCCTAGTTGCAAGGCCTGCACCTAGCTTGTCCTTCCTACCACACAGCAACAGGTAGGCAAGCCAAAGGATTTCCAGAGAAGCGTCTATTCCAATCTCAGGTCCATCTTGACTCGACCCGCCTCTCGACCAGCGACATTAGAGACCACCTTATCGAGCAAAGGGTGAGTTGAAACTTGAAAGCATAAGGCGCACGAAATGAACGAACGAGGCTTCCTTCGGCTGGATCTTCTCCTCTATCATCGTATGTATCTTGCTCTGGGACGTCCATATCCTAGTTGGATAGAATGAAGAGTATTCTGAGATCGTCTGGGATATGCTTCCGTTACCAACGAGTAAACACTCTCACAAATCGATTCCTGCCGGGCGAATTCGAACTCTAGAGGAGGCTGGAAAGCATGCTTCTGCGGCAAAAATATTCCAGGCGATCTTGGATTACCGGTCTTCGCGAAATCTCTCACAACCTTCCTCCTCGGCTAAAAAGGTGTCGACGGCTCAAGTACCGCCACGGGACGAAAATGACTTCTCCGAACAATCTACGGATCAGGGGGCTGTTACAGACATTGTGGGCAAGGAAGCGCGAACGTCTCCTCTCCTCCGCAACATGTTCGACGAACCAGGAATGCGCTGCAATACTAAAAATGCACGGAGCCGAACATCTTCTGATGTGACATGCGCGCAGTTCTCGCCAATACAGATCGCCAACCAATTTGCAGAGAAGGCAGCGGGTGTCTTGAGCACAAAGCAGGTTGAAAACCTTATCATTTTCTTACAAGAGCCCAGACAAGTCAATCGAGAAACCCTGAGGGGAATTGTTCAGGATCGTTTCCATACTTTCTGTCAGGCCGAAATTGCAATGACTGGAGAGCCAAGAGACCGGCTTGCAGCTCCCTCCGGACCCGAAGATGCGGCACTTGGTATTATACTACACTGTCAGTCCAAGGAGGGACATGTCGGGGAATTCTGGGACACTGAGAGCCCCACAATCCAGGCTCTTATTGCGAAAGGTCTCAACTCTGAATTTGTGTACGGCTTTGATTGGCATTGGCGTGCAGAGGAATCTGCACGACGTCCCGGAAGAGCCAGCTGCCCAGCCACTCATTGGACGCATGCGAAGCGCTCTTTTCATGATGGGTTTTCATCCGACATCCTCGAAACTCTCAGCTTGCCCTGGTTGATAATTGGAGGGTCTTGCGCAAAGAACAGCTATAAACGAACCCTATCATCCCAGTCCCGGCTGATTACGCTACCTCTTTCGCCTGAGATTGATCTTCAATTCGAACACAAGATCAGGGCGAATAGCATCAAGCGTATTGCGGCATACGTCCCCCATCCGTCATCGGGCTTCTTTCATCCATCATTTGCCTCGGCCTACGCAACAATTCTGGATGCCGGTATTAGCTTTTTCCTTTGGCTGCAATGCAAGGACGATACCCCGAGTTTCTTCACAGCAACGAAGTCGGCAATTCTGCGAGGCATTCCCGGTGCGGCGCCCCTTCGAGAGCTCTACCAGTATCGGCAACGCGAGGAAGTTCTCGGCAGAAAGCTCACTGAAAACGAATATCAACCTCCGTTCTTGATCTGGGCTGCGAAGTACTTATCCGAGCGTCCTTCGGCCATCCTAAGCCGTGGAGATTCTCTAGCAAATGTCATCATCAAGAAAATCGGTCAAGCAATCAGTGCAAAGGCGGCAAATCGGCGATTGGCCGGATACAAACCTTCTCCGGCCCTGAGTAGTTCTGGCAGGAACGGGACTGCATCACGCTACGGATACACTTTCAAGCGGTTCTGGGACGGAGAGTGCGTCACGGTCACGAAAAAGGGGTTATTCAAAATCTTCTTATCTGAAGACCAGCCCAATCTTGAGTTGAATGGAAGGAAGTCACTCTACGATCTTGTGGCACAGTCTTCAGACCCGGTAACAATTCATTTTTCAGCAGAAGTTATCATGCTCCAACAAGGCGGAAAAGTTGTTTTTCAACAAACCTGCACCAACATTAAGGATCTGGGGCATCGAGAACGGTGGACTGAGCAGGTCAGAATCGAATGCACAAAGAAGGAGTTAAGTGGTCCCATTTAGAGGGCCCCTGGGAGAAGCGAACGAACGAACAATTGTGTAGAGAATAATCGGCCTGAGCGTCGTGAATTTCGCAATACCACCTGTGCCAAAGACCAGCTACGTTTCGCCGTCCTTCATGTCGTTCTTCTCCAGGTCCAAGACAGAGAATTATGGCGGCGACTATTTGCTGCCAGTTGACATTGGATATTTGAATACCGATCAGGAGATCGACCACAAATTCTTCGCCCAATGCCAGTCGCCTTAGCACCATGCGGGGATTCTGCACGCCACCATTGACATCGGACCCTTCGACTTACTGAAATTTAGGTTTGGTTTTAGCACGTCAGTGCGAATACTAACTCGATCGTCTACACGGAGGAGGACAGGAGCCATTTCCCAGGGACCCTTTATTGAACGCGCACGTCAACAGTAAAGTCTCAATTACAGACGACAGGCATCCTCAGACAAACTTGAGCGAGGCCTCGGTGGGGCGTGATGGTATCACGAACAGCCCGTAATAACATAACTAAATAGCTCACGTGATGGTGCGTATATAAGTCGCACCCTGCACGCATGAGAACCTCTCTCTCTAAGCTTCAAGTCTTATACGATATGTGGAGATACCTAATACCTATTCTACCATCGTTCTCTAGCTGATTCCTACGGCTATCCCTAATAGATGGGCAACACTCGAGGAATCCTGGCCCTAAGCACCGGTCAAAATTACTATTGAAGGGCGTTCACTTAGCTATAAAATAGCGTCTTTGTTCGTCTCGTTGTTCCATCTTTAAGAGACTAATGGATAGGTGCGCCATCGATCCCTGTCTTATCTAACTCCGAACCTCGTTGTTCTGCCGGGTCGAAGAAGCCCGATCGACCTTTCGCCATCGAGTATGAGCACAAAAGTAGTACGACCGAGAGTAGAGGGAAACTCGTTAGCGGAAAATACGCTTAGAAAAAAGGATAATCGATTAGAGCTTTAAGGTAGAAACGCGGCGGCGCAAGCGCCGCAGTGAGGACGATAAGCTACGTTTTAGGAAATTTTCCTACCCGCAACTACTAAGTAGAAGGGGAGAGCGAGAGACGGCGTACTTATGTCCCAAAGAATCAACACAAAGCCGACTTCTCGCTGGGCCTTCGAACGAAGTGGGCGGATATTCATCATTGCCACGCAAGAGAGCAGCACAGGAGGCGCCCAACTAAGGAGTTCGAGCGCATTAGAAAGGGGGCTGGGTTGGGATCCCCCAGCATCCTAAACGGGTCCCATCGTCTAAAGTTGACGAAAGTTGGTGTTGTGAATGAAGAGGAAGAAAGAAGACGAAGTGCTCAGGTCGATCTCAGGGAGCGGCAGGTGAGCTGAGGGTGAGTAAAGCGGTGAGCGGCTAATCATAACGAGACGACGAATGATAGGTTTTTCGCGCCACACTTCCTAGGTAGGTGAATGGTGCTCTAAGTCACGTGTTAGAAGTCACGTGTTAAGCGGGCGCTCTTTATATGATGGTCCACCGTAGCGATTCTACTGTCAAGCATAAGGATCATATCAACATGGGCTCGGAAAAAATAAAAAGTCAATATTGTTTCGTGGTAGCATCACTACACATATCTATAAGAATATTCAGATGATGGGTTGGAAAAGATAAGTTATCAAATTGAAGCTGCTAGCGCCAAAACCGTTATGGCGTTTTCCTGCATCCAGCCCTTCCAGTATGTCGCGCTGCGACTCCCAAACGACTCCGTCAAAATCGAACAAATAATGCCCAATACGTAGGTTTCACCTCAGCGATCTGTGGTACAACAGATATCAGCAAACGGCTTTGGGAGCTGTCGCTGACTCTGTTATAAGGATCATAAATCTCGGAAAATATGGCTCGTTTCATACCAATCAGATTCTTGGTCGCCCATACCATCTGACTTTCGAGATCCTCGATCGATCCGAAAGCAAGCAAGGCAGAGAGCTGCGGGTAGTTCCTGCGGCCGAGCTACATGCCGTTGCTTTAGTGGAGGAAGCTGAGGCTGATGGGACGTCAACTCCCATAACTGGGGCCGACGAAACTGGCACATCCACCCCGTTCAAGTCGAATGTCAACATTCACGACAATCCACTCAACCAGAAGCTCAGCATGTCTGAGATCGAGGCGTTGAAGGATTTGAGCAGTGGGAAGGATTTAATCGAGAAGATTATGCAATCCCACTCGACACTAGACCAGAAGACAGCATTCTCCCTCGCCAAATACTCCTTAAGGAAACACAAAAAATACATGAAATGGTTCACCCCGTTGCCGTTGGATGTTCCTGTCTTGCTAGACTGGTTGATGGACGACAAAGATCCCAGTAAGATCTTGGAGATAAGGAATGAGACATTAGGCTTGATTGGTTGTTGGGCCAATATTCATTTTAATGGGAAGGACACTAGTGCGCTATTGCAAATGGACCCATCAGGTCGCTATCTGGTAGTTGACGACACGGGCGGTTTGGTTCTTTCAGCAATGGCGGAAAGAATGGGTATCCTACACCAAACGCTGCTCGAGAAAACCTCCCAAGAGCCCACCGAAGACGACCAGGACGACGAAGCAGAAGAAAATGAGACCTCTCAGCCACACAAACCCAAGAAGCAGCATATCGAACTAACAGCCATGAGCGCCGAATCAAATTCAATCACACTCGTTCATGCCAACCAACAACCTAACCTTAGTTTGCTACGATACTTCAACTACGACTCAAATTCACCAACACCGTCACACCCCCTTTACACCAACCTCCGAACGCTTTCATGGCTGCAGCTAGTGGATCCCGAGTCCGATCAGACCTATCAAGAACCTGAGTCAATGTCTCCAGAAGAACTCGCGACTGCAAAACCCAATCGAAGAAGTACATACTACCGCAAACGGAGACGATGGGACCGAACCAAGAAGGTTGTCGACGAGACTCGAGCGGGTGGATTCAACGGCCTCGTGGTTGCGACTTTCACCGATCCGGTCTCGATCTTGAGTCGGCTCGTTCCTCTCTTGGCGGGCGGAAGTCAGATAGTGGTATACTCTCCGCATGTTGAGTCCGTGGCTGAGCTCGCGGACTACTATTCTACAGCAAGGAGGACGGCGTTTCTCAACACGCCAAAAGAAGACAGAGCAGTCCCGTCCAAGGACTTCCCACTTGACCCAACCCTAGTTCTACCCCCACTCGTACAAACCACACGAGTGAGGAAATGGCAGGTGCTTCCCGGGCGGACACATCCAATGATGAGCGGAAGAGGAGGTGCAGAGGGCTATGTTTTTGTTGCAACGAGAGTACTACCCGCGGATGGCAACGTTCAAGCCAGAGGAAGACCACCGCGGGCGAAGAAAATCAAACTTCAGGACACCCATACTCCGCAGGCGGAGAGTGATACATCATCAGTCTCGAAGAAGCCAAGGCTCGAAGGTCATGTAGATCAATTGGACGACGATACTTCGATGGCAGAATCATCAGAAGCTCCGGAAGACAAAGATACCAAGACGGAAGCCTAGGCACACATATCACATAAGTGTAACATCGCCAGGCATTCCACGTTCATTCCAGCCCGCAATCCGCACTTTTTGTATTCGTGAATCGTCTAGGAGGCGAAGAAGCACCGTCGCATTTCTTCCCCTCGTCTATAACCCCTTGCCCATGAATTTCCTCTTCGTAAAGCTCAACCACCATTTACTCGGGCCCACGCCACCCTCATACAACCGCGCATGCAACCTGATAGCCAACTCTTGACGCACCTGGCTGAGATAGCTCCGTAGCGCCTCCGCCTCATTGCGATCTCTCGGTGCCTCAAAAGCTTGGTTCAGCGGGAACCCTGGCTCGCCGGGCAGACTGAACGACTCGAGGGCACCATTGATCAACGCCTTCTCCGCCGCCTTCGAGTCCATGTGCGGCTTCACTTTCGTCAGACAGTCGGAGATGAACAGGATCCCGTAGATCAGCATGCGGTCGGCGGGGCCCTTGATTTCGAAGTTGCGGAAGAAGGTGTTGGCGCGGAACAAGGACAGGATCTCGTCTAGGCAGTCGTACGACTCCGAGTCTGGGTCGACATCTAATGCATTGGTGCCCGCCGGGAGTTGCGGTAGTGTGAACGCTGGTCCGCGTGTCTTGGTGCGCAGCGGGAGGAGTGGGAAGTTTCCTGGGTGGATATTCGATCAGCAACTCCGAGGGTTTGGGAATGTCTGGCCGTGGCAACATACCTATCGTCTGTACGCCTTGGTCTCCCAGGAAGATTGAATGGTATGCCTAGGCGGGGCGTCAGCGAGGTCATTCTCGAGAACAGCTGGAGAGGGGAGTTCCTACCGGCATGTTGGGCTAGATGTGGTGCCTGCGATATTTCAGAGCACTTAGTTGGGATAGTAGACTTGTCTATTATCTGCCCATGCTGCAGAAAGCGGCCAAGTGATAGAGTACGGAGTACCTGCGCAGACATTCTGACGGGATATCGAAGCCTCATGTCCCGCATTGCGTCGGAAGGCTTGGCATGTTTGACACTTAGGTAATCTACGGCGGACCATAGACTGGGTGATCTAGTGTCGTCTTGCTTCTTTTCCTCCAGAGTTTTCCTAAAAATAAGTCACTATTACTATTGGAAACTTCATGTCGGGTGGTATGGCCAGGCTAGACATCGACTGAAGCACTTTCCGTTTCGAATCTTTAAGCGAGCCCTGATCGTGAACTGTGCCAACCTCACCTGCCATGGACCATTCTTGATAAGTTTGGTCTAGAAACTGACGCCGCGAACATTTGTTTACAAGAACCTCATTTTGGAAGGTGGGATGTATGAATGCTACACTCGCGGTGATGACTTGACCCTAGGCTCCCTACTATGGCATACAATCGTGACATCGTGCTTATGGGACCCAGGGCTCCTGCAATGCTATTCTTGAAGATATATCCCCCCCCTCTCCTGCTGCTTGACGAATTCATGCAGCACCGGCTTTCCCAACGACAAAATCAACAGCTTCATCCGCCCGAAGCCCATAGGTTAGATGGGCCGGCAGGATGACGAGAGTACCTCGACAGACGGCATCCCCAGCGTTGCAGATGATCAATGTCTTTGCCGGGTCAAAGTTAGGGATCTGCTCGTTATCTTGTTGGTTCTGTGTATCGCCAAAGGTAACAGCTGCAATCATTTGGTCTTTCACGTTCTGTGGGAGATCTTCGACTGCACGGTGGACGAGTGCCGCACCCTGACTGTTGTTTCCCTTCATATCAGCGTTCTGTTCTTAAGAGTAGGAAAGGAAAGCGTACCTATAACCGCTGGCCACTAGCCTGGAATTTGGGCATTGCGCTGCAGCCTGGGTCAAGAAATTGGCCATTGTTTGGATGCCGCCTGGGTCAGCACCGCCAGGTACGAGGTTACCGGCGATGGCTGCCGGGTAATCAATACCCTGGATGGCAACATTTGCATCACCAAGTGCATCCTTCAGACCATTTGCAAAAGGTGGTCCAACAATGCTTCCCTTTGCCACATAGTCAGGAACATGTTCTCTCCATGTTCTCCAAGGAGTTAACTCACCATATTACCAGCCTCAGTTGTTCCCCTGGCGAAGAAAACAATCGTATCACGACAACCACCGTCGACAAACTCGTCAGCATTGAGCACAATCGTTTGACGTTTCTCAATAGGTCCTGCAGCGACCAGCGCTGTGAGGAATGGGAGAATCAAAACGAGCTGCATGACTGAAACTCTGCAAGAAACGAAAGTTTGTTAACCTTTGGAAGTTGGCCGTTGAGTTGGAAAAGAAAGACTTGGAACGATTGAGCGCAGAGTTGCCTGGAAGATCATAATTACGGGACCTGTATATTGGTTATATAGCTGTCAACGCCCCCGATGTTATCTGTGCCTGATGCCTCAGATACTTCGAACTACCAGATTATTTGAATTTGTGTCCCTGGACAGTGTCGGAATCTGACCACTGAGAGTCATTCTCGAAACTCAGAGGCCGAGGCTTTCCTTCGAGATGTTGGTCTGAGCAAACCTACAGCACTCTGAGGACCGTGGGAAACCATGGTACCCTGTGGCGAAACCAGTAAGGATTGAAGCTGTGACTGCTGCGGAATCCTTGGCATTGTACCCTCGTCTCCCATATTTAGCAGGCGAACACCATCGCACTACGGATAAAGAAGCGAAACCCTCGTGAAATGCTCCCAATTAGGCAACCTGCGATACAGGTCGCGTGGATAAATGAGACGGCTTGGTACGGTAGGAGGCAACACAATGCCCTTGATTGTTCATTTGGAGGGGTTTGTTGCAGGGGTAGGCCAGCCTCGTGTGATACATACCCCGGTCGTATCAGAGGGGAAACGACTCGCGACTCCGCTAAGGCTCGCTACTCCATGCCTCGGCAAGTTCAAAGATCGGATACGGAGTACTTAAGTAGTTATTTAACTAGCCTCCCCTCTCTTCCCGCTTAAGCAAGGCAATGGTGAACCAAGAAACCACCAGGTAAGTCATCCCAAACCCCAAAGCGCCCCTCCCGCCCTTGGCATGAGAGGAATGACGAGCATTTTGAGATGCTGGCTCCTGCGAACAACATGAAATCAACAATCGAGGCGTACCAGACTGCTTTTGGAGGTGGCCTGCATGCGGACGAGACGGTGGGTTGGCTGAGACATACAACTTATCGACCCAGCGTAGCGTCATATGCACTATACGAACTCGTGGGAATGACCCAGCATCCCTGGTGACACTTGCTGCAGAATTGAATACAAAGTCCGCATTCTGAGCCTCCACCTGCGACCAACCCGCCTTGGGCTTGCGCGAATTGGCCGAGGCTGGCTTCGGTGGTCAATGGAGTGCCGCAGGAGGAGAAATGTGCAGGTTTTCATTCACTAGAGATTGCCGAACTCGTAGAAAGAGGTGGAAGACGTGGGCAACGGGCGTTGAGCGACCGCATGGGACGTTATCTAGGACAGAAGACCTGATCTTGGAATATATCAGAGGATGGGGTATGCCACCGCAGTGAACAATGAGAAGCGAGGAGGTAGAGAGCTAGGAGAATTTGTTGGGTTGAGTCAGAGGAAGTGGGTGATGGCTATACCATTGTCAGGGCTACTTATTAGATCGAATGATATCTGACATAGTTTTTTCGACGCCAACGAGTGATTTACTACTGTGACTGGCCCGGGTGTTCGTAAGCCTCCAACAACTCCATGACATACCACTGGTTACCCCTTTTCGCTGCTTTGTAAGCTCTTTCACACATCTGACGGATTGACTTTGGACCGTGATAGTTGTCAAGTAGCAGTTTGACCATATCAATCCTGCCGAACTCGGCAGCACCCTCGATAGCAGTCCGACCGTTCCCGATACCTGCTTTGGCATCGATGTCTGCACCGTGTTCAAGCAGGATTTGAGCGATGCGAAGATACCCCTTGATGGCAGCTGCTTGGAGTGCTGTTACGCCGTTGACCACTGCCGCCGGTGCGTTCACATCGGCTCCTTTCGATAGTAGATGCTCGACCATGTCCACCTGGCCAACTGACACGGCTGCTTGGAGTGCCGTACATCCTCCTCTGCCTTTGGAAGCAATATCATTGATACATGCTCCGACTTCTATCAGTCGGTATGCACAATCAAACTCTTCCTCTAAGATCGCTTTTTGCAAAGGAGTATCTCTATCGTGGCGTCGGCGATTGGCGTCGGCTCCATACCTCAGGAGAATCTCAAGGATCTCTCTGCAGCCACTCGAATAGGAGCAACCAGAGAGAAAGCTCATGACAGGGATTTCTTCACTTGTATTAGAGAAAATACTCATGAGAGGAAATCCTTGACTTGCATCTGCACCAGCGCACAAAAGTGCTTGGACCGCAGAGAAATTTCTTTTAGCACAAGCTCGATCCAGCGGAGTGAGAGGATCCCAGCCGCTGAGCCCTAGCTGGTTGGGATCTGCGCCGTTTCTCAGAAGCAACTCAAGTATTGAAGCACTTTCCTTATAAATGGAAAGGATCAAAGCAGTGTCACCAAATGAATATGCATCCACCTTTACGTTCTTGGCGACCAAGAAATTTACCATATCATAATTCCTGTGACGCACTGCCAGGTGTAAAGCCATCTCACCCTCTGGTGCATAAGCTGGCTGGTTGACATTCGCTCCTGCGTCACAGAGAATTCTAGCAACTTCTAGGTGGTTCATTGCGGCTGCCCATTGAATGGGTGATAATCTCTTCTCGTTGAGTGTGCGATCCTCACCATACCACCAAATTCGATCCCCGTTTGTTAAGCGGTCTGCGAAGGAGTACTCGTTTACTTCAGCGCCTGCAACGAGAAGCAGATGAATCGATGTTGTGTCGTTATTTACAACTGCAGCGTTTAGGGGTGAACTACTGTCTTTGGAATCTCCATTTGGATTTGCTCCTGCCTTTAACGCCTTTGAAACGTACTCATGAAGGCGATTTTCAACAAAGCCTTGAAGCACAGAAGCCCCTTTAGTAGGGGCAGGTGGAGACAGCATGGATGCACCGTGCTTGAGAAGGTGCTCGATGACTTGCTCGTCGCCGTTTTTGGCAGCTCGTTGCAACGGTGTTCGTCCTCCATGAGCTGATGAGCACTGATTAATATCTGCGCCAGACTCGAGAAGCAGATCTATGAGCTCTAGGCTGCGATTCTGCACGGCTTCCTCAAGAGCTGACCGACAAAATAATTGTTTGCCGAGCCAGTTCGGATCTGCATTGTGAGTCAATAGAAGACGAGCCGTCTCGATGTTGGAATTTGAAATTGCCACAGTCAAGGCGGGGGTGCCATACGTTGAATGTACAGAGGCTTTGTGCTGAAGTAGGAGCTTGGTAAGTTCGATATCCTTCCTTTCTGCGGCTGCTTGCAGGGGGTATGTTATCCATGAGCCCATTCCATCATCATTATCGTCGCAGAGGAGTTCGGAAACACGCTTTTGACTAATCCATCTACCTTCTTTAAGGATGACATCCACTGCTGAGAGATTGGGATTAGCACCAAACTTGAGGAGCAATCGCGCAATGCCGCAGGAGTCTCCATAGTGTTCCCAATATGTTTTGGTAGCACAGAGAAGGGGAGATGGGAATTGGTGGTCGAGTGAACCATAGTAACTGAACACCTCACTGAGTTCTTGTTTCAGAAGGCCATTTGGATCGGCACCAGCATCAAGAAGGAGTTGAACAACCTGTAAATTTCTTCGAGCTGCTGCAGCAGACAGCGGAGTTGTCTCTTCCAAAAATTCCCCAATGGTGCACTGATTAACATCTGCTCCAGCATTAATTAGGCAGGACACGGTGTCCACAGACGCTTCATGTATGATCGCAAAGAGAAGGGCTGGGCTACACTCTGTTAGAATAGCGCCTTTCGTGAAGAGCAACGGAATGAGGTCGACACAATCTCTAGACCGGGCTGCAAGTACCATTGGGGATTCCAAATCTCTTTTTTCACAATCGCATGTGAAGCTTTTCAGGTGAGAAAAACAGTCCGTGCAACCTTTATTGCTGTGCATTGCTGTGACCCCTACATTGACATTTGCTCCAGTGTCAATAAGAATTCGTGCTGCTTCGTTCCTTTCTGACTTCAGTGCATTTTGGAGCAGGGTCATACTTTTCTCGCCTGTGGATGGACATTCCAAATCAGCACCATCTTTCAGAGCTTGGCTCAAGAAAATTGTAGCATTGACACGAATAGAAGCATGGAGAAGTCGAGCTTGAACTGCCCTTGCAGATGGCGACTCTTGTAGAAACAAAGGTTTGAGACTGCCTAGTTGATGCAGTTCCTCTGCCCTGGAGATGAAAGCCTCAATTGCATCATCCCCGACCAGTTCATTCGAAAACAGTAGCACCATGTAAGATATCAGAATCTGCATCGATGCTTTAGAATTGGGATCTAGCAAAGCTTGGGCGGCGCGCTGTGTCTCTTCAGGCTGTCTCTCTATGACGAACGGCCGAAGATGTTTTTCTAACACCTCCTTATCTTCATTGCCCCTTCGGGCCACTTTGATGCCGAAATATTTTGTGACTTCATTCTCCAAAGGGGTAAAATTGGCGGCTTTGATGTCATCCAAACCCAAGGCGCTGAACACTGTTCCTGCGGAGGGTTGCTCAAACTGTTCCCATGGCACAGGAGAGAACATATCCTGGAAAAAACCGACACCATTACGTTGTGAAAGTTCTAAGGCCCAGCTAGGAGAGTGCATTTGGATGGGCGAAGTGGCAAGCAGGGTTGCTTGACCTACTGTGAGCGAACTATAAGTCGGGCCCCAGAAGTCGAGAAAGGTATGCCATGGCAGGGAGATTGTAAGGCTCCGAGGGGCTGAACGCAGTATCGATGGAACTTGATCAAATACCGGGTGGATCGTAACTCCTTCCGGTGTGGCCGGAGGAGGGGCAGCTCAGAGTTCCGTTAGTAGGAAGACACACATAAGCTCCGTTTATAGCTACCATTGGCAGGTTGACCTGCTTGAGCAGAATATCTTTGAAGTTCCTTCTTCAATTTCTTCAGTGGTATGTACTCGTCATTGAAATAGACGTTTGCTTCGGATACTTCAAGGCGCCGTCTTTTGAGCGCCCCGCTGATGCCTTTCCAAATTTCGCGGTTTGAATTCTTCTGCAGCATCCAAGCCTTGAACTTGGTCGTGTACTGGGATTTACTGTCGAGCCACATCAGTCGGGTGGGTCTAGGCTGAATGGAGACTTACGTTGCTGAGAAGCCGTGTGATGAAAACATTTTGTCCATGAGCTTGTCCAATGTCAAGTTCTCAACAATGTATAGCTGGCGGATGGTCGCCTCATGCTTCTGCCACTCAGCCTCTGATATTTTCCTTGGCGTCGCCATCCGTTCTTCCTATTGTTCTAGTAGGGAATGATGAAAGCTAGAAAGATCATGCAAACGGTCAGGCTGAGGCAACATGCTCAGGTGCGGGTTTTAGAGGGTATCCATAGAAGAGCAAAATCGACCTGAATAATGTCAGCTGAACACACCTCACCACAACAGGGCAACTGCTCGGCAAGCTTCCACGAAATTGGGCTTGCCAGAATTCTGGCAAGACCCGCCAGTGGAGGAGTCCGAGACCGCTTTTGGTAGCCAATGATCGACTCCTCCCACGATCTCTGCCTCTTGAGGTAAAACCCGTAGCCTGTAGCCAGTGAGAAGGATGGATTGCCTGCGTTTATACAAGCCACAGCCAGAATTCTGGTTGTCATTCACTACCCACAGTCTCTCTTCATGACAGTCTGCTCTTGTTATCCAGAATTATGGAACATCAAGAAGCCAGAGATCTCCCAGCATCGAGAATCCGCATAACGCAGATATAAGTAAGCACAATGTTTTCTCCTCTAAGTAGCGAAGGACAAGTGCCCTTGGAGAACTCTTGCGTCGTCTTCTTGTGCACTGAGATTGTCATCTTAAAGCCCCGCAAAGCACAACACGGTCATAACCAACTTCAACTGCAGGCAGTGTGCCATGCTATTGTCGACAGACTCCATTATTTCTATCCTCTCTGTGCTCGTGGCACTTCCTCCCTCAATTCTGATCATTGTCACCGTCGTGCGTCACCTCCACTGTGTTCCTCGGCATACTTCTCACAACCAAGGACGATGTCAGTACAACTCAGCCCATCCCAACCTTTCAACATCCGATCCTCCCTTTGCGCCAACTATCTACTATGCTACAAATACCTTCCAACTATCGCAATTCGATCTACCAGCGCGAAGTCCAGATTATTCATCAGGCCCTCGTCGGATGAGACCTGTCAGTTCTATTGCAACATTACCATTCGCAGATCAAACACTAATACAGTCGCCTCCTCCAACCTATCAGCCTCCTGTGTCAATTCCGAGCCGGCTATCCCGGCAAGGCAATAAAGCACTTCCGTCTCCTGTCAACCTCAAAGGTGCCTGGGAGCAGTTGTAATGGGAACATGCATACAAGGGAGAAGGGGGCTACTCGATGGGTAATTTTGTCTCAAGTCATCATATTTTATTGTTGTCTATCCAGAAGCAAGAGAGTGTTGGGGATGGGCAGTGGTAGTTGGGTTGCGAATCAAGTGCATCCTTCAATCTGCATTATAATTTCTATGCAATCCTACTTGTCCAATACAGATGCTCAAATTAGCAATCGGGCTAATCTATAATTATTTGGACAATACTTCTGAGTAGAGGAAGGACTGAAAACTGGGGAACTTTGCGGGCTAAGTGGTGGGAATTATAGGTTAGGGCGACACCTACGCTACAGTAGATTGCATCTCAGGCATTACGAACCAGCGCTCAACATTGGCTTGGATTTTCCTCCTTACGTCTATCTGGGCATTTTCCAAAGACTTGAATTGAGTATTCATGAAGCACTTAAGCCCACTGTCATCTGCTTTGGCAGTATACACCTTTCAGGAGTTTTCAGCCTTGCGCACAAAATATGGGATTTTTGGCATCGAGCTCATGAAATTGGAAGTGATGACAGCACCCTCACAAGTCAATATTGTAAATACGAGCGGCATAAACTGGTGTGACCAATTGTAGGTGGTTGCGACTGGTTGGGCTGGCCTGGCACAGGTTACACATCCACCACTACAGAAAGGGAAAGCCCCAAGAAGAGCCAACACACCTGCCCCTCGTGCCTCACCACGGACACGACAAAGCTTAAGAATGCGTCTTTCTGAAATCTCTCTCATGGTCATTGCATCACCTCAATCGTCACGTTCTCAAGCATGGGGTAGGTTAAAAATCACGATCCGAAACTTCTTCCACTCCCCGACACTGATGCATTAATAGATAAATGCATGTTTTTATCATTCCAGTTGTTTTCGACCTTGGTGCAAATAGAATCCTGTGACGAGCAGAGTGTTATTGCTAGGGGCGGAGGGGCTTCGATTCCTCCTAGCTCACTGTTCAGCCTCTCAAGTAAGCCACAATTCAAACCAAGACATTAAAAAGGTTCGCTCTGGAATGAAAACTCCGTAGGTGTTGTGAGTGACTGAGGTAGGCTAAGACTCGTTGGCCATTGCATCCCGTCTCTAGCACAGCCAACGTGGGCGTCAACGACGACACTGGCCAAAGGGGCACCGTGTTCAGGCCCGCACACCAATTCGACTCTTCAAGTGGGTAGGTTGGGCCATTCCAGAAGAGCCAATTTTGGATTTGAAATGGATTAGTCTGGCTCCAGCTGCTGCATATCTACTGACCCGGCCCGGGCAGAGTTCCTACCGTCCGATTCCACTTTTCTCCTTTACAGAATAGGCTGAGCGACTGGGAGGCCGCCTACTAGGAGTAAGAGTCTAGTTAGGGTAGAAAGGATACTAGCTCGATCACCCCGAAAGCACGGGAAACCCATGAGCTGGACGGAGGACGGAGGACGGAGCACAATGTGCATTGTGCTTGCCTACCCGCCGAACTTTTACCCCCTGCAAGTGCATGCCAATGCAGAGGCAAGGTTGAGGCACTAGCGGCTACGATAGCGGGCATGACAGTTCTGGTCTTGCTCTCGACACTCTTCAGAAAGGTGGACTACAGTTCAGAGAGTGTGTTGGAGGGAAACGATCATCGACAAAAAGGTGAACTAGCTATTGCGATGGTGGAGGTGATTGCGCCCTTATGGTCCCAAGAGGTCTAATCCCTGAAAATACGACAAGGCAGATTGATTTGCAGTCAACTGAAAGGGCGCGAGCCCCGATTTCTCTGGTTTCCAGCTTTTGTTCCGACCCAGTGTCCCGTTCCAGCCTCAAACCTTTAAACGGGCTCAGGCCTAATCGTGCCTAATGCCCCTTTGACACCAGCGGTGACGGGAGGGCAAGTGCCCATTCAAGCTACGCCTGTATCTTACGGTGGTCTAACCCACTTGTCAATAGACATGGAGCGTTCAACATCTCAATGCGCCCTGCACAGCACTCCCCGACAATCAGGGCCTTGAAATTCCATTACAATGGAGTATTTACAGCTAACTGAGCTCTTGGCAAATCTCCTCAAACCCCAGGCCTAGTCGAAATCCATTGAGCCAACACGTGGAAGAAGCTTGGCCACCATGGTGTCTTCTACAACGGGCTCTGGACGAGCGTTCGAACTTGAATGAGGCTCTGGGTAACCAATCTCGGTGATTCTAAGGGCACCCACCCAAAATGTGAGCCCTTGAGGTGAACTTAATGCTTTTCGACTGTTCTCCTGCATCCACTCGAAACCTGTCAGTGGAGTCTTACGACTGGCTTAGGTTAAAGATTGTGAGCCACTGGACCTCCTGGTGACCAGATATGTTTCCGGTTGGGCAGCATCTTCGCAATACCCATCCGGGTGAGTTAATACTCTCTCTTGATCTACAACGAGTGGGTGTTGGATCTCACCGCCTCTTTCTGAAACAGTTTGAATGAGCATAAGATGATGGATTCTGGCTACGACTTCACACATAAGCAGACTCTCTTGTCTACCATCTCTCATCACTATTGCCGGCCGCATCCATCCCCCTCAGCCTCTTGCCTAATCCCTACTTGAGATCATCGACCAATTTTCAGCACCAACTGGCAACAGGAGTAAGGGTGGTACGCTCGTCGATCCATATCGAAAAAACTTGTCACATTAATCACATAGAAAAGATAGCTCCGGCATTCGACACCCTGCCATTATCATGCCCAAGCTTCAAAAAACAAACCACATGCTCAGCCGGTTCATCGCAACGCCTGACCTTTTCGACCACTTGTATCTTGGAATACCTGCGAGGCAATACCACCGGCTCAAGATTGCTGTATTGGCCTCAGGGCTCGATGTCATTATGACCAAGCTTGATCCAAACAAGCTCTCGGAACAGATTGCAGGCCCCATCCAGAGTAAGTTCACAGAGGGCCCGAGTTCTTGTTGACATCCGTTGACCGCATGTGCTCTCACAGGGACAGAGCGGGATGGGATCAATGCCTGAGAGCCTGCCATTTTACGGCTTGTCACTCCCAAATCTCGGTGCCTGCGCCACAGTCTTGCAGCCTGTCATCATGCCTGTTGGACGCTTGGGTTACATATTACTGGTTGCCCTGTTGTTACAGCGGCTCGTGCCGCGGGCTTTGTATTATTGGCTCTTATTTTACCAATACCCCTTCCTTGTGTCCCTGCGCTGGACTTATAGTCTTCGTCATTTTCGGGCGCTCAGCACTTCCGTACCTTTGGGCCAAGATGATATCGTTTCTCTCAATCTTTTTATCAGGGTTCCATTTACGAAGAGAATCGTCAGTTTGGATTTTTGAGGAGCTTTCGACGCCGTCTGCTTAGGGTTTGCGGGAGTTAGGGCTTAGGGTCCCCCGGTGGATAAGTGGTTCAACGGGTAGTCGACGGCAATTCCACGCGAAAAAGCTCGTTCATACCCGCAATCCCGCAATCCCACAATTGTGGGACATAAGCTTGAATGGTTGTTGTTTTGCCTGTCTCTCCCGCGCCTGCCACAGATTGATCAATCGGATGGATGGAGTCATGAGATGGATGGCCAGTGAGGAAACAAGTCTAAGAAGCTCCTCCAGATTGCGAGCGCCGGCCAGGGTTTTATCTATCTAGGGTTGCCATGCTCATTCTGGCATGGCTGGTTGGCCTGCGGGGTCTCCTACCAATCCCTACCCCTCCATCGTAAAAGATGGTGGTTGGAGAGCGATTGACACCTGACTTTTCAACTGGATGTCTTTTGGGAAACTTGTATTCATGCATTAATATTATGACAATTACTTAGTTGCAAATATAATTGAGGTAACGGTTCAATTAGGACAGCCGATACTTGGTTGGCGGCGGACTGGACGATGAGAGCATCCAAATGGCAATAATAATGGCATACACTGTGGCTGGCTATTCTGCCTTCGCACAAACTTCAGGTACACCTATCTCGGCCTCTCTCATATTTTGACCAACAAATCTGGTAAATGGGCAATATATCCCGTAACATATATCTACAAGCTCGTGCGCAACAAGTGTGACAGCACCCCTTCGATAGAGTCAACAGATGTGGGACGAGTATAAGACACCCCTCGGGTCAACACCAGCTGTGACCCGCAGCACTCCCACGGCTCGCAAGCACAGCCAAACTTCGAGGCAGTGCCAAACTCAAGATATCAAGAATGGACCACTTGCAGCCTTTGGACTCGCTTGTAAAGCCAGATAGTCAGGTTGATTGTGGCTCCCGTCCGCCGCACTCAGTGAGTTTGGCTAAAGCACAATCGCTGGTGCGGTGGATGTGAATATTGGGGCAGTGCATATGGAGTAAGAGGTGCGGTTGTGGTTCCTACCGGCCTTGGGCGATTGAGGCTACTTACTCATCGACTGCAAGGACTCTTGATATCGGGGAAGAAGTTTGGCGGTGGGTTTTCGATTGGAGTTTCCACTCTTCTCAATGTAACGCTGTGGCGCCATGGAGGTCGCGTAAACCACTGTCTGTGGGGTTCGGGAATGCCAAATGGCACTGACACGAGTCAGAGACAAGGCGCATCCGAGGTCAACTGTCAGTCGTAAATTGTGGCAGCGCAAAAGTGGAACAGCAAAGGGGAACACCCTCGACCCGGAGCCGAAGCGCTGCGGATTTCAGAGTGTCAATTCAAACGATCAATGATCATGTGGACAGCAGCTCGCACTAGAAGATAACAAAAGAAGGAGGAGGGAGGATGATCTTCTGGACGCCGCCGTGTTAATTATCACCCTTGTCCCTGTCGTATTTTGTTTCGACGGGTCAGTCAGTCACTGGGCAACGATTTCATGGACAATACTCCGTACTCGTCTTAGGTTTTCCTCAGCCCCTGGTCCTCCGAGCCAAGTTAGTTTCGTTGATGGGTAGTGCCGTGAAAGCGGAGCTGTAGAATGATATCCCGCCCTAGGTGTGGAACTGATGAACCCTTCATCGGGTCAAGAACAATCCCAACTGTCCGTCACCCAGTTCGGAGAGGATGGCAGCTGAATAACTGAGGTGGCTGGTTTGGCAGTTGAGCTTGTATCGATTCTGTACTTGCAATTTCCGTACGCGACTCCCCTTCGTATCATGCCAGCCTTTCTTTCCCGAAAAATCATGCTGATGTGTTGGCAGATTGTCTCGTTAGTTCAGCCTTTTCACACGGCATGCATATGCTACTGTACTCGCAAGCTTCCCCGATGAATCCGAGCCAACTGGGTCTTAAGAGGCGGCATAAGCTAGAGTTTCATGTGGCTGTCAAGGGATCGCATCACAAGAGATATTTTACACCGGTCGAACCCATCTGTCGGGCCCGTCGATGCAGAACCTCGCCTGCCGCTCCTTCGTGCAGGGTAGGGAAGAACGGTGAAGAAACCTTGTTTGCAGAACATTTGTGGTAGCAATCCGAGTAAACCACTCAGTCTTAGGAGCGGGCCACCCCTTTCAGCGTGCAGCTTATCTCGTAATAGAGATCAGCCCAGTAAGTAGCAGGCTGTCCCGCCAGAGTTTCGGGACCATCGGCAGATGTGCACGAGTTAATAGGTTCTCTCCAAGCGTAAAGTTAGTTTCGGCGGGTGTTCTGCTACTCGACCAGTCTCCCGGGGTAGAATCTCGGTGCTCTTCAACGCGCCCGGGTGACAACGTTGCTTCCCCGAAACACGTACCATCCCCCAAAGAGCCATGGCCTTGGTTTTGGGGCCCGGATTTTTGGGTCAGCTCCCATGCAAAGGCTCAGGCATTTTGCTTGGACTTCAAGGGAATATCTTCTCGAACGCTATGCTTGCGTCATCTCCAAGTTCCACTCATCCTGCTCTTGATCCATTCCGATCAATTTGGGCCAAATTGGTGTTCCAAACCTGGACACCATCTTTCAAGGAAATTTACGGCTCACCATACCATGAGAGTAAAACGCACACGAGCCTAAGGAGAATCGGGAGGACTAATGTTGATAATACCGTTCGAAATGGTCGGTGAATCATGGTCTTTTCCGACCAACCTCTCGAAGTCAGGGAATCTGAGCAACTTGCGGAGTCCTCATGTGCGGATGGCTTTGGTATGTGATCATGGAGTCGCTCAGCGCTAGCCGGGGCGTTCGGCAAGCAAAAAGCAACTTCTCAAGTCCTTGTCATCCGTAAAGGGCGCTCACATCCATGGCCCTTTAACCATTCCACACCCTTGGGTCTCCAGGGGATGAATTTCTGTGGGGAAGAGGGCGCAACCCCCATGCTGCCAGGGCGGCTTCCCTTGCACGCGCCGTTTCAAGCCTACAACAAGCCTGGGGGCGGCAGCAGGCTATTTCCTGCGCCCTAAGAGGCGTGCATTGCTAGTCTGCTGAACTGACATGGAAGCAGTACGAGCAAGACCCTAAGTGCTCCACTTTGAAGACAGCAGGACGATACCACTTTGGTCATCGCTTCCAAAAGTGCCTTCTGAAGGTTTCTGAAAGTATAATTCGGTCTCTCACTCCAGGATAAAACCAAGACGGAACGGTGGTTCCCGTCGCCAGTAGCGGAGCCGTTTACCCATGGGGTGATAGTGATCCGAGTGTAATCTTCTGAAGAGCACCGTTTGTATGTACCACTCGATGGGATCTCTCCCGAATCTGGGTTCACATCACCGTCTTCCTCGTGAAGGAACTCCGCCAATTATGTTGCCAGCTGGCTAGTGCGTTGAGATATCGAGTCTTGCTGGGTTGCCCTGAGTATCTCAGAAGCCCAAGTCCTACAAGCCCCTTCTGTCTCTGCCCACTGGCCTGCTATGTATATATCTTCCCTCGTATTTCCTACCTTGTGCTCTTTCCATGCCCATCATTCTCTCCAAATTTGTCCTCTTCTAGGCTGCTGAGACTCTGAAGCAGTAAGCAGTTTACTGTTCAAACTGCAAAGCACCCAACCATCTGCACTTATAACGCTACAGGGCATATTCCTATCACTTTGGAGCTTATCTTGCCATGGCAAATTCGAATACCGCTAGTAAAACGATGCCAAACGCCATTGCTGATGCAGAATTCTTCCTTGAGATCGAACTTATTGAGAATGATTCTGCTCCTACTCCAGCACTCTTGGAGTTGATCCCCCTTGGGGGCAATGTCGACCTTCGAGTGGGAACCCCTATTGACTTGGGTGAGTCTCCTGCCTCCCTAAGGGAAGAGTCTGAGTATGCTAATGAATACCTCTACAGCTGGCGTTGGGGCGCAGTTCCAGTTGATCGACTCTAACTCAACTGGCGGTGCCAGCAGAAAGCAAGCAACCGTCGACCAACCTTTGGCATCCAAGTTATAACTGCACACTCCTGCACTCCAGGATGACGCGTACCAGGCACATGCACTCAGACGTATCACCCCAGAAGACCAGTACTTTAGGCCAGGCATGGTCCGGTGTCACTGTCACCAGAACTTCAGGAACAGAAGAGACCCTTCATCGCCCGGCAGAGGAAATAGTTGCCGTTACGAAGGAGAATCCACTGCAGAGAACATTGTGCTCTTGTAACATTAGTATCCCCAGTTGTACAACAATGCATATCAAATGAGAAAATGCCATGAACGCCTTGAGCGTAGAGAAGAAACCATGCTGCCGATCTGAAATATCATATTCGAAATGACAAATGTGATGCACCAATACGAGGTTGTAGCCTGCAGAAGCGGCGGTGTAGCTTTGATTGACAACTGAACCTGCTTTGGTGTTACCGTGTCCCTGGTGGCTATACCATTGCTTGCATAATGCCATGTACGGAATGTCCTCCCACAGCCTGTCAGATATGTGAATTGAGTGGTTACGGGAGTCTGCAGCGACCTACAGAGGTTTGTCCCACCACGCATCCACCTGGGTCTGACCGCCAACCTCGGGATAGCATCTTCGACTACCTAGGATTGGCTGAACCACACATAGGAATCTTGTTCCGCCTGAGTTTTGGTGGCAGTTCGAGTTATAGCAAACACGTCCCCACCTGGTTGAGCAACATTTCAATGCTGACGGGACACTTAGTCTTCTCCTGCTTAATCCCGCGTTGAGCATTGTTGATATCTTTCCACAAACAATCCTTGTGAATTTCTGACAAAAGGACCTTGGTACCGCAGTCGCACATGTCGGCGAATAGAGATATCTAAACCTGAGGTACCGTCGCGGTCTCATTGGGGCGTACCTGGTGCGATATGCAGAGCTCAAACTTGCGGACTCCAGGAACCCTTTTGGTTGGTTTCACCAGACCAATAAAGTGCAGCTTGATCATTTGGATACTATACTACACAACATGGTCGATAGATGATAGATGGCTCTCGAGGTATCGAGATCTGCTTTTAACTTGTACATGGCGCTGTCGGTGGGTTCGGTCCCCTCTCTCGGCAAGATTTTTCGATCAAAAGAGTCTGTGGAGATTTAGACACTGACATCGTATGTTTGATAGGCCTCACCAGATAAACACCCGGGAAGTGACATCACTTATCTCGTGGTTTGCCTGATCGGCCCGTGCCACGCCCCATATGTCAAGTCGAGTTTGTTCAACCTTCCCCTTCAGGTAAAAGGTTAAGAGTTGTCTTCACTATATACGGGCATGTGACTAGCATGTCCTACCGGTATTGATGTCCTACCAAGCAAAGGTGTACTTGAAACTCATTTCTCGTATTTCTCATTCCGCTATGCGGATCGTGATGTGACATGCATCCTCCCAGGTCTAGTCTATCTATGTTACAAATTATCCGTACACGTAGCAATTCTCTTCGTTTGAGTCCGGGATATTCCAAACATTCGCATCCTACACATGTCGCACGCAGCGAGTTATTACCAGGAATACTTATCCGAAACCCTTTTGTTTGTTTCCCAACTGAGACGGTATACCGGTGTCGCCGGTAGGGTCTTGTCCATTTTCAGGAGAGGCACCTCTCCAGATGTTTGCCGCTTGGTCTCATTTTCTGGAAAAGCACTCTCGACATCGACAAGCGGGGGTAGTGGTGAGGGTGCTATTGGGTTCGTTCCGGAAGGTCGAGGGGTGCGCAAGCTCCAACTCGAATTCATCGCGGCGCCCATCTTCTTCCGGCCGGCTTCATATAGAACCCGAAGAGATGGCAGGCAGCTACATATTATAGCGGTGCTGTATTCTGCAGCTGTCCAGATTGTCACGTCGGCATTGTCCCCTGCACAGTTAGATCATTAGCCGGGAACGTTCAGGCCGTGTTAGGTTCCATAGTCGAAACTTACACAGCGGATCTTGTGAAGTGCTTCCGCCAAACTGAAACAAGAAGCGTAAGCGAAAAATCGAGGTGATACATGACCTGCGAATCCTACGTCAGTTGAAGTTTTGCGGGGGTGGGACATGGAGGTTAAGACTCGATGGCTTACAGAATTCCAAGTTGAAACATGAAAAAGAGGCCAATCTTCTGATTCAACTTGAGTTTGAGTTGTAACAGTTGAGGAAGTGGTAGGGCGAGGATCAATACATCCTGGGCAATGTTGACACCGCCGTGAGCGTATATGATTGCGTTCATGTTGAGACATTTCCCGTTGTCGATGGACTTGTCCCAGTTATATGCGACCGGCATACATTGGACGAAAAGTAGGACCAGGAATATTATTGAAGGTAGAATCACAAATCCAAGGGCTCCTTTCACCCATATATGGAATTTGGGTGACGGGAAGATACGCAGGTAGAACAGGAGTATCGAGGCTTTTGTGACCAACATAATAATCACGTAGAGTATTTCCGCAACCCAGACTGCCTTGTTAGCTACGACAAGTGAAAGGCGATTACGAAAATACACTCACACAACTGCAAGTCCTTGATGACGTTGTCTGCCGCAACATACCATGTATGTTGACCTAGGCCATGTGTTTCCACTATAAGGTTAGCTAACGTAGAGATATAAAGGAATAGGGGAGAATTACTCCATGTGCCACATGCGGAAATCGCAATAACAAGTACCTGACATTGTCAGCTTATGATAGTCCTCCACTCTTATAAAGTCTTACCAGATTCAGCATCATAGCATAGTCGTCGAGATAGAACTTTCGGCCAACCAGGTATCTCGCCAGTAGACGAAGTAGGATAGTTAGAATTGCGACTATAGCCATTGTTGTCTTCACAGCCAAGATTTCTTTGGCTCTTGATTCTGGTTTCCGCTGGCACACTTCATCTCTGAACAACCCTAACGCTGTCCTTCGATGAGTTCTTTGCTCTGCTTCTCCCTAGCATTGTATTATAACGCACCTAAGGTTTCCGCCACTGTACAATTGCTAATCATACATTCAGTGACAGATTCAGTCACTAACTTATTTTCGCATTGACATGCTGTATCTGCGAGGGAGCAGTTTGCCGCGCTGAACTGAACTAACAAACAGGACAACTAGAATTCAATTTAGCCCTCATCCCAGCGGCGCACAGCGATACTCACAGTGCATTTTGGCAAGGTTGAATAGTCTACCTCTACCGCGGAGACTGAGAAGCAGCTCAAAAGAACCAGGTGAACAATAAGGATGAAGGGCTTCATTGTCAAGATTCAAGACTGAGATTACCTGACGTGCTGCTGCCGATATCATCACCTGGTCTGCGGCGTCGAATTGGTGGCTATCGAGTTTGAAGATGATGGGACCACCCTTTGTCCATTATATTCATTCGGAGTGGAGGTTAAACTTCCTATCCTTCGAAACGGCGTCTGCAGACAGACCCGGCCCCAGCCCCACTCCTGTCATATGTAATGATGACCTTTTTGGTGGCGAACCTGATAATAAGAAAGTTAAGAACGTTTCTGACTACAAATCCACATGGCCACCGAGACGATGACCAACTTCGCCAATCGTGAGACGGAAACAATTCCTGGGGAAGCTTCACGGGTGAATGCACACTGGAAGAATCATGGGTCAATTCCAGGGTGGATGATTTGGGCGGAGAAATTGGGCCTTATGCTTGGCTTGCGGAGCAAATGCCGAAAACGAGCCGCCAGTGAAAGTTTCTTCCCCTTAGCAGTCATTCCGTGGTACGGAATACACACCAACGTAGGTCATACAAACACGAACCAGGGGTGAACCGTGCCTATCGCCGTTCGAATTTGGAATGTACAGGCTTCAATTGCCGACATCAGGTTAATATCATCTACCGTCGGCTATTCCAACAATTGAACCAGTCCAGTCATCTCCCCCAACATTACCTGACGCTCTTGTACGCTAACGGATGCCAGTGACTTTGCTGACATCAGGGCAAAGGGTGGGTCTTTTCATTCTTCCTTTAGACCCTATCTTGGCGAGCATCTACCCAGGAGGCGTGGAGTTTTTGCCAGTAAAAGCGTGTTGTCAGGAATTGACACATTTGGAAGCTCGAGCCGCGCTAGTTGCAGGAATGAGAACTCCTGGTGGGTATCAGAGGTTCATTTGGAAGTTGGGCCGATTTAGTCTTGGATTGTCGGAGCATTTTGGATTAGACTTCAACGGTGTTGAACTTGTAATTAGGTCAGACACAAGGCTTCCTCAGGAAATTAACTTCAGAAAGTGATCCTCCAGTGTTTTAGAAAAGTTTCAAGTCGCAGAAATAAGGTTTAGAATAACCGTTAAAGGGTGCTGAAAGTAGCATTGTCGGTCTTCGCTTTCCCTCTGACTTTTGCGAGTTACTATTTCGCAGTCAGGCTCCATGGTGTAGGGTGATGGATTAAAAACCTGTCACCAGGAAATCCTAGAATACTATTACCAGGAAAAGGATTACTTACCTCCCAAAGGCGTACATGTCAGCTTCAGCCGAACCTACGATAAGCAGACCGAGGAGCTCAAAAGTGACGCTCGTTCAAACTCCAGTGGGCCCAACGTCCTCTGTGGGCCTGACTACCTCTGCAGGGAAATGGGGACTCATTGGAGTACTATTCCGTCCTTGGCTCGAGTCAAACTGCCTTTGTCTTATTCTGTGTGACTAAACGGCCGTTGAGTGCACTTGAACAAGCCTCGAGGACTCGAGGAGGGTTGTCTCAGGTTGATCCCTTCTTATTTCTATGTCAGTTTCATCAGCGGTCATCCATACTTGGTCGTCAACATTTAGTGCCCCTTGTCCTGACTAACTATTGGTAACCCCTTTTAACCTTGGCCTGACATACCATTTAGCATATGGGATCTATAAGAGGATTAGTGGCGAATATGTGGGTGAGTGGTTGGAAAAATTATGTAATAGATCTCTTCTCGAAGAATGCGTTTTCTCGTCCCTGAAGTCTAGATCCGAACGGTTTGAGATTCATAGCCCCAAATGTTTTTTATGGTAGTTTCTCAAAACGGGACAAGTGGTCACAGAATTCATGATAACATGACAACAGCCCAGGGAATCAGAGTTGATGCCATACGATGTTTGTTTGGGAATAAGGAAGGAGATCAGAAATCGGTGTGAGCATCCAGAGCTTGTCTGCTCCGCCTCCACTGCAAGATATACCCCTTTTAATATCCAACAGTTCCAATATCAGCAGGGGCTTCGATGCTGCAGACGCCTGGTCTGTCTTCAAAGGCACTGTTACAGCTCCACTTCAAACGATAAAGTGTATTAAAAGCTATGCATACCTGCTCAACAGCGAATGCTGTAACTTCATGGGATGCCCCGGCAATTAAATTCGCAACTATCAACTGACATTAGATTGCTCCTGAGAGGTGGATTCACTATACAGAGAGTACCTTGTAGATAATAGCAATTAATGATGATCGCACGACATGACTCGTATGTGCTTCTTGCTCTGACCTGATCTGACGGCCCCTTGATATGGTTTTCGTTCAGTGAGAGACTTACAGTCCGACGACGTGTAGCTCCTCCCCCTTTTGGTTTGCAAGTGCTCGTGGGGCTCGGTAACAAGCGACCCTAGGCTGCCCCTTTATCCCGATGAAAATTCAGTTCGACAGTGTGCACTGTGCACCGGCAAGAACCGGACTCCGACCTTAAGACTTCCTGACATCTAAATCGATACCAGGTCTGGCCTTCCATCCTTTGTCATATCTACTATCGCAAAATTGTAATAGGCCCCTTTCTCGGTGCTCAAGACTGAACTTTTTGCTTCTATGAGGACTAGGAAATTTCTACACGCAGTCGTGCCAGCCAGAATGTTCACTAGGTCACCCGAGTTATCTTTTTCACGGTGCACGACCACCAGAACTAAAGTCCCATCACCGTCCAGTCGAAGAGCATGAAGTGCGCTCTCCCCTTCTGCCAGCGCCATGTACCGGTGTGCAAGCTACAGTTGACACTTAGATTGTGTGGAGAGGTCATGGAGTTCAACAACACCATTCGTAGTGTTCTTTTTCTTGACAGCGACAAAGTCGCTAGATCCTCTTGATCGGGTTCCACTCCAATTGAAAAAGGCGAATGACAATATCTTTGGGTCCGGTGCCTTACAACTTTTTTTCGCCTGCTGAAAAGAGAATCGGTGTCGACGCACTTGGTGTGTCAGAATCAAGGGGGTAAAGTGCTATTCAGCCGAACTCTGAAGAGCCACACTGCGTCGAAGTGCGACCAAAATTAGGTCAAAGGAAATTCCATCCTTTTCCAAAAGGAAGATATTGCCTTTGACCTCATTTTTCAATCAATCTGACGGGTCATGTATTTCTGAGAGGCTTCCTCTTGGTAGTGCACCCAGCTTTCGTACACTCCTAATCTCCTCCCCGACCTTGCCTTCGATTTAGGTATTGTCTTGCCTCCCGAGAAATTTGTGCTGCGTCTTGCGCTTCCTAGGCGATCCATGAAGCAAATACCCTATGATAATGTGCGCCAAACTCTACATGCATTCGCACTATTTATGATGATTAAACGGGCTTCATGCCAGTCAATTGAGGGCTAATACAAGCTTCGAAGTGGATTGCAAATAATGTTTCGTGTTCCAAAAATTTCGGCAGAAAAGAACTCAGCATCCGGCTGCCATTTCCTATCACTACTTAGTTAGAAACCCGTAACTTCGTCAATATGCGGATCTCAATCCCACCATAAGGGATCCAGTTATCTCTGGTGGATTAGTGGGATCTTGGATATCCTAAAACCAATTTTTCCCGATTGCTACGTCAGTCTCTAGCGACAAGATTATCTAACGTTCCTAGATCGAAAATTCTCATACAGTGAAGACGCACGAGCAAGTAAGAATCAAGATTGAGCAGGGTCTACTCGGGATTCCGAGTATTGCTCCACCAGATCTTCGAGTCACCAAGGAGTGCTAAATAGGGTCCTGACTCTTACAAGATAGTTCATTCCAGATGTTTAATTATCATATTCGGCCAACTTCTAAATAAGATGTTGTAATATAAGACGATCCCTGCCCACCATGTTGTTCCTAATATTGCCTACTACCCGTTACTGGTCAAATTCCAGCCGATTTCTCGATTGCCCGACCCTGGGCAACCAAAAACATGATGTATCCGCTGAAAAGCTTCTTGTGAGAGTTTTTAGTCTTATAATCGGCTGAAACACGACCTAACAAATATTAGATTACAGGTGTAACCGGATATATTGGGTTTCAGGCCCTTCTCATAGCACTCGAGAGGGGCTACTGGGTCAGATCGGTTGTCCGGAAGAAAGAGTAATATCAAGGACTTGCGAGAGAAATACCAGCTTGTAGCCACAGCGTGCAACCAGAAGCAACTGACTCAATGCTCAGTGCTAGTTGATCTTCAGTCACTATTCACAGTAACCCCAAAGCCTTGACAGCCTCATAAGTATCCTCAACAGTCTTCTGGAAGGGGATGGGCTCTTTCAAGCCCAGAACCGCCTTTTGCTTACTCTGGTCGAGAGAAAAGTGATTGGCAGGATTGACCAGAGCGCCAGGCTCGCCCAAGCCTTGCACACCCTGAGGTCTCAGACCCTTCAGACCATCCTCGTAATAGCTGACACCTCCACTCAGAAGAACACGCTCGTTCTGGTCATCTGGCAGCTCAATGGTCGCTATTAACGCCTTCGCGATGTCTCTGACATCAATCCAGGCAGGCAGGCCAGGTGTAGCGACTTTGGGAGCGAAGAGGGGATCTTTGCCTAGAATTCCCGTGATCAGGCGCATCGTACTGGTGTTCAGGCCCGTGATTCCCTCCTTGGGGACACTCTCCGGCGAGTAGTGAATGGGGGGCCCGTAGATCATCGGCGGGCACAGAGTCGTCAAGGCGAACTTGGCCTTTTGAGGATTGCCGGATTCGTCAGGGCCGATGTCGTGCAGCTTCCAAGCTTCACGTTCGGCGAACGTCTTGCTTGCATGGTAACCGAGGACACCGTTCTGGGCGGCCTCCTCCTCGGTGACGGGATCCCACTCTTCAGAGGTGTATTGATACCCTGGCCGAGGATTTTTCGAAAGATCCACGACGGATGCGAACGACGAGAGCACCGTCAGCCGTTTTAGATCCGGCTCACCGTGGGCCAAGGCACTGAGCAATACATTGCGCGTAGCGTTGACGGCGGGCTTGACCAGCTCCTCAATCGGATTAGAGCTCGTCGTGAAATATGGAGATGCGAGATGGATGATGTACGCTATCTTATTGTCTTCGAGGATTGAGTCCAGTGCATGTGGCGCAGAGAGATCTGGGTTGGTTGTGAAAGTCAGATTGCCGGCTGAGATATCCTTGGAGTATTTGTCGAGGAAATGCTTCGCTTTACTCGTCGAACGAACTGGTGCGAGGACACGATATTTCGCTAGACCGAGCAGTTGGTCAAGAACATGCGCTCCAACGAAGCCGGTCGCTCCAGTCAGGAGGACAAGGGGTTTAGTGCTGGTCATCGCAATAATGTTTCGTGGAGCTGAAACGAAGCTCTCTAGACCCTGCGTGTGTTAAGGCGTTCGTTCGCGGTTGAACGAAATTCTACTCTGTCAGGCAGGGATGTTCTTCTCCAGGCAAAAGCTGATATCTACTCAAATGTGAATGCGCGGTATTTATTCGGCCCCCTACTTAGATTCGTGTTGCTCTCGTTAATTACTGCAATAGCAGATACCAAAACTTCGACCAGGCATTCTGCTTCCTAATATACCTTCCAACCATACCATCATACATACCAGACATGCGCGAATATATAAGCAGTTCTTGACGGAATGGCTGCCGCACACGCACACGAGGTAATTAGGGGCACTAACTTTGGCACCAAGGCCCCTCCGCCCTAGGCGGGTATCCTCATTGGCGCATCATCGAATCCGGAAAACCACTAGGAAAAACTATGGTGAATAATCAATGCAGGGCTTATCGCCGTTGGTGCTTACCGTTGGTGGATGCGAGAAAAGCTGGCTCGCGGGTCGGCAGAAGCGGCCGCTTCATGCGGAGGAAGTGGTCCAGGGGAGCTGTTGAACTTGCCTACTTGGACTCATGGCGCCAGATATCAATTCAGCTTCTGAGTTCGATTTACTCGTGTTTCTAGCTACAGGATAATTGCGACATTGTTGTTGATGGGATACTTTCCAGCTGAGGTAGAGCCGAGGGGTGACAAACATGCACCATCATGCCTTCGAGTCTTGTCTGCCCTGAGCACTTCTTGACCGAAATACGCAATACTCTGCAGCTCTTTTGCTTCTAGAATTCTCTCCGTGTGTAGAGTTATTGGTAAAACGCTACACTTCCTATCGAGGATGGCCGCGGGAGAACGTCTTATCATACATTGCTCAGAGTCTATGTCCAAGTCAAGAAAATCCACCTAACAAAGGCCACGGAGGGGCCAAACCTCGAATTTCGCCCTCGCAAGTAAACGAATCATCTCATAGTTTGTATCACAACTTGCTACTCGCCTCCCCAGCACTCCGAGCCTGTTTCTTGAAATTCTTCACCAGCAGACGCACCCCCAAATCCAGCAGGACATCCTCACTCCCCCCGGGGATCCTGGCACCCATAACATCGCGATAGATCTTCTCGATCAACTCGCCCTGCCCAGTTCTTGTGTATCCATTCCCTCCAAATATCAAAACAGCTGTCTGAGCACAGTCATTGAACACCATTCCGGCCTTCGCCTTCAGCAAAGCCGTAGGCCCTCCAAGCTTCTCGTCTGCCTCCTCCTTGGACATGTGGTTTAGCTGGTACACGAACTCGAAGATCCATGATTGCAGAGTCTCGAGGTCTGCGGCTGCTTTGGCGATACGATGGCGCACAACAGGCTGATCCATCAGGGTCTTTCCGAAGGCTTCTCGCTTCATGGCATATTCAACGGCGGTTGAAAGCGCGACGCGTGCTTGGCGGGTGACACCCATTGAAATCAGGAATCTTTCGTGGTTAAAGTTCTGCATCGTGTACTTCATACCCTGGCCCTCTTTCCCTACCAGATTCTCCACGGGCACCTTGACATCATCGAGGACGATATAGGTAGTCCCACCAGCCTGCTGCCCGCTGACTTGCAGCCGGCGCATGGTCACACCGGGTTGGCCCTTCAAAGGGACCACCAGAAGACTGATTCCTAACGGGCCAGGTCCACCGGTCCTGACAGCCATGGTTGCAAAATCCGACCAGATCCCATTGGTGATCCACTTCTTCTCACCGTTAATCACATAATGCGACCCATCCGCCGATTTCACTGCTGTTGTCTGGATATTCGCAACGTCTGACCCCGCTTGCGGCTCTGTAATAGCAATGCACGCACGGGCATGACCGGGCAGCAATTTCGGTAGGAACTTCTCCTGTAATGCCTCCGATCCAAAGTTGAGAATGGGAGGGATTGCATAGGCAAAGCCTGGCGTCAAACTCGAACCAGGACCAGAGATACCCGTGCGCGCCCTTTCATCTACCCAGATCGCGGTGTGCAGATAATCCCACTCCTCGACGGGGACGCCGAGGATGTCGTTGAGTCCAAGACGGTGCAGCCATTTAACGGGCAAGGGAGACTTGAGATTCGGCAGGAGCATGTTGTGCTTGTTGAATAATGTCCAAACATGCTCTGGTACAGTCCCTGCGGTTTCCCACTCCAGGACGTAGGGCAGGAAATGCTCGTTGAAGAAGGCGCGGCATCTTTGCTGGAACTTCAGGTGGGTTTCTTGGAAGTATGGTGATGGGAGTCCACGCAGATAGCTGGGCTCTGCAAATGGGATGGGGCTGCTGTTGGTCGACATTTTGATGGGCCTGGGTGTGTTTGACAAGGGTTAACTCCCGATGGATAGACTGGTGTCAATTGCAGAGAACCTCAGCAGAAACCTCTATCGGTTTCACTTCAAACACCTTGTAGATAAAGACTTGCTTTGAAGATTACATTGTTTCGCCTTTATGCTAGGCAGTCAGGTCGGATGTGGAACAATTTCCCCTCAGCGTCAACCAGATGCATTTCGGCTGCCAGTTAAGTTGCCGAGGTCCAACATTCCCCCCAAAACCAACAGCCTTGTTGCTCGCAAGGCTACACTGTGTAACCCGTGCTCTCCGTGCAAGTGTCAGTTCAGACAGGTATAGAGGGATTGCCGGAGATAAGTTTTGAGTCGAGGTCATTCTCTGTTTCCGGCTCTGATAATGAGACAAATCTAACTTGCGGCTTGCAAATTGCTGGCAGCCAGTGATCTTGGAAAACGCAACTCAAGCGGGGAGGTAGATTTGAATTCCTCAAGATCATACATAACGGGTATATGACTGCTTTTCGGTCTATGGGCCAAGTTGTGCAGGATCCAACTTCCACTCATCAAGCTCTGCATAGAGGAAGCTATATTCGTCGTGGAGCTTTGCAGCATCTTCACCCCTTCCCTGATTTTGTAGACAGGCCTCCAGATCCACAAGAATTCTGAGAGAATGCTCGCTTCGGAACTGGGCGACATAGCCTTCGATAGCCAACTTGTAAAATGCCTCTTTTTCATCGTGGCGGCCCATTTCCTCGCGTACCAAGG
>Ga0105239_10000374_pt1 | contig 65455 bp, 54 predicted proteins | sample KBSC44metaG_FD_92761 | JGI IMG/M metagenome (GOLD analysis project Ga0105239, IMG submission 92761) | Corn rhizosphere microbial communities from Kellogg Biological Station, Michigan, USA - KBS C4-4 metaG | ecosystem: Host-associated > Plants > Roots > Rhizosphere > Soil | place: Michigan, USA...
GCTGACCAACCGCCGCCTCAAACGCGGCGTCTTCCACTCACTCGTCGACCTTCAGGCCGCCATCAACCGCTTCCTTGTCGAGCACAACGAAAGCCCAAAGCCATTCGTCTGGACTGCCGATCCGGACACAATCATCGCTGCCGTCAAGCGCGGGCACCAAGTGTTAGATTCCCATCACTAGATCATGGTCGATGACCCTGATGTGACAGACGCCACCTTAGCAGCGCCGGTCCGCAGGACCGAGCATGTCCGATAGGACGCGCGCGCCGTCGCGGTCGCGGCCGAACGGGATGAGCGTATCGCGCTCGGTGCCGGCGATGCGGTAACGCAGGCGCACGGCATGCCGGACCTTGACGGGGGGCGGACTCGCCTTCCCGCCAATGGGGACGGTCATGATCAGTCCGCCGCCGACCGGTACGCCGATGCCGATCGCGGGCCCGCGAAAGCGCGGTCTGGCCATGCGGTGGATCGCGACCGCGTCGGCGCCCACGATGGCGGCGGCGGGGAGCGCGAGCGGGCTGTAGCCGGTCGATCGGTCGGCGAGCCACGCTTGTCCCTCGGCGCCTATGGTGATCGCACCCGGTGTCCCGTACGCCCAGGACCGTTGCAGGACCGCGCCCAGAACATCACGGTCGAGGCGCCGTGCCAGCGTCGCGGCCGCGCGGCCATAGCGCAGCACAGTGACCGGGATCAGCACGAACATGTTAATCAGGATTAGCAACCCGAGACCAGCGAAACCCAGCAGGATCGCATTGGCAAGGCCCAGCCATGGGTGACCGTGCGACACGCCCCGGACGAGCGGCACACCGACGCAGATCGTCGCGACGGCGAAGAAAATCACGGCGCCCGTCCACTCGGTTCCGGCGACCAATGTCGTGATCGATCGCGCCATGCGCGCGTCATCATCGGCATCTATCCGGACGCTGTCCGTCTCGCTCTCGCCCATGGCGCGCAGCCCTCCTTGTCCCCGCCGCCGCGATCTTTCCGAAGATGCCGCACGGCATCGGTTCTGACGACAGCCGGCGCTTTTTACCCCCCCTTCCCGCGAATATTTTTGAGGGGCTCCGGTAGGGTGGCATCAAGGCCGCGCACCGGCCGCCGGAACGGCGGACGGTGCGCGGCCCAAATTTTCGTCTGGATCGCACACCAAAAAGGGGGCGGCTTCCCGCCCCCTTTCCCTCACGCGGCGAGCCGATCCAGCTCGCCCTCGTCGTCGCCAACCTCGATGGCGTCGGCCGGCCGGTCGGGACGAGACAGCGCCTCGGCGGCCGCCCGCACGGTCGGTACGCCGCCCCGCATCGTGTAGGCCGAGGGCGCGAAGCGCATCCAGCGCGGCACCCAATGCTCGACCTTGGCGCGCCCACCCTCGCCCGCCAGATGCGCACGAATGATCGCCTTCAATGTCTTGGCCTTCTCCTGCCGGTTGGCGGTGGCGACGACTTCGCCCGCGAGCTCGTCGACCATCGCGCCCAGCACCTCGCGATCCCGGTTGAGGTCGAAGAAGATGTCGTCGGCCTGCCACCAATTGGCCATTTCGGTGCCGAGCGTCACGCCGACGAGTTCGACCGATGTCGAGCCGCTCGCCATCGTCTCGCCCATGACCACTGCGACGATGTCCATAACGACCGCGTCGGGCAGCGTCATCAACCGCTCGAACAGCGCCGGGATGCCGATCGCGTGCCCATGGCGCCCGACGACATTTTCCTCATCTTCTGGATACCCCAGTTGGTCGAGCACGGCGCGGCGATAGCCATCAAAGGCGGCCTCGGCGGGCGCCGCCGCCGCACTCTCGGCAATATCATCATTCTGGCTGCGGCGCGGATCGGCCTCGACCCGCCAGAGATAGTTTCCGGCGATGGCGTGAGCGACCATCAGGCGCAGCGCGATCTGCGGACGGGTGGCCAGTTCGGCGCGCACGGCGGCGTGCCGGTGCAGGTCGATATAGACACCCATCGCGGACGTGACCTCGGCTCGCGGCGCCTTGACGGCGACGCCCGGACCCTCGCCATTCCCGACACCCGCCGCCCGCTGCGCTTCCTTGCGGGTCAGATAGCCCTCGTGGAAACAGACTTCGCCGCTTGCCCGCATGTCGATATAGACACGCCCGCCCCGGCGCTTGGGGGTCTTCTCATATTCCCACGTCGAGAAATGCGCGTTCGGGGGCACGATGATGGCATCGGCCCATCCCGCCTCGATATAGGCTTCGCGCCGGGCTTCGATCGCAGCGTTCTGCGCGGTCCAGAAAGCATCGCTGTCCGAGAAATAACTGCTGTCGTCGAACAGGAAATCGAGCGTCGCAAGCCCGGACTCCGCGATGTCGAACAGTGCGTGCTTGGTCAGGATCGACTGCCCGCCGAACAGCCATTCCTTCACCCGATGGCCGGACGGGGCGTGGGCCTGCTCATCGTCGAGCAGCGCCAGCCACGCTTTCTGCTGGCTTTTGGTCGCAAGCGTCAGGTGCCGCACCGTCGTCGCGTCGATCTCGTCGGCCCGGTAGAGCGTACGGACGCGCGGCAACAGATTGCCGAGCGCGAGGATGCGCTTCACCGCGAGTTCGGGCATCGCGAAGGTGGTCGCGATCTCGTCGATATGACGGCCTTCCTTGACCAGCCGGGTGAAGCTCTCCCACTGCGTCACCTCGTCGGGATCGCGGCGCTGGGCATTTTCGAGGATCGAGATTTCCAGCGCGTCGACATCCTCGCCGTCTTCCCGGATCGCGCAGGGGATCGGCTCGGGTTCGCCTCCCGCCGCGCGGATTTCGTCGGCGACGATCAGCGCGGCGGTGTAGCGACGAAGACCCGCCACCACGCCAAAACCGTCATGCCCCGCCTCGTCGGGCTCCGGTCGCACGACGATCGGCATGACCACGCCCTTCGCACGGACGGACGGCAAGATATCCGACACGTCCGGCGCCTTTTTCGCATTGCGCTGGTTGGTGCGGCTCGGATGCAGCTTGTCGAGAGACACAAGATCGAGTTTCATGGGTATCGCTCCCGATGAGCGCCGGTCCCGTCCTTCCGTGCCTGGGGTGGCGGGACCGGCTTGGGTGCGGCGAGACGCGCCGCGCGTCAGCCGACCTCGCCAGACCCTTCAGGGTCCGGATCGGTCGGAAGCCTGTTCGCGAGATTGTGGGCTGCGCTGGTGATCGACCCGGCGGTGCGCGCGGCATCCACCCAGACCGAGAGCGGACGCACCGTGTCGAAATGAAGGTCACGCTCGATCGAAAGGCCGAAGGGCAGTCGCACCGCTTCGATCTCGCCAAGCGAGAAGCAACCGAGTTCGGGGCAGCCGAAGCCGAGATCGGCGAGGCCGAACAAGGTGTCACCATCGCGATCGAGTTCGGTCGCGAGCCATATGGCGCTGCCGACGGGATTGAAGAATTTCACGACGGGCACGGGGTCGGGTTCGGGCTGGCCGGCCGCTTGGACGGTGGCATGGAGGATCGCATTGGCGCGCAACGCGAAGCGCAGATCGGGGGTGAGCAATGTCATGGATCAGGCTCCGGCGCGCGCGAACAGGTCGAATTGGTCGCGCGCGTTGAGATCGAACAGGCCGTGATCGGCGGGTTGCTGCGGACGGGGTGAGCGCAAGGGGCCTCGGCGCACCGTGTCAGGCGATCAACTGGCGTGATCGGGAGGACGCCAGGAATCAGGGATTGGTCCCCGATCGGCGCCTGCTCGGGCTCGAAGGACAGCGACACGGTCATGCCGCGATCCTCTCGGGCCCGATTGTCAGGGCGTCGACATGGGCCTCGCTCCGAAGGGAGAGCAGGAAATCAGCCGCTTTGCTGGCCGCCGACGCGGCGCGGAAGATCGCGCGATTATCGCCGCGCAGCACATCCAGCCAGCCGGCGAGATAATCGGCGTGCCGCACGGTGGGGACAATGCCCAAAGCCGCGCACAAGAAGGCCGATCCCATTTCGGCGACCAGTTCCTCGCGCGCATATTTTTCAGTGCCAAACGCGCCCGAAAAGTCGCGCGCGAGCCGCGAGGCATGACCAGTCCAGTGGGTCAGCTCGTGCAGCGCGGTGCGGTGATAGTTGATCTGTTCGAAGAAAATGGTCTGGGGCGGCAATTGGATATAGTCGGCGGAAGGGACATAGAATGCGCGCGATCCACCGATACGGAGATCGGCGCCGCTCGCTTCGATCAGCGCATCCGCGACCGGCACCGCTTCGCGCTCGGGCAACGGCACGGGATCGGTGGCGAGCCCGTTGGGCAGACCCTCGCACTGGGCGGCATTGAACACGGTGAAGCGCTTGAGGAAGGGAATGGTCTTGGCATCGTCGCCGGCCTGCGCCGCCCTCGCCTTTTCGGCCTCGGGGGTGAAGCGATCGGCATAGACGACGGTGACGCCGGTTTCGCCCTTGCGGACATGACCGCCCGCCTGAATGGCCTGCCGGAAGGTGAGCCACGATTGGCTGGGATAGGCGCGCGCGATGACCTCGCCCCAGAGGATCAGCACGTTGACCCCGGAATAGGGTCGTGCCGTCACCGCGTTGCGCGGCAGACTTGGCCCCACTCCACCCGCCGCCGGATTCCCCCAAGGCTGGACCCAGGGGAAACGCCCCGCCTCCAGTTCGGCGATGATTCGGCTGGTCACCGCATCATAGAGATTGACCCGCTCGGCCTCCTCGCCGCGCGCGTGACGCTTGCTTGTCTCGGGCATGGTTCGCTCCCATCACCCGCCCCGGCACCATGCCTCCCCGGATAGCGGGGGTGGGCGGCGAGAGCGTCCGCAGGGGTCCGCGACAAGGCCGGCCGGCACCGAAGGGCGCAACGCAGTGGAGCAGTCCGGCGAAGCCGGACTTGCCGGCCGGCCGAGCGGTCCCAGGAGGGCGCGACGCCCACTCCCGCTTGTCGGGAGAGGCACACAACAAACGCCGCCGCGCCAGCGGCGTCCGACTGGGGGCGTTGCGGGGGCCACGCCCCCGCAGAAGCGGTCCGCCGAGACCAAAAGGCTCGGCGGCAGGGGAAAGCTTTCCCCAACCGGCATGCTACGATCGGATTCGACAAAGATCAGGTGCGTGTTCGACGAGCGTTTTCATGAAAGGACGGTGCAGTCGCCGACGCAGTCCGGGAAGCCGCCTCGATATCGCGACCAACGCTTGCCGATCAGATCTTTGCTCACGGTGCGTTCGGTCGTCGCGGAGAGCGCTTTATACAGTCCGCAACACAATGAAACATGATATTGATTTGACTCGAAGAGTTTTGGAGCTAGGGGCGCGCTATCCCCCAAAATGGAGTTCACCGTGGCCGAAGCCCATCATGATCTGATCAGCCTGACTGCCGATATCGTCTCTGCCCATGTCGCCAACAACAATGTCGCGACCGGCGATGTCGCCGTGTTGATCCGGAACGTCTATGACGCCCTCGAGGCTGCTGGCGCGCCGGCCGCCCTCGAAGCCCCGAAGGCGGAGCCCGCGGTTTCGGTCAAGGCGTCGGTGAAGCCCGACTATTTGGTGTGCCTGGAAGACGGCAAGAGGCTCAAGATGCTCAAGCGCTATCTGCGCACCAACTACAATATGTCGCCGGAAGACTATCGCGCGAAGTGGAGCCTGCCGCGTGACTATCCGATGGTCGCGCCCAATTATGCCGAGCAGCGCCGTGGCCTCGCCAAGCAGATCGGCCTCGGCCGCAAGCCGGCCGAGACCGCGAAGGCGGTCAAGACCGTGGCCAAGCGCGCCGCGAAGAGCGTGAGCGAGGGACTCGAGGCCGCGCGCGCGCATCTCGGCACCACCGAGGCCAAAGCGCCGGCCAAGCGTGGCCGCAAGCCCAAGGCGGCTCCGGCCGAAGTCGTGCCGGGCACAGTCGCGCCGACCGAAGCCTGATCACTCCGGTCGGCGACAAATTCGTCGGCCACACAGGATCCCGCCGGGCGGCGGGATCCTGTCTGCATGGCCGTCGCCGGCGGGCGGTCTCCCGATTCCCGTGGACATGACCGGATGTCGCACCCGAGCAGATGTGAACGACGTCGCTCTTTCCGCCATTCAACCTCCGACACCGATCATGGAGGCCTGTGCCTCTCCCCCTGCGACGGGGGCCAGCAGAGTGCGCCAACCGTAAGCGATCATCCTGTCCGCACCCCGCAATACGCGACGGACGCGCGACCGCAGGTGGTCGGAATCGGACCGCCATTCGGCGCGGGCGCGCGCCGGTCCGACGAGCAAGGCCGCAAGGTCGCGATGGCTGGCGCCGGTCTGGCGAGCATCCCAGCAGCGCAGCGCCAGGATCAGCCGGTCACGGCGCCCGCAACGCGCGACTGGCTGCGGTGCCAAACGCCCATTGGCAACGGAGTCCCGCAGGCGACGCAAGGCGGTCCAGATCCATTCCGACCAATCGAGACGGTCGACGCGAATCCGGATCGATACCGGGCCATCGAGCAGGTCGCCGGACAGCAGATCAAGCCGCAAGCGGCTCGGACCGTCATGCAACACCATGTGGCGACAGCCATCGGCGCCGACGATCTGGTCGATACGACAGGCGACCGTGGAAAGATCGAATGACGGAAGCCCGAACCTGGGCGGCTCGGCGATAACGGGCAGAACGCAGGCATCCGTTGCCGCCTGGAACAGGATAGTCGCGCCGGACGCGGGTCGATCCGGCACCTCGGCGAAAGTGGAGGCCCCAGCGTGCAGGGGACGCCTCCATATTCCCGAGCGTCGCGCCGTGCGCTTGAAAGACGCTGCGATAATGAGGGTCGCGGCGCAGCCATTCCCAGGCCCAGCCGGAGGCATCGAGATCGCTGAGCCAATGGCCGTCGACCCCGAACGCTTCGGCCGCCGCGCTGTTCGACGCACCGACGGGAGAGGTGAAAGGGTTCGACACGTCCAGGACTATTGTCCTGAGATCGAACCGAACGTTGCAAGCGAGAGCAAGGACGCCTCCCGTTGTCGAAGAGCAACAGACAAGCACGAGTCGAAGGCGCGCGCTTCCCCCATGAATTTGGGGATAGACCGAGTCGGTCGATCTCAATCCAGAAGTAAGCATGCAATAATCACCGTACTATCACGGTATTCGTGCGATCATGTCTGGACGGCATGCAGAGACGGCCCTACAATATGACAGCGGTGTTACCGCGGAAATAGATCCATTTTGGAGGAACATCCCAAAGGTAGCCGTTAAATCGGGGGGAAGACTGACGCTGTGCCACCGACGCTGCGCCCCGACGGGCATGCGTCCACACGCAGGGGGTATGCATGTTGCTTCTCGATTTGATCACGAATTTCTTCGATGCCATCGACCTGTTCGACAGCCGCGAGGCATTGTTATCGGCCATCTCTGCCCTGTGCGACCACGCCGGGGTCGACTATTTCGCCGTCGTGCATCATGGCGATGCCGAGGCATCGAGCCCCGACCTCATCCGACTTCATAACTATCCCACGGATTTTGCCGCCTTCCATGCCGATCATCGGCTTGGGGTTCGCGATCCCGTCCATCGCATGAGTCAGCTTCGCGGCAGCGGCTTCCTCTGGGCATCGATGACCCGTCTGCTCCCCAGTTTCGACGCGCGGGACAGCCAGATCCTCGAACGGGCCCAGCGGTCGGGGATTGGCGATGGCTATACCAGGCCGTTTCATGTCCCGGGCGAGCGCAGCGGATCTTGCTCCTTCGCGGTCCGGTCGGGCGGCATCTTCCCGAGGCGGCTGATCCCGTTCGCGGAAGCGCTCGGCAGCTTCGCGTTCGAGGCGGCCCGCGCGCTCAATCTGCGCGAGCAACCCACCTGGCGCCACGCGGGGCGCTTGAGCCCACGCGAACGCGACATCGTAATCCTCCTCGGCCAGGGGTTGCAGCATAAGGCGATCGCATGGAATCTCGGGATCAGTGTCGAAACGGTGACCGACCATTTGAGAAACGCGCGCGCGAAATTCGGGGTCACCAAGAGCGCGGTCCTGATCGTCTGCGGGCTGCTCTCCGGATCGATCACCTATAGTGAGTTCCTGGCCGGCTGATACCCCCCATTCTCTGGGAATAGCCCGACAAGACACAGATGGACCAGACCGACTCCATCCACAGATGGAGATATCGGCTATGCGGACGATCAGTGCAGGGGGCGGCCAGCTTGAGGAAGCCAACGCGTTGCGCGCGATGTTCGTGGCCCGCAAGGAGGTCTTCATCGACTTGCTCGGCTGGGATGTGCCCGTGATCGGCGGGCTGTTCGAGATCGATCAGTTCGATGACCCGCATGCGCGCTACATCATCATCCTCGACGATGATGGCCGGCATCGTGCCTCCGCGCGGCTCCTGCCGACAACGCGTCCGCACATTCTCGACCAGCTCTATGGCGAACTGTGCGAAGAGGCGCTGCCGCGAGGTCCCCAGATCTTCGAAATCACGCGCTTCTGCCTCGATCGCTACCAGAGCGCGGCCGAGCGCCGCGAGGCTCGCGACGCGCTGGTCAGCGGCCTCGTCATCACCGCGATGGCGAACGGCATCCTGACGTATACGGGTGTCGCCGAGCAAAGCTGGCTCAACCAGATCATGACATTCGGTTGGCGGTGCCGCGCGCTGGGCACGCCCCGGCAAGCGGGCGACCGGATGCTCGCGGCGCTGCGCATAGACATTGACGCAGGCACGATCGGCGCGCTCGCCGCGAGCGGCATCTATCGTGAGCATGGCGCCTACCGCACGCGGGAGCTTGCGAGCGAGAGGGCGGCATGACCGATAGGATCGAGCGAGCCGCCCGAAGCCTCGGCGATCATGGCTGGTGCGTGATCAAGAACGCACTGAGCCCGGATCACATCGCGGCGCTGGCCGCACAGCTGTCCGCGGTCTTCGAGCAGACCCTGTTCTGCCAGGGTGGCTTCTATGGCGAGCGCACCAAGCGGTTCGGCCGCCTGCTGACCCGTTCACCCGCCGCCCGTGATCTGGTCGAGCACGCCACGATCGTTGATCTGGCCGAGACCGTGCTCAAGCCCTGGTGCGACACGATCCAGCTAAACCTGACGCAGGCCGTCGAGATCCATCCGGGCGCGCTCGCCCAGCTGCCGCACCGCGACCAGGATATGTGGCAGGGCACCAAGGGCGAAGTCGAATATCTGGTCAATGTCATGTGGCCGCTGACCCCGTTCCGCGCGGAGAATGGCGCCACCCTGATCTACCCGGGTAGCCACGGCCTTCGCGCGCTCGACGATCGGGATCCGGGTGAACCGGTCGCGATCGAGGCAGATCCCGGCTCGGCCATCCTGTTCCTGGGCTCGACGTTGCACGGTGGCGGGGCAAACCGCAGCACCAACGCGCGCCGCGGTATCATCGTCAGTTATTGCCTCGGCTGGCTCAAGCCCTACGAGAATCAGTGGCTGGCCTATCCACCCGACGTCGCGAAGACCTTCCCGCCCTCGCTTGCCGCACTGATCGGCTATCGTCAGCATCGGCCCAATCTCGGCAATGTCGAAGGCCTGTGCCCGTCGGTTCTCCTGAAGGACGGCCTGCCCGAGCGCGTCGGCGCCGAGGACGCGCTACGGCCCGACCAGGCCGAGCAGGTCCACGCCTACGTCGCGCGACAGCGTGCCGACGCGGCGCGCGAGAGGACGTCATCATGACGCCGGCGCCGGCCTTCGACCGGGCCTATGCTTCGGCCAAGGCGCAGATCGTGGCCGGGCGATGGATTCCAGGCCAGCGCGTCGATCTTGCGGAGATCGCCCAGGAACTCGGTACCAGCCTGACACCGGTGCGCAACGCGCTCTACCGCCTGCTTGGCGAACGGCTGCTGACCGGTGGCCCGAACGATGGCTTCATCATACCGATCCGGACGGAGCCGGACCTGGCCGACCTGTTCGGATGGTCGGCGAGCCTGCTCGGCATCGCGCTCCATGCATCACCACGCGCGCACGACGCGCCCATAGATCCGAGCGAGCCACTGGCCGAGCGGACGCGCACGCTGTTCGAGCGGGTTGCCATGTGGAGCGGCAATGGCGCGCTTGAAACCGAGATGACGAGCGTGAATGATCGGCTTCATTCCGCGCGTTTGGCGGAGAGCGTAGTGTTCGGCGATCTTGAGGCGGAATATGACGACCTCCGCCAGGCGATAGTGGATGGTGTTCCCAATCGGATCAAGATCGGACTCGCCCGCTATCATCGACGGCGGATCCGCGCCGCCGGACAGATCGTGCGCGCCATGCATCGTCCGCGCGAGCAATAGATCCCGCGTCCGACGTAAATCCCAAACACCATCTTCCACCAACTGCGCATCGACACATCTCGACCAATCCATCTAAAACGGTCCCTCCAGTCATTCCGTCAGCATATTTGTCGAATATCCACGCGCTATACGTTTTGTGCATGCGGACACGTCTTCCATCCTTTGCACGCCACAAGGATGTGGCAGAACGAAGGAGAGTGTCATGGAACGCGATGTTCAGGAGCAGACGGAAGAGCTGATCGACCTCGGCGCGGCCTCGGTCGAGACGCAGGGCGGCTTCGGCGGCAACCTCGAGGCCAGCCGCGTCGGCCTGATCCCCGGCATCACCGCCGAGTGATCGTCCCGGAAGGCGCGCCCGCCATCGTGCGGACGCGCCTTTCATTTCGAACGGGGACGCGCCATGGCGACGATGCTGGCCGAGCACGTATCCTATTGCCGGATCGCGGACCGGTTGATCTTCCTCGACGTCGGCAAGGATCGCTATTTCGCGATGCGTTGCCCCGACCATGTCGCGCTCGACGCGGGCTTTCCGCCGGCGATGACCGCGAACCTGATGGCGCGGGGGCTTCTTGTCGATGCCCCAGATGGACGGGAGAGCACTACCCCGGCATCGCGCCGCCCGCCGACATCGAGCCTGCTCGACAGCGCGGAGCCCGACCGGGTCCACGCCGTGGCCATACGAAGCCTCGCGGCCACGCTGGGCGCCCGGGCCGCGCTTCGATCCAGGTCGCTGGTCGATATCCTCGCCGCGGTCCGTTCGCAGCGTGCAGCGATCGACCCGCGCACCACGCCGGCACGCGACCTGCCGCAACTGGCGCACAGCTTCGCGGCGGTCCGGCGCTGGTGGCCGACGCAGGGGCGCTGCCTGCCGGATTCCCTGGCCCTGATGCGACTCCTGATGGCGTTCGGTCATCGGCCGTCGCTGGTCTTCGGTGTCATCGCCTATCCGTTCGCGGCGCATTGCTGGGTGCAATCGGGCGACATGGTGCTCAACGATGCGCTGGATCACGTCACGCGCTTCACGCCGATCCTCGTCGTCTGACCGTGCCGCGCTTCCTCGCCCTGATCTCGTGCCGCGATTCGATCGATGCAAGCGATGCTCAACAGGCCGAGCGGATCGCCACGATGGCCACGCTTGCCCCTTCTTTCCGAACACCGACCTGCATGGTCTTCGCCGACCGGTCGACCCCGCTCGACCAAACCGGCATCGTCGTCGGCGATCTGTTTTCCCGCGCGCCGGAGACCATGCGTGCGGTAAACCCTCCCATGCCAGGCGCGATCGAGCGCTGGCTGATCGTTGATCATTGGGGCAGCTATGTCGCGGTCTGGCAGGATCCGGGCGGCGCGACTCACGTGGTGCGCGATCCGAGCGGCGCGCTGCCATGCCTCTCGATCCGGTCCAGCAGGCATGTGGTGCTGGCCTCGGACATGCCGCTCCTGAACAATATGCGTCCATTGGCGGCCGGCATCGACTGGGAGTTCGTTCGCCAGCTTATCGTCTACCCGCATCTGCGCGGGCGTCGGACCGGGCTCGTCGGGATCGAGGAATTGCTGCCTGGCTCGAAGCTGACGATCGACAGGTCGGGCATCACGACGACCTCCGTCTGGTCGCCCTGGGCGTTCACGCACCGCACGCTCCGGATCGACGATGCGACCGAGGCGCGCGAGCGGCTACGCGCGACGATCGTGCCAACCGTCCAGGCGCTCTTGCGCTCGACCAGGAAACCGCTGCTCGAACTGTCGGGCGGGCTCGATTCCTCGATCCTCGCCGTGACGATGGCGACATTGGGGATCGGGACCTGCGGCATCAATCTCGCGACCCCCGACGCGGAAGGCGACGAGCGGCGCTATGCGCGGCTGGTCGCCGAACGGACCGGCCTCACCCTGATCGAGCGCGTGGTCGATGGGCCGGATCGCCTCGATATCGCACGCGCCCCCCTCCCCCATCTCGAGCGTCCCGGATCGCAGGCCTGGCTGCAGGCCTGGGAGCATGCGCTCGTCGAGACGGCCGTCGGCCAGGGCTGCGACGCCTTCGTCAGCGGCACCGGCGGCGACAATGTGTTCTGCGCGCTCTCGTCCGCCGCCCCCGCCGCCGACCTGCTCAAACTCGGCGCGCCCGGCGCGGCGTTGCGCACAGTGTCAGCGCTCGCCACGCTGCATGGCGCCTCGCACTGGCAGGTCGGCCGCTATGCGGCGCGCATGGCGATCCGGCGCCGCTATCGCGATCCATGGCCTCGCGACGAGAGCTTCGTCGTCGACGCCGCAACGCGCGATCCACCCGACCCCCATCCCTGGCTGACACTGCCGCGGGGGACACTGCCGGGATCGCGCTCGCACGCGCGCTCGATCTTCGCGACGTACGGGCATCGCGGCGGCTCGGAACGCGACCCGATCGCGCCAACGATCCTGCCGCTGCTAGCCCAGCCGGTCCAGGAACTGTGCCTGCGCATCCCGAGCTGGCTCTGGGTTGAAAGCGGACGCGACCGGGCGGTGGCACGCCAAGCCTTCGCCGACCTGCTTCCGGCGGCAATCGCGCAGCGGCGCACCAAGGGCGCGGTCGACAGCTATTGCGTCCGGCTGGTCGAGCAGCATCTCGCACCGATCCGCGAGATGCTAGTCGAAGGCCATCTGACGGACCAGAACCTGCTCCACCGGCACGCGCTGGCCCGCTGGTTCGACGCGCCCAGAGCAGCGCGCGACCTGCGCTATTTCCGCATCCTGACCTTGCTCGACATCGAGATCTGGGTCCGCGACTGGCTGGGTCCGCCCTGAGCGGCCGTCGCCGGAGCCGGTTTCTGCGCGAACGCCTGCCAGCGCCGATATTGGTCGGCCTTGGCGGGATCCGGATCGACATAGGCTTGCAGCCAGTAGCGGAACCAGTCGAGGTTGCGTTGATAGACGGCGAGCTTGTGGCGAGGCTGGGTCTTGATGTGCGGCTCGTCCGGGAAAGCATAGAGTTCTGCGGCCTTGCCGGTCTCGGTCAGGCGCGAATAGAGTTCCATGTTGAGGCGATATTCCTGCTCCGGCATCTGCATCAGCCAGGGCGCGTGGATCAGATCGACATTGGCGGCGGTCGAGATCTGCTTCCAGCGATCGGGCGTCTCGTCGGGCGCGCCGATCTGCCAGCCCTTGCGGAAGCCGTCCTGGATGTCACGGCCGGCGACGCCATTGAACCACCAATAGGTCGGCTCGAACAGGGTCGACGAGGTCGAGATCGCGGCCACCAGGTTCGAATGCGATGCAACCCAGGCCGTGACCTCAGTCCCGAAGCTGAGGCCGCCCATGCCGACCCGGGTGCGATCGATGAGTCCGCGCGCGTCGAGTCGATCGATGATGGCCCGGATGCCCGACAGGGCGAAACCGTAATGCGAGACGCTGTCGCCGCCTCCGGCTTTGTCGGACTGGCGCTGGATGCAGAGCGCGGCGATGCCGCTCTGCGCCAACGGCACCAGCGGCTCCTCGTCGCCGGTCCCGCCGCGCAGATAGCCCGAGCAGATATAGTAGGAAATGAACAGCGGGACGCGGCCATGGGCGGCTGCCGCCGGCACGAAGAGGTGGCCGATGAATGTTTGCCCCGCCCCGTCGTCCCAGGTGAGATCCTCCTCATGCACCGCGCCGAGCCCGGCGATCGCGACATTGGGCGTGTCGAGATCGTGGACCTTGCCATCTGTCAGCGCGATCGACACCAAGCGGGGTGGCGTAGTGGCATCGGCCCGCACGCAGGCGATCGCCGCGCTCCCGAGCGCGCAGGGATAATAATTGTCGCGATCACCACTCCATTGCCCGTCGCCCTGGATGACCAGCCGCGCACTCGGGGCCCCGACCGTCCAGAGATAGAGCTGCTGGAGATTGTCGGTCGTCACCGTCACCAGCAGCACATCGTCGCGCGGCGCCCATTGCGCGAGATCGATCCGCCCGGTCGAGCAGAAGGCGGCGCGGCAGGTGACCGCGCTACCGTCGGGCCGGGTGACGACGAGCGAGCGTGCGGTCCCGTCGATGCGGATCGCGACCTGCCCGCGCCGGTCGCCGCTATCGGTGCGAATCCGGTACCACCCCTTCTTGTCCTGACCCCAGAGCGCGGTTCGGCTGCCGATATCGGCGGGCGGCACGTCGCTCGCGTCCGACACCGCCAGCGTCTCCAGATCCACGGCATGCGCCGCGCGGGGTACGGCATCGAGCAGCCCGCCGCTGCGGAACCAGGCTCCTGTGTTGCGCCAGCTGGTCGGCCGGGCGTGGATGAGAGCGTTGTGGTAGAGGCCGCCGGCGACGTCGATCGTCTTGTCGATCAGGATCCCGTCCTCATATTCGCTCTGCTCGGCCCGCGCGATAGCATCGCGGGTCGCGCCAACGCGATAAACGAGGCGATGATGGGCCTCGTCGAGCTGGAACGCCTCGACGTCGGCGGCATCGTGGGTGATAGCGCGCGCGCCGGTGCCGTCGGCGGCGGCCCGCCAGACCTGGACCTGCCCGTCGATCTGGGCGCGGTAGAAGACAAAGCGGCCGTCCGACGACCAGAGTGGAAGCTCGACATTGGCCCCCTCATCGGTCGTGATCGCCATGCCGCCGTCGCCGACCTTGCGCGGCGGCGAGGAGCCATCCACGGGCGCGACATACCAGCCGGTCGGCGTGTCGTTGACCGCGACCGAGGGCTTCTCGATGCGATAGGCGACGTCTCGTCCATCGGGTGAAATGGTCGGTGCGGCGATGTCGGCGATCTCAACCAGGTCGCGGATCGTCGGGCCGGTGCCCAGCGCCCAGGCCGGAGACCAGCACATCGAAACGCCCACACAGGCGCTGGCTGCGAGCAGGCTGCGCCTTACCATGACTTGATCACCTCGAAGGAGACCATGCGCCCGACGGGGCTGGCATTGGCCGGATCGTAGCCGATCGCCGACGTATCGCTGCGATTCTGGACGTAGGGTGGATCGCGATCGAACAGGTTGCTGGCCGTGAGGACGAGGCGCGTGCCGGCCAGCGGCCCGTGGTCGGCGGGCAGGCGGTAGCCAAGCGTGAGATCGACCGTCGTCCAGCTCGAGACATGCTGGACGGGGGTCACGTTCTCGTTGCGATACCCTCCGATAAAATTGAGGAAGCCCGAGACATCGACGCGACCGAGCGTCGCGGCGGCATGGGCGCGGATGCGGACCGCGACGGGATAGCCAAGCGTGTTGACGGTATCGGCAAAAGGCGCGCCGGGCAGGAGCTGCCGGTTGGCGTGGAAGGTGTAGGCGCCCGCGACACCGATATCGAGGTCGCCTTCGCCCAGCTTGCGCTGGTAGCCGAGATCGAAGTCGATGCCGTCCTGTTTCACCCGCGACAGATTCTTGGTGCGGACGTCAACGATCGCGCCGACGTCGCCCGGTGCGACACCCAGCGGATTGGAGAAGCTCGGATCCGCATAATAAGCCGCGATGGCGGCGGCGCTCGGATGGTCGTAGATCAGCGATCCGTAGATCGAGCGGTTCTGCAGCAGGATCGGATAATTGGACGCGAGATTCTGGATGCGGTCGCGATAGTTGACATTGAAATAGTCGAGCTGGAGGTGAACGCCGGGCAGGAAGGACGGATGTGCCTCCGCGCCCACCGTCCAGGTCGTCGCTTTCTCCGGACGCAGGCCGGGCGCGTTGCCGAACAGGACCAGGGCGTTGGTCATGCCACCGGGTGCGCGCGGATCAGCGAGCGGCAGCACTTCATATTGGCTGGTGCCGAACCCTTGGCGCACTTCGAGGAAGCCCGGTGCGCGAAAGGAGGTGCCGAAGCTGCTGCGCACGACGAGCCCGTCGACGGGCGTCCAGTCGAGCCCGAGCTTCGGATTGGTGGTCGTCCCGAAGTCGTTATAATGTTCGATCCGGCCGGCCGCCGACAGCGTAAGCGACCGGATCCCCGGCAGGGTCGCGTCGTTGCCGATCACCGGCAACAGCAGCTCGGCGAAACCGGCGAGGATGGTGCGGCGGATCGGGAGGCCGGGAATGGGATCGAGTGTCGGCGTCGGATCAGTGATGTCGTTGATCTCGTCGAGGGCATATTGCTCGATCCGGTACTCGCCACCGACTGCCAGCTTGGCGCTCCCGCCGGGCAGCCGGAACAGCGGTCCGTCGGCCTTGATATCGCCCGACCAGAGCCGGTAGCGGCCGGTCTCGTCGAGCGAGCCGCGCACGCTGGCCAGCGTCGCGGGGTTGGTGTGCGAACCATCGCCGAACAGATTGAAGGCGGTGGCCGGATCGGGGTCGGCGAGCGCGGCGGCCAGCCGGATATAATTGACGATGTTCACTTCGCGGATGGCTTCGGTCTCTTGGCCGAAGGTGCCGCGCGCCGCGACAGACCAGCGCCCGACATGCCAGTCGAGACCGGCGACCGCATTATAGTCACGGACATGGGCGAGACCGGTCAGCGCGCCATAATCCCGCGTAAAATCGTAATCGACCACGACGGGCTGGCCGGTTCCAGACGGGTCGACATAGAAGGGATTGGTGGAGGGGACGACCCAGGGCGAGTCGATCGGCGCGATCCGCAGGCTGCTGGTCCGGTCCGACACCAGGCCATGCAGCGAGAAGGTCAGCCGGTCGGAGAGATCCTGCCGGAGCGCGAGATAGCCCGAATGGCGACGCTGCGACGGCAGCAAATCGGTCGCCGCCCGGCCGTCGCCAAGATTGGCGGTCCCGGCGACGAAGTCGGCCTGCCTGAGCGCCGTCCCGTCCTGACCCGCCGGGATCGCATAGCTCGTCCCGCCGACATGGATGGTGCCCGGATTGCTGAAGTCCGAGCGGTAATCGGGCCCACCGAAGGCCGTCAAATTCTCGGTCGCGTAGGCCCGGTCGGCGGCGGCGAGATTTCCGTGGTGATAATATTCGTAGGCGAGCGTCAGATGGCCGCCCGTCCAGCCATGGCCAACAATCTGGCTGATCTGGGCCTCGTGGAAGCCCGAAGCCGCGCCGAAGCGGGCACGCGTCTCCGCACCTTCATAGGAATCACGGAAGATCACGTTGACCACGCCGGCGACGGCGTCCGAGCCGTAGAGCGCCGAGGAGCCGTCGGCGAGCACCTCGACCCGCTCGATCGCGGTCGAGGGGATCAGCGAGATGTCGGCAAAGGTCCCGTAGATGCCGCCGCTGGCGACGCGGCTGCCGTCGAACAGGACGAGCGTCGAGGAACTGCCGAGCCCGCGCAGGTTGATGTTCGAGCCGGCCGCCTGGTTGGTGTCCTCGCCGTTGAGCGAGCCAAGGCCGTAGCTGCCCTCATTCTGCCCGCCGCCGTAATTTTGCGGGATGGACTGGAGGATCTGCTGGGTGGTGGCGTAGCCGCTGCGATCGATGTCCTTGCGGTCGAGCCGGATCAACGGCGATCCGACGGGGTTGGCACCGCGGATGTTGGTGCCGGTGACGACGATCTCGCTGGCGGCCGAGTCGCCCGATGCCGCATGCGAAGCGGCCGATGCGGAGGCCGATGCGGCGGACCGCGTGACGACGAGTCCTTGCCCGATGGGATGCACGGCGAGCCCGGAGCCCGCCAGAACCGTGACGACCGCTTCAGTCGGCGTGTAGGCGCCATCGAGCGCCGGAGCGCTCTTCCCCGCCACGAGGTCCGACGCCACGACCACGGGCGTGCCGGACGCGAGCGCGATCGCGCGCAGCGCGTCACCGAGCGGCTGGGCGGGCAGATGATAGGCCTGTCGCGCGGTCGCGACGCCCCGACACGATGGCGCGCCGACCAAGGCCATGGTCGCCGCCGTCGCGAGCGCGGCGAACCTCTTCGATGAAACCGTCATCCCCTGCCCCATTTTTTATCCGACCGGATCGGTCGGGGGGCAAGACGACAGGGGTGGAACCGATCCCCCCTGCCGGTGTCAGGAAACCATCGAGACGCCTGTAGCGCCGTCGATCAGCGGGGGCCGAGTTCCCAGTCGCCGTCGCTATCGGCGGAGACCGGCAGATCGAGCGCGGCGCCGAGCGAGCGGGCGAAGGTCGCATTGTCGCCGGCACGGAAGGCGCCGGTCACCTTGAGTTCGGCGATGGCGGAGGCGACATGGATATGGTGCGACGAATAGCGATTGGCCTGCGCGGCGACGTCGGCGAGCGGGACATTGTCAAAGCTTAGGATCCCGCCAGCCCAGCGGTCGGCACCGACCGGGGCAGCCGCGATCACCGGCTGCGTATCAGACCCCACCAAGCGCTGCCCAGGTGCGAGCCGCCGGGTCGCGCCAACGACGCCTCGATGATCCTCCATCTGGACATCGATGGCGCCGCGATAGAGAGTGACGGCGAGTGCGGGCCGCGTGATGTCGACGTCGAACAGCGTGCCGCGCGCGACGACCTCGCCGGCGCCCGCGTCGACGACAAAGGGATGCGCCGGATCGTGGGCGACGTCGAAGCGCACCCGGCCGCGCAGGATATGGATGGATCGCCGGGAGCCGCCGAGGCGCGCGGTGATGGCGCTGTCCGTGTCGAGGGTGACGAGCGATCCGTCGGCGAGGCGGACACTGCGCGGCACGCCGACCGCATTGGCGAGCTGCGACACCGCGAAGCGCGCTGTCAGCGTGTGATAGAGAATGAGTGATACTGCCAGGACGATGAAGATGCCGGCCACGCCCGCGGCGGTCTTCTGCCAGGCGGACATGCCGTGGAACGGCACGCGCACGCGCGACAGCGAACGGGCGCGGCCGGTGTCCGTGTGGGCGATCAACCCGGAATCGCGCCAGCTCTGCTCGAGGTTGCGATAGGCCGCGTCATGGGCGGGATCGGCTCGACGCCAAGCCTCGAAGGCGAAACGCGATTGTTGCGCCTCAGGGCCTTTCATGCGCGCGAGCCAGACCGACGCCTCCTCGCGGAGCGCCTTCCTGTCCGCCGGATCAGGCATCAGTCCTCGCCGCAGATCCGGTTGATGTGCGCGAGTGCGCGAGCCATTTCCTTCTCGATGGCCTTGAGCGAGAGCCCGGTCTGCGCGCGGATTTCCGCATAGCTGAGCCCGTCGACACGCACGGCCATGAAGACCTCTCGGGTCCGTGGTCGAAGCTCGAGCATGGCCTCCTCGACGAGGCGCAGCAGGTCGCGCGCCTCGAGCTGCCGCTGGAGCGACGGCCCGGCGAGTTCGACGTCGTCGAGCGACACATGGCGATCAGCGGCACGGCGGCGGGCAATCTTGGAGCGATCGCGCAGCAGGTTGACCGCAATGCGCCGTAGATAGGCCTGCGGCGTGACGATGCCGGCCGAGGCTCCGATGCGGAAGAAACGCAGCATCGTCTCCTGCGCCAGGCTTTGTGCGTCCTGGCGATCGCGAACCTGCCGTCGGAAGAAGCGAATCAGCCATGGCACCTCGGCCCTGTAGACAGCATCGAAATCCTCTTCGGCATCTCGCTGAATGCGTTGCGCCGCCTCACGCAATCCGGTCATCACCCACGTCCCTTCCCATGACATGGAGCGTGGAGCGTGGCCCGCTGCGATCTGTGCGTGCTACGCCGATTGCCGCGTAGGAGCGCCCTTTTCGTCTGTGGCTCTGGTCCATCGTCGCACCTATGTCCTCTCGGGGCGACGGCCAAAGCCGGATGTTGGAAACCTGGTTTACACACAGGCGCATGCGCCTTTACCGGCAAGCCGGCTGGACATGCGCGCATGCCACCCGGCCTCCAGAATTCTGGCAACCGAGCTGTGTAAACAGGGGTTTCCACGCCCCTGCTCCCGGCTTTCACGGGAGCGCAAGCCTTGTCGCCGCTTCGGGCGTGAGATGCAAGTACCCCCCAGTTTATTGGGGGTACGTGGCGGCCGATGAAGCTAACCGTGGCGAAAGACCAGATGGCGACCAGCCAATCACGGCTCCGCTTTACGAGCGCCCCAAATTTGACCGCACCTGGCCGTTTCCGGTCTGACAAGTTTCAGGCACCGGATCCCATCAAGCGGTCGTTCAATCCTGCGCAAATCAGCTGATTGAGAGTTAGCTGCTCTTGGCCGTTCGGAGGCCGACGGCTTTTGGGATGGCGGTCGTTCACGCCGGATGCCGATGTGTTTCTTGACGGTATCAATGATGACTTCCACAGATGTTAGGACTCAGATGGGGTCATTTGGAAGGCTCCCCTGTTCCCGAATGCGGCGGTTCGTCCACTTTTGACGAAGAGCATGCTGGCTTCGAAGTGCGTGGGCAAGCCGCGGCTTCGCGTCGACGAGCGGCGCTTGCTCTCTTGGATTTCAACTGTGAAAGGGCTAAGCGTGTGCCGACGACAGTGGGCGTGATGGGGGTATAAGTGGCGGTCTCATTGGGACCGATCCAGTTCGACGAAAAGATCGTTAAGCGTCAATTGCGCCGAGACCTTTTGGATGACTGGTTCCCCGATCCCCGACGATTTGAGGATATGCTCGACGTGGACCACGTTGAGGCCATCCTCGTCGATAATTTCCAGCACAACGAGGGAGCGTTTAAACCCGAAAAGCGCACCCTCTTCAACATCCCGAAAAGCAACTTCACCCTGCGTTATGGACTGGAAATCAGTCTCGCCGAGCGTGCCCTCTATCAGGCGCTCGCTGCCCGCCTCGTACCGCTTTATGACCCGCTCATCCCTTGGAGTGTCTTCAGCCATCGTGCCGCCGAAGATCCGAGTGGACGTTATCTCTTCCGTCGTGCCATTCCAGCCTGGCAAGATTTCACCGGCGTGGTACGCGACGGGCTGAGCGGAACCCAGGTACTGCTCTCTACCGATCTCACAAACTACTTCGAAAATATCGATCTTGAGAATCTACGCAAAACACTCATTGAGTTGCTGCCTGAGATCGGAACCGATGCCACAGAAAAAGCGGTTATCCGCACCCACATCGCCACGCTGTTCGAATGCCTTAAAAGCTGGTGCTACTCCGAATGGGCAGGTCTTCCGCAAAATCGCGACGCGTCTTCGTTCCTGGCGAACATCTACATGTTGCCTGTTGACCGTGCAATGATTGCTCAAGGCTATCGTTATTTCCGCTATATGGACGATATTAAAATCGCATGCGACAGCGAGCATCAGGCACGCAAGGCGCTAAAGTCGCTGAGCCTTGAGCTCCGCTGCCGAGGCCTTTCGGTCAACTCGGGGAAGACCGCCATCGTCCCCGTAGAGGAGGCTGAAGAGATCGCGAAATGCCTCGACGCCGGCGAGGCTGAACTTCAGCAAATCGACGCGATCTGGCAAACGCGGTCGTTGCGATCCATCAGCCGTTCCTTTCCCCTACTCAGCGATTTGACGCAGCGCTTGTTGCGAGGGGGAGAAGTCGGCAGTCGCGCCTTCCGCTATTGCATTCGCCGTCTCGAAGCGCTTGCAAGCTGTCCGGAGTTCGAAGTCCCGGACGCTTATTTCGCGCCAATAACACCTCTCGTCACCGATGCACTCTCCGCGTGCCCGGCCTCTACCGACGAGTTGACGCGCTACCTCCGAGCAGTTCCGACCACCGATGGCGACCTCGATCGCGTCGCGCAACTTCTCCAAGATGAAGAGCGCAACTATTACACTTGGCAAAATTACCGGCTCTGGGTGCTACTCGTCCAAAAAAAATTCAACCGAACGGAGTTAGTCACCTTTGCAATGACGATTGTTCGCGATCAGGCGGACTGTGCGACGCGATGCGGCGCGACTCTTTACGCAGGTGCGTTCGGCAGCAAAGATGATCGCATCGCGATCGCGCAGAGATTTGGCTCTCTCGAGTCCTTCATGGGCCAGCGCGCAGCGCTGCTGGCGATTCAGGAACTCCATTTCACCCCGCATGTACGCGACCATGTGCGCCCGAACCTTCGCAAAGACCTGAAGAACGTTTACAAGGGTCTCAGTCGCCAGGGCATCTATGTCGCGCCGCCGCCGCCAGTCTCGATCACTCGCATCCTCGACACCGAGCGCGACTATGACTGACATATCGTTCTTGGCCTACGTGCCGGACCCGTTCGCGGTTCAGACCTCCCGCTTTCTCATCCGCAGACCATCCGGCGAGTGTCTACATGTCAATGCGCGCGAACTAAGCGACTTTCCCACGCACTTGCTCACCTATGATCTGCCGGCGCTGATAGATGACCTGCGCCGCCTCAAACATGCGCCGCCAATGCATATCTTGGATATTGGCGATGCCCTGAGGCTTCTCGTCGGGCGGCCTAAAGACGAGGGCGGCGAGAGACTCTGGAATATCTGGCCGCTATTGAAACGCCGTTTCGCCGACAAGATCGACGCCGATCTGTTCGAACACCTCGCTTTGTCGCGCCAGAGCCGCCCCGACCCCGATAAGCTATCCCGACTGCTCGAGGCAGCGGGCGAGGCCCTCGCTGGTCTCTGGGAAAATCTAGTGTCCCGCCTGAAGCAGCAGGGGGAATATGATCGGTTGACGACGGTTGAGTGGCCCTTGCAGAGCGCTTTCGCCTATCGCCAATTCCGCGGCGTTAGGGTCGATACTGACGGTGCGTCCACTCTCCTCGAACGCATCTCGGCCGAAAAATACGCGGCCTATCGGCGTGTTGCGGAGCGTCTTAACAAGAGTCCGACCGGCCTAAACTACTGGAACGTGCAGCGGCATCTGATCGATACCGACGTAGCCTATCTGATGGACCTCGATCCCGGTGGGCAATTGCAAAGCGCGTTTGAAATGGCCGCGATCGCTTCACCCTTTGCAGAGGCGTTCGTGTCGCTGATGAAGGCAGGGCGCGATGCGAGCATCGTTCGCCGCGCCCTGGGAGGGGCCAATCGCCTTTTCCCGGTCTTTCATGTGCTGGGCACCGTCAGCGGCCGTATTCTGGTTTCCGATCCTTATCTCCAGCAGCTCCGTCGCGCCTATCGGTCGTTGATCGCTGCAGACCCGCATCATCGCCTGATCTATCTCGATTATGCTCAGTTCGAGCCTGGAGTGCTCGCGGGCCTGTCGGGCGACACGAGGCTCATCACGGCCTATAATGACGGTGACCTGTACACCGCGCTCGCTCAGGTGCTCTTCGGCGACAGTACGCAGCGTCCGGTGGCCAAGAGGGTCTTCTTAGCTTTCTCCTACGGTATGACGCCCGATCGGATCGCGATCATGCTCGCAGGCGAAGCGGCAGCGCACGAGCGAGGTGTCTATGCCGCGAAGATCGCGACGTTCTTCGATGCCTTTCCCGACCTCGCACGCTTTCGGGTCAGTCAGCAGGACGCGCTGCGAACAGACGGTTATGTTGCAAGCCTGTTCGGAAATCGGCGCGTGCGCACATCCACGGGTGAACATCTGTCGTTGAAGGAGCAGCGCTGGGCCTTGAATCAGCCCGTTCAGTCCACCGCGTCGCTTATCTTCAAGGAAGCTCTCAACGGGATTATTGCGGATTTCGGGGTCGAGCCGGTGATCCTGCCCGTGCATGACGCCGTGTTGTTGCAATTTCCTGACGACGGGGATTTCGTAAGCGCCTACAGATACCGGCGTTGACGGTGTAATTCAGTCTGCGCAGCAGCGTTTGTATTTTTTACCGGAGCCGCAGGGGCACGGCTCGTTCCGTCCAATTTTGACGGACCTGATGGGCATCGGCCCGTCGAGAGCCTCTTCCTGGAGGACGGCGAGTTCGCGGAGCAGGACAAGCGCGCCTGGTAGCATATCCGCATGCTTTGCTCGCAGGTCTGCAGCGTCCTCCCGCTCTTCGAAGGGTTCGATAGGGTCCATGAAGCCGGTGAAGACGGCGACGAGTTCTCTGGTGAGATCGTCGTCCATCAGATCGGACCAATAGTCCGGGTCGAGCCTGATAGCCTTGCGCAAGCCTCGTACCCAAATCCGCAGCTGGTCGTAATTCCCCGCGCTATGCTCGACGAGGCTTTCACGAAAAGCGGCCGCGCCCTGGGTGAGGTCTGCGGCAATCTCCTTTTGGCGAGCGATGGCACTCATGACGAGTTCAACGAACTGGTCGTCGCTGTCATATGAGGGTCTATCGGTCTCCCAAATCCCTGGGATCCATTGCCTCGGCGATGGATTGGGCGTGAGGAGAATGCCTGTCAGATAGCCGTCCAGTTCCAAGGGGCGCAGTATCGGCGTGGGCACCGCTGCGGATGCCAGAACGGAGACGAAGGGTCCGGGCGCTTTCGAGGTCATGCGACCAGTTTGATATCCTGGAGGGCCCGCCAGTTCCAGGGTAACAGCTCGTCGATCCGGTTGATGGGATGGCTGCCGATGCGCTCAATGACGTCGGTGAGGTAGGCCTCGGGATCGATACCGTTCAGGCGGCAGGTTCCGACGAGCGAATAAAACAGTGCCGCCGCGTCCCCGCCCTTCATCGAACCGACGAACAGCCAGTTTTTCCTTCCCAGGCTTACACCGCGCAGGGCATTTTCGCAGAGGTTGTTACTGATCTCGAGAATGCCATCCTCGCAATAGCGCGTCATGGCCTCCCACCGCCTGAGCGGGTAGCGACAGGCAAGGGCCATTTTGCTCTCGGACGACAGACCGAGCAGTTGCTTTTCGAGCCATTGCTTCAGCGCCGCCAGCAGGGGCAATGCCCGTGACTGCCGCGCTCGTCTTCGCGTATCGGGCGGTGCGCCATTGATATCCCGCTCGATGGCGAAGAGTTCACCAATCCGCACGATCGCCTCCGCCGCGATGGGCGATGGCGACTTATTCAAGATATCAGTGAATTTGCGCCGGACATGGGCCCAGCAACCCACTTCGACGACGCCGCGTGGCGCCTTGGTCTTCGGGTCGCGATACAGCGCGTTGTAGCCCGGGAAAGCGTCGGCCTGGAAATAACCCTGGTAGCCGGCAAGATGGGCTGCCGGATGCTCGCCGCCGCGATCTTCGCTGAACCGGAAAGCGACCACGCGCGGGCTCATGTCGCCGCTGGACAGGTCATGCTTGAGGTACACCCAGAAACGACCAATCTCGCTACCATCGCCATCCCCGAGGAGAGTCACTGGCGTGTCATCGCCGTGGATTTTGTCGCCTTCGAGGATGTAGGCGAGCAGTCGGTCACCGAGCGGGGCCATTAGCCACGCCAGTTTCCTTGCCCAGCGGCTCATCACATCGCGGTCGATGTAAACGCCGGCCCGTCGGAAGATCACCGACTGGCGGTTCCATGGCTGGTGGTCGACGAAGCGGCTGACAAGGAGATGGGCGTGCAGCGCGCTCGTCGCCATGACCTTGGGCAGCGGCAGGTCGACCGCGGGAACCTGGTGGATGCGCTCGCAATGCCGGCAGGCCATACGGGGGCGGACATGCCGGATCACCCGGAACCGCGCCGGCACATAGTCGAGAACTTCGGTAACGGTCTCGTCGATCTGCACCAGCGGACCCGGACAGTCGTCATTGCAGCCAGCGACATCATGCTGGACGGTCTGACGCGGCAGATGTTCACCCAGCGGGGCGCGGCGGCCCGGTTTGCGCGAGGCCGGTGTGCTCTGCCCGGCCGCTGGCGCCGCATCATTGGCGGCTTGCGGCGTCGCCACCTCGTCGAACATCAGGCGGAGCTGCGCGATGTCCTGTTTTTCCGAGCTTCGGCCGAACTGAACGCGCAGCAGGCACGAGAGGCGATGTTCGGCCTTCTCCAATCGCAGGGTCAGCGCTTTGACGGTCGCCTCGGAGGCCTTCAGCTTGTCCTGCGTGAGCCCCACGACCTCAGCCATATCCCGCAGCATTTTGTGCAGGAGAACAGGGTCCACGGGGAGGCGATCAAAGTCGAACCGCATGCCCGGATTCATAACAGAATCCGGAGCATACACCCAGAGAAATCCGCAGATTTCCGCTATTGTTACGCGAGCATCGGGGTTCTGACATCGTCTGGTACGACCGCCTTTTTCCAATCGAGCCCCTCCACGAGAAGCGCCATTTGTGCAGGCGAAATTCGGAGTGCTCCGTCCCGTGCGGTAGGCCAGCTGAACTTCCGGCCGTCCAACCGTTTCGCATAGAGGCAGAGCCCGGAACCGTCCCAGACCAGCGCCTTCAACCGGTTGGCCTTCTTACCACGGAAGAGAAACGCGGCCCCGGAAAAGGGGTCGAGTTCGAGGATATGCTTCACCTGTGCGGCAAGACCGTCAAAACCCTTGCGCATGTCGCAAGGCGCAAGGGCCAAATAGATCTTCGTCGATGGCGGCAGGCTCAGGCTCAATGTCCCAGCTCCTCGACCACGCCGAGCACCAGCTTGAGCGTTGCCCGATCGACGACCCGGTCGACCACAACCGTCAAACCGGTCCGTCCACTGATCCGGATCGCACCGCTCGACGGATCGGGCGCCGCCGGCGCCGGCGTCAAATCCACCTGCATGAAGCCTGACATCGCGCCTTGCAGGAGCTGCTTGCGCCATGTGTAGAGCTGACCCGTGTTGATGCCATGCCGACGCGCCACCATCGACACGATTGCGCCGGGCTCCGTCGTTTCGCGCAGGACCGCCAGTTTTTGCTCGTCGCTCCATCGGCGGCGACGCTCGACATGCACGACCGCCGTGCCCTCGCTGCGACCACTCGTACGTGGCTCGTATGACTCATCCTTATCCACTCGCATCTCCTCTTTCTCGCAAGGAACACGAGCTTCCTCAAAGAGGCTGATCGATCAATGTCGGTATCTGTCGGCGCTTACGGGATTTCGACGTTCGTGCACAACGGGCAACTGAGATCATGATCGAGACCTTCTCGCGTCGGGTTCCAGGCGTGAAAGCTAAAATCAAAGCTGGCGCTTTCACGGAGTGATTCGGGTCGATCCGCTCGAGGAGAGAGCTGGACCGAAGTGAAGGCTCTGGATGCAAGCCGGCCGGCGTCCGCTCTCCAAACACCATCCCACCTGCGAACCGATACGCAAATTGGGATCGAAAACCGGTCGAGCTGCACACTCGATCACGCTATCTCAGCAGCCGGGCTTCATGGGCCCCGGAGACGATCTCGGCCGATGCACCCAAAGCCAGCACAACAGGTAAAGGCAGATAATAGCGGCTCCAGTCCGATCGGACGCGGAGGCGCCGGTACCTATATCGAGGGGGAGCTGGGAGCCTATTATTGTCTGCAGATGCTGGCTGGCAGCGAGGCACGCGGCCTCCCCGACGCCCGGATCGAGCGGGTGCGGTTTCAGGGGGAGAATGAGGGCTATGCGCTCGATGACCTGATCGTTCATGGCGTGTCGGCCAGAGGCACCGCGATCCTAGAGATCCAGTCGAAGCGCACGATCAGCTTCTCGCCCAAGGATCCGATCTTCGTGAGCGTCTGCGAACAGATCGCGCGCAGCAGCCCGACGGAGCAGCCGACCGACCGCCATCTACTCGCGGTTGCGACGCAACGCACCAGCCATGCGATCTCCGGTCCCTATCAGGACGTGCTCGAATGGGCGCGCAAGGCGGAGAGTGGTGCTCTGTTCTTCGCGCGGCTCGCGCTCAAGGGCGTCGCGAGCGACCAGATGCGCAACTTCGCCGCTGCGTTCCGCCAGCATCTCGTCGCCAACGGCCTGGCGGATCAAGACGAGGCCGTCTGGTCCATCCTCAGGCGGTTTCTGATCCTGGAGTTCGATTTCGAATCCGGCGCGCCCGAAGCACGGGCTCATGCGCTGACGCTGGCGCGCCAAGTCCTTGCGCCCGAGGATGCAGGCCGCAGCGGAGCGCTCTGGAGCAACCTGATCGAACTCATCATCGAGACCGGCAAGTCCGGTGGCTCGATCACGCGCCAGGGCCTGATCGATACGCTGCAAGCACGGAACTTCCGGCTTGCCGGCGATCGAAACTTCTCGCTTGCTCGCGCCAAACTCGCCGAGATGTCGCGCCAGGCGCTCATGGACATCGGGACTACCGTCGGCGGCATCACTATCCCCCGGCTTGGGGCACTTGCCGATTTGGAGACGGCGCTCGACACGCGCCGGTTCATCGAGATCAGCGGGAAACCCGGCGTCGGCAAATCTTGGGTCCTGCGGCATTTCGCCGAGCGCCAGGGCCGCGAAGCACAAGTCATCGTCCTCGATCCCGTCGGCACGCCCGACGGGGGCTGGTCTGCGCTTGCGCAGCGCCTCGATATTCCCGGGATCGCTGCGGATTTCCTGGGCGACGTTGCCGCGAGCGGCGGTGGGATCCTGTTCATCGACGGCCTTGAGATGTTCACGGCGCCCGAGCGCCGCCGGACCATCAACGACCTGCTGCGCGAGATCTCGGCGATCCCGGGGTTTTGCGTCATCGTGTCCAGACGATCGGATGCCGGTGGCGAGGACAGCGACTGGCTCGCACCGGACGCAGTCACCCGGCTCGGCGCACCGCACCGGGTGACCGTGGGCGAGCTTGACGACGACGAAGTCGCGGCGCTGAGCGAAGCTGCGCCCGAGCTGCGCGCTTTGCTGGCACCAGGCCACCCCGCCGCGAGCATCGCGCGCAATCTCTATCGGCTGACCCGACTGGTCAAAGTGCCCAGCGCGACGGACATGCGGACCGAGGCGGCGCTCGCTGCTCATTGGTGGGCGAGCGCCGATGGTGCGCGGCTCGGCGACGTCCGCGCCGCACAGCGGCTCCTCGCGGAGCTCGCCGAGGCGGCCCTCGTGGGAGAGGATGTGATCGAGGTCACCACCGACACGCCGGCACGAACTCATCTGTTGTCCAGCCAGACCCTCTCCGAACCCCGGCGAGACCATCTCAGCTTCTACCATGATGTGCTGCGCGACTGGGCGATCGGCGCGCGTCTCAGAGAAGAGATCTCGCTACTCGATGGCGTCGACCTCACCGTGCCGCCGTCGCCACGCGTCGCGCGCGGGATCGAGTTTGCCGGCCGCTTCGCACTCGAAAACGCCCAGGACGGCTCGGACTGGGTAGCCCTGCTCGACGCCCTTTCGCGACCGGGCGCTCATGTCGCCTGGCGCCGCCAGGCCCTCATAGCGATCCTGCGATCCGAGGTTTCGCCCGAGCTTCTGCTTCGCTGTCCCACGACCCTGCTCGCCAAAGGCGGCGCTTTGCTCATCGAGCTTTGCACGGCGATCACCGCGACCGAGACGATATCGTCGGCGACTGCCTTCGCAAAGGTACCCGAGCTTCCGGTCGCAGCTCCGACATCGCTGCGGATCGCAACAACCCTATCGGCGCCCACGATGCTCATGTGGTGCATCGCGCATTCCGGTGTGATCCCGATCCAGGCTATCGACGCTGTCGTGAAGCTCGTCGAGATCCAGTTCTTCACGTTGATGAGCGTGCGCGAGCTCGGGGTACCGACGGCGAAGATGCTGTTCGAGTGGTTGACCCAGCTGGACCTGCCCGACACCACCATCACGATTCCGACCGCCGACGATGCGCCGCGGCTCGAACGCGCGTCACGCCAGACGATGATCGAGGATCTGAGAACCTCCGCGCTTCTGATCGCGATACACGCACCGTACGAGACGAGAGCCTATCTCGACGCCGTTGCCGCGGAAAAGGATCATTACAGGATCAAGGCGATCCGGCCGTTCAGCTCAACGCTGGCGAGCGTTGCTCCGGAGCAAGTGGCGGCGCTGGTCGAGGCGGACCTCATTGACCCGGCGGAGCGCACCCGGTCTCGACGCGACCGCACGGGCCGCGCTTTCGGTTTCGCGGACAGCGACTATATGCCGGCGTCGCCCGCGCAGCCGCCCTTCCTCGATCTTCTGAACGCCAGCCCCGCGGTCGGACTCGGGCTGGTTCGCACGCTCGTCGACGCGGCTCTGGCCTACCGCACGGATGGCGAGACGACGGAAACGGACGGTTACACGATCGTCCTCGACGAAAAGCCACGCTTCTTCCCCTGGGTCCGAACCTATTTCTGGTCGCGTCAGATGCAGGCTCCGGAATCCGCTGTGGGGTCGGCCCTGATGGCGCTGGAAGCCTGGTCACACCACCGTCTCGACAAGGGCGACGACGTGGACGCCGTCTTGCGGGATATCCTCGGGCCCGACGGCAGCTGCGCCGCCTATCTCGTCGTCGCGCTCGACGTCCTCATCTCACATTGGCCGAAGACACGCGACGCACTCGTTCCGTTCATGGCTAGTCCGTATCTCCTCGCCAACGATCGCCAACGCGCCAGCGTGGAGACGATCATCGGCGGCCTGATGCCGGGCCAGCGGGAGCCGGTCGGTCGGGTGCGGCATGCCGATCTCGCGCAGCGTCCATCGCGGAGCCTCACGCTCGAACGGCTCCTTTACTCCTATACCAAGGATGACGATGCCAGCCGCGCGGTTCGCACTTTGTTGGCCAAGGCCATCGACGACACCGGTGCCTATGAGGACGATGCCGACTTTGGCGATGCGGCCTTCATGGGATCTTATGCGCTTAACGTGCTGGATCGGGCGAACTGGGGCGAGGTCGAAGGCGGCTTGGCATACACCTCACCACCGGCAGAAGCCGAACATCTCGCTCGGATCGAGGCCCACCGGCAGGCGTTCAGACGCTCCAGCACGATCGAAGCGCAAATCCAACTCGCGACCAGCGATCCTACCCAAGGCTCTCCAGAGCTTGCCCGCGAAGCCGTCGCTTATGCTGCCGGCGACCTGCCCGACGACAGCGACACGGACGCCCTTAAATCACGATCGACGCGACTGATATCCACCGCAATGCTAGCAGCGCGGGACGGCGATGACGCCGTCCTGGACGAACACGAAGGTTGGGTTCGGACCGTCATCAGCAGGGCGGTCGAGGAAGAGGTCGATTCCTACAGCTCGAGCGAAAGGCTGGGTTTCAACAGGCCGGCCCAAGGCCTGTGTGCGCTGATTCATGTCTGGCGCCGCAAGCGGCTCACCGCCGACCGTGATCTCCTGCTTGCCGCCGCCGCACGGAAGGATCGGGCAGCCGTCCCGGCGATCGCCGTGACCTGGGCGAGCATCAGCGAGACCGATTCGCGCTTGCTGAAGGCCATGGTTCGTATCGCCTTCACCGCCTCCCGCTGGCGGTGGCATCCCTGGGACGAGGATGATTCTGTCCAGGAGGCCTACGCCTCGCAGAAAGCACGCCTGGACAGGGAAGCGGTCGCCGCGGAGATCGCATGGCTCAATGGCGGCCCCGAGCCGGGTTGGCCAGAGCCCATCGAAGAGACCCTATCCTTTTCGCGCCGGGGTCGCATCATCCTCTCGATGGACGGTTCGCCCGGCGAAGCCGAGCGCGATGACGAGCCCTTCCAGCGCCGGTCCAACGAAGGCATTATCCACGTCGACCATCAGGGGCTCGCGAAATGGCTCGGCCTGCTCAACGCCGCAAGCGATGCGCCGCCGGACTGGTATGGGGAGATCGTCGGTGCCTATGCGCCCTGGTCCGCGCGGCTGAACGGTCATGGCCATTCGGCCGAAGCCGAGCTCGACCGGACGCCGGACGAGTGGAACGCCCAATTCTATAGCCTGGTCGCTTCCACCCTGATGGACACCCCACAGGACCGGTTCGAGACGCTCCTGAAGGCAATCGTCGAGCTGCCGGACCGATCCTTTTGCGACGTCGCGAGCACGCTCGTTCACGCGGCCGATGTTCGCTATTTCAACGATCGCAGCCGGCCGTCGGATCGGGCGTGCGCATTGCGCCGGCATCTCGTCACGCGAACGATGGCGCTCGGCCGCTGGTCCAGGGCCGATAGGAGCGGCGAACACCGGATAGACCTCGAGACCGGTCCGCTGATCGCGACGCTGCTGATGAATCTCTACAGCGGGCTCGGCAGCACCAGGACCTATCTGGTGGCCCCCGTGTTCGACCGGATCGATCCGCTCCTCGCAACGCTGCGGTCCCTGATGCCGGGCGGTCCGATCGGCTTCGTCGCGCTTTGCACGATGAACACCCTGACCGTCGCGCCGACGGCACGTCATCTCAACTTCCTGTTGTTCGCAGTCGAGATTTGGCTCGATGTCACGGACGGCGACCGATCGTTGTGGCATGACCTTGCGATCGGCCGGAAGGTCGCGGCATGGTTTGAGAGCGCGGCGATCGGCGATCCGTTTCTGTTGCAGCGCGATCACCCGTCGCGCGGCCGGATCGATACGATACTCGGCCGGCTCGTCAGCCTAGGCGTCTCAGAAGCGTATGAGCTGGAACTGCGGATCCAGGCTGAGGCGAACACGCTGATGCTCGGTCGTAGATCGGATTGACTTAAGCCACTTCGGCCGGATCCGCAGCATCCATCTCAGGAACGGATGTGGCGATGATAGCCTCCCCACTGCCACGTTCCTGGGCACCGGGGGTCAAGACCCATGTCATCCGATTACGCGTCCCACCTGTGTCCGAAAATGACGTTATACGGCACCGTCGATCCGCCGGCGCTTCGACGAATGATATGTGATCGGGCGAAGCCTGCCTGAGCTCTATCGTGCAGAAGCGGCCCATATAAGGCCTGCCAGCGACATGGTCACATTGGTTATAATCGTCTTGGCAGATGGAACAGCGCTGCTTGCGAACGATCAATCCTGCACTCATGAAAACTTGCGGAGGAAAGAACCAGGTTTCCATCTTCCGGAGGTGCTGGAATTTCGCAGGGAGGTTGGTGAAATCAGGGGACGCGCGTACTGCAGCCGATACGGCGTCCTGAGCGTCGATGAGCTTGGTCCATGCCTGGTCCGGCCGGTCCTCCTTGAGCGAGATATACATCTGCAACTCGCATTCGAGCGCACGCACCACGGCGGTCAAACCGAGACGGTTGTTTGCCTGCCGCTCGTCCTTCGCCATGATCGCTGCAATGCGCTCCCGTTCGGATCGCTTGATCAACCGCTCCGTGGAGACCAGAGCCTCTTTCTGAAGGCCTGTATCCCGCGCGAGGAACAACAGCGGCTCGACCTCGGCTTGCAAGACGGCGTAGGCCAATCCAATGTCCTGATGATCGATCATATTTTGCGGCTCAAGGCTTTGATCGCTCCTGTCAGCTCTCGTAATCCCTCCGGACTGCCCTCATAGGTGAGGCGTTTATATTGCTGGGCGCGGCGATCCTCAATGACCACCTCCGCGGTGATGGTGCGTGCGTCGGTCACACCCTTGAAGAGGTCGATGACATAGTCCTGGATCACGCCGAGCGCCGCTGAGAGTATGTCAGGGCTCTGTTTGAGAAGTTCGGTACCAACGAAGATGATCGGCAGCGTCCAGTCATGGCTGTGATTGTGGATGAATGCCGGCCGCTGCTGTCCGGTAGACAAGCGGTTGACGGGAATGCCCGCTACGGCAAGCAGCTTGGTGACAGTGCTTGCTTCTCCCCGGAAGCGGAAATCCTCGCCGGGTATGGCGCTTTCGAAATTCGCGGGCAGAAACACGAGCCCAGCGGGAATGATGCTGCCGAGTTCCGCTGCTCTCGCCGGAACCGCAACATAAGCGGACGTGGTAATCGTCATGACGTGATCCCCTCCCCTCCGAACCTCGCCGATTGGAATTGGAGACCACGGCGTTGTTAGGCAAGCTGTAAACAGTTTTCGCGCAGAGCCCCGCGCGTTGACAATACGCGCTCGACAATTCGCGACGAGGCTGGTCCACTCTGACCATGACGGAAGAAAGGACCGATCTCTGGCGTTGGGGCGATGTCCCGCAAGATGGCGACGTGAGGCCATTCAACCAGCTTGCCGTCGTCAGGTCCAAGACGAACCGGAGCAATCGCCGCCACCATTTTCTCTCTGTCACCTATATGAACGGCTTCTGCAATGTAGAAGGAAGGCTTTGGGTGTACCGGCATGACAAGCCCGAGGCGCCTCACCTGAGCCAGCCCAGCGCGATCGGCTATCAGAACCACTATTATTCGCAGAAGCTGCCCGACGGCGGCATCGAGAATGTTCTCTACGAAGATCTCTGGGGCCTGATCGAAACCGTGTGGCCGGAAACCCTGAGGGCGATCCGGGCTCGTCGTCTTTCGCCAGCAATATCCTTCAACGCCTTGGGCATGGCTTCGCTGGCGAGAGTCCGTGTGCCCGCCGCGCGAGAGTGTCACGAGGTTATTCTGGCGCGTAAGTTGCGGGCCGAGGCGATCGCGCTCGAACGGATCGGACACCTGCCGCCCGAATGGGCACAATATGCAGGGATGCTTGATATCGTGCCGGTAGGAATCAACCCGCAGGAAACATTGCGCACCATGGGACAGGATTTCCGAGCGTTCGGAGATCTCTGCTTCAGGCTCGGATTCGAGATCATCCATAATAAGACCTCGATCCCTTTCGTGACATCGGACAATCCCGTCGCTTATTATGATCCACGCTCGCGCGTGGAATTCCGTACTCCTTACGGGGAGCAGGACCCTGTCGAACTGATCTTTCCCCTGGACGTCGACACGCTTCTGCGTGGGTCAACGAATTTGATGCCCGCCAACGTCATCACTCATCATCGGGAAGTGGCCGATCCATCGGTGATCAGGGCATTCAATCGCACCACCGCGCAGTTCAGCTATCGCTTCCTCCTGAGTCAGGATCGCTCCGTGGACAAACTCGCCCAGCGTCATGCCCGTCTCGTCCCGACGGCGTCGGTCGACGTCAGACAGACGGAGCGCGAGATCAAGATTTTCTGGAAACAAGTCTTCGGGCCCATGCCTCGCCTCTCGTCCTTTATCGACACGCCGGAAAAGGCTGCTCGCCTCGAGGCTCAGATGAGATCGGGATGATGGGCGAATCCCGCTGACAACCTATTCCGACCCCATCCCGGTCGCTGAACGATGGGATGGCCCGCACTATGCCCGCGAGCAACTAGATAGCCACCAGACAGGGCCATTCCCGTGCCGACAGACGATGCGATCCCACCTCTTAACCGGACGGTCGGCAATTAGGAGCGGCCTCAGCGCTGTTCTACGACCAGGTATGGGCGGCCTTTGACCGGCAGGTCGCAGCGCCGGGATACCGAAAGCGCGGTCAGCACCTTCAATCGCCACGCTTATCTCTTGCCTGGGTCGATAATACCGTCTTGGTGTCGCTCGGCATTGGCCCGGACCGGATTTGGAAAGCCTATCGATGCGCGGATTAAGGACGAGGACATCAGAGTGGGTGACCGAAGAGATCCCGTGGTCGGCGTGCGGCTCTCGCCTGAGTTGATCGCCAAGATCGACAAGCATGCGAAAAAGCACGGCGCCTTCCGATCTGAAGCAATCCGATCACTTCTAGAGGCGGGTTTGGAATCGACCCAGCGCGACGACGCGCGGCGGCGAAGGCGACCGACCGGCCACAGTTGACCATGCAGAATCGGAGTGGTGTTCTGCAGCATTGACTATCGAGCGCCTCCTATTTAACATCTTAGTTAAATAGGAGGCGCCGATGACCGATGACGCGTTGAGTAGCTGTTTTGCAGCGCTGGCAGACCCCACGCGCCGGGCCATCCTCGCGCGGCTCAGCAAAGGCGAGTTGACCGTAAACGAACTCGCCGAGCCATTTGCGATGAGCCTGCCCGCTGTCTCACGGCATCTTAAAGTTCTCGAACAATCGGGCCTGATCAGTCGAGGCAAGACCGCCCAGACGCGCCCCGCCCGCTTTGAACCCAAAGCGATGCAGGCGGTCGCCGGCTGGATTGACCAGTATCGCGCATTCTGGGACGCGAGCTTCGACCGGCTCGACGACTATCTCAGGGAGATCGGGGGTAGCCGCCATGGAACGTGATTCCGCCGCGATCGAGCGCCCGACCCTGCACATGCAGCGCGTGTTCGACGCGTCCCGCAGCCTTATGTGGGCTGCATGGACGAAGCCGGAGATGATCGTGCGCTGGCTGGGCCCCGCACAATGGCCGGCGATCAGCCACGCTTCAGACTTCAGGGTCGGCGGACGCTGGTCGGCGACGCTGCAATCGATCGAGGGTAAGGGCACCTACGACCAGAGTGGCGTCTATCTCGAGATCGTACCGCAAGAGCGCCTCGTCTTCACTTTCAAATGGGGCGAGGGCCATGAGGACGGCACCCCGGTCGACACGCAGGTTACCGTCGTCCTGAGCGACAATCCGGGCGGCGGCACGCTGCTCGATTTCACTCATGCCGCGCTGAAATCCGGGGCCAGTGCGGAGAGCCAAAGGCTTGGCTGGGCCGGTACGTTCGACCGGCTGGATCACTGGCTCGCCGAACAGCGCAGCTGAACAAAGATTACGTTTTCGGAGAGGTTCGATGGGACGAGTAAGAGTTGCCGCGTTCAGCGTGTCGCTGGATGGATATGGTGCCGGGCCCGAGCAGAGCCACCAGGATCCACTCGGCAAACGCGGGCCGGAACTGCACGACTGGTTCGTCGGCACGAAGAGCTTCAAGGCCATGTTCGGGGCAGAGGGCGGCACGGAAGGCGTCGACAACGACTTCGCCTTTCGCTCGATGGGCGGCTTCGGTGCCTTCATTCTCGGCCGCAACATGTTCGCGCATTCGCGAGGGCCTTGGACAGATGATGGTTGGAAAGGCTGGTGGGGTGAGAACCCGCCCTATCACGCGCCGACCTTCATCCTGACCCACCATCCCCGCGATCCCATCGTAATGGAGGGCGGCACGACCTTCCATTTCGTAACCGATGGGATCGAGGCTGCGCTCGAGCAGGCGCGCGATGCCGCCCGCGAGAAGGATGTCAAGATCGGCGGCGGCGCGGCTACGGTCCGCCAATATCTGCAGGCCGGGCTCATCGACGAAGCGCATTTCGCCTTCTCGCCGGTGCTGCTCGGACGCGGCGAGCCCGTGTTTGCGGGGCTCGACCTCCCCGCGCTTCGCTACCGCGTCGTCGACACCACGCCAACCGAGCGCGCCACACATGTGGTAATCGCCCGCTAGGCCGAGCCCGCCGTCCCCAAGCAACATCACCGATCGAGAGGCTGCCGCTATGAGCGATTTGACGATCTGGACATTGGACTGGGTGCCCGAGGGGCCGCGCGGCTTCGTGCGCGATCTCCGGCTGCGCTGGGCGTGCGAGGAAGCCGGCCTTCCCTATGCTGTTCGGACCATCGCGTTCGAGGATCGCGCGACCAACCATCTCGATCGCCAGCCGTTCGGCCAGGTTCCCTATCTGGACGACGGCGGCGTGAAGATGTTTGAAAGCGGGGCCGGGCTCCTCCATCTGGCGGGCAAGAGCGACACCCTGATGCCACGCGATCCCGAGGGCGAGGCGGAAGCCGTGCAGTGGACGATCGCCGCGCTTAACTCGATCGAGATGGTGTCGGTCCCCTGGTGGTTCATGGAGGTGACCGGCGCCAAGGACAATGGGCTGACCGACTGGCTGCGCGGCCGCCTCGACCATATGGAGCGTGTGCTGAGCGAGCGGGAATGGCTGGCCGCCGGCCGCTTCACCGTAGCGGACCTGCTGATGGCCGACGTTCTCCGCGTGGAGAAGGTTCGCGCATTCGGCGATCGGCCGGTGACGGAAGCCTATGTGGCACGGGTCACGGATCGTCCCGCGTTCAGGAAGGCGCAAGCCGACCAGATCGCCTGCTTCGAAGCTGCCGATGCAAAACGACCATAGCTCCCGCCGTCTGAGATATGGGGATGGCAAACCGGGAAAGCGGGCTTGTTGCGAGGGCGGCTCCACCAAAATGGATGGACCGGCGAGGCTACCGCAGCTCTCTCAGCGCCTTCAAAGCGAGCCGATAGATCTGCCGGCGCTGCTCGCTGGTCGTCTGTTCCATCTTCGCGCGGACGGCATCTTCGGCGCGCTCGCCATGTTCTCGCATCGCATAGGTGGCTTCTTCCTGCGCAAAACGCCTCGTCTTCGCGCTCGCCAGCCAATCGAAAAGCATACCGGAAATTCCCAAGTGACGGATCCATGTACGCGAGCTCCCTGCTGAAACATAATTACAGGTTCGCAACGCCAGCGCGATTTGCGCTTGTCCCGTAGCAGCTGCATTTTGAAGTCGATCCCGGTGCGGGGGAGATTGGGGTTGCGCTCGAAAGCTGCCCGTCCGAAATCAGGAAGGCCGCGCCGGCTCGGGAACGGCAAAAATTGGGCGACCGCTGCCAGCGGCTCGCGACCAAGGTCAGCCGATCAGACTATCATGTCTCATTCCTCGGAGCGGTCGCGCGCCGGCCCTATCGAAGCGGCGTTGCGTCGGTTGAAATACAGGAAAATCGGCACTCCTGCCGCGACGAGAGCAATGCCTGCGAATGCGCGCGCAGGTGCCGTCATCAGGGTGCTCAGCATCAAGCCGGCACTGACGACGAGGAAGGCCGCCGGGACGAGAGGATATCCGGGAACGCGATAGGGGCGATCGATGTCCGGCAGCGTGCGCCGCAGGACGTAGACGGATGCTACGCCCAGCGCGTTGAAGAAAAGCAGTACGAAAACGATTATGTCGGTCAGCGCGTCGAACGTGCCCGAAAGCGCGAACAGGCAGGCACAGGCACCGACGAAGAGGGTTGCATGAACGGGTACGTTGCTCCGTGGCGAAACCGCGGCCAGCCATGCCGGCAGCAGCCCGTCTCGTGCCATCCCGAACGGGATGCGTGCGATGGACAGCGAGGTGGAATGAAGCGCCCCGGCGGTCGAGACCATCATCGCGATGATCAGGAAGGACGCCCCGCCTGCTCCGAGCAGCCGCGACAGGAGCGCGCCTGCCACGGACGAACTAACCGGAAGCGCCGCGATGCGCTCGGGGCCAAGAGCGTAGAAATAGCCCAGATTGACGATAAGGTAGAGCGCGATGACCAGAAGGCTGGCACCGATGATCGCGCGCGGAAGAGTTACGCCCGGCCGCCTTACCTCTTCCGCCACGAAGGAAAGATCGGCCCACCCGTTATAGGCCCATAAAGCGCCGACCATCGCGGCGCCAAAGCCCGCGAGACCGAACCGGGCATTGTCGGGCACGTCTGCGCATGCGGCACCGGTCGTGGCACCGGAAAAATGTGCGAAGGCTCCTCCCGTCGCAAAGAAGGCGGCAAGCCCGATGCCGAGCACCAGCAAGACCTTCATTACGGTCACCGTTGCGACGACGAGGCCGTTCGCATGCATCGACGCACTCGCGAGCAATGTTGTCGCGCCGATCGTCAGCAACGTCACGATGAGAACTAAACTCGGCGAGAGCGTGTCCCCGGTCAGGTCGTTCAGGAACATCGCGAAGACCATTGCGATCGCAGCGACGCTGGCTGCACCGTCGAGCAAGGTCTCCATCCAACCGAACAGGAACGCCCACAAACGGCCGAACGCTGCCTGGATATAATTATAATGCCCTCCAGAACGCGGGAGCATCGCGCCGAGCTCGGCGAAGGTGAGCGCCCCTGCGAGCGTCAGTAACCCTGCGCTTGCGAAAGCCAGCATCACCATCAACGGCGACCCGACATTGCAGGTCATCACGCGTGTCTTGGTAAAGATCCCCGTGCCGACCACGTTCGTCACGATCAAAGCCGTCGCCGGCACTAAAGTCAGCGTGCGCGAAAGCGTGGCTTGCCGACCATTCTGCTCGTTTGCCTGCATCATGCCCCGCGCGCGAGAATTGCCCCAAAGCCTTGCGGCGCGAAGCAGAACGTCGGCTATGCTATCACGGAATCCTGGAACTGCTTGGCGAGAATGTCTCAGAGGTTGTCGATCACCCTCGCCTCATGGATGAGCTGGACGAACGGCGGCTCTCAGGCATGGCAATTTCGACCTTGAACGGCGATGATTGGCGCCTTTCGGCTCGACTACTTTCTGATGAGTGAGCTGTAGGCCGATTGGCTTTGCCCCCGAACAGGCTGGGCAAGCCGATCCAAGAGCAACTCGTGCGAGCTCAGCAAATAGGGGCTGGGCCGGACAACCAGGCACGTCGCGCAGCCGCCGGACCAGTCGGACCACATCAGCGGACAAGCATGTGCCTCACGCAGCGATCGCCGGCACGTGGTCCGCGACATATTCGTCGGTCGACTTCAGCGTCGCATAGCCGAAGGCGAGCTCTGCCATCCAGGCTGCATGGACCTGGGTCGCAGGGACGCGGATGCCGCCGAACTCTATGTCCAAGGTGGCGACGGCATCGTGGATCACCGTGACCGCATAGCCATAGTCGAAGGCAGCCCGGGTCGCAGCATCGATGCAGTTGTGAACCATGGCGCCAACGATCACCACCTCCTCGATGCCGTGCGTGTCGAGCGTCTCCTTCAGATTGGTATCGCGGAACGAGTTCGTGTGGTGCTTCGTGATGACCGGCTCGCCCTCGGCCGGGAGCGCGACCTCGTGGATTGCCGCGCCGTGCGAGCCCGGCAGGAAGAACGGCGCGTTCGCGCTCAGGAACTCATGGCGGACATTCACCACGAGATGGCCGGCCCGACGGGCGGCCTCGACCACCCGCGCGGCCCTGACGGAGGCTTCCTCCATGCCCACCAATGGCCATTTCGCCCCGGCATAGGTCGGGAAATAGTCGTTCTGGATGTCGATGACGATGAGAGCCTGTTTGGCCATGGCGCAAAACCTCCGTCCAAGGGGTCCAATCACCCCTCTGCTTGAAAGCCTATCCCACCCATGCCATCCGTCACGAGTGGCAGAACTGACATTCCCAAGGGCTAAACTGACAAATGAGCGTGCGACCTCCTCTTGAGATTGGCCTCATCGCCTATCCCGGCTCCCAGGAGGCCGCGCTGCATGGCCTCTCCGACAATTTCCAGGTGGCCCAAAGGCTGGCGCAGGAGAGGCGGTCTATATCGACGCCCCTGCTGACCGTCAGCCGCTATACGCTCGACGAGCAACGAGCCAACGTCGTCCCCATGAGCAACAGCGTTGGCGGTGCGGGGTCGGGCGTGCCCGATGTCGTTATCGCGCCACCGTGCCTGGGCGCCCTGCCAGAGCGGGAAAGCATCGTGCCGATCGCCGGCTGGTTGAAGGAGCGGCACGCCGCCGGTTCAGTGGTGGCCTCCGTATGCGCCGGCGCGTTTCTGCTCGCCGAGGCCGGGCTGCTCGATGGCCGCACGGCCACGACCCATTGGACCTACGCTAATATGCTTGCGAAGGCCTATCCGGCGGTGACGCTCGACATCGACAAGCTCGTCATCGACGACGGGGACATCATCACCGCCGGCGGCGTCATGGCCTGGACCGACCTCAGCCTCAAGATCATCGGCAACATCCTGGGATCGGCGGCGATGATCGAGACCGCGCGTTTCCTGCTGATCGACCCTCCCGGCCGCGAACAGCGCAACTACAGCGCCTTCTCCCCGGTCCTGACCCACGGGGACGGAGCCATCCTGAAGGTGCAACAATGGTTGCAATCCGTCGAAGTGCGTAAGCTCACCGTGGATATGATGGCCGAACAGGCTGGCCTCGCGGAACGCACCTTCATCCGCCGCTTCGAGAAAGCGACCGGGCTACGGCCTACGGAATATCGTCAGAACATCCGCATGGACCAAGCGCGGGAGTTGCTTGGATCCTCGGAGCATTCGATCGAGCAAATCGCCTGGATGGTCGGATATGACGACGTTTCAGCTTTCAGGAAGGTCTTCCTCAAGACGACGGGTCTGTCGCCCGCATTCTACAGGAAGAAATTCGCCGCAATACCTGCAGCCGAAATTCCATCGGATACAGAGAGCGACGATATTGGAGTGAGCCACGGCCGATAGTCTGCTGATTGGGGCGGGATCGCTCCCGCCCCTTTGTGTCAGAGTTCCGGATGAAGGTTACGGACGGGGCTCACGGCCTCAAGGTGCGAGGCGACGTCGAACATGTTCGACTCCGCATACCAAGAGGCGGCGATCTGGACGCCGATGGGCAGGCCGTCGCGGCTGGTGCCAAACCGCAGCGTCATCGCCGGCAGGCCTGTCAGGCTGAAGGGCGAGGTCGCGGACATCACCTGGAAGGCGGAGATGGTCTGGCCATCGACTGTAACATCATCGAGACCATGCTTCGTCGCAGGGAACGGCGTCACCGGACAGAGCAGTACATCGTAGCGCTGGAAATACGCGGCGAAACGATCGCGCAGAAACTGGATGGTCTGCTCGGCAGCGACGAACTCGTCGATGGGCGTGTCCGGCGTGTCCAGGATCAGCTGCACATGGCGGAAGACCTGATCCTCGTGGCCCGTCGTGACGCGCCCGAACTCGGGATGGGTCTCCATCTGCTGGAGCTTCCAGAGCACGCCGACGGTGTCGATGTCCTTCAGGAAGGGCAGCTTCACCTCCTCGACCAGGACGCCGCCGGCGACTGCCAGAGCCTCCGCCGCGGCCTTCACGGTCGCGACGACGTCGGGATCGGTCGGACCGAAGAAGTCGGAGGTCATCCAGCCCACGCGGAGCGGCCGGCCCGCCTTGCCGATACCCACATCGATGCCGGGCGACAGGGTGGAGAAACCGTCGGCACCGTCTGGGCCGGAGATCAGCGAGTAGGCGAGCGCGACGTCACGGACGCTGCGGGCCATCGGGCCGATATGCCAGAAGCGACGCGGAACCTGCGGGAAGTGGCCGGTCAGCGGCACGCGGCCGTGCGTCGCCTTCAGGCCGACGATGCCAGTGTGGGCGGCCGGACCACGGGTCGAGATGGCGACGTCGCTGCCGATGCCGATCGGCGACATGTTGGCGGCGATCGCGGCGGACTCACCACCGCTGGAGCCACCCGGCGTATAATCGAGATTCCAGGGGTTGTTGGTGCGGCCGGTCAGGAGATTGTCGGTCTCGATCGAGAAGGCGAATTCCGGCGCGTTGGTCTTGGCGAGCAGGATAGCGCCCGCAGCCTTCATCCGTGCGACCGCAGGAGCGTCCTTGTCGGGCACGCGGCCCCTGAAGATCGGCGAGGCGCGCTGGGTGAGCACGCCTGCGGTGTCGATGACGTCCTTGACGGTGAACGGCACGCCGTGGAGCGGGCCAACCTTCTCGCCGGACATGATCGCGGCTTCCGCCTGCCTGGCGGCGGTGCGAGCGCCGTCGGCGACGGTGACGATGGCGTTCAGCTTCGGGTTGACCTCGGAGATGCGGTCCAGGTGCGCTTCCACGACCTCGACGGGCGAAAGCTCCTTCCTGGCGATCAGATCGGCGAGACGGGTGGCGTCCATGCGGATGATGTTGTCGGTCACGGTACATTGCCTCAATTCAGGGGGTGCCAATCACCCTCTGCCGGCAGACCTACCTCTCAAGCGGCATCCGCAACGAGTGGCGGAGCTGACATTCCTCGGGGCAAAACTGTCAAAACGGGTCCATGACCTGTTCTTGAATTCGGCTTCGCTGTCTCGCACTGCCGACGGCTGCAGTGAAGCCGAATGTCCGGTCTTACCAAAACCGATTATTTGTCAGCGCAGTCAATATGGCTAGAAAATCCCGTGCAAAGCCATCGCCGATCACGAGAGCTGACTGTCGGCAATTGGGAAGCGCTCTGAGGCGCAGGACCGGCCGGAATTGGCGCCGAGCGGATCGGCTCCTCGCCGTCCGCGAGGAGCCGACACTTTCAGATCTCAGTGCCTTCCGCGAGGGTCAGGGCATCCTCGATATCGACGCCGAAATATCGAACCGTGTTCTTGATTTTGCTGTGCCCCAGCAAGATCTGAACAGCTCGGAGGTTACCCGTCGCCTTATAAGTGATCGACGCCTTGATGCGCCTCAGGGAATGCGTGCCATAATCCTCTCGCCGGAGTCCGACACCGCTCACCCACTCGTCGACGAGGCGCGCGTACTGCCGCGTGCTGAGGTGGTCGGAATGATCGACGCGGCTAGGGAACACATAATCGCCCAACGCCCCACCGCGACGCTGCAACCAGGCAAGCAAGCTGGCTCGAGCGTCCGACAGCAGCTCGAGCTGCACTGGTCTCCCAGTCTTCGTTTGCGTCACCGTGGCTCGCGTACGGATCTGACCGACGCTTACGATATCGTCGATTTTGAGGCGGACAACGTCACATCCCCGAAGTTTGCTATCGATCGCAACATCAAACAGGGCCCGATCGCGAAGCCGGCGATGATGGTCAAGATAGAAGCGGATGCCCCATAACTGTTTCGGCTTCAGCGCCGCTTTGCACCGACGTTGCGCCCGGCGTTCCAAGCTTTCCGGTCGTCAGCGCCCGGATCATATTCTGAAGTGCCCATCGTTCTTCTCCTATGGCCAAATCGGCCAAGGAAGGAACGCCGCTGAACATCTTCATGGTGTTCGGAAGGCAAGGCCCTAATCAAATCTAGATAACGACAGTATCGCCTCGTTCACTGATCATTCGACCGATGGAGTCGAACAAGGCGTTCATCGCAACCGGCTTTGGCAGCACGTCATCCGCACCGTGATCGAGACAGGTCTCGCGTAGGCCGACTGCAGTGTCGGCGGTCACAACGATAACGGGAACCTTGGCCTTATCATCGCTCCGCTCGCGAATGGCGCGGATGGCGGTAAGTCCGTCCATGCCTGGCATCCGCAAATCCATCAGGACAATATCGAACTGGCGAGCGCTTAGCATATCGAGCCCCATGCGGGCATCGTGTGCCTCCGTCATCTCGGCGCCGACGATCGTTAGCATGTCGCGCACGACGCGACGATTCATCGCGTCGTCTTCCACGAACAGGATCTGCATGGCCGCGTTGCTCATCGGGGTACGGTCTAGCTGGCCAAGGTAAAAAATATGTTGCGCATGCCGGTTACGCCGCCTCGTCCGCGGTCGACCGCATTACGACAGGTCGTTCGCCATAGAGGTTGCCAAGCTGGGCGAGCAACTCGGGCGCTCCGATCGGCTTTGCCAGTAACTGATCAGCGCCGAGCGAAAGCAGATCAGTCTCGGCAATCAGCGCTGGCGGACCATGAAGGACCGAGACACGCGCATTGCAGCCGCGCGCGGCGGCGATGATCGCGCGAAGTGCGGAGATCGCTTCGGCGGGATCCGCGCCACAGCTGCCCGCCTCGACCAGGACGTGATCGCATGGCTGACGTTCCATGGCCGCGCAGCCCTCTGCGGGGGACGCGACGGTGACGACTCGCTGGCAGGCCGGCGCCAGCACATTCGAGATGATGCGCTGGGTCAAAGGATTCGCCTCGACGAGCACGACCTTCGCCATGGCGAGACTGGTCGCCGCCGGGGTCTCGGCACGGACGCGGATCGATCGATCCACCGCAACGGAAAGTGGCAGGCTGATCGTGAAGCAGCTCCCCCGGCCAAGTTCGCTGGCCACAGTCACGTCGCCGCCCATCGCGCGGGAGAGGTTGCGGCAGATCGCCAGGCCAAGCCCGGTGCCGCCATATTGCCGGCTGGTGCCGCCATCGATCTGGCGGAAGCTCTCGAAAATCAACTCGCTCTTGTCCGCGGCGATCCCGATCCCGGTATCGGCGACCTCGATGACGAGCTGATCGTTCTTGTCGATCGTGGCGGTCCGCGCACGCAGGCAAACCCCACCCTCGTGCGTGAACTTGAGCGCATTGGACATGAGGTTGAAGATGATCTGTCGGAGGCGATCTTCGTCTTCGTTCACCCAGCCCGGCGCCGCATCGATATCAAGCTCCAAAGTCAGGTTCTTCGCTTCGGCTTCGCCTCGCCAAAGGCGCTCGGCCTCCCGCAGGAGTTGCCGAAGGTCGAAGTCCGCCTTTTGAAGAACAAGGTTGCCCGTTTCGATCTTGGCGACATCCAGGATGTCGTCGACCAGCGCCCGCATGGTTTCGCCAGCGCCGTGGACGACTTCGATCTTGTCGCGAAGCGAACGATCGATCTTCTGGTCCGCGAGGAGCACCTGGGTCATCCCCAAAATGCCGTTCAGCGGTGTGCGGATCTCATGGCTGGTCGTCGCCAGGAATTCGGTCTTGGCGCGTAGCGCATCCTGCAGCGAGTCGTTTGCATGGCTCAGTTCGGAGTTCGCCGCGCGCACGCGGTTTCGGCTCCGCGATAGTGAGACGAAACCGGCCAGCAACAGGCTCAGAACGATCGCAGCGGCCGACATGATCGTGCTGAACAGGATCGTCCAAAAGCGTGCTTTCGATTGCTGGAGCCGGGCTTCCTGCCGGCCCTTCTCCGCCTTCAGGCGGGCAATGCGAAGATCTTGATTGGCGAAGTCGAAGCGAGCCGTGACCAACGCAGCACTGCTCGATGCGGTCAGCTTCTGGATCTCGTCATCCAGTCTCTTGAACGCCTCAAGATGGTTCAAGGACAGCTCATAGCGGCCGAGATGCTGGTAGACGTGGTAGGCGGTTTCGTGAAAGTCGCGAAACGATGTTGTTGAGGTCGCGAGATTGATGCCCGCGAAGGTACGGTCAAGATAGGCGGAGGCACTCTGATAGTCGCCCTCCTTCGCGGCGATCTGCGCCTTGACGCCCCAGATGAACGGACGCCAACCCGCCGCATCGCCTGCTCGCGATACCGCCAGAGCGCGGTCGATGCTGATCTTCGCACCATCGATCCCACCGTCCAGCAGCTGGGCCGAGGCGAGGTTCGTAAGGATCCGCACCTGCAGCATCGCGCTGCCAAGCGACGATGCTGCGGCGAGAGCCTTGCGATATTCCTTCTCGGCGTCGCGATAGCGACCGAGTTTCTTCAGGGTTTCTCCGAGATTGTTGTGCGCGGCGAGCTCGATCGCCGGATCGCCGCGATATACGTCGGGAACCTGGGAATAATATCGCAGGCTCCGCTGATTGTCGCCTGCATCCGAATAGATCCCGCCCATGCTGAGCAACGCCTTCGCCTGCCCACGACCGTCGCCCAACGCCACGTAGAGCTCGTAGGCATTTTGGAAATCAGCCAGCGAGGCGCGTACATCACCGGTCGCGGTCTCGGCCGTTCCACGCGCGAGCGTGACGTCGGCGACGAGCTTCGAGCGGGGATCGGCCGCAGCCGCCCCCTTGAGTGCCTGCTCGAGCAAAGGCAGGGCTTGGCCGGGCTGATTGACGCGGCTCAGCGCCTCGCCGTGGAGCCATTCTGCTGTAGCGGTGGCGGTGGCGACCGACTTCGCGTCTGGAAGCCGCTTTGCCAACTGCTCGGCGAGCAGCACGGGCTTCATGGCCGAGGCAGGGTCCGCCATCATCGCGGCCTTTGCGGCCGCCACGGCGGCGTCGAAAGCTTGCGTTGCCTGATCGGTCCCGGTAGCCGCCCAGGCGCTCGCCGGCGCGAGCGCGGTGAGGCTTAAGCCAAGCAAAACGCTTCTGTGCACTGACCCCATGGCCAGAGACGCTCGCTTCGATGTCATGATGCGATCCTGTCCTTCAAGGTGGCAGTGGCCCGCTCCCGCAAGGCACGGCCAACGCCGGGCAACTGGTCGAGGGCTTGCTGTTGTCCGCCACCCAGCACGAACTCCCGCAGCGCATCGACGCCGAGCGGCTTCGAAATGAGGTAACCCTGGAGCAGATCGCATCCCATCACGCGCAACAAGGCCATTGCCTCGGGCGTATCGACGCCTTCCGCGGTCACCTCCAGTTCCATCGCGTGCGCCAAGTCGATGGTCGAGCGGACCAGCAACGGATCGCGTTGATTGCTGGCGAGCGACGAGATGAAGCTCTTGTCGATCTTCAGTTCCTTGAGCGGCAACCGCTGAAGATAGGCCAGCGATGAGAAGGCGGCACCGTAATCGTCGATCGCGATGCGCGCGCCAGCCGCAGCCAAAGCGGCAAGATTGGCTTCCGCTCGTTCCTGATCGGCAATCGTAGCGGTCTCGGTGATCTCGAAGCCGATTCCGCCCTTCACGTCGGGCAGGCGGGCGAGGAGCCACGCCACGAAATCCAGATCGTCCGCCAGCAGCCCCGACAGATTGATGTCGACCGTAAGGGGGCAGCCTTGCTCGGCAAGAGAGGCGCGATCGGCAATGGCACGTTCAACAACCCACTCGGTCAGGCTACGGATGCATCCGGTCTCTTCGGCGATCGGGATGAAGATGTCGGGGGGAACGTCTCCTCTCACCGGATGACGCCAGCGAAGCAGCGCTTCCACCGCATCGATCGTCCAGCTCCGATTGCGGAGTTTAGGCTGATAAACCAGCGCGAGTTCGCCCCTCGTAACCGCCGTCTGGAGATCGCGCACGAGCGCCAGCCGGTCGGCGTTGCCGTCGGGGGCATCGGTTTCAGAAATGAACAGGCGGACATGTCGGCGCCGCGCCTCTTCCAAGGCCGCCTCGGCACGCTTCACTGCCGCGAGTGAGATCGGCCCCCTTCCGGTGTCCGTTGCACCAATAAGGAGATGGAGTTCGAACAGCACGCCATCGCATGTGATCGGCATCGTGACGGCTGCCGTGGCCGCGATCAGCCGTGCACGCGCATCGGCTAAAGACCTCGCCCGGAACGCGAACTCAATGGTCGTGCGATCGGCACGGCCGATTTCGCAGTCGCCTATGGCCGCCACGAGACGTTCGCAGATTGTCGAGACGACGCGATCGGCCAGCTCGAAGCCGAGGGTTTCGCGCAACAGATTGAATCGCTCGATCTCGCCGACCGCCGTGAACAGTCGGGTCTCTTCGCTCGGCGAATGTGCATATGCGCTTTCGCGTCGTAGCGTATCGAAATAACCCATATGCGACGGAGCCATGCTGTCTTCTTCCGGGCTGCGCGCAATGCCCGTGATGTCCGGCAGCCAGCGGCGGACGGCCGTCAAATGGCGCCAAAGCCGCGCGGGGATGTCGTCCAGCATGGAACAAGGATCGGCGATCGAGTTAAAAATCGGGTTAACCGAGGCCACGCTTGGGCCAAATAAGACGTTGAACGAGCGACTAATTCTGCAGTGACCGCGCCGACAAAATAGTCCGCAACAGACAGGAGGAAACCGGCCGATCGAAGCGGACGCCGCAACGCGGCGGTTTGGCCCACATGATCAGCGCGGGCAGGTCCGTGTCGCGGACGCGCACGATTATTCGGTCGCCGCTGCTTACCCCCTCACCGAGATGGAGCAGCGCCCCATCGTGCGACACGTTGATCAAATGGACGCGTACCGTCTCGCCATTCATCTCAGCGGAAGCGGGCTCGAAGATCTTGTGTCGGGCGGCTCGCACCCGTTCCAGCAGCGGCATGCGTGGCCCCGCCTCCTGTTATAGAGCCCGACCGCGTCAAAATGCCCACTGCACCTGCGCGCCGCTGGCGTAGCTTGTGCCACCGTCGTTCAGCGCGTCATGGATCTGGGCACGGCCGAAGAGCGAAACGGCAGCCTTGCCGCCAGCCAAGCTGTGACCGTACATGATCTCGCCCGCAACCGGCAAACGCCCGGACGTAGGATTGAAGCTCTGATCAATCAGGCCAAGGTCGCCTGTATCGCGGTCTACCACGCCAACGGATGCGAAATGCAGCCGGCCGGCATCGACCTGAAGCGGTTTCGAAACGGCGAACCGCACGCGATCGCTGTGCCCGAACAGATGCGCCTTGGTGAGTGCGATCTCACCGGCGGTGCTGAGCAATCCCAGCGAGCGCGTGCTGATCGTGCCGCCGGCGAGCCTGGTCGTGCCGGCCGTGCCGGATGCCGAAAGGAGCAGCGTCTGGCTCACACTGAAATCGACGCCGATGGTCATGCCGGTCGTGGTCGAACCGCCTTTGAGATTGGCGGGATCGAGCGACTGGATGCCGAGTGCGGCCGCATCTTCATGGAGAATTGTGGCCGCCGCATGGAGCGAAAGGCGCGGATTGACCGCATAACCCATTCCGATCTGCTCGGCCGTGGCCCGATAGCGGCGAAGCCCGGCGGTCTCCGGTCCGATGGCGAGCCCGAAAGAGGCGAGGTCGCGGTGATCGTTACGGCTGGTGCTTCCGATGCTGACACTCACCCCCGGCGCCAGCAGATAACTCGCGTTCAGATACGCGCCGCCCGACGCGAGACCGAGATAGGGGCTCGCGCCGCCCTGCCCGACTTCATAGTCGCTGCGGAAGCCGAAGCCGCTCTGCGCATCGAGCGCGGCAGCGCCCTGCCCGGTGCCGAAGCGAAGCGCGAACTTCTCGCCACCGATCATGTTGTCGGAGGTGTAGAGGTTCCCGTCCGCTCGGAAGCCTGGCGTAAACGAGCGCCGCTCGATCACGGTGCGCATGACCAGTCCGCCGAACGCGGCCAACGGCGCGCCGCTATTGCTGAACCCGAAGACAGCAGTGCTCGGCGCCGAACCCGCAAGCTGGCTGAACTTGCCCGCCTGAGCCAGCAGTGCGGAGGTCAGATAACTTTGATAATATTGGCCGCCGGCTTCACTTTTCGCCATTGTGCCGACAAGTTTGGAGGAAAGTGGGATCTGGAAATCGCGATGAGTATTACCAATTGTCTCGATCAACGAGTAGGAGACGTTGCTTGCGTTCCAGACGGCTTGGTTGCCGACGCGGATCCCCATCGTCGCGACAAAGAAGGATTGCGGTACGAGGCTCGCCTTGCCGTTGACGACCGGATAATAAGCGAGGTTACGCCAATTGAGCGGCGCCTGGGATGCCGCAATGTTAAGCTCGCCCGCGCCGTAGACCGAGTCCGCTCCTGGGTTGGTGCCGAGCTTGGTTGCCGACTGCAGGATGATCTGCGCGGTCTCGTCGGGATATTTCGACAGCCAAGGCCAGCGGTTCTGGAGGAGCGCGATCGCCCCCGACACGAGCGGCGCCGCGAGCGAGGTTCCCGACTGGCGCACGAAGCCGCCCTTCCCGTCTGAGACGAGGATAAGCTCGCCTGGAGCGACGATGAAGCGGTATTTGAGCTTGTTCGCTTCCGAGCAGACGCTCGATCCTCCCGCCGGGATGAGGCAGGCTTCACCCGGGCGGTTGGAGAAATTCGAAATCGTGCCGTCGACGCCGACGGAACCGACGAGGATGATCGTCGGGTTGGTCGCGAAATTCCACGCGACATTCTGCGTCTGGGTGACGCCATCGTTGCCTGCGGCGATGACGAGGTCATGGCCATGAGCCCCCGCCGTAGTAAGGGCGCTGTTCCAGCCGGGATTGAGCGTCCAGCCGGGCACGCCGAGCGACGCATTGAGGACGCCGACCGGTACCGTCTTGCCCTTGAAGATCGCGGCGTTCAGGGCCGCGACGCCGGTGCCCACGTCGGTCCAGTTCGTGGTGCCGGTCGAATCGTAGGGGTCGTAGACGATCACCTTGACGGAGCCCGCGGGCATGACACCCATCACTCCAGAACCGTCGACCGACCCCATGATCAGGCTGCCGACTGCGGCACCATGACCATCGTTGAAGACGGTCGAGCCATATTGGGTGATTTGCTTCGAGAGATGCTTGTTATCTGCCGAGATCGCGAAATCGAGCATGCCGATGGTCGGCGCAACACCCCCCGTCGGCGTTGTTCCCTCGGTCGCGGCGAGCGCCGGGCTCCACCCGGTCGCTCCCATCCACCAGTCGACGTGCCCGGTCCCGGTCAACGTCATCAATGAGTCGTAAAGGCCCAGAAACAGCACCGCTCTCTGCGTCTCGCTTACGCCCGCCAAACTGGATGCATTGATGGTACCGTCGGCGTTGAAAGTGATGCCGGCTTGGACGACCAGCTTGGAGAGGTACGTGCTCGCCGTCGCGCTCGAGCCGGCGGACTTCTTGATGGCGCCGCCCCAGAACGTGCCGGCGGGATTGATGATGCTGGTCTGGATCAGGTTCGCGAGCGCCTGATAGTCGCCCTGCGTCTTTGCACGACCCCAGGCGGCCTGCACGGTCTGCCAATTGCTCGCCTCGGACTTCCAGAAAGTGCCGACTTGGCTATAGGCGATCCCATACTTGCTGGCGCTGGTATACGGGTTGAGCGCACCCGTTCCCCAGAATGGATCATTCTTGGTGCCGTACAGCGCGAGCGTCGCAGCGTCGGTCGGCTGGGTGAACGGCGTGATATTGCCCCAGAAGGGCGTAATGTTCCCCCAGAAAGGGGTGATGTTCCCATAGAAGGGGGCAATGTTCCCGTAAAACGGCGTGATATTCCCCCAGAAGGGATCAATATGGCCATAGAAGGGGGAGATGTTGCCATACATCGGGCGCACGGTGTTCTGAGCTACAGCCGCATTTGTAATCGTCATGGCCGCAGAGGCGCCAGCAAGGATCGAACAGACACGCCGTACGCGTCCCGAGCGCCAAACCATCTTATATTCCCCAGAAGATTCCCTCGCGACCGCTCTGCGCGTGATTCGTGGAGAATTCCGCACCAATCGCGCTTAACGGACCGCTAAGGCTGATCGCTCAAGGGACTGAAAACAAAGCTAATTGATGCATGTTAAATCTTGTCTCGGCTGCCGAGCGTGAGCAGGCGCGTGAGCCGTCCTCAGCCGGCGCGATCGGCCGGATAGGTGACAATGTCGGGCTTGCCGTCCGCGAAGGCTAGCCGCGCGCCGAAGAGAAGTCGGAAATCGAGGTGACCCCTGTCGGCAGTCTCAGCGCGAGTGGTGCCGAACCGTTGAGCGCGGAGGGCGCGGCTGGTCAGATCCATATGAAGCGGACGGTCGGAAATTAGGGAATACCGCCGATTGCAACAACGGCCGCAAATGGCGCGTACCAGTCCGGCTCCTCGCGCAAGGCGAGGAGCCGTCCCGATCAGATATCTGTGCCTTCCGCGAGCGTAAGCGCGTCTTCGACGTCGACGCCCAGGTATCGTACCGTATTCTCGATCTTTGTGTGCCCAAGCGGCCACGATTCATAATGCACCTCATCTTAACTTATTGAAATACAAAGGTCTGCTGATCAGAATTTGATGTTAGCGGAGCTGCGAGGAGCGTCCTTCTCGAGAGACCGGCCAGATCTGCGGCTTTGATCACCCACGGAGCACCGGGGCAGACCTGGCGGCCGCTTATGGTGCCGCGACGGAGCATGCGCAACGCCGTCATATTGCACACCCCGATGGTTTTCGCTGCTTCATCGAGTGTGATTTCGCAGCGCTCGGCCCATTCTTCTTGGCGGAAGCATGCAATCTTGTGATGATTGCGGAAGCCGCGCACGCGCTCCTGCGTCCAGGCGTTGCCATTCCCGGTTGCGACCTTAATGCGATTGAGCAGAAGCGCGATTTGACGATCCGGCATCAATCGAGCCAACTCGCGCATCAGCGCAATGCTGTCGTCGGGAATGCGAGGATTGTGCCGGCCAGTGGCATTGAGGCGCTGCTTCACCTTGAGTTCGGTGTGATCCCCTCCCTGCCAGTGCAGAACGGCGTGTATGATTGCTCCATCCCGGCGCTCAATAACTTCCGACAATGACGTACGCAGAATGCGTTTGCGCGTTGCTGCGTTGCTGCCGGGTGCGACCAGGCGCGTTCGAGGTCGGCGCCAAGCGCCATCAGCTGCTCGCGCTCATGTTCCCCAGCGGAGGCGGGCGCCGTGCGGCCGTAGCTGCGATCTCGGCCTCGATTCTAGCCACCGCGTGCAAGGTCTCATTCCATCGGCGCTCCAGCTCACCGGCGACGAGCCGATTGGCGGGGTCGACCGCATCGTACTGCCGACGAGCAAGGCTGGCCTCATAGCGGGCCTGCTGCAGGCTGAGCGCTTGTTGCCGCTCGCTCCTGCCCGTCACGCTTTACGCAGATTGTCCGCTATCAAGGCCTTCATCGCTGCGGCGCTTCGGGGCCGGTCAGGCAGAATCGCCTGCGCTTCGGCGGCGCGGATCAGATCGACGATCAGCCCGTTGAAGGGCGTGGCGACCCCGACCTGGCGACCACGATCCACGACATAGCCGTTGATCGCATCGATCTCCGTCTTGCGCCCCTTCTCCAAATCCTGGAGCATGCTGGCTCGAAGCAGCGCATGGCGGCTCCATACGCGCCGATAGAGCGGCAGCTTGTCCGCCAGAGCCTCGCCCTCATCAAAACGCAGGGACTCCATATCCTCTCCCTGCATGGGCGCGAGGTGGTGGCCGGAGGCATGAGCGACGCGGATCAGCTCGTCCGCGACCTGGGCGAGGAACGCCATGGCATCCGGGCTCGCCAGCACGTCGCCGAAGGAGCAGGACAGCGCGGTCGAGACGCCGCTGAAGGTGGCGTTCATCAGGAGCTTGGACCAGCGGATCGCCATCAGGTCCCCGACGATCTCGCAATGGCCGACAGCCGAGAGGATGCCGGCGATCGCGCGCAGCCGCGGCGTGATGCCCCCCACGATCTCGCCGACCTCGAAGGCGTGCCTGTCCACCGCCTCGACCGTGGAGGTCAGCTTGGACACGCCCGGGGCGATATAGGTCGCCCCGAAGCCGACCGTGCCGCCCACCGTCCGCCCCGCGCCGACGAGGGCGGCCACGCCGTCTTCCGGAATGCCGTTCTGAAGCGTGCACACCACGCTCTGTCCGCCCAGATGGGGAGCGAGCCGGGATAGCGCGGCTTCGTTGTAGGTCTGCTTGGTGAGAAGGAGGACGAGGTCGTAGACGCCGTCCATCTGCGCGGGCTCGATCGCGGATACCGGCACGGCCAGCGCCATCGTCCCCGTCACCCGCGCGCCATGCGCGTTGAGCGCCGCGACGTTGGCCGGATCGGCATCGATCATCACAAGACCGGGATTGCGGGGGGCGAGCCGGGCACCGACGACGATGCCGAGCGAGCCGGCGCCCAGGATAGCGATTTTCATGGCTTTGCCTTCACGATGCGGGAGGTGCGGATCGAAGAGCCTCCGCCGACGATCGCCTGAGAATCCGTGCCAGCCACAGGAACAGCAGGATCGCGACGACGTAGAAGGGGGACAGGGCATAGAGGGCGATCTGGAGCGAATGGGCCGGGTGCGCGGCCCTGACATGATCGCTCATCGCCCCCACGAAGGTCGGCCCGAGCCCGAGCCCGACGAAGTTCATCACCAGCAGGAACAAGGCGCCGGCCATCACCCGCTGGTCGGGGCGCACCACCTCCTGCACCAGCGCGACCGAGGGCGAGAGGTAGAAGAAGTTCAGGGTCATGGGCACCAGCAGGAGCGCGAGCGCGAGCGGCCATTGAGGGGCCCAGAGGAACCCCAGGTAGAAGGGGATGGCGAGGGTCAGCGCGACCGCCGGAACGATGGCGTAGGCCTGCCGCGATCGATGCGCGTAGCGATCGGTCAGCCGGCCCGAGAGGATCATGCTGATGCTCATCCCCACAACCACGACGAGCGCATACCAGATGGCCACCTCGCGCAGCGTCATCCCCTTTTCGCGCATCAGGAACAGCGTCGCGAAATTGCCGAGACCGTAGGTGATGAAGTTGGCCGCACCGCTGGCGCCCGACGCCAGCAGCAGGACCGGGCGCGAGAAGAACATCGTGGCGGTCGCGAAGAATCCCGGGCCGGCTTCGCCCGCGACCATCGGGCCGCTGGGATCGGTCGCGCCCCGCGCCGGATCGCGGATCAGGAAGACGAGCACCGCTGCCAGCAGGCCGGCCGCGCCGATGCCGATGAAGGCGTGGCGCCAGTCGAAGGCCGCCGCGATCGACGCGCCGAACGCAACCCCGATCGCCGCGCCCACGCCGGGCCCGAGATTGTAGATGCCGAGTGCCAATCCCCGTCGCCGGGGCGGGAACGTGTCGGCGATGATTGCATAGGATGGCGGGACGCCGCCCGCCTCGCCGAACCCGACCAGCATCCGCGCCGCCACGAGCTGCGGATAGTTGGTGGCGAAGCCGCAGCAGGTCGTGGCGACGCTCCAGATCGCGCAGGCGACCGACAGCACGCGGACGCGGTTGAAGCGATCCGCGATCCACCCGACTGGAATGGCGATGAAGCAGTAGAAAGCCGCGAAATAGAGGCCGCCGATCAGGCCGAGCTGGGAATCCGATATGTGGAGTTCGTCCTGGATCGGCTTGGCGAGGATCGCGAGCAGGGAGCGATCCAGGAAGTTGAGGATGTAGATCGCCAGCAACGCCAGCAGGATCGCCCATTCCCGGGCGCCGGGGTGGCGCTGGCCGGCGCCGGCGGCCGGCGGTGCGGCCTGCGGATCGAGGTCCGCGGCCGGTGGGAGCGGCGCCACACTCATCGCCGGTCGCCGATTGCCGACATCGCCGGTCATGGCCGCCATCTCGACCCTGCACCCGCCATGCGACGCGACGTGCCTGGTTTCCTTGGATTGATCACCCATTCGCATGACTCCCACCACAAGCCTCTTTGCCGCGCACCCGCGCATCAGGGAGCCGCGCACCGGCCGCGAGCGCGGCATGGCTAGGCCGCGGGCTCGGGGCCGGTGCCCGGCGAAGACGGAAACGCGGCATAGACGCCCTGCTGGAAGACCGGCAGCGCCCGCCGGCCCACGGCGCCCCGGCCGGTGGCGAGGGTCGCCGCCGACGTCGCCGAGACGGGCACGAGATGCTGGACGAGATAGATCAGCACGAGGTCCTCGGCCGGATCCGCCTGCCACCATGTGCCATAGATGCCCGGCCAGTTCATCGCGCCGGCGCGACCGCAGCCATAGATATTGTCGATGGGATCCTCGACGATGGAGACGCCGAGACCGAAGCCCGATTTCTGCCACAGGGGCATGTCGGCGAAGGGTATCTCGCGCTGCGCGGGCGTCAGCCGGTTGGTGCGCATCAGGCGCACTGTCTCGGGCCGCAGCAGCTGCGCGCCGCCATATTCCCCGTCGTTGAGCAGCAGGCGCGCGAAGCGATGATAATCGGCCGCGCTCGAAATTAGGCCGCCGCCGCCGGCCGTATAAGCGGGGGGCGTGTCGTACATCGTCAGCGCCACCTTGCTCAGCCGGTCCTGTGCCGGATCATAGCCATAGACGCTCGCCAGCCGGTATCGCTCGCGGGGGGGCAGCCAGAAATCGGTATCGTGCATGCCGAGCGGGGCGAGCACGCGCTCGCGCATCACCTCCCTGAACGGCCGCCCCTCCAGGCGCCCGATCAGGAAGCCGAGAACGTCGGTCGAATGCCCGTAATGGAAGCGCTCGCCGGGCTGATAGGCCAGGGGCAGGCGCCCCATCGCCGCCAGCCATTCGTCGACCGACAGCCGGTTCATCGCCGGATCGCCGAGTTCGCGCTCATAAGCGGATTTCAGCGGCTCCTCGGAGAAGAAGCCGTAGGCGATGCCGGAGCGGTGGGTCAGCAGATCCTCGATCGTGATCGCGCGCCGCGCCGGCACGGTGTCGCCGATCGTCGCCGCGCCCGGGGCCAGGACGCGGGGGGCGGCCAGTTCCGGCACCCAATGCGCGATCGGATCGCCGAGCCCGAGGCGCCCCTGCTCGACCAGCATCAGCGCCACCAGGGACGTGATCGGCTTGGTCATCGAGGCGATGCGGAAGAGCGTGTCGCGCTGCATCGGCGCCCGTGCCTCCAGGTCGCGCCAGCCCAGCGCGTCGTGCGCGACAATCTCGCCCCCGCGCGACACCAGGGTGACGATACCGGCAAGCTCGCCGCGATCGACGAACGCCTGCAACCGGCCGCGCATGGCGGCGAGGCAGGATCGGTCCGGCCCATTGGTCCCGACTGGAAGATGACCACCCAAAGCAAAACCCCTGATTACATCGATTTCAAACGGAAGGATGGATCGCGCCGTCCGGCGCGGGCGCGGCCCTCGCCCCCGACGCGGGATAGCGAAGGCGATCCAGCAGCGCGGCGCGGACCCGCTCCTGCTCGGCCGCCGGCCAGTCGAGGAAGCCCCTGCCCGTCTTCATGCCGAGCCGCCCCTCGCCGATCAGGGTTTCCAGCAGCGGGTTGGCCGTCCCGTCCCGCGCCAGATCGGGAAAGAGCGTGCCATGGATGGCCAGCGTCAGATCCAGCCCGACCAGATCGGCATTCTCCATCGGGCCCAGGATGCCGAGCCGCGTCCCGAAGCTGTTCTTCACCACGAGGTCGATCGTCGCCGCGTCGCAGACCCCGTCCGCGACGAGCGCGATCGCCTCGCGCCACAGGGCATGTTGCAGCCGGTTGCCGATGAAGCCCGGAATGTCGCGGCGGACATGCACGGGGATTTTGCCGATGGCCGCCAGAAGGGACATCATGCCGGCCACGATCTCCGGAGAGGTCCGTTCGGTGCCGATCACCTCGACCAGCGGCACCAGATAGGGCGGGTTCCACCAGTGCGTTCCCAGCGCCCGGTCCGGCCGGGCCAGCCCGTGCATGATCCGGTGGATCGGGATCACCGATGTGTTGGTCGCCAGCACCGCGTCCGGCCCCGCGAGCGATTCGATTTCCGCGAACAGCGCCTGCTTGGCCGCGAGATCCTCGCGAATGCATTCGATCACCAGCGACGCGCCGTCGACCGTGGTGGCCAGATCGCCCGTCGTCCGCGCGCGGTCGGCGATCGACGGATCCTGCCCCAGCGCGGCCAGCTGCCGGCCGATCCGCGCCGGCGCCTGGCCGAGCGCCCCGGCATCGCGATCGAAGAGCCGCACCGGATACCCCGCGCAGGCGAACACCTGCGCGACGCCGGTGCCCATCAGCCCGGCGCCGATCACCGCGACGATGTCGCCCGATCCGATGGCCCGGCCGGCCTCAGACGTCGACATGATCGGCGCCCTTCAACCGCAGCATGGCCCGCGCCTCGTCCGGGGTGGCGACCTCGAAGCCGAGCTCCTCGATCATCCGGCGGGCCATGGCGACCTGCTGCGCGCTGGAGGTCGCCAGCCGGCCGGGGCCGGCCCAGAGATTGTCCTCCAGGCCCACCCGGACATGGCCGCCCATCGCCAGCGACATGGCGGCGATCGGCATCTGGTGCCGGCCCGCGCCCAGCACCGACCATGCATAGTCCTGGCCGAAGAGGCGATCGGCGGTGCGCCGCATGTGCGCCACATCGTCCGGATGGGTGCCGATGCCGCCGAGGATGCCGAACACGGTCTGGATGAAGAAGGGCGGCTCCGCCAATCCGCGATCGGCGAAATGCGCGAGATTGTAGAGATGGGCCGTGTCGTAGCATTCGAACTCGAAACGGGTGCCATTGTCCCGCCCGAGCGCCAGGATCGCCTCGATGTCGGCGAAGGTGTTGCGGAACACGAGGTCGCGCGTCGCCTCCAGCGCGGGGCGCTCCCAGTCGAACTGGAAGTCGCGATAGCGGTCGAGCATCGGGAACAGCCCGAAGTTCATGGAGCCCATGTTGAGCGAGGCGAGCTCCGGCCGGAACCGGGCGGCGGGCGCGATGCGTTCCTCCACGCCCATCCAGGGCGCGCCCCCCGTCGTGATGTTCAGCACGGCGTCCGTCGCTGCGTGGACGCGCGGCAGGAAGCGGCTGAAGGCCTCGACGGACTGGTCGGGCCTGCCGCTGTCCGGTTCGCGCGCGTGAAGGTGGATGATCGCCGCCCCGCACCCGGCGGCATCGATCGCCGCATCGGCGATCTGCTCGGCGGTGACGGGCAGCCAGGGCGACATCGAAGGGGTGTGGATCGCCCCCGTGACGGCGCAGGTGATGATGACCTTGCGAGCACGCGCCATGTCTCGAAATTCTCCGTGAACCGCGCGCCGCGGGCCGTTCGAACGCGACCCGCGGCGGCGCTTGATCAGAATGCCTTGCGCAGATTGAGAGCCATGTAGCGGCCGATCGGATTGTAGGTGCCGCCGATGCCGTCGGTCGCGGGGAAGAAAGGCGGGGTCTTGTCGAACAGGTCGTTCACCTCCCACGCCAGCTCGGTGCCCTTCCACATCCCGATATCCGGCAGCCGCAGCGTGACCCTCAGGTCCACCGTCGTATAGGAACCGGACTTGTAGGACGCGGTGCCGGTGGGCGTGGCGTAGAGGTTCGTCACCCCGGCCCGGTAGTTGACGAAGGTCACGGCGCTCACCGGGCCCAGCTGCGCGCCGAGCGTGCCGCGCAGGGTCGTCCTCGGCAGGCCGAGATCCAGCTGGTTCGATGCGGGCGAGGTGGGCGAGAGCCGCGTCTTGAACTTCAGGATGTGGTTGCCCGCGATGCCGCCGAACACCGCGCCGAAGCCGGTCGGCTGCCGGTAGTTGATCGCGAAGTCCAGGCCGTTGGTATCGCGGACGCCGAAATTGCCCTCGCGGAAATCCAGCAGGTTGCCGATCGCCGGTAGCGACCCGGCCGCGAAATTGACCGGCACCGCGATCCCCAGGAGGCTGGAGAGCTGTGCCGCGCCGGGGTTGCGGAAGATCACCGACGAGAAGGTGGGGTCCGTGAAGGCGATGCTGCCCGCTGGCGTCCCGATCACGTTGGTATAATGGATGTCGTAGAAGGTGGCGCTGGCGTGCAGGTTGGGCGCGAAGCCCGGGTGCAGGTCGGCGCCGAGCGAATAGGTACGCGCCTTTTCGGGCTGGAGGTTCCGGTTGCCGCCGTAGAGCACGACGGTGTCGACCTGCGTGGGGCGCGTCGGATCGTACAGGCCGGCGGCCGGCAGGTTGGCGGCGCTGAAATAATAGGCCCCGACGGTCGCCCCCACGTCGCGCAGGCCCGCCGCCCGGAACGACCGTCCATAGGTGCCGCGCAGCGTGACGCCTGGGATCGGATCCCAGTTCAGCCCGACCTTGGGATTGGTCGTCGATCCGAAGTCGCTATAATGATCGAACCGGCCGGAGACCGACAGGACGAGACGGTGCAGCAGGGTCATCTCATTGCCCTCGCCGACGATCGGCACGAACAGCTCGCCATAGACGGAGCCGATGTTGCGGCTGAGATTTTCGGGCACCGGCACGCCGCCATAGATGCCCCGCTGCTGGAACGTCTCGCGGCGATATTCGCCGCCGACCGCCACCTTGAGCCCGCCGCCGGGAAGATCGAGCAGGGTGCCGTCCAGCCTGGCGCCGCCGAGATAGGTGCGCTGGTCGATCGTGAGGTCGCCGGCATAATCGGTGATCGCCGCGGCCACCGCCGGCGAGGTGCCGTCGCCGAACGGATCGAGCGCCGTCGCGGTGGTGGTGCCGCTCGCGGCGGCCGCCAGCGCCGCCGGGTTGATGGCGGGGAGGTAGGATTCGTTCTTCGCCCAGTCGAACGTGCCGTAGACGCTGAGCTTCAGGTCGCCGGCCAGCTTGGTATCGATGCCGGCAGACGAGTTGCCGGCCCGGATGCGGTACACATTGTCGATGTGATCGGCGCCGTAGAGATTGTCGGTGCCGAACAGGACATATTCCGACGTGGCATCCGTGCCCGGCGGCGCCCGGAAGAAGGGATTGACGCCCTTGGTCAGGATCACGCCGGAGGCGCCCGGGGGCGCCGGCTGCTGCACGGTCTCCTTGCGGTCCGAATAGAGGATGTCGGCCCACAGGGTGACGCGGCTGCCCAGATCCTGGTGGGACGTCAGGAAGGCGCTGTGCGTGCGCACCCGCGGGACAAGGTCGGTGGACGCGCCGTTGTCGCAGTGGTTCACGGTGTTCGCGGCGAGGCCGGGCGCCGCATAATAGACGGCATAGGCCGTCGTATTGACCAGCACATTGGCCTGGGGGCACGAAGTCGAGCGCGTGTCGACGCCGCCATAGGGGCGGAAATCCTCCACCCGATAGCCGCGATCGGCGCCAGTGATGTGGCCGTTTTCCGTATATTCGTAGGAGACGGCGAAGGAACCGGTGCTCCAGTTCCTGCCGTACAAGGCGTTCGCGCTGACCGTGTCGTAATTGTCGCCGACGCCGTAGCGGACCGAGGTCTCCAGGCCGTTGGCCTTCTGCCGCGTGATGAAGTTCACCACGCCGGCGACGGCGTCCGATCCGTAGGTCGCCGACGCGCCGTCCGCGACGATCTCCACCCGCTCGATGGCCAGCTCGGGCAGCAGGGGATAATCGGGCGCGGTCTCATTGACGCCGCTCGCGACGAGCCGGTGGCCGTTCAGAAGCGGCAGCGTCGCCGTCGCGGGCAGCCCGCGCAGGCCCGGCGCGAAGGCCCCCGCCCCGCCACCCTCGCGCTGCGGCGCGCTGTTGAAGCTGTTGAGCTGCGGCACGGTCGCCAGCAGGTCCGCTGTCGTGTTCGCGCCGATCGTCTTGATATCGTCCCGCGTCACGCTGATGAGATTGGAGCCGGTCGGCGGGACGCCGCGAATGCTCGAACCGGTCACGACGATTTCGCGCGGCGCGTCGGCATCAGCCGGCCCGGTGCTTCCCTGCGCTATCGCGCCCTGCGATGCAGGGTATTGCGCGTCCGTCGCCTGGGCATGTGCCGGCACGCCGGTGATCAGCGCGGCAGCCAGCGCCGTGCCCGATGAAGCGATCCACTTGCCTTGCAACGACTTCATATGGATTCCTCCCGATCTGTTCTGATTATTTGACGAGTTCTTTTGCCTGCTCGCCATTTGAATAGAGGGCGCGCACGACATCGGCGTACAGCGGCCATTTCAGCCCGGGGAAATAATTGACCATTACGGTCACCCGCAGGTTCTTCTTGGGATCGAAGAAGCCGATCGTGCCGGCCGCGCCGTACCAGCCGAAGGTGCCCGCGCCGACGCCCCCCGGCACGTCCTCTAGGAACAATTCCCCGCCCGCGCCGAAGCCCTGCGCCATTACGGACGCCGGCGTGATGTTGCTCGTGATGCGCACTCCGGACGGCAACAGGTTCGACATCGCGAGCCGGACCGTCTCGGGCTTGAGCACGCGCATTCTGTCGATGCGGCCCTGGCCGGCGAGCATCCGGAGAAAGCGGTCATAGTCGCGCGCCGACGAGACCAGCCCCGATCCCCCATAAGGCGCCTTGGGCGGATGCAGCCAGTCGGAGCCCGATCCGGTGTCGATCGGCAGCGCCTTGTCGCCCTGCCAGGTATAGGCCGTCGCCAGCCGCCTGGCCTCGGCTTGCGGGACGGTCCAGTAGGTCGAGTTCATGCCGATCGGCTTGAGGATCCGGGTCTCGACGAAACGGTCGAACGGCACGCCCGAGGCGACCTCGATCACGCGGCCGAGAATGTCGAGGCTGACCGAATAATTCCACTGCGTGCCGGGCTCCGCGCGCAGCGGGACGGTGGCGATCTTGTCCGCGAACTCCTCCAGCGAGCCGGGCTGCGCATCGTTGGCGGGCCCCGCGACGCGCCCGCCCAGCAGGTGCAGGCGCTCATATTCCTTGGGCAGCGGCCCGGTGCCGAGGATCTGGTAGCCGAGCCCGCTCGTATGGGTGAGCAACTCGCGGACCGTGACCGGATGCTGCGCCGGCCGGCTCTCCAGCGACGTCTCGGGCGAGATCATCACCCGGACGTCCTTGAAGGCGGGGATGAAATCGCTGACCGGCTGGTCGAGCCGGATCTTGCCCTCCTCGACCAGGATCATCGCGGCCATCGCCGTGATCGGCTTGGTCATGGAATAGACGCGCCAGAGGCTGTCCGGCCCGGCCGCCGCCGCGCCGGGATCGTCCGACAGCCGCCCCGCGGAGAAAAAGGCCGGCGGCGCGGTGCCGTGGCCGACCGCGGCGACGACCCCGTACAGCTTGTGATCCCGGACATACGCATCCAGCACCGACTGCACCTGCCGCAGCGCGGGATCCTGCGCGTCCGCCTGACGGGACGGGTTTTCGCCCGCATCCGCCGCCGTTCCGCACACCAACGCGATTGCGGCCGAAGCCGCCCAAAATGGCCTGCCTGACACCCTTCCGCTCTCCCTCTCCGCCATACGGCCCCCCGCCGCACGCGGGCGGCTGGAGGGCGGGCGATATTGGAGCCCCCGATGTCGATCAGCCGCCCGGATGAGTCAAGTTATTTATTCACAATATAATGAATGAATGGACGCAGCCTTGACCTCCCCCCGGGGCGGCCTACGATCACGCGCCGAAATCGCACGGAACCGCCAGGACCAAAGCCAGATCATGCCTCCTTCCAAGAGGGCCACCGCCGGTCGCAGGACCAAGGCCGAACAGCGTGCCGCGACGGTCGAACAGATACTCGACAGCGCCGAAGATCTTTTCGCGCGGCTGGGATTTTTCGGCGTCACGATCAGCGACGTCGCCGAGAAGGTCGGCGTCCACCCCGCCCTGCTCCATTACTATTTCAAGAATAAGCAGGAGCTGTTCGACAGGGTTTTCGAACGGCGCGTCGGCGAAGCGGTGCGATCCCGGACCGAAGCGCTGGATCACTATGAGGCCGAGGCTGGTGACGCCCCGACCGTCGAAGGCATATTAAAGGCTTATTATGTCGGCGCTTTCGATGCCTACATCACCGGCGGCGAGGATTGGCGCAACTTCGGGCGCATCTTCGCCCAGGTGAACAACGCGCCGGGATATGGCGCGGAGAAGATGGATTTCTTCTTCGATCCCCTGGTCCTCCGGCTGATCGACCTGCTCAGCAAGGCTCTGCCGCGGGCCACGCGGGAAGATCTGTTCTGGGGCTTCCACTTCACCTCGGGCGCCTACACGCTCACCCTGTCGCGGACGGGCCGCATCGATCGATTGTCCGGCGGGCTGTGCTCGTCCGACGATTTCGAGACGATCAAGCTGCGCTTCGCCCGGTTCATGGCCGCCGGCCTGCGCGCGCTGTGCGACGGCGCGGCCGAGGAGGCCGGTCAGCCGCCCGGTCGACCGGCGGCCTGAGGCGGCGGATCGATCAGCGTCAGATCGCGGGCCAGTTCGAACAGCGAGAGAATGACCGCATCCGATTCCCGCTGGCGGATCGCCGCCTGGAACTCGATCCTCCGGGCCGGGCGCGCGTCGATCTCGATCAATTGCCCGGCGGCCATCTCGGCCCGGACCATCGTCTCGGGAAACAGGCCAATGCCGCCGCCCTGCACGACGATGTCGATGAGCGTCCGGACATTGTTGCAGCTGTTGAATATCTGCCCGTCGCGACCGCGCGCGGACAGCGATTGCCGGCCGATATGGTGCAGCGGCGAATGGGCCGGGAGAGACCAGACGACCGGCGGCGGACCGGCGGCGGCATGGGCGACGGCGGGACTGGCCAGCCAGACGAGATCGAGCGACCCGATCGGGGCGGTGACGATGCCCGGATGCGCGACCGGGCCGGCGAGGAAGACGAGGTCGCTGCTCCCGGCGAGAAGGCGGTCGAGCATCCGGGCGGTGAGATCAATCTCGATCTCCAGCGTCACGCGGGGAAAGGCGGCCTGCGCCTTCGCGACGAGGCGCGGCATGCAGCTGGCGGCGGCGATCTCGCCCGTCCCGATTCGAGCGAGTCCGCTTGCCGACGACCGATCGGCCACCCGCATCAGCAGCCGGTCGAGCTCGGCCAGGACGGGCTCGCTCTCGATGACCAGTTGCCGACCCCGCGCCGTCAGTGCCATGCGGCGCCCCTCTTTCTGAAAGAGCTCCGTGCCGAGCTGCCCCTCCAGCTCCCGGACGCGCGCCGATATCGCCGGCTGGGTGGTGTTCAGGCGGTCAGCGGCGGCCTGGAAGCTGCCCAGCCGCGCGATCGCCAGCACGGTCTTGAGAAGATAGGGCGCGATCCGATCCATCGACATTCTTTATGATTATATCAAAATAATCATCGTTGGAACGGATGTTCACGCATGGCTATGGCGCCGTTCAGGAGGACGAGCAGCCATGGCGAACAAGGTGTTTCCCGACGCATCATCGGCGCTGGAGGGCATCCTGCGGGACGGGATGCTGATCGCGGCGGGGGGCTTCGGGTTGTGCGGGATACCCGAGCGGCTGCTGGATGCGATCCAGGCCTCCGGCGTAAAGAACCTCACCTTCGCGTCGAACAATGCCGGCATCGACAATGAGGGCATCGGCAAACTGCTGCGCACCAGGCAGGTGAGCAAGATGATCGCCTCCTACGTGGGCGAGAACAAGGAGTTTGAGCAGCAGTATCTGGCAGGCGAGCTCGAGGTGGAATTCTGCCCCCAGGGCACGCTGGCCGAGCGGCTGCGCGCGGGCGGCGCCGGCATCCCCGGCTTCTACACCAAGACCGGCGTCGGCACCGCGGTGGCGGAGGGCAAGGAGGTGAAGAGCTTCAACGGGGAGGAGTATATCCTCGAACAGGGCATCTTCGCCGACCTCTCGATCATCAAGGGCTGGAAGGCCGACGAGAGCGGCAAC
>Ga0105239_10000376_pt1 | contig 65247 bp, 64 predicted proteins | sample KBSC44metaG_FD_92761 | JGI IMG/M metagenome (GOLD analysis project Ga0105239, IMG submission 92761) | Corn rhizosphere microbial communities from Kellogg Biological Station, Michigan, USA - KBS C4-4 metaG | ecosystem: Host-associated > Plants > Roots > Rhizosphere > Soil | place: Michigan, USA...
CTTCGGTTATGAGGCGAAGGGGCTCGGTACCACCGATGTGGAGATTCTGTCGCTCGACAAGAACGGCAAACGCACCTGGCATACCTGGATGACAGTGCCCTACGCGGGGATGATCCACGACTTTGCGGTCACGCGAAGCCACGTCGCGTTTCTGGTCGTGCCACTGGCGGTCGACATGGAGCAGATGCGTGCCGGCGGATTGCACTATTCATGGGATTCGACGCTGCCGACGTACTTCGGTGTCCTGAAGCGCGGCGGCGACGGAAAGGATGTGCGCTGGTATTCCGGCCCCACGACGATGTGCACGCACACGATGGGTGCGTGGTCAGAGGGCGAGAAGCTCTTCGTCGACATGGATGGCGGCGACAGCAACCAGTTTCCGTTCTTTCCGAACAAGCACGAGCCCTGGGACCCGATAAAGGCGATGGGCCGGATCAGGCGCTTCTCAGTCGATCTTGCCGACCCGAGCGCCAACAGCTTCGGAATGGAGATTCTCCATCCCGAACTCGTCGGATTCCTCGCGCGCCAGGACGATCGCTTTCACACGCGTCCTTATCGCTACGGTTTCCTGCTCGGCAGTTCGGCCATGGGCGGCGGTGTGAGCTGGAACATGGTCGATCACAAGACTGGCCAAGTCTCAACCTATGCACCGGGCGGCGACACAATGCTGGCGGAGATGTGCTTCGTGCCGCGCAGCAACCATGCTGGGGAGGGCGACGGCTATCTTGTCGGCGTTGCGACCCATACGGGCGAACGTGGGCGTTCGGACCTCGTACTCGTCGACACGCGCGACCTCGCGGCTGGTCCTGTCGCCACCGTGAAGATGCCACACAAGATCATCGGACAGGTCCACGGCTGCTGGGTCGATGGTGGCCAGCTCCCGGGGAGCTGAGCTTATCTGGCGCGGGTCCAGGTTTCGGAGCGGCAGAGCACCAGGCGGCAACCTTCGACCTTCAGCGTGTCCGGGGAAACAAGGGTCAAGGTGGAATCGTGTGTTTCGTCGCCGGTCTGCGGATCGTAGACCGTGCCGCCGCTCCATTGGGGCGGGCCGCCGCCGTAACCTTCCAGGATCAACAGGCCCTTTACGTGCCGCGCTCTTTTCGCGGGATCGGGATTGTTGACGTCCGATTGGGCGGGGTTGGCGCGCAACTGGTTGCCATCGACGATGCGCCCGCAGAGCGCGCCACCGCAGGGCTCGATGAGCACGCGGCCGTTATTTTTCTGCGTCGCCCACAATCCAAATACACCGCTTGCCGCGGCGACCGATGGGATCGCGATCATTGCGAAGCACAAGCAAACGCGATCAAGCCGCCGCATGGCGGGTTTCGAGCGACGCTTCCACGCCAGCGATCAAGGCGCGGTCATCGACAGACCAAGGGTGGAATCCGGGTTTGAAATAGGCGAAGTAACTTGGCGCCACGCGCCGCGCCAGGCCGGGATTGATCCAGAGATAGCGAAAAAGCGCTCCCCAGCTTTTCGGTGTGTCGATGTGGTCACGGCGGAAGAACTCGCGAACGCCGAAACCGACAAAATTGAAAAACATGATCGTGGTCAGCACCATCGACACGCATCGGATCCACCAGCGCCGGAACGGCGAGAAGCGCCGCGCTGCGAACAGGAATGTGTCGTAGGCAACCGCCTTGTGCTCAATCTCCTCCATGGCATGCCATTCCCACATGCGCCGCAGTTCGGGCGGTGCGCCGGCGAGATCCTTGCCCTCGGAAAGAATGGCGTGCGCGAGAATTGCGGTGAAATGCTCCAGCGCCATCGTACCGCAAAGCTGGTTGAGCTTCGGAAGCCTACGGCCGAAATCGAATTGCTTCTTGAGATAGCGGTCGATAGAGCCAAAGTCGAAATCTTCGCCCCCTACGCTGCTGTTGAAGACGAGATGCTCGCGGCTGTGGACGGCTTCCTGTGCGGTGAATGCCGCGATCTGGCCGGCGAGCTTCGGTTCGGCTGTATCGCGGTAGGGCCGCAGGGCATCCATGAAGAAGCGCTCGCCTTGCGGAAACGAGGCGGAAAGCGCGTTAAAGAAGGCAGTGGCAATCGGGTCTCCGTCCAGCCACCAGCGTGGCGGAGGCGACGCGCGCCGGAACGCGATATCGCGGGGATGAATGGTCAAATCAGCAGGGGTTTGCGTTTCAGACACCAAAGCACGATCCTCTGGTTGCCGGTTCGGACGCTAAATGTATATTGACACCAATGTCAACAACTAAACCGCCAGCGCGTAAAATGCATTCCGGGCAACGCCGCCGCCGCTCGGCCGACGAAGCCCGTGAGGAAGCACTCGCCGTGGCGCGCAAGCTCCTAATCGAGCGCGGTCCCTATGCCGTGACGCTCAAGGCCGTAGCCGAAGAACTCGGCGTGTCGCACACCAATATTTTGCATCACTTCGGCACGGCCGGCGAACTCCAGTCCGAGCTGATGAGCACCATGGTGCAGGATCTCGAAGCTGCGCTGATGGGCGCGGTTGCGCATCTTCGGTCCGACGCCGCCGCGCCGCGGGCTTTGATAGACCTTGTGTTCGATGCTTTCGACAAGGGCGGTGCGGGCAGACTTGCAGCCTGGATCGCACTTTCAGGTAACCTGGCGTACCTGGAGCCGGTGCGGGAGGCGGTCGCCGAGCTTGTTCTGGCGCTGGAGGAAAAATTCGCCCAAGAGAAAGGCGATCCACGCCAGGGCATTACCTCGGCTGTCCTTTTTCTTGCGCTGATGGCCTTCGGTGATTCCCTGATCGGCGAGCCGCTGAAGGATATGGTCGATCGCGAGCGGACCGCAGCTCGGAAGGTCGCTGCGTTTCTCCTGCCGAAGTTTTTCCTGTAGCCGCTGATTCTTCGGTGCACTCCTAACAATTGTTGTACCGGACCGCAGGTTCGCTGCGGCGCACAACTTCCATCGCCTGCATATCTTTGTTGGAACCGGGTGGAACCTATTGACATCGATGTGCGTTGAGGGGGCGAGGAAATGCCGCGCGCGATGTTCGTGTCGGGCGAGCAAGACGCGGGGAGGGCCGGCGGCGCCGGCTGCAGGAGAGGGGAATCCGATGCCGAAAAGCTTGCGCTTCCATGCACTTATGGGAGGTGTGGCCGCCATGGCGCTCGCCGGTGGCGGTGCGCCCGCAAATGCGCAAAGCGCCAAAGGGCAAAGCTCCGGTGCCATTGAAACGGTCGTCGTCACTGCGCAGAAGCGATCGGAAAATATCCAGAAGGTGCCGATCGCGATTTCGGCGTTCACGCAGAAGGAGCTCAAGACCCAGCAGATCGCTGGCGGGCCAGACCTGATCAAGGAAGTGCCAAACCTCACCTTCTCGAAAACCAATTTTACCGGCTACAACATCCAGATTCGCGGTATCGGGACGCAGGCGATTTCCGTGACGACCGATCCTGCGGTTGCCATCGCCTTCAACAACATCCCCTTCATTCGTAACCACTTCTTCGAGCAGGAATTTTTCGACGTCAGCGATGTCGAGGTACTGCGTGGCCCGCAAGGCACACTGTACGGCCGCAACGCGCCTGCGGGTGTGGTCAATATCTCCACGGCACCGCCGACGGACCAGTATGAGGCAAACGCTTCCGTCGACGTCGGCAATTACAACGAACGTCGCCTGGAAGGGATGGCGAACATTCCGATTGTCGACGATAAGTTGGCTCTACGCGTTGCCGGGGAATGGACCAGCCGCGACGGCTATGCGTTCAACGAGGCGACCAACACGGCAATCGACGGCCGCAATCTCTGGTCGGGCCGCGCGACCTTGGAATTCAAACCGTTCGAGGGCCTGAAGGCCGATCTCATTTGGGAGCATTTCTGGGAAAACGATAACCGCGCCCGCTCCACCAAACAGCTTTGCGAAAAGGACCCGGGCCCCTCGGTCGTGGATGGCCCCGCCGGTCCCCAGATTCCGACGGCGCAGAATTTCGGTTCTCAATGGCTGACACAGGGCTGTCTTCCCGGGCCGCTTTACGGGCCGGGCGCGTTCCAGACGCCCAATGGCGCCGGCATTCCGTTCGTCGATGCCCTAGAGCTGTTCACGCCCTACGTGGCGCCCGGCACCGATCCCTATGCCGGCATCACGCAGTCACAGAACCTGCGCACCATCGATTCGCTTCTGAACCCCAAATACAGGGCGAAGAACGACACGGTCGAACTCAACGTCGACTACGTCATCAACCCGTCGCTCACCTTCTCTTCGCAGACCGGCTACAACAACGATTTCCTGTACTCCACCGAGGATTACAACCGCTTCAATACCCAGCCGATCTTTATGGACCCGGGTGGAAATACGCTGGTCGGCCGCGATGGCGAATATTGCGATCCGCAGCTCGGCTGCTCCGCTACCATGGTTGGTCAGGACGTATCGCAGGAGAAGTCTGAGGAGTTCTATCAGGAGCTTCGGCTGACATCGAGCTACGAAGGTCCCCTGAACTTCGTGCTCGGCGCGAACTATCTGCACTACACCACGTCGGAGGACTATTACGTCTTCTTCAATGCGCTCAGCCTGTTCACCGAGTACGTCAACTCGATCAACGGCGGAGATCCGCTTCCAAACGATGCCGACCACATTCCATTCGATCCTAATCTTGCCAATAGCTGCGATCCGATCCCGGCCAATCCCAAGCATCTCAAGAACACGTTTCTGGGGCTGGGTTGTGCCTATGTCGATCCCAACGGGCTCGGCAGGGTTGACGGACAGGGCCACAATTATTTTCTGAGCAAGAATCCGGCGAAAATCAATTCCTGGGCGCTGTTCGGCGAGGTCTATTACCAGGTTACGCCCGACGTGAAACTCACGGGCGGCCTGCGCTTTACGGACGACGAGAAGAGCTTCACCGAATTTCCGAGCTGGGCCGGGATTGCATTTAAGGGCATTCCTGCGGCGGGCGTGCTGACGCAGCACTGGCAGGAGGGGACGGGCCGGGCGGTGGCGACCTGGACCCCCAAACTCGACTTCACCGACGAGTCGCTTTTCTACGCGTCGTATTCGCGCGGTTACAAGGCCGGCGGTGCCAATCCGCCCGGCGTCGTTCCGATTGTGAGTGGCGGCGTCGAATACAGCTCGCCGAACACGCACCCGCTCACCTTCAAACCGGAATTCGTCAACGCCTTCGAACTGGGCACAAAAAACACGTTGTTCGACGGCACGATGACGCTGAACGGCGCGGTCTTCCTCTACGACTATCTGAATTATCAGATCTCGCAGATCGTCGATCGCACGTCGGTCAATCTCAATTTCGACGCCACCGTCAAGGGCGCGGAGCTCGAGTCCACATGGCAGCCGGCCACGGGCCTCGTGTTCAACCTGTCCGCCGGGTATCAGGACGGAACGCTGGCGAACGGATCGAGCGCGATCGACCTGATGGACCGCACCAACGGCCATTCGGACTGGATGGTGGTGAGACCCTTCATCACCGCAACGTCGAACTGTGTCCTCCCGACCTATGTCGTCAACGAACTCCTTGCGCATGACCTGCTGACGATCGGCTGCACGCAGGCCTACAGCCAGGGTCTCGATCCGGTCACGGGCAAGCCCTATGTGCCCAACCCGGACCCGCGGCATCTGCCGGGATATATCGGATTCGACCCGTCCACGGCGCCGAACGGCGGCGAAGGATTCTCCAAGAACCTTAGTGGCAATCAGCTACCGAACGCGCCGCATCTGACGCTTTCGGCGGGCGCGCAATATACGAGACCCATCGGCGCCAACTGGACGACCACATTGCGTGGCGACGTCTACTACCAATCCGGCTCGTTTGCGCGCGTGTTCAACGATAGGCCTTACGATCAGATTCACGGCTACTCAAACGTCAACCTGTCGGTCACCTTCAACGACGCCGACGGCTGGGACGTCATGGCCTATGTCAAGAACCTCTTCGACACGACGGCGATCACCGGCGCGTTCCTGAACAGTGATGACACAGCACTGACGACAAATGTCTTCGTAACCGATCCGCGGCTCTTCGGCCTGCGGATCAGCAAGACTTTCTGAGGCACGCCATGAACACGCGAAGATTTCGCGAACCTCTTTCCCCAGTCGCCCATCCGGAGCGAGACGATGACTTGGGGATACCATCGCTCCACCGCCAACCAGCAAAGGATGAAACGCCATGAAAAAAGCCATTGCCATCACCGCCGCCGCGATCATGTCGTTCGGCACCGTCTGCGCCACGCCCGCAGCCGCCTACCATCTCATTCCGACGAGCACGAACTTCACCGGCACTGGTAAGACGTCGGCCACCAAGAACGGCATCACGCTGCCTTGCACCGCGAATTTCACGGGAAAGACCACCGCCGCAGGTGTCGGGTACATCACCAGCGGCTCGTTCACCGGCCAGGTGGGCTGCACCAGTGTGGGACTCGGGGGGTTGCCCTGGAAGGCGGTGGCCAAGACCGCCACGAAGGTCGTTATTCTAAACGTCTCCTTCACCTCGCCGATTGGCAATTGCGGACCCGGAAACATTCCCACAAAGCTCTCAAGCGGCGTGATCAAATTCACCAATGTTCCGCTCGCAGGCGGTTGCACCGTCAGCGGCAGTATCAAAACCTCGCCGACGATTTCGATCGTCCCGTAAGCGTTCGAAATCGATGCAATAGCCAACGGCAGTTCCTCCCCACTGTCGTTGGCTTTTGCGCGCCACGAACCCTCCCGAATTCTATTGGACCTAAGTCCAATCGAAGCCGGCCTAGGCTTCTTCTAGCCTGACCCCCGCGAGCAAGGTCAGTCCAACCACATTCGGGAAAAGGGGAAATTCATGACGCGCACTTCGATGCTTATGGCAGGCGTTGCGTTCCTGGCGTGTGCGGCGCCGGGCGTGGCCATGGCAGAGGATTTCCAGGGGTGGTATCTCGGCCTTGGCGTCGGTTACGATGGCCTGAGCGATATGCAGGCGACATGGGGCGGCCCGCAGCCTCCCGGTGTGGCAAACCTCGGCTTCAACAATGCCGCATTGGGCATTGCATCGTTCGGCTACAAATGGGGCGATTTCCGCAGCGAAGCGGAATTGGGCTACGCCGAACACAGCCTGCTCAAGGGCATATTCGCCGGCGCACCGGATGCGGGCCGCTTCTCGGTCGGCTCACTGCTGTTCAATCTCGATTACGATCTTCCGCTCGGTTGGGGCGGACTCAAATGGACCGTCGGCGCCGGTGTCGGTATCGGAAACATCCAGTCCACGGTGAATGCCGGCCGCCCCTTCGGCGGCGATGTGATTCACGGCGCGGATAGCGGATTCATGTGGCAGGTGAAGTCAGGGTTTTCGCTGCCGGTGTGGGACAGCCTCGAAGGCTTCGTCGAATATCGTTATCGCCAGGTCGATGCCAACAGCGTGGAATCGGATTTTGCGTCCATCGGTCCCGTCCATCTGGAATCGCCCACGGAGAATGTCGCGATGCTGGGCATCCGCTGGTATCTGGAGCCGCCTCCGCCCCCACCACCTCCCCCGCCGCCACCCCCACCACCGCCCCCACCGCCACCCCCGCCGCCTCCGCCGGTGGTGAAGACCTTCATCGTGTTCTTCGACTTCGATAAGTCGGACCTGACCGACAAGGCCGTCGAAGTGGTCGGGGAAGCGGTCCGCACCGCCAAGACCGAAGGCATGGTCAAGGTGCTGGTCACCGGCCATACCGACACGGTGGGATCGGACCAGTATAATCAGGCGTTATCCGAACGCCGTGCCAATGCCGTCAAGGATGAGATGATCAAAGAAGGCATGGATGGCGGCTCGATCTCGATCGAGGGCAAGAGCTTCCACGATCCGCTCGTCGCCACCGGACCGGGCGTGCGCGAGCCGCAGAACCGCCGCGCGGTCATCGACCTCGGAAATTAGCGTAGCCTTCACGACAGACCTGGAAGAGCGGGCCGCGAGGTCCGCTCTTTTTTGCTATAATGTCCAGCAGAGACGACGCACACGGAGTATCGATGTCGCTAGAGCCCAGGGAGTTTGGTCGCGGCCACAGACCGTCCCGGAATGTGTTCGGCGGAACGCTGGAGTCCTGCTCGTCAAAACCGGTGACGGGCTTCTTCCGCAACGGCTGTTGCGATACCGGCACCGAAGATGTGGGAAGCCACACGGTGTGCGCCATGATGACGGACGAGTTTCTGGCGTTCTCCAAGGCGCGGGGAAACGACCTGTCTACGCCGATGCCGGAATACGGATTTCCGGGACTCAAAGCTGGAGACAGGTGGTGTCTCTGCGCGCCGCGCTGGCAAGAAGCTTTTGAAGCCGGCTCCGCGCCGCGTGTCGTGCTGCGCGCGACGCACGAGGGTGCACTCGAACACTGCGCGCTCGCCGATCTGAAGCGCCACGCGCTCGATCTCGCCTGACGGTCGGCGAACATTGGACCTATGTCCAATGGTGGGATGAAGCACGCGTCTCTATTGGTTCCGCAGCCGTTCGTGGGTTTCGATCCGCGGCGGCGGAGTTCATGCGAGCGGAGCCACCATGTATGCGAATGCTGGATTGAAGATTGGCGCAGCCGTCTTGATGTTATCGATGTTCGGCGTCTCGCCGGCGTGGTCGATATCCGATGACGCGAAGATAAAGGCCGCGCTCGATAACGCGTACAGCAAAGTCGGGAAGATGAACGGTGGCAAGAACGCCGACTACATCCCGGCGCTCGCCAAGGTCGATCCCAAGATCTTCGGCATAGCGCTCGTGACCGCGGACGGCCGTGTCTACACCACTGGTGACGTGAAGTCGGAAGTCTCCATCCAGTCGATCTCCAAGGTCTTCACGCTCGCACTCGTCATGGAGCAGCAGAGCCCGGCGGCGGTTGAGAAGAACATCGGAGTGGACGCGACCGGCCAAGCCTTCAACTCCATTGTGGCGATCGAGCAATACAAGGGTGCGGAGATAAATCCGCTCGTCAATCCGGGCGCCATCACCGCGACCAGCATGGTCAAGGGCGACGGCCGTCGGGGCATCTGGAAGAATATCATCGACACCTATGGCGAATTCGCGGGCCGTTCGTTGTCCGTCAATGCCGAAGTCTTCAAGTCGGAATCGGAAACCAATCAGCGTAACCAGGCGATCGCGGCTCTGATGTATGCCTATGGCCATATCAAGGATAATCCGGCGCGCGCCACCGAGATCTATACTGAACAATGCGCCGTGAGCGTGAATGCGAAGGATCTCGCCATCATGGCCGCGACGCTCGCAAACGGCGGTAAGAATCCGGTCACCGGAAAGACGGTCATGAAGGCCGCCAACGTGCCCGAAATTCTGGCCATTATGGCGACCGCGGGCCTCTATGACGATTCCGGAAAGTGGCTTGCCAAGACCGGCCTGCCGGCAAAGAGTGGCGTGGGCGGCGGCATCATCGCGGTCGTGCCGGGCAAGTACGGAATCGCTTCGATCTCACCGCCGCTCGATAGCGCCGGCAATAGCTACAAGGCACAGCTCGCGATCGCAGAAGTCGACAAGGCCCTCGGCTCTAATCCCTACAACGTCACGCCGTACAACGGCGCGAAGATGGCTGGCGGCGAGTAGCGGCCGGGCGCGATGTTGCGGTTGACGGGGAAGGGGGCGGGTTTCGCGCTTTGTGCGGCGCTGGCGTTCGCCACGCTGCTCCCTCACGCCGCGCGTTCAGCAGCCGGCAGCGGATATCTGTTCAACGATTCTCACTTTCACCTGACGAACTATATTCAGAAGGGCCCGACGGCGCGGACCTACCTCACGACGATGGGCGACAAGATTGGGCGTTCGACGCTGTTCGGCATCCCGCTTCAGCAGACCTGGGCTTATGAGAATTCGGGGGACTTCGCGCCAACTTACTATCTACAGTCGGACGCGCCGCTCTATTACTACTCTTTCACCGACGCGATCATTGCCTCCACCTATCTTTCGCTGCATTCGCGGGATCGCGAACGCTTCGATCCCATGATTACCGGGTTCAACCCGGCGGACATGTACGGTGTCGATCATATTCGCCGGGTGCTTCGGACATTTCCTGGTGTGTTCGAAGGCATCGGCGAATTCACGATTCACAAGGAGTTCGTGTCTTCGAAGGTGGCCGGGAATGGAGCGAGCCTCACCAATCCCGCGCTCGATCGCATCTTCGACTTCGCGGCCGAGGTGGGACTTGTCGTTCTCATTCATTGCGACATCGACACGCCGTTCGACGATCCCGATGGCGAGCCGATCTATCTCAAGCAGATGAAGGCACTCATCAAGAGACACCCCCACACCACAATTATCTGGGCCCATACCGGGCTGGGGCGCGTGGTGCGTCCGACCGTACAGGCCGGCACCAAGCCGACACGCAATCCCAATCATATCGAAATCCTGACTGCCATGCTCGGCGACCCGGGCATGACGAACCTGTATTTCGATATTTCGTGGGACGAGGTCGCCAAGTATGTGAATGCTTCGCCGGAGATCGAGAAGCGCACGGCGGATCTGGTCAACCGTTATCCGAAGCGCTTCCTGTTCGGCACCGATGTCGTAGCACCGCGCGATCAAGCGGCAGTGCTACGTGTCTTCCACCTTTGGGATCGCGTCTTCGCGCAGCTCACGCCCGAAGCCAGCGCCGATATTCGGATGAATAACTACGAACGCCTGTTTGATGCCGCGCGGAAAAACGTTCGCGCCTGGGAAAAGAAAAACTCCGCGCAAGATAGCTTGAAATAACGTGCGATCGTGCGTGCCAGTACACGCGCTCCGTTGATCATCCTTTCACATTCGTAACGGTGATGTTGGACCTAGGTCCAATTGTCGCAACCACACCCCAGCGATCAAATGACGGCGTGCCCAAGCCGCGATGTGTGCGGTGCGATTGTGGGCGTAACGCGAGCGAGATGGGATGACCTGATGTCACGCAGCAAAAGAGTTTGCGGCTATTTGTGCGTGCTTGCTGGCGCGCTCATGGCAGGAGCGATGCCTACGGGGGCGCTCGCCAGTGTCGGGACGTTCAACATCTACGGCTTTGCGATGGCCGACTACATCTATGACATCAAGCGCGTCGATCCCGCCTGGGACGACACGCTCCGTCCGTCTAAAATTCCTACGGTGGACGGCTTGTTCGGCAGCGACGGGCAGTCGACCTTTTCCGCCAAGCAGAGCCGGCTCGGCGTCAAGGGCGATATTCCCGTCGGCGGCGGTTTCGACGACATCACGTTCAAGTTCGAGTTCGATCTGTTCGGTGTCGGCGTCGATGCCGGTCAGACCACGATCCGGTTGCGCCATGCCTATGGCGAATGGGGCCAGTTCCTCGCCGGCCAGACGAACAGCGTGTTCATGGACGTCGACATCTTCCCGAACGTAGTCGACTATTGGGGTCCGACAGGCATGGTATTTCTGCGTAACCCGCAATTCCGCTGGACGCCGATTAAGGACGACCACAACAGTTTCGCGATTGCGATCGAAAAGCCCAGCAACGATATCGACGTCGGTACCATTCGCGAATTCGATCCCGAACTGGGCAACAATCTCGAGAACGACCAGAAATATCCCGATCTCACCGCGCATTACAATTATCAGGATAGTTGGGGCCACGTTCAGCTTGCGGCCATCCTGCGCAATGTCGCTTATGACACCCTCAACACACACAACAACGAGCCCAAGGGCAGCGAGTTGGGCTGGGGCGTCGATCTGACCGGCCACATCAATGTGCTTGAGCGCGACAAGGTGCTTCTGGGCGTTGTCTATGGCGACGGCATCGCAAGCTACATGAACGATGGTGGCGTCGATCTGGCGCCCAAAGGCGCGTTCCCCAACAATGTTCATGCGCAGGCCGTGCCGCTCCTCGGTATCTCCGCCTATTACGACCACTATTGGAGCAGCCGCTGGTCTACGTCGCTGGGCTACAGCATCACGAAGGTTGACAATGCCAATCTCCAGGACGCGAACGCGTTCCGCAGCGGCGAATACGCCTCGGTCAATCTGCTCTACACGCCGGTGAAGAATTTCATGGTCGGCGGCGAGTTCCTCTGGGGCCAGCGTTCGGACAACGGTCCCGCGTCGGGCGACGATTTGCGCTTCCAGCTCTCTGCCAAATACGACTTCGGCGCCTCGATCAGCCTCTAACCGGCTGCACGGGAGGCTGGGTATGGCGAACAGATCAAGAGTCCTCGCGGCACTCACCTGCGCGCTTCTTCTTGCTTCCGGGAGCGCGCAGGCGGGCGATGCCCAGCAACAGCATCTGGACGAGCTCAAGGCGATGAAGAAGGAGATGGCGCGGATGATGCGGGCCTACGACACCCGTATCAACAAGCTCGAAGCCGAGATGAAGGAAGAAAAAACGGCGGCCGCGAAGGTTGCCGCTGCGAAGCCGGCACCTGTGCCTCAGCCGATAGTCATTGCGGCCGACAATGCCGAGGCCGCGTCAAAGCCTGCGAAATCAGACGAGGGAGACGGTTTGTCGACGTCTCTTCGCGGCTGGGGCAGCTATGACGCCGGCGATGGCTTCGTTCTGGTGCGTGGCAAGAACGGGGAGATCGACGCACGCCTCATCGCCTACGTGCGTTATCTCAATCAGCTCGGCCTCGACCCCAATTACACCGATAGTTTCGGCCGAACCAAGACGCTGCATCTGCGGCAGGATATCCAGTGGAACAAGGTCAATCTGAGCTTCAAGGGCTGGCTGTTCGATCCCGATTTCAGCTATCGCGTCTGGGTGTGGACGCAGCAGCCCGCGATGGGTGAGGGTGCGCAGGTCGTTGTTGGTGGTCAGCTCGGCTACCACTTCAACGACTATCTGAACCTCTATGGCGGGATCGCGCCGCTACCCTCGACGCGCAGCACCAACTGGACTTATCCGTTCTGGCTGAAAATGGACAACCGCACAACGGCCGACGAATTCTTCCGCGCGTCCTATAGTCAGGGCTTCTGGGCCGACGGCAAGATCACGGACGATATCGATTATCGCGTGATGATAGCCAACAACCTCTCGGCGCTGGGCGTGGCGGCATCGCAGCTCGATGCGGAGCTCAACACGATTTCTGGCGCGGTCTGGTGGATGCCGACCACGGGCGAGTTCGGGCCGGCGATCGGATTTGGCGATTTCGAGGGTCATGACAAGCTCGCGACCCTGTTCGGCGTGCATTACACGCGCAGCCGCGAAGACAAGCAAAGCCAGCCCGACACCGACGCCATCGAGAACAGCCAGATCCGGCTGTCCGACGGCACGCTCCTGTTCTCGCCAAACGCCTTCGATACCGGCGGTCAGGTGAACAAAGCGACCTATCAGATGGCAGACCTCGAGGGCGGGTTCAAATATGAGGGCTTCTCTCTCGAGGGCGAGTATTACCTGCGCTGGGTCAACGACTTCAACACGACTGGGTTGGTTCCCGTCAGCAGCCTGTTCGATCATGGCTTTCAATTGCAGGCGTCGGCCATGATCCTGCCGAAGCAATTGCAAGCCTATGTCGCCGGTTCGGGAGTGTTCGGCCAGTACGGCACGCCCTGGGACCTATCGGCAGGGCTGAACTGGTATCCGTTCAAGCGGCGCGAGGTTCATATCAATGCGCAGGGAATCTACGACTCGCACTCGCCGGTGGGCGGTCTGTCCTATCCCTATATCGTCGGCGGCAATGGTTGGATCTTCAATACCGACGTCATCATAACGTTCTGAGAGTGTGACGGCGCTATCCGCCGCGCGCGGCTTTCAGCCGGTCACGCAGCGCATTGGCCCAGAAGCCGAAGGCCTGTTTGGCGTCCGAGAGGTTGGAGACCGAGTTGTTGATCCGCCAGGTATCGGAGTTTGGCCAGCGGCTGTCGGCGATTTCGGCGACCACGTGGCCGGTGTCGCCTTCGGCAAGCGCCGCCGTAATGGCAATCGCGCCGCCGCCCTGCGAATAGACGCGGCCTCTACTGGCGTAGCTCATGCGTGTGCTTTCGATCGGAGCACTGAGCCTGATGTCCATGACCTTGGTGGCCACGATCAACGTGTCGGCCGCCGGCGTATCGACGACGGTGAAGCCGGCATCGCCAAGCCTGTCGCGCATCACGTCCATATAGGCCTTCTGCAGGGCTTCGACCTGCTTGTCGCCCAGCACATAGCTCTCCCGGAACTTCTTGGTCTGGCCGGACGGCGTGGCATCGCGGACTTCCAGCGGGATCGATAAGGGACGGATCTGCACGGTCCGGAACTTCTTCCAGTCCGTACCCGGACGAACATAGGCGAGCTTCACGCGTGAACTGGCGACGCGTTGCATGCCGTTCAGCGTGGCCGGCAATTCGTCTGAAAGCGCGTCGAGCGCGGACCCCGCGACGAGGGCGAGCGAAAACATCCAGACCGCGATGCGCATGAAACCTGTCTCCTATCTACCGCGGAAAATATCTTCCTCGCTGGGGGAGAACGGAATTGGACCAACGTCCAATTGAGGGATGGCAGGGCGATTTGCGAACGTCCCCAGGAAATCACGGTGGTCGTTCCATGTCTTTTTCACGGACTGCCAGGATCGCGATCGCGACCATTGGCCTTTCACTCGCCTCGCTTCTGATGCCGATTCAGCAATCGGTGGCCCAGGATCAACCGCCACCCGACAAGACCCTGAGCGCTGGTGAGCTCGACGCGCTGGTTGCGCCGATCGCGCTTTATCCCGATCAACTTCTCGCGAAGGTGCTGATCGCATCTACTTATCCGCTGGAGGTCGTGGAAGCCGATCGCTGGGCGGCATCCAATGCAAGCCTTAAAGGGTCCGCTCTCCAGAACGCGGTCGCCAAGCAGAGTTGGGATGATAACGTGAAGTCGCTTACCGCGACGCCCACCGTTCTCAAGATGATGAGCGAGCGTCTCGACTGGACGCAGAAACTCGGCGACACGTTCCTTTCGCAGGAGAAAGATGTGACGGACGCGGTGCAGCGGCTGCGGCGCAAGGCCCAAGAGCACGGCACGCTCAAATCGACCGCACAACAGACCGTGTCGACAGAGAATGTGAACGACTACCAGGGCGGCGGGGAAGGCCAGAGCGCTGGAGGCGGTGGCGAAGTCCAGAGCAATGGCGGACAGAGCCAGGTGATCGTTATCGAACCCACCGAACCGAACACCGTCTACGTGCCCTATTACGATACGCAGACAGTGTATCGCGGCTGGCCCTATCCGGCCTATCCGCCCTACTCCTATCCGCCGCCTTATGGTTACGGACTCGCAGCAGCAGGTATCGGATTCCTCGCGGGCGCGGCAATCGCTGGCGGTTGGTGGAATTGCGGTGTTGGTTGGGGCGGCGGCGGGGTCTACGTCAACCACAACAATTTCAACAACTTCAATCGCAACAACATCAACAATATCAACCGCAACAATGCCCGTAACGGGCAGCGCTGGAATCACGATGTCAATCACCGCAAAGGCGTGGGCTACGGCAACAACGGCCTGCGCGACAAATACGGGCGCAACTCCGGACGTGGTGCCAATGGGCGGCAGGATTTCCGTGGCCGCAACGATGCCAACCGCGTTGCCAACAATCTCGGCAACCGCAACGGCGTGGGCGACAACAGCCGTCTGGGTAACGGCAATCGCAGTGGCATCGGCAATCGCAACGGTGTGGGCGATAACAGCCGCCTTGGTAACAACCGCGGCAATAGCGGGTTTGGCAACAACAATCGCGGTACCAACCTCGGCAACAACAACCGCGGCAGCGGCAACTTTGGCAACCGCGGTGGCAGCAGCAATTTCGGCAATCGCGGCAGCATGGATCGCAGTTCTTTCGGCTCGAGCGGACGTGGGGGCGGGTTCGATGGCGTCGGGCGCGGCTCCAGTACACGCCAGTTCAGCTCGCGTGGGTCAAGCTCAATGCGCAGCAGCGGCATGCGCTCTAGCGGCGGCGGCATGCGGGGGGGTGGAGGAATGCGCGGCGGCGGTGGCGGACGTGGCGGCGGTGGACGGCGGCGATAGGAGAATGATGATGAGAATCAACAAATTCGCATTCGCTTCCGCTCTCGCGATCCTGATGGGCGCCGGCATCGCGGTCGCGACCGGTGAAGAGCAACAGGTCTTTGCCACACCGCAACAGGGTTTCGATGCGCTCGTCGCGGCTGTACGGGCCAACGACACCAAGACATTGCTGGCGATCCTGGGACCTCAGGGCGACACCATCGTCGCTTCTGGCGATCCGGCGGCTGATCAAACGGCCGGAAAGAGCTTCGTGGCTGCCTACGATGCGCACTCCAAGATCGAACAGCAGAGTCCGGACCGCGCGATCCTGGATATCGGCGCGGACGAATGGCCGCTTCCGATCCCGCTAGTGAAAGGCAAATCGGGTTGGCACTTCGATGCTGCCGCGGGAAAACAGGAGCTACTTGCGCGCCGCATCGGCCGCAATGAGCTCTACACGATCCAGGCGTGCCTCGCCTATGTCGATGCGCAGCGCGAATACGCCGAGCAGGATCGCGGCGACAAAGTGCTGGACTATGCGCAACGCTTCTTCAGTTCGCCCGGCAAGCATGACGGACTGTATTGGCCGACCGCCGACAACGAACCACCGAGCCCCCTTGGCCCGGCGTTCGCCGCTGCGCAGTCGCGCGGATACGATTTCGCTAAGGCAAAGGCAGCCGGTGTGGGCGGTCACGCGCCGTTCAACGGCTATTATTTCCGGATCCTTAGCGGACAGGGTTCATCCGCACCCGGCGGCGCCTATAGTTATATGGCCGGCAACAAGATGATCGGCGGCTTCGCACTCGTGGCCTATCCCGTGAAATATGGCGTGTCCGGCGTGATGACATTCCTCGTGAATCACGATGGCGTCGTCTATCAGAAGGATCTTGGCCCGAGCACGGCAGCGATCGCGGAAGGCATGACCGTGTTCGATCCAGGCAAGGGCTGGACAAAAACGGCGAATTCCTAAGCCGAGATATCAAGTCCGGCTTACGAACGTGGCCGACTCTCCAGGGTGGAGTCACCCAGCTGGCACGTGTTCTTCGTGCCAAGGACGGAGATGATCTGCTTATTGGCGCAGATCACGCCCGATCGCACGACTTCAGAAAAGCCCCGGCGGAATTTGAGATTGGCGCAGCTCTGCCGGAGGGTGTTCTTCCACACTGTGCCGTTGCGCATATGAAACAAGATTGTCCGGTCGTCGATGACGCCCGTGCTGTCGACCAGCGAAGCTTCAAGGCAAGTGGGTTCGGCGACAGCGCCTTGCGAATCGCTTCCGGCGTTGCAGGCCGATGCCGAGCCGAGCCGCACTCCGATCGCGAGCGGTACGATCTTCATATCGATGTTCTCCCAGGCAAGCATCCCTCACACCGCGCACAGAGGAGGGCAAGAGCCATCATACGCTGAGCGTTTGCGGGCTAGCCGTCGCGGGCTGGAGCGCCAAGTGACGCATATTTATCAACCCTTTGTAGTTTCGACCCACTGTGGCAGCCACGGCTGTGCTCCTTCGGGGAGCGCAATTTTATTAGCAGGATTATTTCATGATTGCGCTGTCATTTTGGGGTAGCGCTGTCAATTGGCCTATGGTAGCGTTCACATCGTCACATCCCACTCGAGGCGAAGTGGGAGCAGTTGCCGCGCGATTTCTGGTCGCGCGAGGGGAGGGAAGGAGCGGGGTTCAAGAAGAATTTTTCTGGCCGTAGCGGCCGCGCCGAACGCGGTCGTGCTGAAGCTGCCGGTGATGCCGGCAGGACGAATTCGACAGTGCAACGATGAGGAGGGAACGTCGTGCCTATTTTGAAGAACAGAATGTCAGTGCATGCGATTTTGCTGGGTGGGGCCTCGGCAATCGCGATGAGCGTCGCTTCCACACCCGTTGCTGCGCAGCAGGCTCCCAGTAACAGCCAGAGCGGTATCGAAACCGTTGTCGTGACGGGCCTCAGGGCCTCTCTGCAGCGAAATCTCGACATCAAGCGCAACGCGACCGGTCTCGTCGATGCGATCACCAGTGAGGACATCGGCAAATTCCCGGATGTGAATCTGGCGGATTCGATGATGCGCATTCCGGGCGTGACCATCACCCGCGGTATCAGCGCCTCGTCTAGCACGGGCGGCGTATCGACGACCGGTGAAGGCACTTCGATCACGGTCCGCGGTTTCGGTCCGTCTTTCAACGTCACACTTTTCAATGACCGGCAGATTCCCAGCGCCGTGGGCAACACCGCGGGCAACAACGATCTCGACCGTGCGTTCGATTTCAGTTCGGTCAACTCCGATTTCGTGAGCCAGATCGATGTGTTGAAGTCGCCTGATGTAACGCTGACTTCGGGCGCTATCGGCGCCACGGTCAACGTCAAATTTCCCAAGCCCTTCGACCATCCCGGACTCGTAATGGCAGCCTCTGCGTCAACCACCGAATCGCCGGAGAGGGGCCTGTTCACGCCGAATGGCGATCTGCTGATCAGCGACACGTTCGATAACGACAAGTTCGGTGTCTTAGTGGCCGCTTCCTATACCGACAGCAAGACCCGGCAGAACCACATCAATATCCAGGCCTGGAACGGCTTCACGACGGGACCGGCCGGCAACCAGATTCATGCGTCTCAATACGCCGGCACGCCGCCTCCCGATGGCAGCCCCAACTTCTTCATCCAGGATTACGGCATCTATCACGAGCTCTCGAACACCGAGCGGACGCAGGGCCGATTGGCGTTCCAGTGGCGTCCGACGAATAACATCGAAGTCACGCTGGACGACAATTTCGCGCGCGAAAATTTCGAGCAGAACCAGTACGGCTTCAGCGTCTGGTTCAATCAAGGCAATGTCCAAAACATCGTGCTCGACAAGAACGGGACCGCCGTCAGCTACGACCAGCCGGCGACGCCAACCGACTTCCAGGGCCAAATCAACGGCGAAGTGCTGCAGCACAACGACTTCGGCCTCAACGTCAAGTGGGATGTCAATGACAAGTTCACCGTCGTGCTCGACGGCGATCATGCGGAAGGTTGGCTGAACCCGAACCATCAGTACGGCGCACTCGACGTGGACGTCGGCTATGGCGGTATCTGGGCCACCGACCTCGGCATCGTGGTTCCCAGCGGCCATGGCCTGCCATATCCGACGGCGTTCGGACCGGGCGGCGATGAGTCCAAATTCATCAACAACGGACTCATCGGCTCGCACGTCGTGCCGATCAGCACCAACGTGAACCTGGATGCGATCAACCAGTTCAAGGCCCAAGGTACTTGGGAAGAAAACGACAATCTCAAATTCGATTTCGGTTTTCAGTACCTCGCCGAACACAAGAACGAGGCGGCATACGACACGTTCGAGAACAACAACTGGCAGGCTTATTCGGGCTACGGCCCTGCATCCGGATCAAGCTCGGGCGTCGAGCTGCCGCAGAACTTCTTCACGCACTCCTTCGGCACGGCCAATTTCATCAATGGCTGGGCCAATGGCAAGCTGCCGGCGCAGGTTCTGGCCTTCAATCCGTACACGGTGCTTAACTATCTGCAGGGCCTCAATGGCGCGGGCGCGAACGATTGTTGCGATCCGCCGCCGAACGAGCTCGGCCGTCCGTTCGACGGCACCTACCGGCTGGCGTTTAACCCCGGCTCCTATCACTCGCTCTCTGAAGACACGTATTCGGGCTTTGTGAGCACGACGTTCAAAACTGAAGTGGCCAGCATGCCGCTCAGAATCAACGCCGGCACGCGCTACGAACTCACGGATGAAAACGTGTCGGGTATCGGGCGCACTCCGCTTTCACCCGGAGGTTTCACCATCCAGAACGGTGACCCAACCGCCTACGACGTCCATTATGGTCCAAGCGGAATCGTCGCGGCGCAGCACAGTTATCAGTACCTGCTGCCGAACCTTGACGCCATCCTGTCGGTCAGGGACGACCTGGATATCCGTTTGAACTTGTCGCGCACCCTGACGCGACCGCCGATCAGTCAACTCAACCCGTCGGTCAATATCAACGCTGCGCGCGTTGGCGACGTGACTGCGACCAGCGGCAACCCGGACCTGTTACCCTTCCTGTCCGACAGCGCAGATCTCAGCGCGCAATGGTACTACCAGCCGAACTCCTACCTGTCGGCTGACACGTTCATTAAGACGGTGAGCAACTTCATTGTAACGGGTTCGACCCAGCACGTTTTCTCGGGTGCGGGTCCCGGCGGGGCGGACATTCCGTATACACTGACACAGCCAATCAACGGTCCGTCGGCCAATGTCTACGGCCTCGAGCTCTCGCTCCAGCACGTGTTCGACGATACTGGCTTCGGTTTTCAGGCGAACGGCACGTTGGTGGGTACCGACAGCCCCTACGACCCCAATCCGTTCGGTGCCGGCCATTTTGCTGTCACGGGGCTGGCGGATTCCGCGAACTTCGTCGGCTTCTACGACAAGAACGGGTTCCAGGCACGTCTCGCGATCAACTGGCAAGACAGCTACCTCAAGCAGTTTGGCCAGTTGCAGAACGGGTCAAGCTTCGGAGCCGAGCCGACCTTTGTGAACGGCAGCTGGAACATGGACTTCAGCACCAGCTACGACGTTACTGAGCAGATCAACGTCTACTTCGAGGCGATGAACCTGACCGATGCGACCTACAGCACGCATGGCCGCTACGGGAACCAGATCCTCGACGTCGTGGATTATGGCCGCAGGTTCATTACCGGCGTTCACTACAAATACTGATTGCTCTTCCCGTTAACTGGGGCCGCCTCCCCTTGGCGGCCCCGCTTTTTTTTGCGGTATAGTGGAAGAGAAGGCCGTACGGGACGGCCACCCAGAGCAGGGCATGGTTCGACAGGTTCGGAATATCGTCATTGTCGGCGGCGGAACGGCCGGCTGGCTGACCGCCGGCGTCATCGCCGCGCGCCATCAGGGCCGCATTAAAGCCGGCAGCTTTTCGGTCACGCTGGTCGAGTCGCCGACGGTCAGCATCATCGGTGTGGGCGAGGGCACATGGCCAACGCTGCGCTCGACGCTCGAAAAGATGGGCGTCTCCGAAACGGATTTCTTCCGCCAGTGCGATGCCGCGTTCAAGCAGGGCGCACGCTTCGCCCGCTGGACGACCGGCGCCGAGGACGACGGCTATTACCACCCGCTAATGCTGCCGCAGGGCTTCACGCAGCTGAACCTGGCGCCGCATTGGCTGAACAACGAGCAGGGGCGCACGTTCTGCGATGCCGTCTGTCCGCAAGGCGTGCTTTGCGACGACGGGCTGGCGCCCAAGACGATCACGACGCCCGAATACCAGGCCCTTGCCAATTATGCCTACCACCTGGACGCGGGAAAGTTCGCGCCCTTCCTCCACAAGCATTGCACGGAAAAGCTCGGCGTGCGGTATGTCAGCGCCGATGTGCTGACGGTGAACCAGGACGAACAGGGCGACATCACGACCTTAACGACCCGCGAGGCCGGAGACATCGCCGGCGATCTGTTCGTCGATTGCACCGGCTTTTCGTCAATCCTGCTGGGCAAGGCGCTGGGCGTGCCCTTCCACGATTGCAGCGACGTCCTGTTCTGCGACACGGCGCTGGCGGTGCAGGTGCCCTATGAGCCGGATAACGCGCCGATGGCATCGCACACGATCTCCACGGCGCAGAAGGCCGGCTGGACCTGGGACATCGGGCTGCCGTCGCGGCGTGGCATCGGTTACGTCTATTCAAGCCGTCACAGTAGCGAGGAAGACGCGCAGGGGGAGCTCGCGCGCTATGTCGGGCCGCGAATCAAGGACCTCAAGGTCCGGAAGATTCCGATCCGTGCGGGCCATCGTGAGACCTTCTGGAAGAACAACTGTGTCGCCATCGGGCTGGCCGCGGGCTTTCTGGAGCCGCTGGAATCCTCGGCGATCGTTCTGGTCGAACTCTCCGCCAAGCTGATCAGCGAACAGATGCCGGCTTGCCGCGAGGTCATGGATATCGTGGCCAAACGCTTCAACGAGGTCTCGCACTACCGTTGGGGCCGCATCATCGATTTCCTGAAGCTGCATTATGTGCTGACACGGCGGACCGACAGTCCGTTCTGGATCGACAATGTCGATCCCGACACCATTCCCGAACGGCTGCAAAATCTGTTGCATCTCTGGAAATACCAGCCGCCCTGGTTCTTCGACGAGTTCGACCGTCTTGAGGAGGTGTTTCCCGCAGCCAGCTATCAATATGTGCTTTACGGCATGGGCTTCCGTAGCGAAATCAATCCTGCTGACAATGCCGGCACGGAATTGCTGGCGTCGCGGTTCCTGAACGAGAATCTGTCCGTCACGAGAAAGCTGCGCGCGCAATTGCCCAAGAACCGCGAACTGCTCAAGAAGATCCACGATTATGGGCTGCAGGCCATCTGAAGCGGAACCAGCCTCGTGACCAACGTCGTCATCCTCAATAGCAACACCCACCGCACGCTGCGCGTGATGGCCACTCCGTCGGCACGCCTCGGCGACAATCAGCGCTTTGTCTCTGTTGTCCCCAAGGAGTTTCCGAACCTCGTCGCGCATTACCCGTTGTTCTTCGCGAAGGATTCGGAGACCGGTGCCTTCTATTGCGGCGCCGTGCTCGGTTTCGATTCCGGCGAGAACCTGTTCCTGAACGAGGGCGGGGAGGGGCAGGATTCTTATCGGCCCCTCAATCTGCAGCGCGGCCCGTTCTTTATCGCCGGCAACGAGCTTGCGATCGATCTCGACAACCCGCGTGTAGGCGGCGCGGATGGACAGGAGCTTTTCGACGGCGATGGCAAGCCGACGCCTTATCTCGAAAGCATCCGCTACGTGTTCCGCGAGCTGAAGCCCGGGCAGGAGATGACCAAAGTCTTCATCGACACGCTGCTCGGGCTCAAGCTGATCGAGCCCATCAACATCAATCTCGCCTTCGACGACGGCACCAGGCGCGATCTTCAGGGCCTCTACACCATCAGCCAGGACACGCTACGCCGCCTGCCGGATGACGTCGTCCTCGACCTGTTTCGGCGGGGATATCTGCATCTCATCTATATGATGATCGCGTCCTTGCAGCAGGTGTCGGTTCTGGCGCAGAAGAAAAACAGGCGGCTTCACGAAAGCGCCAAGTGATGGCAGGGCTTAAGGAGGTCGCCGGCACCGATATCACGACACCCGAACAGTTCCTGCGCGATATCGCCGAAGATTGCCGCCCGGTGATCCTGCGTGGGCTCGTCGCCCACTGGCCTGTGGTGAAAGCCGCCAGCCGGTCGCCGCGGGATTTTCGCGACTATGTCGCGCGCTTCGACAATGGTGGCACGATGGAAGCTTTCTTCGGGGCGCCGGAGATCGCGGGAAAATACTATTATGGCGACGATCTGAAGGGCTTCAATTTCGAGCGCCGGCAGATGCGCTTCCTCGATGCGCTCGATGCCATCGTGTCGAGTCCCGGCGGCGAGGGAACGGAGTCGATCTATATCGGCTCCATCCCCACGGAGAATTGCCTTCCCGGATTTTCCGCCGAGAACGCGCTGACAGTCCTTCCCGAACACGTTGCACCACGCATTTGGCTCGGCCATGCCTCGAACGTCTCGGCGCATTACGACACCTTCGACAACATCGCTTGCGTCATCGCGGGCACGCGCCGGTTCACACTTTATCCGCCGGAACTGATCGGCCGGCTTTATGTGGGCCCAATCGACAACACGATGGCGGGTCAGCCGGTCAGCCTCGCCGCGTCGTCCGCGCCGGACGACGACCGGTTTCCGCTCTTTCGCGGTGTTCGCGAACAGGCACTCGTCGCCGAACTCGCTCCTGGCGATGCGCTCTATCTGCCCAAGCTTTGGTGGCACCAGGTGGAGGCGACCGCGCCGTTCAACGGCCTTGTCAATTACTGGTGGGACCCGTTCACCGCGGGGCCTGACGGGCCCTATACCGCAATGATGCTCGCGATGATCGCGATTGCCGAGCGGCCTCTGAAGGAGCGCGAGGCGTGGAAAGCGTGGTTCGATCACTACGTCTTCCGCACCAATGGCCATCCGCTGGCGCATCTGCCAAGCGAGCAGCACGGGCTTCTTGGTCCGCTCAAAGAAAATTACGGCCGGATACGCGTCCGTATCATGCAGCTCCTGCGGCGCTGAAGATCAAACTTCGGGAACGCTGAAGGCGGAGCAGTTCTTTTCTATGAACGCCTCGTGCGACGGCATGGCGTCGGCGCAGCGCGCGGTCACCGTGCGGATGTTGTCGAGATTGGCCTTGATGGCCTTAGGATCGAGGGTATCGGCCATCGGATCGTAGCCGCGCGGTACAACGTTCTGGCCCGCGAAAATGTAATGCCAGCTCTGGACCGGAAACAGCTCGCTCTCCTCGCGCATGACGCGGCCATAGCCGCGGAACAGTTCGATCTTCTCTTTCAGGCTGTCCGGATGAGGGATACTGCGGCAGTGACGCCAAAAGGCGGTGTCCTCGCGCTCATTGGTCGTGTAGTGCAGCAGCAGGAAGTCGCGCACCCGCTCATATTCGAACGCGAAGAGCCGGTTGTAGCGTTCGATATCGGCGGGCTCGAAGTTATTGTCGGGAAACATCTGGAACAGCATCGCGATGCCGCGCTGGATCAGGTGGATGCTGGTCGATTCCAGCGGCTCCAGAAAGCCGGAGGCCAGCCCGAGCGTGACGCAGTTCTTGTTCCAGAATTTCTTGCGCCGTCCGGTGGTGAAGCGAAGCTGGATCGGATCGGCAAGTGGTTTGCTTTCGAGGCTCGCCAGTAGCGTCTCTCGCGCGGCCACATCGTCGATGAAGTCGCTGCAATAGACATAACCGTTACCGACGCGGTGCTGCAGCGGGATGCGCCATTGCCAGCCGGCATCTCTCGCGATCGCTAGCGTATAGGACGAAAGTGGTCCCGTTCGCTCGCACGGCACCGCGAGCGCCCGGTTGCAGGGCAGCCAGCGGCTCCAATCCTCATATCCGGTCTTCATCGCTTCCTCGATCAGAAGGCCGCGAAAGCCCGTGCAGTCGATATAGAGATCGGCGGCGATCTCTTCACCGCTCGCAAGCGTCAGCCTGTCGATGAAGCCGCCCTGGGGGCGCAATGTGACGTTGCGGACTTTGCCTTCGGTGCGGATGACACCGCGGGCCTCGGCGTAGCTGCGCAGATATCGTGCGAACAGCGAAGCGTCGAAATGGAGCGCATAGGTGATCTTCTCGAGCGGGCTGTTGGGCGAGCGCACCGGGCGCATGAATTTGCCGCGTTCCGCCGCCACCGCCTGCATCGAATAGGCTTCGAGCCTCCCGGCCTGGCCTTGCCCGCGCATCCGCTGCCAATAGGCCATGAAGGGCACGCCCTCCATGTCGAAGCCGGTCTCGCCGAAGGGGTGGAAATAGGAATGGCCGATCCGCGTCCAGTCCTGAAACCGGATCGCAAGCTTGAACGTCGCCTTGGTGTGGCGGATCAGCTCGGTCTCGTCGATACCGAGCGCGCGGATGAATTCCATGATCGGCGGGATGGTCGCTTCGCCGACCCCGACCGTCCCGATCTCGTCGGATTCGATCAGTTGGATCCGGCAGTTCAGGCCCTTCAGAAAACGCGCAAAGCTGGCCGCGGCCATCCAGCCCGCCGTCCCGCCCCCGACAATGGCGATGCTGGTAATGGGTTTGTCGGACATGGGCGCAAGCCTTCTGCAATGCATCGGAATCGATACCCCGAAGGTAGCGCAACCAAGCCTTCCCAGTCCGAAGATTCACTGCGCCCGTGACGCGGCGAATTCGCCATCCGTCGGAGTAAATCGACCTCGCCAACGACGGAATTTGCGACGAACTGACATCCCTGTTGATTGTTATCGTCGTGCTCGACATCTGCACGTCTTTGCGATTCCGCGGGCCGGGTGGCGAGCGCGATCGCAAAGGTGGAGCGGCCCCAGCGGACAGCCGCCCGAAGGTGTACTGCAGATTCAAAATGCCTTCGCGATCTGGCGCCCCGTCGCCACGATCTATTCCAGAGCTGGCGTGCGCAGCTTGGCGGAGTTTACGACGCGGTGCAGAGCATCGGCTTGGCGGCCTATTTAGGTGTCCACGAGTTGCGCGTGCTGACCATATCTCCAGCGCCGCCACCACCGATCTGACCGATACCATTGGGATTGTAGACGATGAAGTCGTGCTGGTAGTGTACCGCCACGTAGCCGCGATCATCCGCAGTAATGGAAATGACGGTGTCAGACTGATCTTGCTGCGCCAACGTCGTGGCGGTGAGATCGGTCTTGTCGATGGTGACAAGTGCCGCGTCTGCACTCGTGGCCGCATACACGAAAGCATCATTGGCCACCATGGAGCACGTCGCTTTTCGTCCCCCCACAAGTCCCAGCGGGACTACTTTCGTTAAGGTGACTTCGATCTGGTCGTCCTGGTCGGTGATTGTGTCGGTTCGCGCAAATATCGTGAGTGTGATCGGCGCTATATTCGATGAACGTTTGTCGAGCACGTAGATTGCGCGGGTTATCACATTGCCCTTTCGCCTGGGCGTGCCCTCCAGAACTGCGCAGGCCTGCTCGAACGGCTCAAGCCTGTCTCCGCCATAACATCCTTCGGATTGGGGTAGCGAGCCGCAAACGCTATATTGAATGTACGGGCCGCCTCCCGAGTAAAACGTGTACAACGTAGCATCGAGGGGAACTCTCTTTGCCCCAACGGCGCCACAACTTCCAATCAATACGAAGCACGCTGCCGCGGCTGTCACCAAGCTTCTGTGAGACATATCGTCCTCGCCAAGATGCAACTTAGAAGAGCGCTTTCGTGCTCGCTGTAGGGGCTGCAATCAAGCCGCGCTGGAGAGGCCAAACGCCGCGCTGTCACCAATGTCGGTACGCTGCCCCAGCCCGCCGCTCGGCCGCCTTCTGGTTCTTGGGGCGTTTGCGCCCCGGAGTTGGCTGGCTGGGGGACTAGGATTCGAACCTAGACAGGCAGAGTCAGAGTCTGCAGTCCTACCGTTAGACGATCCCCCAACGGGCCGCCTGTCTACGCAAGCTGGGCGCCGCTTTCAAGCGTCCGGTTTCTTCGCGAAGAGCCGCCAGCCGGGATTGCCTGGACGGGTGGAAATAAATCCGCCCGGGGGGTCTTTTTGAGCCGGGGGGCCAGGCGAAAGGCTGTTTCTGTCGAATGCCGCCGTTGCATCAGAAAGGAACCGGCCCGTGCCGGGTGGCGCAATGCCGCGCCCGGTTCTCCGCTTTCGAGGAGCTGATCTCCTTTCCGGAGGCCGATCCGACGTTTTGTCCCAGCGAGTTCGTTGTCTCGTGGCGCGGGCGTCATGTTAGCGTGGGTGGCGGGGAAATCAGGAGAGGGCTTGTCCAGATCGGCAAAACGCCGGCGCGGCGGGCGGCGGGGGTATGGGCGTGCGCAGGTCTTGGCGGTGCTGGATCTCGGCAGCAACAACTGCCGGCTCCTGATCGCACGTCCGGCGGCCGACGGCGGGTTCCGCGTGGTCGATTCCTTTTCGCGCATCGTGCGGCTGGGCGAGGGCGTTGCGCAGACCCATAGGCTCTCCGACGCCGCCATGGAGCGCACCTTGGCGGCGCTCAGGATCTGCGCGGAGCACATCCGCACCAGCCAGGCGACCCACGTCTATGCCATCGCGACCGCGGCCGCCCGCGATGCCACGAATGCACAGGAGCTGATCGACCGCGTCCGCGCCGAGACCGGCATCGCACTTAGCATCGTGACGCCGGAGGAGGAGGCGCGTCTTGCCGCCACGGGCTGCGCGCCGCTGATCGGTGCGGGATATGAAGGCGCGCTGGTGTTCGACATCGGCGGCGGCTCGAGCGAGATCATCTGGATGCAGCACGAGGGTGAGGCCGGCTCACGTATCGTCCATTTCGCGTCGGTGCCGGTTGGCGTCGTGAGCCTGGCGGAGGACACGGCCCACGCCGCGATGGATCGCGCGTCGTTCGAGGCGATGCGGGCCTGCATGGTCGAGCGTTTCGCAAAGGCGCGCGCGGCCATGGATGCCATCGCGCCGTTCAATGCCGAAACGCATCATCTGCTTGGAACCTCGGGCACCGTGACGACACTTGCCGCCGTGGCGATGGACCTCGTGCGATACGTGCGTGCCAGGGTCGATGGGAGCTGGCACAACTCCGCGGACATCCTGCACGTCGTGGATCGGTTGATCGGGCTGGATCACGCGGGACGCGCGGCGATCGGGCCCGTGGGGCCGGACCGCGCCGATCTGGTGATCCCGGGCTGTGCAATCTTTGCCGCGATCCACACCCTCTGGCCCTGCACGCGGCTGCGCGTCGCGGACCGCGGATTGCGCGAAGGCATGCTGCGCGAATTGATGCTAAAAGCGCGCACATGACGGCACGACCACCCAATAAATCCGGCCGCGGAGAAGTGCGCGTGCGCGTGAAGAACGCGAAGACGCGCAAGCTTTCCTCGCAGCGCTGGCTGGAGCGCCAGTTGAACGATCCCTATGTGCGTGCGGCGAAGCAGGAAGGCTTCCGGTCGCGCGCGGCGTTCAAGCTGGCCGAGCTTGATGACAAATACCGCTTTCTGAAGAAAGGCGCGCGCGTGCTCGATCTGGGCGCGGCACCCGGCGGCTGGAGCCAAGTCGCTGCCAAGCGTGTGGGCGAGGGCGGCAGGATCGTCGCCGCGGACATTCTCGAGACCGAGCCGCTCGTCGGCGTGACCGTGCTTCAATGCGATCTGCTCGATCCCGATACGCCGGCGCGGCTCAAGGATGCGCTCAATGGGCCGGCCGATATCGTGCTGACAGATATGGCCGCGCCGACGACGGGGCATCGCGCCACCGATCACCTGCGCACCGTGGCATTGTTCGAAGCAGCACTGGACGTCGCGGAGGATGTCCTGAAGCCGGGTGGCGTGTTCGTGGGCAAAGTGTTTCAGGGCGGCGCGAGCGGGGAATTGCTCGCGCGCGTGAAAAAGCTGTTTCGCGAAGTCAAACACGTGAAGCCGCCGGCGTCACGCGCGGAATCCGTGGAGCTTTATCTCGTGGCGACGGGGTTCAGAGGTTAGGGTCCATCGACCTTGAGGCCTTGCTTGCGCAGCAGCGCCGGTACGCCGCGCGGTCCCACCAGATGCGCGGCGCCGACGGCGATGAAGTAGGTCTTGTTCTCATCCAACAGCGCGGTGATCTTCTTCACCCAGGCATTGTTGCGGTCTTCGATGAGCACCTTGCGAAGCTGTGGGTAGTCGTTCATGTCGGCCGCGGTCAGATGTGCAAGCAACCGCACATCGCCGTGCATCCAGGCGTCGAGAAGTGGACCGACCTTGTCGTTATCCTCCTTCGCGCTCTTGAGATCGGATTCGAAATTCTGCAGTTCGACCTTCGGGTCGTCGGGCGCCAGCAGCGCCAGTTGTTGGTCGACGGTTTCGAGCCCGATGACCGGCTTGTTCCGGGCCGCGATCTCCTTCTTGAGCTGCGCCTCGATGCCCGCCTGCGGGGAATAGTGCTGGTTCTGGATATCCAGAACATCGATCGTCACATCGGCGAGCCATGGCCGCATATGGTCGAAGGCGGACGCCGACACGGGCAGCTTGGCGATCTCGCGATCGAAAGCTTCTCGCGCCTTGGGCGAAAGCATCTCGCGCAGGTGCTGATCGGGCGGCAGCGTGCCGCGCGTCTTCACGTAATTCTGGATGTGCGCTTGAAGGTCTTCCTCGACCGGCAGCTCGAAGACGAAGACATCGGCCTTCGCGATCGCCGCATCGATCGCCTTCGTGTGCCAGTCGACCTGTTGCGGCAGCACGTGGACCGATCCGAAAAGATAGGCGGTGCCTGTCTTGCCGTGCGCAGTCCAGAGCGCGGGATGCGCCTCCATCGGTGCGAGCACGGTCGTTGCCGCCGTCGAAGCCTCACCCGCGAAGGCGGGTTGCGCCAAACCGATCGCGATAAGCGCAGCAAGAAGGGCCGGAAACCGCTTCATCGTTTAGCGATAGCCGTGCGGCGGGTTCTTCTTCGCCAGATCGCGGTAGCGGTCGCGCAGTTCGGTCTGCCGCGAGGTCATCGGCATCGCCACGCCTTTGATGAGGACCGCGGTGGGAGCGCTCGTGACTTCGAGCGGATCGCCGTCCCAGATCACCACATCGGCATCCTTGCCGGGCTCGAGCGTGCCGTAGCTGTCGGCGATGCCCCAGACCTCGGCCGGATTTTTCGTGATCGCGGCCAGTGCATGATCCCACTTCATGCCGTTGGCGACGGCGTTGCCTGCGATCTGGGTGATGGTACGCGCGTAATGCGCGGGGTCGTCGTTCTGCGGCTGGAACACGACCGTGACCCCGGCGGCGTCGAGCCGCGCGGCGTTCCTCAGCGTGGCGCCGAGATCGGAGAAGCTGAAGGGCAGGTTGACGTCGTTGTCGAGCACGACCGGCACATGCGCGGCCGCGAGTTCGCTCGCGACTTCCCATGCCTCGCCGCCGCCCATGATGACGAGTCTCAGCTTGTTGGCCTGCGCATACTGAAGGACCTGGCGGATGGTGGAGGCGCGTTCGACATGGACCAGCAGCGGTTCCTTACCCTGGATCACGGGCCCGAGTGCGTCGAGGTCGATGCGATTGCTGCGCTGGTCGCGGCTGCCGCCGGGGCGGTGATAGCCGGCGCGCTGTGCCCAGTATTCGCGCGCATCGTCCAGCGTCTCGCGGAACTTGTTCCAGATATCGGGCCGTGAATTCTTCTGGTTCGCGCCGCCGTTGGGTTCGAGTTCGGCGAGCACGCCGGCCTGCCGCTTCACGATGAGATCGGGACCCTGACCCAGATGAATGACCGCCGCGGTGCCGCAGAAGACGTCGCCGCAATCGACCGGCGTCGTCAGCGAACGCGTGACGCCACGGATGCGCGCGACCGGAATGAGCGTCGAGTTTGGATTGATCGCGTCGGCAACATCGAACGCCGCGCTGTCGAGCGCTTGGTTCGGCGCGGAGTCGTTCGTCTCGGCCACGAGATCGAGTTCGTTGATGCCGAGTGGCGCCCAAGAAACCATCAGCCCCGGCGTCACCGGCTTGCCGCGTGCGTCGATGACCTTGGCGCCCGGTAGTGCCGTGATGTTCTGTCCGACTTGCGCAACCTTGCCGTTTTGGACCAGGACGTCTGCGTCAGCGAGCGTTCCTGCTGCGCCGACGGTATAAACATGCCCGTGCCGAATAAGGAGAGCGGGCGACTGTGCCGGTTGTCCCGATGCAGCCGATGACGCTGCCGCAATGAGCGTGACCAGAAGGAGCTCTTTTCTCATTGTCCCGCTCCTCCGGTGTGGCCGTTCTGTTCCTGGCCGAGCTCGAAATCGCTTCGGGGACTGAGCTTTGGATTGTCGCGGTCGTAGAGCAAGGCGCCGTCGATGAAGACCTTCTCCGCATGGGCATAGACGCTGAAGGGATCGTGGTCCCACACCACGACATCGGCCATCTTTCCGGCTTCGAGGGTGCCGGTCTTATCGAGAATACCGAGCGCCTTCGCGGGATTGCGCGTCATCCAGGCGATCGCGTGCGCACGCGTGATCGGATAGCCCATGCGCCGCCCCGCGGCCATCGCTTTGGCCACTTCCTGATTGAGGCGCTGGATGCCGATAGGATCGTCGGAGTGGATCGTCGCGCAGGCGCCGGCGTGATCGACCATCGCGATGTTTTCCGGAATGCCGTCATAGGCTTCCATCTTGAAGCCCCACCAATCGGCCCACATCACCGCGCAGATGTCGTTCTTCTTCAGAAGGTCGGCGACCTTGTATGCCTCCGAGGCATGATGGAACGCGGCGATGCGGAAACCGAACTCGTGCATCACGTCGATCATCGTCGCCATCTGGTCGCCGCGATAGCAGTGCATCTGCACCGGAATTTTTTTGTCGAGCACCAGCGCCAGCGTTTCGAGACCGATGTCGCGGTCGGGCGGATCTCCGGCTTTTGTCTTCCAGTATTTGCGCCAGTTCGCGCGGTAAGCCGCCGCCTTCGCAAACGCCGCGCGATAACCCGCGACATCGCCCATCCAGGTCTGGGGTCCGCCCTTCTCGCCATAGACGCGCTTGGGATTTTCGCCGCAGGCCATTTTGAGGTCGTAGGGCGCGCCGGGAAATTTCATGCCTTGCGTGGTCGTCGACCAGACGTTTTTCAGAACCACCGAACGTCCGCCGATCAGATTGGCGGAGCCGGGGAGGATCTGCATCGCTGTCACGCCGCCGGCGAGTGCACGTGTGAAGCCGGGATCCTGCGGCCACACGGAATTCTCGCTGCGCACCTCAGGCGTCGTGGGCTTGGTCGCTTCATTGCCGTCCGAGGTCGCCTCATTCGAAGGCGAAGGATAGACGCCGAGATGGGAATGGATGTCGATGATGCCCGGCGTGACGAATTTGCCTTTGCCGTCGATCACGACCGCACCCGCCGGTGCATCCAGATGCTGTCCGACGGCCTTGATCTTGCCGTCCACCATCAGCACATCGCCCGAGCCGATTTCCTTGTCGGTCGCCGTCAGGATCGTGGCGCTGCGGATCAGCGTGGGCTGTGAAGGCCGTCGCTTGTATGTCGAGGGGAAATTGTCATTGGGGAATTGATCGGCGACCTGTGCTCCGTCCGACGAATGGTGCAGCGACGGAATCAGCCACCAGGCCAGCGCCAATGTCACCACAACGATTGCGGCAGCGCCCCATAACGGCAGCTTGGTGCTTGGACCCATCTCTTCCCCTCCAGCGCGGCCGAGAGTGGCGCGGCGCACCAGCGCGCGCAATGGGCGGGGTCTTATTCTTCCCCGAATTTCGCTTCGGCCAGCGCCAGGATTGCCTTGAGCGCCTCCCCGGCATCGGGGCCTTCGGCGCAGACTTCCACTTCGCTTCCGTAGCTTGCGGCCAGCATCATCAATCCCATGATCGAGCGGCCGTCGACCGACTGGCCATCCTTGGTCACGGTAATTTGAGACTGGAAGCGCGCGGATGCCTCCACGATCTTGGCCGAGGCGCGCGCATGAAGGCCGCGCTTGTTGGTGATCTTGACCGTGGCGCAGAGCCGCGTGCCGTCCGCCATGCGTTCAGGCCCCGCCGGCGAGGTCGAGCGAGCCCGCGCGCATATATTTGCGCCCGGCGGTGATCGCATCCTTCACCGCCTGGTCGAGCGGGAGCCTGTTGCGCACTTCGATCAGCTTGATAAGGCTCGGCAGGTTGACACCCGCGAGCACCTCGATTTTGCCGCGATCCAAGAGCGTGAGTGCGAGATTGCACGGCGTGCCGCCGAACATGTCGGTTGCGATAATTACGCCCTTGCCGAGATCGACGGCTTTTGCCGCTGCGGCAATCTCGCGCTGGCGGCGTTCGATGTCGTCCTCCGGCCCGATGCAGACCGCGCGCAGATGCGTCTGCGGTCCGACCATGTGTTCCATCGCGGAGATGAATTCCTGCGCCAGCCTTCCATGGGTGACGAGAACAATGCCGATCATGAAGAAAATGCCCCGGGCATGCGTGTCATATAACGTGTGCGCTTTCGCGAAAAAGGCCCCGTTCGAACGCCGCGACCGCCAGCACGATTTTCTCTGGCGCCGAGGCTTCGAAGGGCGAAAGTCTTATCAGAGGGATGCGCGCGGGCAAGCGGGACGGCGGTGTGTAGAATTCCCGTTGCGGAAGCCGCGTTTTCGGCTTTTCCAAGGTTACCGCCAGCGCCACGCGTGCTTTGGCCGCAGCGGGCAGGGCGACAATTCCCAGTCCGCGCACCTCCATCAGGCCCTTGATGTTCGCGGGCGCGCGCGCGAACAGGCGACCCCCTTGTGCGAACAGGTCCGTCCGGTCGTCGCTCACGAGCTTCGCGCCCATGGCGATGAGGCGTAGCGCGAGATCGGATTTGCCCGCACCGCTTCGGCCAAGCAGGAGCACGCCGGCCGAGCGGGGAGCCGCAAACGTCTTGGCCGCTCCGTCGAGGCGAACGCAGGTTGCGTGGATATTGATGGACATCGTTAGGCGCGCACCGCAGCCAGCGGAAGCTCGACGATGAACCGCGCGCCGCCATCCTCGCGGTTTTCGGCCCGGATGCGTCCGCCGGTGCTGAGCACGATCTGCTGCGCAATCGAAAGACCGAGACCGGAATTCTTGCCGAAATCGTGTTCGTGGGGACGCTCGGTGTAGAACCGCTCGAAGATGGTTTCGAGATTGTCCGGCGGGATGCCCGGACCTTGGTCCTCGACCAGGATACGTGCGAAGCCGCGTTCCGAGGTTGCCGAAACGGTCACGGTCCCGTTATCGGGACTGAACGAAACGGCGTTGTCGATGAGGTTGCGGAACACCTGTCCTAGCCGCTCGTCGCGGCCGAGCACGATTGCGTTCTTTGGAATATCGAGGTTCAGGGCGATCTGAACGTTCTTGGGGGTTTCGGTGTAGCGATAAACCTCGACGATCGTCTCGAGCAGATGGGTGAGGTCGATCGGCTCGCTCATCTCGCGGCTGAGTTCGGCGTCGAGCCGCGAGGCATCTGAGATGTCGGTGATCAACCGGTCGATACGCTTCACGTCGTTGCGGATAATGCCCATCAGCCGCTCGCGCGCCTCGTCGTGCTTTGCGCGCGCCATCATTTCGACCGCGCTTTTGAGCGAGGTGAGGGGATTCTTGAGTTCGTGGGCGACGTCGGCCGCGAACCGCTCGATATCGTCGATGCGGTCGTAAAGCGCGCGCGTCATCGCCGCGAAGCTGGTGGCAAGGTCGCCGATCTCGTCCGAGCGGTCCTCCATGTTGGGAATCGTTTCGCGTCCCGCATGTCCGCTGCGCACGCGGTCCGCGGCATCGGCCAGCGCGAGCACGGGACGGGCGATAAAGCGCGAAAGCAAGAGCGACGAGGCCAGCATCACACCGATGGCGACGACAAACACCTCCAGCAGCGTCGCGCGCTCTTCGCGCAGAACGTCGTCGATGTCGCCCCCTTCGGTGGATACCAACAGAACACCATAGATAGCCCTGAAGCGCTGCACGGGCGCCGCGACCGAAAGGACGAGCTTGTTCTTCTCGTCGACGCGTTGGGCGCTCGCGGTATCGCCGCCGAGGGCCGCATTCACCTCGCTATAGACCCGGCCATTGTCGCCGGCCTCGAAATAAGGATCGAGCTTGGCGAAGGGACGGATGCCCATCACACCGTCATAGATACGGCTGAAGAATTCCTTGACCTGACTCCAGGTGTCGATGGGGGGAAGCTCCGACGACTGCACGGTATTGCGCGCGAGAAGATCGCGGGTATCGACGGCGATCGTTCCGTCCGGAAGAAACAGACGCGCGCGCAAGGCGGTTGGTGCGATGAGCTGGCGCAGCAGCGGCTCGGCCTGCTTGACCTTCAAGGTGTGGGTTTCGGGATCGGTGGCGTATTCGGCGAGCGTCCCGGCGACGATTTCCGCCTGGGCTTCGATGCCGGTAAGGCGCTCGTCGATCAGCCCGACCCGGCTCGACTGCACGCCGATCACGCCGGCGATGAGGACGAGCAGCACGCCTGCATTCACCAGCACGATGCGCCGTGTTAGGGCCGAATAGCGCGCGCGCCGCCGCTCGAACGGAACCCTCATGGCGGAAAGCGCGGCAGGTCAGGCCTCGCGATAGCGGTAGCCGACGCCATACAGCGTCTCGATGGCGTCGAAATTGTCGTCGACCTGCTTGAACTTCTTGCGCAGGCGCTTGATGTGGCTGTCGATGGTGCGATCGTCGACATAGACCTGATCGTCATAAGCCGCGTCCATCAGGCTGTCGCGGCTTTTCACGAAGCCGGGGCGCTGGGCAAGGCTCTGCAGGATCAGGAACTCAGTGACCGTAAGCCGCACGGGCTTTCCGTCCCAGGTGCATTCGTGCCGCTGCGGATCGAGCGCGAGCTTGCCCCGCACCAGCGCTTCTTTCTTGGCCTCCGGGCTACCGGCGGCTGCCGGTTTGTGCGGATCGGCGCGGCGCAACACGGCCTTCACACGCTCAAGGAGGAGGCGCTGGGAGAAGGGTTTGCGGATGTAGTCATCGGCGCCCGCGTTCAACCCCATCAGCTCGTCGATCTCCTCATCCTTCGAGGTGAGCAGGATCACGGGCAGGTCGCCGCTCTGGCGCAGGCGGCGGAGCAGCTCCAGGCCGTCCATGCGCGGCATCTTGATATCCAAGATCACGAGGTCGGGCGGCGTGGCCGTCAATCCCGTCAGCGCGGAGGCACCGTCCGAGAACGTGCGGACGTGATAGCCCTCCTGCTCAAGCAGCATGCTGACGGATGCGAGGATATTCTTGTCGTCATCGACAAGCGCGATATTTGCCATTGATTCCAGCCCGGTGCGGCGCAGCGTAGTATAAGGCCCTGCGCCTCAAAGCAAAATGGCATGCCGCATGACCGACACCAGGGCGAACTATGATCCGCACCGCTTCCGCATCACCGTGCCGTTTTACGAGCGTTACCGCCTCGGCTACCCCGAACGGTTGATCGCCCGGGTCGCCGCGGAAACCGGCCTTGATGCGGGAGACGCCGTGCTCGATCTGGGCTGCGGGCCGGGCACGCTTTCGATCCCGTTTGCGCGGCTGGGAATGAAGGTGCTCGGCGTCGATCCTGAGCCCAACATGCTCGCGGCCTCAGCGGCCGCGGCACAGGAAGCCCGAATCGCCATCGAATGGAGGCAGGGAAGCTCATTTGCGCTGCCGCAGGGCATCGGCCCGTTCAAGCTGGTCGTCATGGGGCGCGCGTTTCATTGGATGGACCGCGCCGCCACGCTTGCGGCACTCGACGGCCTTGTCGCGCCGGAGGGCGCAATTGCCCTGTTCGACGACGAACATCCGCGAACGGTGGAGAATGCCTGGCGGCGGAAGCTGGACGAGGTCGGACGCAAATATGGAAGGGCCGAAGAACCACACATCCGCGAGCGCGGGAGCGGCACCTATCGCACCCACGAATCCTATTTGTTGGCCTCGGCGTTCGACGATCTCGTGCGCATCGCCGTGATCGTGCGCCGCGCGCGCACCACGGACGACATCGTCGGACTCGCTTATTCGCTCTCGACCTCCGCGCCGCACAAACTTGGCGAGCGTAAGGTTGCGTTCGAAGCCGATCTGCGCGCGGCACTGGCCGAACTATCGCCCGACGGCCGCTTCACCGAGATCGCCGAAATGAGTGCGCTGATCGCACGGCGCAGCTAGTGCTTGCCGGGCGGTGGAGGATTGGCCAGCGCCGCCTGATCGCGGCCTTCCTTGATGAGATCGTCCACCACCGCGACGAAATCCTGACCGCTCATATCGCGGACGACAGCGGCGCGGCGGCGCAGCTCGCTGGCATAGGCTCTGTCGAGATAGATTTCGGGTGAGGGGAACAGACTCGCATTGCCGCCGACATAGAGAAGGCCATCGACAACGTCACCGATCGGCAGTCCGCCCGCCTTGTCGTGCGTCGTCCAGTTCTCCTTCGTCATCGCGAAGGAGGCGTGTTCGACCTCACTGCCGTGTGCAGTCTTGAAGCTTGGCGCTGGTCCCATGTGCAACGCCGCTGCGGCAGCAGGCGCGGGCACCGTTACGAAGGAAAACAGGCTGCCGGGATGTCGCTTCTCGATGATCTGCGCGGTGCGCAAGCCGTCGGCCTCGTCGATGGTCTTCTTCTCGGCATGGAATTCGCCGGTGATCAGGAAAGCGTGGCGATGCTTCGCCATCACCTCGCGCTCCACCGTATCGGCCATGGCGGTATCCCGGTCGACAAAAGGTTCGAGATCCTTCGCGATTTTCACTTTCGACCAGTCGAGCGGTGCATCGGCAAGCACAAGCCGCACCGGATGCCGGCAGAGGTGCTCGCGGTTGATGTCGCGGACCGTGTCGTAGACAGCCCGGTAGACCGGCGTGTTCCAGGTCAGCGGCACCGACGTCTCGCGATACATACTCGCGATCTGCTGCTCGCGGAGCGTGCCGCCGGACGTGTAGATGTCCGCGAGCTTCTGCAGTCGCGAATTGCCGAACTCGACCACCACATCGTCCACGCGGCAGACGAAGCGCGGATCGCGGAGCATCTGCTGGATGAAGCTGTGGATCTGCAGGCTGCGATGCAATTCACCGAACTGGATGACGGAATGGCTGTCGAACTGCCGGGCAATGGCGGAGATGGCATCGGAAGAGAGGGTGGCATGGATGGGCGTGGAGACCAGCAGGGCCGCGAATGCGAATGTTGCCGTCCTCATGTTCAGACGCTGTCTCGCCGCGCGTTCTTCAGCAGCTCGATCCTTCGGTCCGGCAGGAACCACGCCGCCGAAATCGTAACGTAGATGGCGATGGCCGCCCGGGGCTGCCAGAACGCCAGCACGATCCCCGCGAGATACGCCGCCAGCGATATGTACTCTTTCCCTCTGGAGCCGATGGCGGCGGCCAGCGGTGAATCCGGTCCGTTGCAGGCGATCAGCGCCCATTCGAGCAAAAGATAGCTGACCGCAGCCATCGCCAGGATCGCGCCATAGGATGCGACCGGCAGTGACTGGAATCCGGTGTCGTCGATCCAGCGGATCACGAACGGAACGAGCGATAGCCAGAAGATCAGAGCCAGGTTCGCCCACAGCACGCGGCCGTCGACCTTGGCGATCGCGTGCAACATGTGGTGATGGTTGTTCCAGAAGATACCGACATTGACGAAGCTGAGCAGATAGGTGAGCAGGATTGGAACGCTTTGCCACAGCGCGGCCGGCGTAGCCCCCGGCGGCACGCGGATCTCCAGTACCATGATCGTGATGACGATGGCGATGACGCCATCGGTGAAGGCTTCCAGTCGCTGCGTGCCCATCCCCACTCGCCACTCGTATGCGATTGGTAAACCTGACCGAAACGCTGATTCGAAGAAAGCCTCCCTGCCTTCCGATTGGTGCAGATTCGCCCCTATCGATTAACTCCGCCGTTACCGCCCTTTGCCAAGCTGAGACGCTTTCGCAAATGGGGCTCGGATGTTCGGCAAACGTGTAACGCCAACCGCACGCAGCAGCACTGAGCGGTATCCCATCGATTCAGATGGCAAACGTCGCGTGTTCGGGGAAGCGATCGTTTTCGACGGAAAGCACGGAAAATTTTTGAGAACGCTGGGGATCGATATCAATGATCCCGCGAATATCATTCCCGATGACGCGGAATTTGACCGCCGGGTCAAAGAATCCCTCGCAAAACAGGACGCACGCCGGACGCAAATCGAAACGGAGCTGCTGCGCACGCACGGCCACAATGCCATTCGTCCGTTCTTCATATTGGCAGAGCCGGTCTTCAATGGACCGTTGGGACCATGGCTGATCCGGATTATGAATCTGCTTCCCTACGATGACTGGAACATCGTCTATCTGCCGCTCGATCGCGCGACCCAGGCGGCGATGGGCGGCGAACTCCCACTCCATCCCTGTCAGTCCATCGGTCCGATCGATGAACTAATGTGCCAGCAGCTCGATGGCTTCCAGCGCCAGTACTGGGACGCCAAGCAGAAAGTCGATCAGCACGTCAGAGAGGTCGGCCCCGTTGCCGCCAGCGACCTCATCGCCCGCTTTGTGGCTTATGTCGATGCCATGCCGGCACGCATCCTCGGGCATGTCGCGGAAGTGCGCCCGATGATCATCGCCCTGATCGCCGACGTGCAGAGCAAGGCTGGAAAAACCTGATCGCGGCTCAGACGAACTCGACCTTCAGGACTTCGTAGGAACGCGCGCCGCCGGGCGCTGCGACCTCGACGGTGTCGCCCTTCGCCTTGCCGATGAGCGCGCGCGCGATCGGGGAGGAGATGGAGATGCGGCCTTTGGTGGCGTCGGCCTCGTGGTCGCCCACGATCTGAAACTTGCGCTTCTTGTCGGTAACTTCGTCCACCATCGTCACGGTGGCGCCGAATTTCACGGTCGAGCCGGAGAGCTTCGATACGTCGATCACCTCGGCGCGGCCCAGCATGTCCTCGAGTTCGATCACGCGGCCTTCGACGAAGGCCTGGCGTTCCTTCGCGGCGTGGTATTCGGCGTTCTCTGATAGATCGCCATGCGCGCGGGCTTCCGCGATCATCTTGATGATCGCCGGGCGCTCAACGGCCTTCAGTTCGTTGACCTCATGCTCGAGGGCCTTGTAGCCGTCGGCGGTCATGGGAATACGTTCCATAGCAGTCCAAATCCTGAGAGACGCAAAGACCATCCGTCCGGCTGGGCCTTGCGCCCCGGCCGATGCGGATGTCCTCGAGCCTGTTCCTAAACCTTTGTCACGCCTGGGCTTTTTAGTCCCCGGAAGGGCGAGTACCGGTCAACTGTAAGACTGGAGGGGGGCAACTTCAAGGGAGCCGGCTTTGAGCGCCGCGATAGCCTGGGTTGCAGCAACCGCGCCCGCCATCGTGGTGTAGTAGGGAACCTTCATCGTCACGGCCGTCCGCCGGATCGAGGCGGAGTCGGCCAGGGCCTGTGCGCCCTCAGTCGTGTTGAAGACCAGCTGGACCTCGCCGTTCTTGAGCGCGTCGACGACGTGGGGGCGGCCCTCCAGCACCTTGTTGATGCGGGTGACTGGGAGGCCCGCGTCTTCGAGCGCCTTGGCGGTGCCGCGCGTCGCGATCAGCTTGAACCCCATGTCGACCAGCGCACGCGCCGGCGCGATGGCTTCGTCCTTGTCGTCGTTCTTAAGCGAGATAAAGACGTTGCCGCCGACCGGCAGGCGCAGGCCCGCGCCGATCTGGCTCTTGGCGAAGGCGCGGCCGAAATTCTCGTCGAGTCCCATGACCTCGCCGGTGGAGCGCATCTCCGGTCCCAGCACCGCGTCGACGCCCGGAAAGCGCGCGAACGGCATCACCGCTTCCTTGACGGAGATGTGCTTTGGTGCGGGGCGCGGCGGGTTCAGCTGTGCCAGTGTCTCGCCCGCCATGACGCGCGCGGCAATCGCCGCAACCGGTGTGCCGATCGCCTTGGCAACGAAAGGCACGGTGCGGCTGGCGCGCGGATTGACCTCGAGCACGTAGATGTCGCCGCTCTGAACGGCGTATTGCACATTCATCAGTCCACGGACGTTCAGCGCGCGGGCGAGGGCTACGGTCTGACGCTCGATCTCGGCAATAGTGTCCTTCTTCAGCGAGTGCGGTGGGAGCGAGCAGGCGGAGTCGCCGGAATGGACGCCGGCTTCCTCGATGTGCTCCATGATGCCGGCGATGAACACGTCGCCGGCGTGGTCGCAGATCGCGTCCACATCGATCTCGGTGGCGCGATACAGGAAGCCGTCGATCAGGACAGGGTTGTCGCCTGAGATACGGAACAGCTCGCCGGACACGACCTGCTGGCGAAGTTGAGCCTCGTCGTTGACCACGACCATGCCGCGTCCGCCGAGCACGTAGGAGTGCCTGAGGATGACGGGAAACCCGATCTCGCGCGCCGCAGCGATGGCTTCGTCCGGCGTCATGGCGGTTGCGTTGCGCGGCTGCTTCAGGCCGAGTTCGTTGAGCAGCACCTGGAAGCGCTTGCGGTCCTCCGCGAGATCGATGGCATCGGCGCTGGTGCCGAGGATCGGCACGCCCGCTTCCACCAGCCGGTTCGCGAGCTTTAGCGGCGTCTGGCCACCGAACTGCACGATCACGCCGGCGAGCGTTCCCTTCGATTGCTCGACGCGCACGATCTCGAGCACATCCTCAGCGGTCAGCGGCTCGAAATAAAGCCGGTCGGAGGTGTCGTAGTCGGTCGAAACCGTCTCCGGATTGCAGTTGACCATAATGGTCTCATAGCCCTGCGCGGAGAGTGAGAAGGCGGCATGGCAGCAGCAGTAGTCGAACTCGATGCCCTGGCCGATGCGGTTGGGACCGCCGCCTAGGATGATGATCTTCTTCTTGTCGGTCGGGCGGCTCTCGCATTCGGCGGTGTCGCCGACCGGCGTCTCGTAGGTGGAATACATATAAGGTGTCAGCGCGGCGAATTCGGCGGCGCAGGTGTCGATGCGTTTGAAGACGGGGTGGACGCCAAAACGTGCGCGCAGAGCGCGCACATCATTTTCGCTCCAGCCGGTGAGCATTGCGAGCCGCGCGTCGGAGAAGCCCATGGATTTCAGACGGAGCAGCGACTTTGCGTCGTCCGGCAGGCCGTTCGCGCGAACCTCGTCCTCGATTTGAAGGATCGCTTCGATCTCCCCCAGGAACCACGGATCGTATTTCGTGATCGCGGCGATTTCTTCGAGTGGAAAGCCCAGCCGCATCGCCTGCGCCGTGACACGCAGGCGGTCCGGCGTCGCGCGGCCGAGCGCCGCGCGGATCGCGGTCTCGTCGCCCGGCAGATCGATTTCGTCGAGGCCCGAGAGACCGGTTTCGAGCGAGCGCAGCGCCTTCTGCAGCGACTCCGGAAAGGTCCGGCCGATCGCCATCGCTTCGCCCACCGATTTCATCGATGTGGTGAGCAGCGGCTCGGCGCCCGGGAATTTCTCGAACGCGAAGCGGGGGATCTTGGTGACGACGTAGTCGATGGTCGGCTCGAACGAGGCCGGCGTCGCCTTGGTGATGTCGTTGTCGAGTTCGTCGAGCGTATAGCCGATCGCTAGCTTGGCCGCGATCTTGGCGATCGGAAAGCCCGTTGCCTTTGATGCCAGCGCCGAGGATCGCGACACGCGCGGGTTCATTTCGATCACCACCATGCGCCCGTCGGCGGGGTTGACCGCGAACTGCACATTGGAGCCGCCGGTTTCCACACCGATCTCACGCAGCACCGCGATCGAGGCGGTGCGCATGCGCTGATATTCCTTGTCGGTCAGCGTGAGCGCGGGCGCGACCGTGATCGAATCGCCGGTGTGCACGCCCATCGCGTCGATGTTCTCGATGGAGCAGACGATGATGGCGTTGTCGGCCTTGTCGCGCACGACCTCCATCTCGAATTCCTTCCAGCCGAGCACCGATTCCTCGATCAGCACTTCGTTGGTGGGGGACGCTTCGAGACCGGCCTGGACGATGGCGAAGTATTCCTCGCGGTTGTAGGCGATGCCGCCGCCGGTGCCGCCCAGCGTGAAGCTCGGCCGGATCACAGCGGGCAGCCCGGCAAGCTTCAGCGCTTCCTTGGCACCGGCCTGCGAATCCGGCGCGAGCCCCATGATCGGATTGTTCTGCGCGTCGTAGAGGAAGTTGCCGTCGGCATCTTTGCGGTGGCGTAGCTCGCCCTTCAGCGTGACGCCGCGCGGCACTTCGAGGCCGATCTTCATCATCGCCCGGCGAAAGAGTTCGCGGTCCTCCGCTTTGTCGATGGCTTCGGCGCTGGCACCGATGAGTTCGACACCATAGCGCTCCAGCGCGCCGCGTTTGCGCAGGCTGAGCGCCGTGTTGAGGGCGGTTTGCCCGCCCATGGTCGGCAGGAGCGCGAACACGCGGTCGCGCGGAACATTTGCCCGTTCGCGCGCGATGATCTTTTCGACGAATTCGGGCGTGATCGGCTCGATATAGGTCGCATCCGCAGTGCCCGGGTCGGTCATGATTGTGGCGGGGTTCGAATTGACCAGCACCACGCGATAGCCTTCCTCGCGCAGCGCCTTGCACGCCTGCACCCCGGAATAGTCGAATTCGCAGGCCTGGCCGATGACGATAGGCCCCGCGCCGATGATAAGGATAGTGTGGATATCGGTGCGTTTGGGCATCGTGTCTCGCGCGTAATCGGGCACGCAGGGCAATCGCGCGCCGGGCCAGCCAAATTGCAGGTTAAGGGGACCGTTTAGCCGCGAGTCGCCTCAGGAGCAAGCCCTGCAACGCGCTCAATCCACGACTATCCAGCGACTTAGGGGCGGGCGCTGAAAACGCCTGTTGGCCGGTCAATCAACCGGCCAACAGAACCCTGCTAATGCAAGCCGAACAGGGTTACTTGCTCCGCACATACCCGTGGGCGCGGTTGCTGCTGTCGTCGTAGAAGCCGATGGCGGCGTGGTGGTCCACGGCGCTGCTGTCGACGGTCTGGGCCCAGGTGCTGGTCGAATTGGGCGGATCGAACGTCGCGATCTTCCCGGTACGCGTGCGCACAAAGCCATGCGCGGTGTAGTTGCTGTCGATGGTGTATCCCGCGATCTCGCCAGCGTTGTTCAAGCCTTGGGCGTAGGTCGAGATTGCGCCCGGCGCGTCGAAGGATGTGATGGTTCCATCCGCCGCCCGTTCGAAACCATGGGCTGTGCCGATACTGTCCACGTAGTAGCCCGTGACCATGCCGTCGTCGTTGATGGCGTAAGGCGAGGTGAAGACAGAACCCGTTGGGTCGAAGGTCGCGATCGTGCCATCGGCAGTGCGGACGTAACCGTGAGTCACATCGGCGTTGTCCCGATAGAAGCCCGTGACGTCGCCAACCTTGTTCAACCCGTACAGAAGCACGAAGCTCGCGCCCGCAACGTCGAAGGACTTTATCTTGCCGCCGGGCTTGCGCACGAAGCCATGCCAGTGTGCGGTATTGTCCTCGTAATATCCGGCGATCTCGCTCTTGTCATTGATGCCGTAAGAGTAGCTGGCGATGGTGTTGGGCGGCACGATGTCGGTCATCGTTCCGTCCGGCGCGCGCAGGAAGGCGTGGCCCAGATAGTTGCTGTCGTCGTAATAGCCCACGATGGTGCCGTCACCGTTCATGCCGGTGATGTAGGTGCCGTTGGATGCAGTAGGATCGAAGGTCGTGATCGTTCCGCCTGCGGTCCGCACGAAGCCGTGAATGTAGCCGTCATTATCCTGGAAATACCCCGCAATGGCGCCGGCCTGGATGCTGATCGGATAGGTGTACATCGATTGGGGCGGGTCGAAGGTCGTGAACGTTGTCTTCGCGCCGGCGGGCAGACCCAGGCCCAAGGCTACCAGCGCCGCGCAATAGATGATCCGTCTTTTTCGCATGTCTTCCCTCCTGGAGCCGGGACGAACCGCCCGGCAATAACAAAATCCGGATACTAAAGGCACGGCACGCGAGAGTCCTTATTCAGATTCTGAAGTCCGGTCGCAAAGTGTCGCCGCGCGGTCAGGCCCGACAGCTCGCGCCTGTTGTCGAGGCCGTGGAAAAACGCTCTTGGAAGTCGCTTATGGCGTCAGCTGAAACACCGAGCCGGTGTTGTGGCGCATACCGTATTGGGTCACGCCATAGATCGTGCCGGATTTGTCGAGCCAGACCCGCGCCGGGCTGTTGCCGTCATCGGTGTTGTCGAAGCCGTGGAGAATCTGTTCGGTCCATTGCGATTGGCCTGCGGGGGGCGGTGTCAGGCTGAATATCGTGCCGTGTCCGTACTTGCCAAAGCCTCCACCCCCGACCGTTCCGCCGTAAAGCGTACCCAGTTTTCCGACAGTGAGTTCCTCATACGGGGCGCGACCATCGGAGCCGCCTGTAAAGCTGTGGATCACCGATTCCTTCCAGGCAGTGTGTCCGGGTTTGGGTGGCACAAGCTGAAAGACCACGCCGTAATTGAGGTCGCCGCCGGCAGATGTCGTGCCGAACAACTTGCCATTTTTCTCGACCACGCCGGCAAAGGGTGAGGCGCCGTCGGCGCCTGCGAAATTGTGCAGCACCGTTTTGGTCCAAGGACCGTTTCCCGCCTCCGGCGGCGAAAGCTGATACACCGTGCCGAGGTCCGCGGGGCCGCCATAGCGGGTGGTTCCAAAAAGGGTCGTGCCGTCACCTGCAAGGCTGGGACTCGGAAGATAGCCGTCGTTCCGGTCCTGGAAGACATACAGAATATCCTCCGTCCAACCGCCTTGGCCCTGAGGTGGCGTGAGGCGGAAGACCTGACCGTAACTCTGGGGCGATGTGCTGTAATCGCAGGTGCCGTAAAGATTTCCGTTTCCGTCCTGCAAAAGATCCCCAGCCGGATTTCCTTCGGATGCCGAGAAATTGTGGATCACGCTTTCAACCCACTCGGTCTGACCCTCGCCGGGCGGGGTCAGTTTGAATATGGCGCCATAGTTTTCGGTACCGCCTTGCAGAGCGGTGCCAACGAGCGCACCGGAACTGTCTTTCACCAAAGCACCGATAGGACCCGCTCCGTCGAGCCCGCCTGTAAAGCTATAGAGGATATCGTAGGTCCACTTGGTCTTGCCTTCGGGGGGCGGCGACAGCTTGAAGACGACGCCATGACCTCCGGGTCCGAAGAAATAGGAGGTGCCATACAACGCGCCGTCTTTGTCCCGGAAGACCGTTCCGTGCGGATTCTCGGCCGTCTCGAATGCGAACTTGAAAAGCAGCGAGAACGTGCTGGCGGAGGCGCCGGCGCAAATAATCAATCCGAGAAAGAGTGCGGAAAGCAAAGTCGCCGTCGGACGCATCAGTTCCCCCAAAAAGTCGCGAGACGGGCGAAGATTACATGATTGCAAGGAAGGGCGACAGCCTGTGGGCGGATGTCCGACAACAATCACGCCTTCCGTAGCCAAGGAGCGCTGCGGCAGGGGCTATCACATGGACAAAAAGGCGTGATCAAACGACCGCAAACGCACGGACGATCGCGGCCGGGTTATCACAAAGACCGAAGGGCCACTGCCAGCCGAACTGAAGACTTCGCCGGCCTGAACCGATCAGGCCTTGCCTTCTTGCCGCGAGAGCTGGCGCGCCAAGTTTAAGATAGCGCGCCGCTGCGTCTGAGAGTTCAACCGGCTATAAGCGTCCATCAGATCGGTCGCCCCCGGCGCGGTCAGATACGTGATGTGTCTGAGCTTCGGCTTTGACGGCCTGGTTTTGTCGATGTCCGTGATGAGATCAGCCACGCTGCATTTCAGCGCTTCGCAGATTTCCACCAGCCGCGAGAAGCTGATCCGGTTGGTCCCGTGCTCATACTTCTGAATCTGCTGGAACGTGATGCCAAGAGACCGGGCGAGTTGGTCCTGTGACATCTTTAATTCTTTGCGGCGCAGCCGCACGCGTGCGCCGAGAGCGATATCGAGGGGATGCGGATCTTCGGATGAATAGTCGGCCATTTTCTCTTACCTCAAAATTGAATAGTGGATTTCTGCAACAAAACGCTCATCGCTGCACAATCATTTCCTGTGTCCGTTCGATGGCGGAATGTATCTGCTCGCGGCATCTGTCAATTCTGCGAAGGTCTGGTGCCAGCTCTCGGAAGGCGGTTGATAGGTCTCTGAGAACCACGGCATGCGCTGCTTGTCGAAGACGACGTTGCGCAGGAAGTCGATCATGACGCGCGTGGCCTTCTTTCCCGACGCTGCATCCGAGAAATAGACGAACAGCCCGGTTTCGAAATGATAGTCGGGTATGATCGGCACGAGGTCCGGCGCGGTCACGAATGTATAGCTTGGGAGCAGGCCGATGACCTGTCCGGCCATGACCGACTGCAGCAGGATGTTTCCCGAGTTGGTGTAGAAATGCGGCCGCCCGAGCGCGGTGGCGTTCGAATACTGCGCCATGATCCCCGACTCGCCACCGAACGACGTCGTGACATCGGCAAGCCGATGATGCCCAAGCTCGTCTCGTGACGCAGGCCTTCCGAACCGCTCAAGGTATTTTCGCGATGCGAAATAGGTGAAGTGGAACGTCGCGGCGCGAAACAGCATCAGGTTCTCATCGTGCGTCGGCGCATACCGGACCTGGATATCGCACGGCGGAATTGCGATCTTGTCGCTGTCGGGCGCGGACCCCAGGCGGACGACGATGCGCGGATAGAGATCACCGAAGACGCCAAGGAAATGTGGGATGAACCACGCGGTCGCGAGCCCTTCGCCCAGGACCAGCTTGCACTCGCCGCTGATCTCGCCGTCCACCTGACGGACGCGCGACACCGTGCGCTCAGAGATCATCGCCATCGCTTCAACCATGTCCGCGATGTTCTTTCCGTCTTGTGTCAGCACGATGCCTGTCGCGCCGCGGTCGACAAGCGGTACCCCGATTGATGATTCCAAACTTTCGATCCTGCGCCGTATCGTCGGCTTGGAAAGCCGAAGGGCTTTGGCGGCCTGTCCAAAACTGCGCTGTTTGGCCAGGGCCGCGAAAATCCGGTAGTCATCCCAGTTTGGTTCTTGCCGGTTGGCAAGCCCTGCGGCTGGATACATTTTCGTTCCCCCTGTAACGCGTTTAGAAGCTCCCCGACGTCTCCCAAGTCGCCCACCCTTGCTTCGCGCGAGGGGGAATCAGTGCGCGCATAAAATTCTAATGGGGGACGGGCGATGTCAGAAGGGAATGCTTACGAGGGGTTTAGAAAAGGCAGCTCTGCAGAGTGGAACGAATTTGAACATCTGGCCTCCGGACTGGGCTTCGGCCGTGTGGGTCAGGAGTGGCTGGCAGAGGCTTCGGCGCTCCTACACGGGCGGATTTCCGAGGATGCGGCGTCACTCGACACGTTTCGCGCGGTCCAGAAACGCAACCCAGATTCGTTCTGGGGGCTGTTCGAGCGGTGCGATGGCACCCACCGCCTGGTCGGGTTCTATACCCAGCTTATGTTCAATGAAGCGGGGCACAAGGCTCTCCAGGACAGAACCATAAACCTCCGGGAGCCGGACCTCTCGTTGCTGTGCAGGTTCGGGGAGACGCCGGCGGGCGTGCATCTCTGGGCCATTGTTGCCGAGAAAAAGCTGGACGCTTTCCGGCCGATGCTCGCGCGCGCACTCGGACGCTACGCCGGTATCCCGCATTACGCGACGCTGGCCACCGAAGCCGGTCGCAAGGCCGGAAGATTTAGCGGCATGCGCCCGGTCACGCCGGCGGACGATCGCATCGGGGGACTGCACGTCTTCAAGGCCGGCTATTCTCACAAGGCGCCGGGTACCCGGGTGCCCGATATCCGCATCGTCGCGGTCACGACGAGCGAACAGCTCGAACAGGTTCGCGCCATCCGTGCGATCGTATTCATGGGCGAACAGAAGTGCCCCTATTTTGAAGAGTTCGACGGCAACGATCATTGCGCGACGCACGTCCTCGGATTCGTCGGCGATGAGCCGGCGGGTTGTGCCCGCATCCGCTACTTCGGGAATTTTGCGAAGATCGAGAGATTGTCCGTGCTCGCGCAATACCGCAGGACCGATCTGAAATACACGCTCGTTCAGTTCGTCGAGGACCTCGCGCGGCGCAAAGGCTTCAGTCTGCTCTACGGTCATCCGCAGAAGCGCATCCAAAAGTTCTGGGCCAGACTTGGCTACGAGGAAACTGCGCGCAACACGCCGTTCCAGTTCTCCGATCACGATTACACCGAGATGCGCAAGACGCTCGCGCCGCATCCCGACGCCCTGACGATGCACGGCGATCCCATGGTGCTGATACGGCCGGAGGGACATTGGGATCGTCCGGGGGTGCTCGACCGGTCCGCGGAGCGGCCCGTGACGCGGCCTTGCTGAGAACTCGCCATGGAAGAACCGATCTTTGACCTTTCCGCGACGCAGTTGGCGCAATACATCGCCGACTATCTTCGGGAGATGACCCGGCTGTCGCGCGAGCGAAACCTGATGTCGCTCGCGCATTTGCTCGAACGCGCCGAGATCGAGGCGGATTTGTGCGCCAGAAGCTGCGGCTCGCCGACGATACGGCTTTTGTCGTGAGCGGTTACCCGTGAACGGTCACCGCTGATAGACGAGCCACATCGTCCGTAAATTTACGCGGTAACTTTCGCGCCGGCGAAAGTTCCACGAAATGCGTGTTCTTCGCGCGCTGCTTTTTACAAAACGGATGTGATCCGCGTTCTCCCGCGCCACGTAGTCCGTGTGCGCAACGCACCCTGGAGGAGCCAATGAGCAAAATTATTCGCGGAGCACTGATCCTGATCGCAGTCGCATCGGTTTCCGCCGCCAACGCAGGTTCCCTGCGCAAAAACCAGACCGAAGGGTTCGGCGCGGGAAAGCGGCTTGTCTTCACCTACACGCAGAACTTCGACTGCGTCGATCAGCCGAAGGCCGATCAGGACTTCGACCAAAAGAAAGCGGAGAGCGATCCGAACGAGATGCAGATTCCGATCTGCCAAGGGGGCACCGATCCGACGATCAATCCCCCGGGGCAGGTCGGCAAGGCCACGATGACGACCGAGCCGCTCTACGTCCTGATCCCGATGTTCTCAGCCGACAATGACCAGAACCCGAACGACGCGATCTCCTGCAAGGACGTCGTGCCCGGGACGATCTGCGGCGTCACGCTGGGAAAGACGCTCATCCAGCTTTTCGGCGCGCTGCCGGAGGCGTTCAAAGCCAAACCGCTCGTATATGCCCAGTGTCCCGATCCGGGCAAGAAGCCGGGCACCTGCACGATGCATGCCTCGCGCGTGGATCTGGCGCCGGTGCTCGCCGCACTGGGCCTCATCAGCAACCCGCCGACGGCAAATGTGTTCGTGCCGACACCGAACCACAGTCACGTCCTCGACGATGATGCTATCGATTTCGGCGCCGTCTGGTGGCAGGTGCTGCCCGTGCTGGTGCTCAAGCAGAGCGATTGGCCGCCGCAGGACGGTTCGAGCGGCATCACCTCCGAGGCCACATTGGACGCCGCGATCAAGGCGGGAAACGCGATCGAGGCGCCGTCCAACTTCTTCCTGTTCTTCAGTTCGCAGGAAATGAATGCCATGAGCATGGACGGAATGAAGATGAGCCATTGATACTTATCGCCATCGCAGAAAGCAGAAGAGCCGGGCACCTCGCCCGGCTCTTTGTGTCTCGACGGTGGGCTCGGGGCGGCGGCCTTACGCGGCCCTTCGCGACGAAGCCTCGGCTTGGTGGAGATACGTTGTGAAACCGTCGGCCGACGCCGGGAGCGCATTGAGCAGCATTAGCGCGCTGACTTGTCCGCGATGGCCGACGCCGTGCGTGATGACGTGCATGAGCATCTCCTCGCGCGACATGTAGCCCGGGGCACCATCCGTGAACGTGAAGCGGATGCGTTCGGCCAGCTGTCGGCCGTCGAGCGCCGAAACATAATCGAGATAGTCCCGGTCGCTCGCGCGAATGTCTGCGGCCAGATCGTCCAGCGCCGGCATCTCGCGCAAATTCGCTGAAGCGTATCCATGCATCTCATGCTTCATATGCGCGGCGAAGATCCGGTCCACGACATAGCTGTGGCTCAGGGCTTTGATGGCCAGGTTCGTCACCGGAGAATCGGGGCCAAGTTTCGCCAGGTTGTTCAGCAATTCGTCATTGGCCCAGGTTTTGTATTGGAACAGGCGTTGCAGCGTCTCTTGCATGGCGCGGTCCTCTTGCTATTGCGCGTTTCGCGCGGGGCGTTGTCATCGGCTCTTTGAAAGTATAATATGAGCGATCACTCGCTTTTCGTACTCGCATTCGAGGTTGCGGAGCATGGCGTCCAGACCGGCCATCAAACCCAGGAAAGACGCGTCTCAGGAGCGCTCGCGCGCGACGGTGGACGCGCTTGTCGAGGCAACCGCTCGCATTCTCGTTCGCGAAGGTTTCGATAAGGCAAGCACCAACCGGATCGCGGATTTGGCGGGCGTCAGCATCGGTTCGCTTTACCAGTACTTTCCCAGCAAGGAAGCGCTGGTCGCGGCTGTGATCGAACGGCATCAGCGGGAGATCATGCAGACCGTCCGCAAGGAGTTGGCGGAGGTCATCGCCCAACCGGTCGAGAACGCAGTGCGCAAGCTCGTCGCCGTCGCGATCGAGGCCCATCGCGTTGATCCCAGACTACATCGCGTGCTGGCGGAGCAGATTCCGCGCGTAGGAAAGCTCGAGAGGCAGGAAGCCTTCAGTCGCGAAAACTATGCGCTGTTCAAGGCGTACCTCGAGCGCCATCGCGACGAGGTTCGTGTGGCCGACCTGGACCTTGCGTCCTTTGTATGCGTGACCACGATCGAGGCGCTGACGCACGCCGCCGTGCTTCACCATTCGCTTTCGGATGAGGCGATGGAAGCGCTGACCGAAGATGCTGCGCGGCTCATCATCGGATATCTGAGAGCTTAGCGGCTCAATCGCGGGAATGTGACTTGTGAGGCGTGGCGGACGTGCATGACAGTTCAGCTTTGGTAGGGGGGCGGGCGATGGGATGGACGGCTTCAAGGACCGCAGCGGCTTTTGCCGCCGTTTTGATTTGCACGGCACCCGCCCATGCCGCGCCCTACGCGGCGATGGCCCCGGTCGATCAGTACATGATGGCCCGCGCCGACGAGATCGCGCTGGCGAAAGGTGCTGCGCCGCCGTCCATAACGGACAAGGCAACTATATTGGTGCTGACGCCGCACGGCTACGACACGGCGGTCAAAGGCGGCAATGGTTTCGTTTGCGCCGTGGAGCGCAGTTGGATGTCGAACTACGACTTTCCGCAGTTCTGGAATCCGCATATGCGCGGGCCCTTGTGTTACAATCCCGCGGCCGTCCGCAGCATTCTTCCCTATACGATCCGGCGCACGGAACTGGTGCTAGCGGGTCGCTCCAAGTCCGAAATGTCCGCCACGATCAAGGGCGACATCGCAAAGCACAAGCTGCCGCCTGTGGAAGCCGGCGCGATGACCTACATGCTGTCGAAGCAGCAGTTTCTCAACGACCATGCGCACAATTGGGTGCCGCATCTGATGTTCTATTTCCCGCGCAAACCAGCTTCGTCCTGGGGCGCCGATCTGCCCGGCGTACCGACCATGCTGAACCCGCAGTTCCAGGAATCGCCGGAGGCGATCAGCGTCATCATGGTGCCGGTCGCGCACTGGTCAGACGGTTCGCCCGCGCCAGCGATGCACTAGGCGTCGCTCAGGCCTTCAACACCTTTCGCAGCGACTTCTCGATCTGGCCGCCGCAATAGGCGTCGCCGTAGTCTTCGCGCGCTTTCGCCGCGAGCGCGACAAGCGCCGGTGTTTCGGCCATGCGTTCCGTCAGCGCCGAGGTCATCGGCGCGGTGCGTTTGAAGATCGTGCCGATCTTCTTGAAGCGGTCGGTCATAGTTCCCCACAGAATCGCCGTGACGACGTCGGCGATGCCGGGTGCGTCACCGCCGAGCAGGAAGCCTGCGTCCTTCGTCAATCCGTGGCGGCGGCCGGTCTCTTCCCACAACGACATCCATTTCTTGAGGCGTGGCACAAATTCTTCCCAGCGCGTTTCGGTCCACATCTGCATCCCACCCTGCAGCGTGATCTCGTCGATCACGTCGTTGGCGTCGTTGACGATCTTCATCGTCAGCGCGCGCAGTTCGGGCGTGGCTGGGAGGAGGTCCAATGTCTCACCCAGATAAAAAACGATGGCCGGCATCTCGGCGACGGCGAAATCCCGCTCGTGGTCGATCAGCACCGGCGGGCCCATGAACGGCACCGGCATCTTCCTGACCGGTCCTGTCATCAGCTTGGAGATCGCGCCGTCGCCGGCTTCGTCCCATGTCTTGCCGGCATAGGCGAGCACCGCGCGCACAAACTGCCTGCGAAACGGGACCGACCAATAATAGAGCGTGTAGTCGGACATCGTGAGGCTCCGGTGTGATCGCCATTCCATAACGCTGCAGTTCCAGTCGAGTTTCGCACGCATTATGTGCGCATGGGGAGTAGGCTCAGGCTCAGTAAAGGGAGAAACACATGCACCGCTCGCGCATCAACGGAATACTGATCGACTGCAACACCGACGATATCCAGGCGTCCGCACGCTTCTGGGCAGAGGCGCTGGGGCGTCCCATCGATCCCGATCATCCCGGCACGCGTGGCAATTACGTGATGCTCAAGACGCCCGAAGACGAGATCAGCGTGCAGATCCAGCGCGTGGACCATGAAAGCCGCGTGCACATCGACATCGAGACCGACGATATTCCCGCTGAAGTCGCCCGCCTCGAAAAGCTGGGAGCCACGGTCGACACGCGCATGGAGCGTTGGGTCGTGATGCGTGCGCCAAGCGGTCAGCGGTTCTGCATCGTGCGGGCACAGCGCGCCGGGTTTCCGAAAGGCGCGACGACATGGGAGTAGGGCTATAGGGGAGGCGCCCGGGGGCGTATCCTCGCCCCGCCTGAACTGAAGATGGGGACAAATCATTCACCTTCAAGAATTGCTTCGCCGCGATTTATGCGCTGCTTACCGGGCTCGCAGGGATCGCCGGGAGCAATACGATGGCAGAGACGGATAAGATCGAAGGCCCGTTCTATCATGGCACGCGCGCCGCACTGGAACCCGGAGACCTGATCGCGGCGGGTTACAGTTCCAACTATGGCACGAGAGAGAAGGCGAGCTGGGTGTACATGGCCGCGACGCTGGAAGCGGCGATCTGGGGCGCCGAGCTGGCGCTGGGTGATGGTCCGGGCCGCATCTATATCGTGGAGCCCACGGGTCCGTTCATCGACGATCCAAACCTGACCGACAAGAAATTCCCCGGCAACCCGACCAAATCCTATCGCACGCGACAACCGCTGCGCGTCGTGTGCGAGGTGAGGGGATGGCTGGGGCACTCGCCCGAACAGCTTAAGCACATGAAGGACCGTGTCGAAGAGATGAGGCGTCAGGGCATCGAGGCGATCGACTGACGCGGCTGCGGCTGGCCGTTCACAATTTGCTTATCGGCCGGCGGCAGAATGGCTCGGCGGCAATCGAGATCGACCATGTCTGGCTTGAGGCGGTGGCTCGCATCGCACACGTTTTCGCGCAAACAGCGTGAATTCCTTAGCGACGCGTTACGCGGACAGCAGCCGGAGCAGCCTTGCTGGGCCGACGAGGCGCTGCGCAAGCACACGCTGGACACTGCCATGGAACACTTCCACGGCGACTGGAACTGGTGCCTTCAGGCCGTGCTGGCCGTTTATTTCATCAATCCCGGATCGATGGCGGAGATCGACCGGATTATGGCCGAACATGTCGAGAGCCGGACGGGCCGCTTCCCGCCGGAGCTGTTCGAAGGGCGGGGTTGGAATCCGGCAGAGGCGGCGAACTTCGACGGCGAGGCACATCGCTACTGGCGCGGCTATAGGGCGTGCGCCGACGACCAGTGGGCTTCGCTGGAGATACTCCTCAAACCTGAGACGCCGGCGGACTATCTGAAGCAAAGCGGTTACGACTATTCGGGCTCGCGCGGGTGTGTACGTCATATCGAACTACGCCGCGAGGCGGACGTCGAAGCATCGGCCGAATGCGCGGAAGCGTTCCTGCTGTCTGCACAACACCTCGTCTCCAATGCTTTGAGGGCCGCAGAACTGGAGACGCTCTGGCAAGCGATGCGGCAACAAACTTCCCACGAAGAGACGTCCGGGCCTGTACATCTTGTCTTTCACTTGGAGGATTATCAGGAGCGCGCACAACCGCCGCGGCGGACCTTTCGTCTGATGCTGGACCACGCATAGCGCGTGACCACTAAAGTCCGCAGAGGCGGAAGACGTCCTTCAGGCTGCGTGTGACGAAATCGGAAAGCTTCCCGCGCGGTTCCAGCGCCCACTGTACGACGGCGCCGTGATATTGTGCGTCGAGCAGGTTTGCCCCCCGGTCGGCGGGGATCGGCAGCGGCGGGAGGCGCTTTACGATCTCCTTCCGGAAGAGCTTGAACCTGTGACGCGCGAGGCGATTGAGCGTGGGGTTGCGGATGTCTTCGCGCAGCCAGAGCAGGTGATCCGCCATGCTCGGATCGTCGCCGAACAAGTTCGTCGCGTCGCTGTAAATCCGGATAACCACGTCCGCACCTACGCCCTCGGGCAGGGTTTTGAGCCACGCGACGAAGCGCTCGTTGTCGCGGGCGAAAACCCGCTCGATCAGCGTCTGCTTGTCGCCGAAGCGTTGCAGCAATGTTGCCGGTGCGATGCCGACCTCCTTGGCAAGGTCGGCGAGCGTGAAGCCCGATGGGCCCGCGGCCACCATGATCGGCAAGGCGTGATCCAAGATGTCGTCGTCGCTGATAGATTTGCGTCTTGGCATGGCTAGCGCGTCGCGACGGCGAGCCAGGCCGCGAGGCAGGCGAGCTTTTGTTCTTTTCGCCAGGGTTTGCCGGCTGCGGCCCCAAGCGTGCCGAGCCGTGCATCGATACTGGCCGGCGATAGGTTGAGCGCCTTGGACGCCGTTTCCGGAAGCAGCTTCTCGTCCATCTCCGTGACTTCGAGCTCCGCTTTACGGAATGCGGAGCGAAGCGCATCGCGCACCGCAAGTCCTTCGGCAACGGGTGGATGCTCAGGCGCACCCAAGCTGTATTGCAGCAGGTCGGTGACCCATCCCGCACGGTTGAGGAGCAGGGCCGCAATCACAGGCTTGTATTCGGTCTTCTCCAATTGCCGGATGATGGCGTTCAGATTTTTCGCTGCCAGCTTGTCCTGACGCTTGCGGCCCTCGGTAACGGCTTTGGCCGCTTCGGCATGGGCGCTGGGATGTTGCGCGATCTCGAATGCGACGTGGTAGGGCTCGATCGACAGGCGATCGTCCTCGGCGGATGTCGCAAGATGGGTTGAGATCACAATGCGAGGCTCGCGCTTTTCGAGCGCGACGCCGACAACGACGCTGCCACCCTTGCCAGCGCGAAAGCCGAGTGCGACTGGAATGCTCATCGATGCGCCTGTGCGGGCGCGAGGCCTGCGCCAAGGCCATCGAGGCCGAGCGCGCTTGCGAGTAGTATAGCGAGTTCGCGGCGCGCCGGATCCTGATGGATCTGGCAATAACGCGCCCAGACGAGAAACCGTCCTTGATCGTCCAGCGGCGGGGCGGTCGCCATAGCCTTTACATTCGCATCGAACATGCGCGGAAAGTCGGGCACGCGTCCGTCGACATCGGTGAAGCCATATTCCCGCGACAGATCGGACGCGAAGTGGATGAGTCCCGCTTTGCGTTTGACATCCGGATCGGCTGCCAGCGCTCCCGCGGCACGGCCGACAAGCGCCGGTGTTTCGGATTCGGCGAAGTAGGGGTCCTTGGCGATGGCATCGCGCCAGTTCTCTTCGCGGACACCAAAATGCTCCAGCACGGCTTCGGAGCGCAGGAAGCCGGACGACAGAGCAAGCGCGGTAACGCCAGTGCCTACCAGCTCCATCGCCATGCCATAGGCGAGGCGAGCCAACGATGCCTTCGTGAGATCGTAGAGGATGTGGCCGCGATAACCCGCGAAATGCCCGTCGATCACTTCGACGATCAGGCCGCGGTTTGCTTCGACCATCAGCGGCGCGAGATGACGGTTGGTGATCAGATGGCTGACCAGCGTCTGGTCGAGATAGGCGCGCAGGGTCGCAAGGTCGATCTCCCAGAACCGCTGCGACCAGTTCAGCATCGGATCGGCGCCCCAGATGCTGTTGATCAGCACGTCGAGGCGGCCCGCTTCGCTGCGAACACGATCGGCGAGGCGTTTCACCTCGTCTTCGTTTGTGTGATCGGTCCGCACGGCGACCGCTTGGCCGCCGGCCTGTGTGATGAGTGCTACCGTCTCATCGATAGTTTCGGGCCGGGCCATGCCCTTGGGGTATCCAGCCGCACTGCGACCGGTGCAATAGACGAACGCTCCCGCCGCAGCCAGCGCCCGCGCGATGCCACGTCCCGCACCGCGTGTCGCCCCGGCGACCACAGCAACCTGTCCGGCTAGAGCTGGTTCTGTCGTTGTCATCGGCTGGACCTGCGTCACATAATAAATGAATGATCATTTATAAACAAATGCCGTGTGGACAGCAACCGCCGATGAGGGCCTTATGTTCAGGCGCAATCGAAACGATATCTTTCGGCGGGCAATTCTTGGGAGGGCGTAATGAAACACGCGATGTTCACCGGTGTGGCGATTGCAATGTTCGTCATGATCTTCCCGGCGGCGGCCGCGGACGATCCTGGCCTGACCCGCATGGCGTTGTGCCGGGACTCGTGGGTGGAGTGGACAAAGAAGGAGCCGAAGACATTCGAAGCCTTCCGCAGCCGATTCATGGGTCAGTTCACGCCGCATGCGAATGATCCCTATTGGCTTCCGAAGGCCGGCGTGTCGGTTCTGGGGATGCACGTCGTCCAAGCCTTCCCTGATAGTGTCGGCATGGGCGTGGGCTTCTCGCTGACGGTCGATGCGCCGTTCGACAAGGCGCGCGCCACAATCGAAAAGGCCCTCGGCAAGAAACTTCAGCATTGTGAGGCCAGCGACGGCATGAAGACCTGCGATCTCGAGGTCGCGCCGCAGCGCACGGTCACGGTGATGGCGGAGGACAATCCCAAGAGTCGTCAAACGCTGATCGGCTGCTATTATTTCTACGAGAAGTGACAGTCAGATCAGGACAGCAATCATGAACCCATTTCCCGAAGATATTTTTACCGAACAGGATGCCGATCCGGAAACACTTGCCAATCTCGGACCGCTCCGGCGGCTTGCGGGTACCTGGGAAAGTGCGAAGGGCATCGATCTCAATCCCAAAGCCGATGGGCCGGAGCGGCGCGAATATATCGAGCGCATCGATATGCAGCCGATCGACCCGCAGTCCAACGGGCCGCAGCTCCTCTACGGCCTGCGCTATCACGTCCACATCAATACGGCGGAAGAGGACATCACTTTCCACGATCAGGTCGGATACTGGCTGTGGGAGAAGGAGACGGGTCTAGTGATGCAGTCCCTCACCATTCCGCGTGGGCAGGTGGTACTCGCTTCCGGTCACGCGAGGCCGGATGATAACAAGCTGTTGGTCACAGCTACCCGCGGGCCGATGAATTACGGCATCTGCTCGACCGACTTCCTCGAATATGCCTTCCGCACGAACTCTTATCGTCTCGAGATCACGTTCAACGCCGACGGCAGCTGGAGCTATGTCTCCGACACCATGTTGAGCGTGCACGGGCGGACAGAGCCGTTCCGGCATCGCGATGTGAACACCCTCAAGAAGGTCGCGGAGCCGAAGCCCAATCCGCTGTTTGTTATCGTGAACGGCAAAGCTGGGAAATAAGCGTGGCTATAACCTAACAAGCATCAAATCCGGTTCGCGCGCGCAATCGCGCCGAGGTGGAGCGCGCTGGGCTTCGGCTTGCGTTTGAAGGTCTGGAGGTCGACCGCCACTAGCCCGAAATGCTTGGCATAGCCCGAGGTCCACTCGAAATTGTCGAGCAGCGACCAGTAAAGATAGGAATGCACCGGAATACCTTCGTCCAGGCAATCGCGCATACCTGCCAGCGCCTGATCGATGAAGGCGATGCGGCGCGTGTCGTCGTCGGTCGCGATGCCGTTCTCGGTGACATAGAGCGGCTTGCCAATGGCGGTGTGTGCCCAGCGGATCGTGTTGGCCAGCGCCTGCGGATAGAACTCGTAGCCGGCATCCGTCATTTCCGCGCCCTTGGGCGGCGCCACGAGACCCTTCTCGTCGACAAGAAAGCGCGTGTAGGTCTGCACGCCGATGAAATCGGCATGCGTGCGCGCGACACTGACCCAATCGCCATAGAGCTTCGCGCGATAGGTCCCCGCCAGCGACGGCGCCGCCACCGACTGGATGTCCTGTGTGGTAAGGCTCAGGCCCACGGGCAGGTCCGCACGCACTGCCTTGATTGCGTCATAGCCTTTGCGATGGGCTTCTTGCAGCAGCGGCGTCGTGATCGCTGGATCGCCATAGGCGAGGCTCGAGAATTTGGGCGAGCCCGTTGCCTTGGCGGCGGCCGCAGTGGTCGCGGCTGCCGCTTCGCGCATCTTGTCGTAGAACGGAAAGAACGGCAGCAGCAGCGCGATATTGGCTTCGTTGAAGGTGGTCGCCATGTGCATCAGGCCGCCCAGATGCTCGGTTGCCTTCCGGCAGAACCGTGCGAACAGGTCCGGCGAGTCCGCGACCTCGAAACAGCCGCGCTCCGCGAACCACAGTGGTGTGGTGAAATGGTTGAAAGTTACGACGGGTTTGAGCCCGTGCGCGCGGCAGGTCTGTAGCACATCGGCATAGTGATCGAGTTCGGCGTTCGAGAAATAGCCTTCGCTCGGCTCGATGCGCGCCCATTCGATGCCAAGCCGGTAGCAGTTGAAGCCGAGCTTCGCCGCGATCGCGATGTCCTCCGCATAACGGTGATAAGAATCGCATGCATCGCCCGAGCGTTCCTTGAACAGGGTGGGCTTGAGGTTCTCGCGCAGCCAGGAGTCGCTGTTGGTGTTGTTGCCTTCGCTCTGATGCGCCGAGATTGCGGTGCCCCAGAGAAAATCCGGTGAAAGTGAGCGCGGCTGCTTCGCGGGAGCAGCGCCGATCTGCGATGCGGCCCCGATGGCGGTAGCGCCTGCGACGAGGGCGCGGCGGGAGATGTCTGTCATTGCTCATTCCAGTGGATCAGGGGAAGGCCCGAAACCGGGCTGGCAAAACAGGGCACGGCAGTGCCTTTAAGTGAACCGAGATAGACGGTGCGAAGACCGGCGCCGCCGAAGGTTACGCTCGTCATCCACGGCGCAACCTTGCCGCCGGTCGCTTCCATGGTGTCGGGGTTCACGGCCGCGCCGCTGTCGAACTCGGCGTCGAAGCGCGCCACCGCATCGCGGTCGCCGTCCTCGAACAGGGTCAGCACCTCGCCCTCGGGGGTGATCGCCACCAACCGGTCCGCGAAGATCATCGTCGCCCACAGATTGCCATAGCCGTCGAACGCGATGCCGTCGAGCAGGCCCGCTCCCAGCGAGCGCGGGCCGTAGACTTCGCGATCAGTGAGCGAGCCGTCCGGCGTCACGCGCAGGCGCGTGACACGGCGCGCACAGGTTTCCGCGGCATAGAGCCATTCTTCACCGGCATCGAAACGGATCTCGTTGGTGAAATAGAATCCGTCGGCGACGATGCGGATGCCCTTGTCGTCGATCACTGCAATGTAGCCGTCGGCCTGATGGTTGCGGATTGCGTCGGGCCACGGGTTGATCCGGGTCGAGACCGTGATCCAGAGACGGTCCTTGCTATCGCGCAGGACGAAATTCACCTTGCCGAGCGGCTTGCCATCGATGCTGTCGTACAGCGTGCGGCACGCACCGTCGCGAGTCATCACCTCCAGTGCGTCAGTGCCGAAATTGGCAATCAGGATGTCGCCATTGCGCGCGAAGGCGAGGCCGTTGGGAAGCGTGCCTTCGATGAGATTGGGTGCCGCACTTGCGTTAGCGTTCGCTGATGCCGTGATGAGCCGCTGGCTGCCGTCGGGACGGATATGCATAAGGCCGCCACGCGCATCCGCGGTCCACAGCGAACCGTCGCGCTCGGCAAGGATACATTCCGGGCGCATGAGGTCGCGGCCCACCATGCGGACATGGGCGGGATCGACCTGCCAGCCTTTAAGTGGATTGGGCGGCGCCTTCGCGCGGATGATTGTCATAAGCCTCCCCGATTTTTGGGGATGACATTCGACCCGGCGCGAGGCGGCGTCAATCCTCACACGCGTGTGAGGATTATGATAGCCCGTCAGCCGGGCCTGTCAGTCGGGCCCGTCAGTCGGGAATGTGCGGCTCGACGAGTTTCGCCAGATTTTCCAGCGATTGCTGCCAGCCCAGGTAACAGGCCTCCACCGGAATCATGTCCGGGATGCCGTCCTGCACGATCGAGATGTCCGTTCCGACGGCGACCTTCTTGACGACCACCGTCACGTCCATCTGGCCGGGGAGGTTGGGGTCATCGAACTTGTCGGTGTAGCGAAGCTTCTCGTTCGGCACGAGTTCCTTGTATTCGCCGCCGAAGGAATGGCTGTTTCCGGTCGTGAAGTTGCGGAACGACATGCGGAACGTGCCGCCGACCTTTGCGTCCTGGTGATGCGAGGTGGCGGCGAAGCCATTGGGTGGCAGCCATTTCGCCATCGCGTCGGGTTCGAGGAAGGCGCGATAGACTTTATCCGGCGTGGTGGCGAGGACGCGGTGCAGGCGGACGGTACCGGGCATTGTTCTCTCCTGAATTGGTGATGGTGTACTTGACGCTCAGCGTCCCGGGATGGGCATAACCGGCATGACTTCGATCGCCTCGCCGGGGAAGATCGTGAAGTGCGGATGGTTCTCGAACAGCTTGGCGGCCGCATCATGTGAGTCCGCGCGCACGACGACAAAGCCGCCCATATTGTTGGAAGCGTCCGCGATGCCGCTTGACGACACGCGCTTGGTTTTGCCGAGCGGACCGCCTTCACCGACGATCGCGTCCTTGTGTTTCACCATCCAGCCGCCCCATGCGGCCATGCCCTCCTGTTCTTTGGCTTTACGCTCGGCATCGGACATCGCCATCCAGGCCTTCATGCGGGGGCCGTCCTTGGATCCAACGAATACTGCGAGATAGTTGCTCATGAGGCTTTCCTTCCTTTGGGGGCTTGAAACAAAAGCTCGATATAACGGCGCAGATGATCGACGCTTGAAGCGGCGATATCGGCGCCGCCTTTGGCCTTGGCGAGAATGAATGCACCTTGCAGCACCGCCTGGGTGTGCAGCGCGAGGCTCTTTGCTGTCCAGTTCGTGCGGATGCCGCGCTCTTTCATCGCCTCGGCGATATCGGCCTCGACCTTTTCCGCGTGGCCGCTGATGCTGGCATCGCAGGCGTCCCGGATCGCGGGATTGGTGACATAGACTTCCTGGACCATGGTACCGACGACGCACGTGAAATCCGGCACCTCGCCTTGCAAGAGCGCGCGGCGGAAATCGATGTAGCCCAGCACGCGGTCGAGCGGATCCTTGTGTTCATGATAGGGCGCGGATGCGAAAAGGGCGCCGGTCATCTCCGACCAGTAATTCGCCGCCGCGACCGCGAGCGCTTCCTTGTCCGGGAAGTGATGGAAGAACGATCCCTTGGCCACACCGGCGCGGGCACACAGTTCATCGACTGTGGTGGCGACGTAACCCTTCTCGCGGATCACGGCCATAGCCGCATCCAGCAGCTTCTGGCGGGCCGGCGCCATGCGGGTTTGGGTGGTCGGATCGCTCATGGAGATACTTGTACCGACTGGTCGGTATAATAGTCAAGAGATACTTTTGCCGAGCCCGCCCGTGCGCTTCTAGTCTCATAAACCACCAAAATGACGGATGCCGCACGATGACGACTTCGACCAGCAATCTTCTCCTCTCTGTCCTGATGTTCGCGACCGGCGTCGGCATCCCGATCATGGCGGCGCTGAACGGGAAACTGGGCGCGCAAATCGGAAGCCCGTGGGCGGCGGCCTTCGTTCTGTTCGTCATCGGCGGCGTTATTTCGGCGATAGCGATGTTCGCAGCCGGCGTGCCGCAGCAGGGCTGGTTCGTCGCATCGCCGTTCTATTATGCGGGTGGTTTGCTGGTGGCGTTCTATGTGCTGTCGATCACCTACAGCGCGCCGCGCATCGGCGTCGCCAATGCGGTGTTCTTTGTGCTGGTGGGCCAGATCATCGCGGCCGCTGCGATCGATCAGTTCGGTCTCTTCGGCGCGATGAAATCGCCGCTCAACGGCACGCGGTTGTTTGGTATCGCCTTGATGCTGGCGGGCACCTATTTCGCGCGCCGCGTCGCTTAGCGCTGGACCATCTCCATCGCCACACCGTGCGCGGCCGTGGCGGGGATCAGGAAGCTCTTGCCATAGGTGCCGTCATAAGCCGGGAGCGGAAGCTTCGTGGTGGATTGCGCCATGGATCGTGCTTTCGCGAAATCCTTCACCACGAAGCTGATCGCGACAATGCCGTCTTCAGACGGCCCGACCGGACCGATCTCGCCCTTGGACTGGAGAATATTGAGATTGCCCTGACCCGCGGGGATAGATTTGCCTTGCAAGCCGAGAAGCGCAACGTCGTTTGTTGGAGCCGCGAAGCCGCCATGCGCCAGCGATTTCATATCGGCGTGAAGATCGCTCACCGCGAACCAGACCGCCCGCACCGCGACCACGGTGTTGGGCTGCGACGAGACCTTGCGCAAATACAGTTTGTAGCTTTCCCGTTGCGGCGTGTACTGAATGAAGAAGATCGGCAGCGCGAAGACCTGTTTGCCCTTCGCGGGTTTGTCGGGCGTGTAAACGTTGTACCACATCGCCGGCGGCGGCTTGGTTTCCTTGCCCGTCATGATGCTGCCGGGCTCCGGCCCCATCGCGTCGAAGCCGTGGGCGTGAAGATAGCCGACGGTCTCTTTCGCCGAAGAAACATTGAGGCCCAAGAACATCGCGCCTTCGTGCTTCTTCGCGAAATTTCCGATGTCGGCGTTTTCCTTGTCGTAGTTCTTATCCGCGGCGAGGATTTCCAGATAGGCCCGGTCGCCGAAATGCGCGATGGCGTTGGAAAGGCCGCCGGGGAAACGTCCGCTGCTTTCGACATTGAAGCCCAGACGCCTGAAATCCGCGATCGCGCTTGGCAGATCGCGAACGACGACTCCCATGTGATCCACGCCGCGTCCGCTTCCAAGCACAGGACTGTTAACAGCCGCGAAGGGCGCAGTTGCAAGCCCAAAGAAAGCGGCTATCGCCGTCCACAACAGTGTCGATTGCATCGCCGGCGCCTCTGTTGCCAAACGCTACCGTGTTACGTGGCAGCGGGGCAAAGAGATCACCGGCAGGTGCTCAGAACCCCAGCGAGGGCTGCGCGGGCTCGCCCAGGCGGACGCCTTCCATCTCCAGCATCTTCGCTTTGGTGGCCGCGCCGCCGGGCGCGGAGAAGCCCCCGATCTTGCCGCCGGCTGCGAGCACGCGATGACAGGGGATGATCAGCGGGATCGGATTCTTCGCCATCGCCTGGCCGACATCGCGCGCGATTTCCCAATCGGCGCCGAATTGTTTGGCCATCGCACCATAGGTCGTCGTCTCACCCCAACTGAGGCGGCGCGCGGCGGCGTAGATCTTGTCGAACAACTCCGTCTGTTTGCCGAGATCGACCGGGACGCCGGAGAAATCCGTCTGACGACCGGCGAAGTAAGCTTGCGCGGCGGTCACGGCTTCAGCGATCGCGGGCGGCGGCGTAGCCGGTGTCGCATCCGGAAGGCGGCGCAACAGCGCCTGCTCCGTCGCCGCCGCGTTCGATTCGGGAAGCCGGAAACGCACGACGCCTTTGTCGTTCCACGCGATGGCGCAGAACCCGAGTGCGGTTTCGAAGATGAGATAGTGCTCGCTCACGACAGAACTCCTCGCATTCACTCTATCCCGAAAATGGAATCGAAGACGCGCGGATTCCACCCGGTTCTTGCGGCTAGTTGCCTTTCCACACGCCGAGATTGTTGTGGGCGGGCAGGATCGCCGGTGGAGGGGGCCCGCTTCGCATGGCTGATTTGCAAAGCCTGCTATTCCCGCGAAGGCCGCCGGTCGCGAAAGTCATTCTATGAGTCCCCACATCCTCGACCGTCCGATTTGGACCGCGCTGACGACGCGGCAGGAGCCGCTTGCGGAAATCAACGGTCCCGCGCGGCGCTATCCCGCCGACATCGCGCCGTTCGCGGATATGGCAGATTTCTCGGATGCGAGTTTTGCCGCGCTTCACTCATTGCTCGGGCCGGACGAACCGGTGGTGCTGTTCACGCCCGATCCGGTGACGCCGACTGCGGCGTTCGAGGTCGTCATGGCCGCGACCGGCGAACAGATGATCGGTGCACCGGTGGAATTTGCGGGGCCGATGCCGGAGATCATCCGGCTCGGCGATGCCGGTGCGCCGGAGATGCGCGCACTGGTCGAGCTGACACGGCCTGGCCCGTTCGGTCTGCGCACGCACCAGCTTGGCCGCTTCTTCGGTATCCGTGTCGGCGAGCGTCTTGCCGCGATCACCGGCGAGCGCATGACGCCCGGCCCCTATACCGAGATGACGGCGGTCTGCGTGCATCCCGATTTTCGCGGTCGCGGATATGCGCAGGCGCTTCTTGCGCATGTCTCACGCCAGATCGTGGCGCGGGGCGAGATTCCGTTCCTGCATGTGTACTCGGAAAACGCGTCGGCC